>Ga0102924_1006954_pt1 | contig 10487 bp, 6 predicted proteins | sample PaiPotPPM11metaG_FD_80116 | JGI IMG/M metagenome (GOLD analysis project Ga0102924, IMG submission 80116) | Iron sulfur acid spring bacterial and archeal communities from Banff, Canada, to study Microbial Dark Matter (Phase II) - Paint Pots PPM... ...
GCGCCTGGTAGAACCGGGCCAGGTCGCGGGCGGTGGTGGAGACGCCAGCCGCGGGGATGACCGCCTCCCGCGTGCCGCGCCGGTTGACGTAGACCTGGCTGACCAGCGCCGCGGCGCCGCGGCCCCGGATGGGCACGCGCCGCGGCCACACGTCACGGGGCAGGCCCAGGTAGGTGTCGCGCAGCCGGAGCGGTTCGAGGAACCGCGCGGCCAGGAAGCCGGGCAGCGGCTCGCCGCTGACCCGGCGGACCAGTTCGCCGAGGATGAAGCCGTAGCTGATGTAGTGGTAGGCGGGCACCTGCCCGGGCGGCCAGGCCGGGCTGGCCCGCTCGAGGTGCCGCACCGAGCGGTCCCAGTTGGTCATGGCCAGCGCGTCCCGGGTCGCGCTGCGCGCCACCGGCAGGCCCGAGCGGTGCTGCAGCACCTGCCGGATCGTGATGGCCTCCTTGCCACGCTGCCCGAACTCGGGCCAGTGCCGGGCCACGCGATCGTCGAGGGAGAGCTGACCGCGCTCGGCGAGCAGGTGAACGAGCATGGCCACGAACGGCTTGCTGGCCGAGAAGGTCCAGAACAGCGCGTCCGGCGCGCAGCCGAACGCCCGGTCCAGGACCACCTGGCCGTGGCGGAGCACGCACAGCTGCGCCGCCCCGCCGTGGGCGCGGACCAGGTCCAGGACGCGCTCCAGCTCCCGGGGCGCCATCCCCGCCTGGCGCGGCGAGCTCTCCGTCCAGTCGATCACGCCTGACATGGTAGGTTCGACAGCTGCGCGCCCCTCCCCCGGACGGTGTTGCTGCAGAACACCACGGTCTGCAGGTGACGGCTCTGCACGTAGATGCCGTACCCGGTGCCGTCGACGGCCGCCCGGTTGCCGCGGAAGACATTCCCGATACCCCAGCCGGGGTACACCTGGTGCACCTGGTAGCCGTCGCCGATCGTGTCCACGCCCCGGTTGTCCAGGATCTTCCAGCCGTTGCCCTTCACGTTGATCCAGGCCGTGGCCGCCGACGCGACCATGCCCGTGCCGTTCAGGACGTTGCCGGCGACGGTGCCGCCTGTCGTTCCCTCTTTTATGTCGATGTTCTCGGCGGTGGTCTGCGCGATGTTGTTGTCGATGATCACGTCGTGGTCGCTCGCGTCGGGCCGACACCCCGTGTACCGGCACCAGTTGTCATGGGCCGAGCCGACGTAGATCCCCTCGCCGAAGAACGGCACGTCCCGGCCGGTGTCGCGCACGATGTTGCGGCTGACGGCGTCGTAGCTGCTGAACGCGCGCAGGTGAATGGCCTCGTCCCCGGTCCCGTGCACGAACAGCCCGGAGATGAGGTCGTGCGTGGCGCCGTCGGTCACCACGCCCTTCTGCCCGCCCGCGACGGTGAAGCCTTCCAGCCGCCACCAGGAGGCCTGGGCCAGGTGGAAGGTGTAGCCGGAGGTCGTGCTGGTGCCCTGGAGGACGGCGTTCCGGCCGCCGCAGACATAGATCGGGGCGGCCGGGGTCCCGGATCCGGCGGCCACGAAGTCGCCCTGGTACACGCCGGGCTCCAGCCAGATCCGCGTGCCGGGCCGGGCGCCGGCCAGCGCCGCGGTCAGCTCCGCGGCGGTCGAGACCCGCTGCACGCCCCCGCCGCCGCAGGCGGGCGAGGCGTCGGTCACGGCGGCGCGGCGGGGCACGGGGCGCGCGTGGTGCGCGTGGTGCGCCGCGGGCGGGCCGCCCGGCGGCGACGCGGGGGCCGAACACGCGGCGATCGTCGCGAGGCCCGCGACGGCGGCCGCCACGCGGGTCGCCCGGGCCGCGGCGGGCGGGTGCCTCATGCCCGCCCCCCGATCTGCGGCGCGGGCCACCGCGGCGGCAGCGCGGGCTCGAAGGGCCCGCGGTGGTACGCCACGCTGGCCGCGGTCACGACCAGAACCTGAGCGGACGGCACAGGAACAGGCGGCACAGGAGCGGACGGCACGGGCGCGGACGGCACGGGCGCGGACGGCACGGGCGCGTCGGCCGACGGCGTCCACCGGGTGCTCTCCGGGTACGGATGCGCGGCCGCCTTCCGCCGGCGGGTCCACAGCCCGCCCGCGATGACCAGGAACGCGATGCTGAGCCACGTCAGCGCGAGCGGGTGGAACTCCAGGTAGGACCAGACCGTGCCGTTGCGGGCGTAGGCCCAGCTGGCCACGTCGCTCCCGGACAGGGCCGGGGCCGGGGCGTCGGCGCTGGCGTCCACCGCCCGGTAGCCGGAGCCGGAGATCACGTTGCCGGTCCCGGAGACGACCGAGGCCGCCCCGCGGGCCGAGACGCCGAACACGCGGGCCAGGGTGATCAGGCTCTTGTCGATCTCGACGCGGCCGGAGTTGCTGACCAGCACGGCGATCCGCGCCCCGGACACGGCGTTCCCGTACAGCAGGGTCCCGGGCGCGGCGGGCCCGACGGAGAGCCCCGCCCGCGGTCCGCAGCGGACATCGTTCCCGTCCACGATCGCGTCGCTGGCCCCGTAGCGCAGCGCGATGGCGGTCTGCCGGGCGCATACCTCGTCCGCCTTGAGCACGGTCCGGTTCCCGCCCTCGACCAGGATGCCGGTCCGGCCGTTTTGCTCCGCGGCGCTGTACTCGACGCGCGTCCCCGACCCGGGGGCCACCCCGTTCCCGGACGCCGAGGCCGTGCTGACCAGCGGGCGGCCGTCGATCAGGAACCCGTTGGTGGCGTTGTGCTGGGACAGGTCGTCGAGCAGCAACGTCCGGCGGGTGGCGCGGTCGACGTGGAAGCCGTTCTCGCCGTTGCGCACGGCCGCGCTGAAGCTGGCCGACGCGCCCACCGTGCCCCGGTGGATGTGCAGGCCGTCGAGCTGGTTGGACTCGAACAGGTCAGCCGAGAAGCGGACGCCACGACCGCGGGTCACGAACGCGCCGTAGGCGTTGCCCGTGAACGTCGACGCGGTCGCGCCGCCCGAGCTCGGGTGGCTGGCCAGCCCGGTCCAGGCCACGCCGCCGGTCCGGCCGCTCCAGAAGCCCAGGGCCGAGACGCGGGCGTCGGCGAACGTCATCCGGCCCGCCACCTCGCGGATGTACGGCCGCCCACGGCCCGCGTCCCGGGCCGGCGTCATCGCGGCTTCGTTCCAGCCCTTGATGGTCAGCGGGAACCGCGCGGTGCCGCGGAACTGCAGGCTGCCACCCCAGCCGACGATCGAGGCGGAGCCGCCCGCGGTCTGCTCGAGGTAGACGGCCGCCGCGGCCAGCGACGAGAGCACCAGGCGGGCGCCGGAGGCCACGAGGACGTTGTCGACCAGCAGCACCGAGCGGTTGGGCAGCCGCACCATCGCGCCGTCCCGGATCAGGTCGCCGGCCGTGTACGTGCCCGACCCGGGGGTGAACGAGGCCACGCCGCCGGCGTAGCTGTAATGCGCGCCGGACGTCAGCACGAGCGTGGGCAGCGCGCGGCCGTACCGCACGACCCGCGGCTGGAACGTGCGGAACGAGTCGTGCAGCATCGCCCGCAGCCGGTTGTCCTCGGCGACGACCACGCTGGCCTCCGCCGTCTCGCTCACCCGGGGGAAGGTCGCGGGCGGCCGCCCGGGATCGACCGGCCGGGCCGCGGGCGGCAGCGGGACGGGCCGCGGCGCCTGCGGCGCGCCGAGCAGGCGGATGCCGTCGCTGGACGCGGGCGGGGCGGCGTTGATCTTCAGGTGCAGGGCGGACAGGGCCGCCGGAAGCCCGCCCAGGCCGGCGAACACGGCCAGCGCGAGCACGATCGCGTATCTCCTCCGGCGCACACCCGGCTCGCGCTCGGAACGTCGGTACCTGGCCACATTCCCTCCTAGCGCAGCGACGCCGCGGACTGGGCTTCGCCGCCGATGAGGTCGGGCCGGCGAGTGAGCCAGCCATGCGTGTTCATCGTGACGAAGGCGTACGTCTTGACCGGGAGCGCGACGATGATCGTCATGATCGCGACCAGCGGGAGCACCCAGATGTCACCCGGCCGCCGCATCAGGTGCGAGATCCCGCGCAGCGCACGCGCGGCGAGCAGCCACGCGACCGCGACGACCGCCACGTAGACCTGGGGGTGGAGCACCCAGATGGCCAGGTAGGTCACGGCGAAGCCCATCGTCACCGGCGTGAGGATGATCTGCAGGACGCTGAGCTGGCAGATGAACGGCTGGCGCCAGAGCCAGCCTTTCCAGATCGCGGTGAAGTAGCAGCGGTAGGAGTTGCGGCTCCAGCGCAGCCGCTGCTTGAGGAACGCCCGGCCGGTGTCGGGAAACATCGAGAGCGCCCGGGCGGTCGACTGGTACACGGTCTTGTAGCCCGAGCCGAGCACCAGCCAGGTCAGCCGCCCGTCGTCGCCGGCCACGCAGCGGCGGCCGAGGAAGAACTCGTCCTCCAGGTGCTCGAGGACCGGCAGCACGACCGACCGCCGGTAGGCCGCGGTCCGGCCGGAGAGGCAGGCCACGGCGCCCGCGCGGGACTGCGCCCGGACGTAGTCGAGGTAGCGGACGTCGATCATCCAGTCCGCGACCCGCCGCCAGGCGCTGGTCTTGGGCAGGTAGGCGTTCTGCCGGGTCCCGACGCCGCCGACCCTCCGGTCCCGGAACGGCGCGAGCACCGCGGCCAGCAGCCCCGGGACCCACATGGTGTCCGAGTCGGACAGCACCAGGATCTCCGACCTGGCCCGGCGGATCCCGGCGCCGAGCGCCGACCGCTTGCCCCGGTGCCCGAACGGGACGACGACCAGCCGGGGATCGACCGCGGCGCGCCGTTGCAGGAGCTCGATGACCCCGGTGTCCTCGACGTCGGGCACGACGATGACCTCGGTCGGGTCCTCCGCCAGCCACGAGCGCAGGCAGCGGTCGAGGATCGCGGGATCCTCGCGGTAGGCGGGCACCACCACCGAGGTCGTGGCCGTGAACCCGGGCCGGGCCGGCCTGTACACGCGCGACAGCGTGAACCGCAGCAGCCACACCGACCAGGAGATAAGCCCGACAAATCCCAACGGGACCAGATGACGTAATTGCTCCAGTTCCGCGGTGGATATATTCGGCATTCTCTTAAGACGCCGGGAAGAAGAGTTTGGAGCACGACATGAAATGAACTTTTAGATAGCCACTAAATGGCTTACAACCCATTTAATAGAACGATTTCGCCTGCCGCGGGCGCCGCCGCCCGGGGCTAGCCGCGGCGGGCCGCGATCCGCTGCCGCGCGGCCTCGTAGAGCACGACCGACGCGGCGGTGGCGGCGTTCAGCGAGCTGGCCGTGCCGAGCATGGGAATCCGGGCCAGCTGGTCGCAGGCCTCGCGCCAGGCCGCGGACAGGCCCGCGGTCTCGTTGCCGACCAGCAGCATCGTGGGCTGCGTCAGGTCGACGTCGGTCACGTCCGCGTCGCCGCCCTCATCGGTGCCGACCAGCCGGACGCCGGTGCCGGCGGCGCGCAGCGCCGCGGCCCAGTCGAGCACCGGCCGGTGCGAGGGAACGCGGACCACCGGCACGGTGAACAGCGAGCCGGTGCTGGCCCGCACCGACCGCGGATCGTACACGTCGGCGGCGTGGCCGGTGACGATGACACCCGAGGCGCCGAACGCGTCGGCCGAGCGGATCAGCGTGCCGATGTTGCCCGGGCTCGCGGGGCGGTCGAAGACCACCGCGAGCATCCCGGGCCCGGCCGGGATCCGGGCCAGGTCGTCGGCGGGCAGCGCCGCTACGGCCAGCAACTCGGGGGCGGTGTCGGACTTCTCGCCCAGCTCGCGCATGAGGTCGGCGGTCACGGCCACCTTCGGCGCGGCGACCGCGTCGAGCGTGTCCCGGGCCCAGCGGGACGGCGCGGCGTCCGCGTCGTAGAGCAACGCCCGGATCGGCCACCCGTGCCGCACGGCCAGGGTGATGGGCCGCACGCCCTGGACGATGAACTCGCCGCTGCGCTGCCGCTTGGCCCGGTTGCCCAGCAGCGCCGCCCACTGCTGGAAACTCGCGTCGCGGCGGGTAACCCGGGTTGGCGCGCCGGCCGCGCGGGGCTGGGGCATCACACCACTCCTGGCCGCCGGGACCCGCGCCCCCGGCGAGGCGCCCGCCCGGCCCGTGCCAACCTACCGGTTACCGAGTCATCGCTGGGCGGCGGCGGGGGTGACGGTCAGCAGGCCGTCCCGCATGACCCCGACCCGCTGCGCCCGGGCCGCCACGGCGCTCTCGTGGGTGACGAGCACCATGATCAGCCCGCGGGACCGCCAGAGGTTCTCCAGCAGGCCGATGATCTCGTCCCGCGTCCCCTCGTCGAGGTTGCCGGTGGGCTCGTCGGCCAGCAGCACGGTGGGCTCTTTGACCAGGGCGCGGGCGATCGCCACGCGCTGCTGCTGGCCGCCGGACAGCTCGGACGGCAGGTGGCGCAGCCGCTCGCCGAGCCCGACGGCGGTCAGGGCGGCTTCGGCGCGCGCCTTCCGCTCGGCCGCGCGGACCCCCAGCGGAACCAGGGCCACCTCGACGTTCTCCGCCGCGCTCAGCGTGGGGATCAGGTTGAAGGCCTGGAACACGAACCCGATGAACCGGGCCCGCACCTTGGTCACGCTGGCCTCGCGCATCGCGCTCAGGTTCATGTCGTCAAGCTCGACGGTCCCGGAGGTCGGCCGGTCGAGGCCGCCGAGGAGCTGCAGCAGCGTGGACTTGCCGTGACCGGTCGGGCCCTGGATGGCGAGCCACTCGCCGTCTTCGATCGTCAGGTCCACGCCGCGCAGCGCCTCGACCCGCCTGTGCCCGGTCTTGTACTCCTTGACCACACCGGAAAGCTGGTACATGCCGTCCTCTCCTTTCGACTGGTCAGGTCCGGTCAGTCCACGCGGGCCAGCGCGGCCGCCGGGCGCAGGCGGGCCGCCCGCCACCCGCCGAGCACGCCGGCGATCAGGCCGCCCGCGATGGCCAGGACCACCGCGAGCAGGATCAGGCCCACCGTGACCGGCGCGCTCAAGGTCACCGAGACGGTGTGGCTCACGTTGGTCAGCTCCCGCAGGGCGTTCCGGGCGGCCGCGCCGGCGGCCTGGCCGGGCCCGGTCACCGAGACCGGGTTGTTCGGCGCGACGGTCGCCGACAGCTTCGGCGCCAGCTTGTCGATCAGCGCGGCGCCGCCGTACCCGAGGGCGATGCCCGCCGCGCCGCCGGCCAGGCCGATCGCGATCGACTCCCCCATGACCTGGCCGATGATCCGCCTGCTGCGCCAGCCCAGGGCCTTGAGCGTGCCGAACTCGCGCACCCGCCTCGCCACCGCCGCCATGGTCAGCAGGCTGGCCAGGAGGAACGCCGCGACCAGCACCGCGACCGACAGCCACCGGCCGAGGTTGTTGGCCAGGCTGGCGGTGCTGGACAGCGACCCCGTGACCTCGCTGGCCAGGTCGCTGCTGTCGGTCACGGTGGCCGACGGCAGCACCTTGCTGATCTCGCTTTGCACGGCCGGGACGTCGGCCGCGAGCGCGGCCGCCACGTAGACGGTGTTGACCTCGCCGGACAGCCCGGTTGACGCGGTCTTCCCGATGCTCTGCGCCCGGGCCAGCGGGATGTAGAGGTCCGGGGGGTTGCCGCCCTGCGGGACGCTCACGATACCGATGATCTTGAACGTGGTGCCGCCCACGTCGACCGAGCCGCCCGTGCTCAGCTTGTTCTGCGCCGCGTAGCCGGAATCGACCAGCGCGTCGGCGGCGGTCGCGTCGGCCGGCCCGAGGCCGGTGCCGGAGACCAGTTTGCCGGAGCTGAGCGGGCCGAGCGTGCCCTTGGCCGTGTCGACCCCGTCGACCGTGAACGAGTTGGTGGTGAAGTTCGAGCTGAAGCTGCCGCCGCCGTTGATCGTGGGGACCGTCCCGGTGATCGTGACATCGGAAAGGCTCAGCCCGCCGACCGCCGCGGTCACGCCGTGCTGGCGGGCGATCGTGGCCAGCGAGGTGGATCTGAGCGTCCCGTACTGGGTGTTGATCAGGTCGTTTATGTTGACCTTCGTGCCCGCCGCGGTCGCGCCGTCCCGTAGCGACTTGATCTGCTGCCGGAACCCGAACGAGGTCGACCCGCCGGCCGAGCCCTGCGCCGGCGGCTCGGTGACCGTGACGTCGGTTCCCACGCCGTAGAGCGTGTGCAGCACGCTGGCCTGCGAGTTCTTGACGCCGTCCGAGGCGGCCGTCACGGTGATCACCAGGCCGACCCCGAGGGCCAGGCCCAGCGAGATGAAGATGGCCTGGCGCATGCGCCGGCGCAGTTCGCGCCGGAGGTAGACAAAGAACATCTCGGGTCCTCAGCAAGGGTTGATCGGATGGGGGCGCACATTGCGCTCAGTGCGGGGAAGCGCGGGCGGGCACCGCGGGCCGGGCCGGCTGGCGGGGACGGCTCAGCCGGGACGGCCACCAGTTCCAGCGGCCGAGCAGCACGACGGCAGACGGCACGAGCAGCGTCCGGACGACGAACGTGTCCAGCAGGATGCCCAGCGCGAGGCCCATCCCGATGGACTGCAACTGGCCGCCCATGACCCCGCCGCTCGCGAGCGCGTAGACCCCGAACGTGCCGGCCAGGATGAGGCCGGCCGAGGTGACCGTGGGACCGGTCTTGGCGATGGCCGCCACCACCGCCTCGCGCAGCGGCCGGGCCCGCGCCTCCTCCCGGATCCTGGTCATGATCAGGATGTTGTAGTCCTCGCCGAGCGCCAGCAGGAAAACGAACATCAGGAACGGCAGGACGAAGATCAGGCCGCTCTGCCCGCCCAGGTCGATGACCAGCAGCGTCGTGCCGCCGAGAGCGGCCAGGTAGGAGGCCAGGATGCTGATCACCAGGTAGAGCGGCGCGACCAGGCTGCGCAGCACGAGGGCGAGCAGCACCGCTATGGCCAGCGCCGCGATCGGGATGATCCGCACCATGTCTCGGCCGGCCACGGCGCTGACGTCGTAGAGCGAGACGGCCTGGCCGGCCGCCCCGCTGGCCTCCGCGCCCGACCGCTGTGCCGCGGCCGCGACCGCGGCGCGGACCGCCGGGGTCGCGTTCATGGCCGCCGTGCTCTGCTGGTCCCCCGCGCGCAGGGCGGCCGTGAACCGCACCGTCCGGCCGTCCACGCTGACGTACTGAGCGGTGGCCCGGTAGGCGTTGTAGGTCCCGCGCGGCACTCGGACGCCGGCCGGCTCGGCCAGCGGCAGCGTCCGGGGATTGCCCAGCTCGGCGTGGGCGGCGGCGTAGGCGGCCGGGCTCAGCGCCGCGCCGTTCGGGTCGAGCGGGCCGGTCAGCGCGGCGAACAGCCCCGACGATCGCAGGCTGGCCTGCGCCGCGGTCACCGGATCGCGGCCCGTCCAGACCGGCGCGGCGTAGTGCAGGATCAGGTCCGCGGGGCTGACCGCCGACTGCGGGAAGTACTCGGCGACCAGCGCGTTGCCCGCGGCCGCGTCCGAGCCGGCGGGCGCGCTGGCGGACCGGTCCAGGCCCGCGGTCCGGTAGCCGAGGGCGGCGAGCGCCAGCGCGGCGAAGATCAGCGCCCCGGCGCCCAGGGTGACCGCGGGCCGGCGCACGGCGCGGGCCGCGGCCCGGCCCCACCAGCCGCCCGTGGTTTCGGCCGGATCAGTGCTTTCGGCCGGCGCCGGGCGGGCGGGAAGCCCGGCGAACGTCAAGCGGGCGGATATCGCGAGCAGCGCGGGCAGCAGGGTCAGCCCGGCCAGCAGCATCACCGCGACGCCGACGGCCAGCGGCGTGCCGAGGTCGTGGTAGAGGCCGAAGCTGGCGAAGACCAGCGTGAGCAGGGCCAGGATCACGGTCCCCGCGGACGCGGTGACCGACTCGCCGACCCGGGTCAGGGCCCGTATCACGGCCAGCCGCGGCTCGGTCCCGGCCCGCAGTTCCTCGCGGAACCGGTAGACCAGGAACAGACCGTAGTCGGTACCCGCCCCGAGCAGCAGCACGACCAGCAAGGTCTGGGTGACCGAGGAGATCTGCAGCCCGCTCGCGCCGAGCCCGGCCACGAGCTTCTGCGACACCAGCAGCGCCGCGCCGCTGGGCAGGAACGTGACCAGCGCCGCGACCGGAGACCGCAGCACGATCACCAGCAGCACCAGGATGAACAGGATCGAGAGCAGCCCGATCTTCCTCGTGGCCTTGTTCGCGCTGGCGTTGTTCGCGACGTTGGCCGCCACGTTGCCGGCCAGGTGCAGCTGCAGCCCGGCCGGGGCCCGGGCGCTCGCGAACGTCCGGTACAGCGCGTTCACCACCGGTTTCAGCCCGGCCACGTCCTTGTCCGCCTTGTTCACGGTGACGTCGATCTGGGCCGCGTGGCCGTCCGGGGAGATCGCGCCCTCGCGCACCGATGCCGCCCTGCCGACGCCGCGGGCCAGGCGAGCCTCGCGGCCGATCGCGGCCAGGTCGGCCGCGGTGAGCGGCGCGCCGGCCCGGGCCGCGACGATCGTGACCTTGCTCCGGTCGGAGCGGCCGAGCAACGGGGCGCCGAGCGACGCGGCCGCGACGCTGCCCGCGCTGGACGGCAGGAACAGGCTGGGGTCGCTGTTGA
>Ga0102924_1006957_pt1 | contig 10485 bp, 5 predicted proteins | sample PaiPotPPM11metaG_FD_80116 | JGI IMG/M metagenome (GOLD analysis project Ga0102924, IMG submission 80116) | Iron sulfur acid spring bacterial and archeal communities from Banff, Canada, to study Microbial Dark Matter (Phase II) - Paint Pots PPM... ...
ACCTGGCGGCGCTCGGATCGCGCTTCGTTCTGCAAGGAGGAACACAGAATAATCTAGCAGTCGTCAAGGCGGAAGTGGACTTCATCCGCAATAGTTTCCGCGCAACCGGCAAGCAACCGGAAATCATTGTGCACGAGCACTGCGGCGAATCGGGAGCGATTGGAGCGGCGCAGGAGTCGTTGCGTTTGTGGAGGAACGGTCAGCAAACGACTTTCGTCGGGCTCGAAGCGGTTCGCAAGATTGAATACCGAACGACGCGCAACGAAGATACGCGCTGCCATTTCTGCAAGAACGACTGCCTGCGGACGTTTATCGACATTCGGACTCAGCCCAAAACTGATTTGAGCTTTGTGCCGGTCCAGAAGGTCACAAAAGTTCCGCTCATGCATGGCGAGCAGCGGTTGATTATCGCCACCTGCGAAAAAGGGACGGTCGAAGACGTCAACGACATGAAGGATATCAAGGCCGGACTGGACTCCATACGCGCGCAACACCCAAATTTTGTTGACTACGCGTCGAAGGAAGTCTTCCGTCCAACGAATGCCAAGAGCGTAGCGGATCCGCTGCCGATGAAGGGCTGGGCCGGATGGAAGAAGAACGACAAAGAACGGCGCGCTTTGATGGAGAAGCGCGGAAAGGTGCGGATCGGAATTCCTCGCGTGCTGAACATCTATACCTATGCTCCGCTGTTCAATGCCTATTTTGAGAGCCTTGGAGTTCAACCAGAGAATATTATTTATTCCGATTACACGAGCTCGGAACTTTATCGCGCGGGAGCAAGCCGTGGCGCGATCGATCCATGCTTCCCGGCGAAGATCGGGATTTCCCACGTCTATAATCTGATTCAGGAAAAACACCGCAAGAAACCGCTTGATGCGATTTTCTTCCCGATGTATGACGTGCTGCACTCGCCTCTGGTCAAGATCGTTGGCGCGAATGCTTGCCCGACAGTCACTGCAACTCCAGAGACGGTGAAAGCGGCGTTTACGAAAGAGAATGACGTCTTTGCTGAGCACAATGTGAAATACATCGATCCCGTGCTCAACTTCGCAGACCGGAAATTGTTCGCGCATCAGATGCTGCAGGCATGGCAGCCGGTTCTTGGCCTATCGCAGGAGGAAAATGACAGGGCGATCGAATCGGGATTTGTGGCCTTAAAGGAATACGAGGCTGGAATTCGCCAGCGGGCGCGGCAGGTGCTGGATCAACTGGAGCGCGAGGACCGAATCGGAATTGTCATGCTGGGGCGGCCTTACCACCATGATCCCGGGCTCAATCACGAAATTCTGGATGAATTCCAGAAGCTGGGATATCCAATCTTCTCGCAAAATACTTTGCCATTGGATGAGGACATGCTGGAACGGCTGTTTGGCGAGGAAGTGCGCGCCGGAGTGATTAGCAGTCCACTCGATATTACGGATGCGTGGAAGAATTCCTACTCCTGCAGCACCAATCACAAAGTTTGGGCGGCGAAGTTTACGGCGCGGCATCCGAATCTTGTCGCTTTGGAAATTTCTAGCTTCAAGTGCGGTCACGATGCACCTATCTACGGAGTCATTGAAGGGATCATCGAACAATCGGGCACACCGTATTTCTGTTTCAAAGATCTCGACGAGAACAAGCCATCAGGATCCATTCGAATTCGGGTTGAGACGATTGACTACTTCCTGCGTCGCTACCGCGAGGAAGTTATCCGTAAGCGAAAAGCGGAGCAAGACATCGATGCGCAGCTAGCAGCGTTGGAGGCGCAGTTGCGGCAAGAGAAGGTCGGCGCCGAACTGTTGTCTTCCCCCATCGAGGCCGAAGCGCAAGGGATGGCGGCAGACTAACCTTTTCCCGTTAATTCCCTCAAGGAAGTGAGACGGGTGAAGTGTGTCTTTCGCTCGTCGATGCGATTCTCTCATAAAGATTTTTCTGCAACTAATTCGGTGGACTCCTCTCTAACGTGATAGTTGTAATCTTCTGTTTACCACCCTGGCGTGGAGGAGTACCTGTATGGCCACTGCCCCGAAGTTCCGCATCGATGTAGACATCCACAACTTACTCATGAACGGCACGGCCGCGCCAGTAAGAATTCCTATACCAAGAGGGGCGAGGCTCCCGGACCCGGTTTTCCCTCAGTTTCCGGAGAAGCTCTCAGATCCCGGGCCTGACAAGATTCCGGAGAAACGTGATTGGACTTTGCAGCAGGTTTACGGAAAGATGCGTGGCTGGCTCTTTCCGTATATCCGGTCGCGGGTGCTGCCCGGAGACTTCCATCCCATCACTGCGTACCTGTTTCTCGAATATAAATGCAATCTTGATTGCTGGTACTGCTGGGCTTTCAACAACAAGATCAAAGGAATGACCGAGGATGTGGCTCGCCGCTCGATTGACTGGCTGCATGACCATGGGTGCCGCGTGCTGGCGCTCATGGGCGGCGAACCGCTGCTGCGCCCTCAATTTGCCCACAAAGTGGTTTATTATGCCGCCAAGAAAGGTTTCTGGATCTATATCGGGACGAATGGGCGACTACTGCGACCTGAAGTGGCCGACCGGCTCGGAGACGCTGGTGTGTCCGTGTTTAATTTCGCAGTGGACGCCTGGGATGAAAAGCCCAGCCTGCCAAAAGCCGTGGTGCCGGTGCGCAAGCACATTGAACACATCATGAAGAAGCAGTACGCGTATGGCTACATGGTGTTCTTCAACCTCAACATCTGCCGGAACAATATCGAAGACGTACGCCAGATCACGGAGTATGCGCACGATCACCGCATTGCGACGGACTACCACATCAACGAAACGCCGATGCTCGAGCAGGACGAGCACTTCAAGCATTTGAGCGACAATCCGACTTATATTCGTCCGGAAGACTGGCCCCGGATCGACTCCCTGGTGGATTGGTTGATCGAGAAAAATAAAGCGGGATATCAGATGGTGAACTCGGTGCAGCGACTGCAGGAGATCAAGGCCTTCATTCGCATGGCCAGCGGTGCTGACTTGAAGCGTCTCGGATGGAACGGGGATGGGACGGGGACTAACGGAAACGTCGCAAAGCAACTCGAGGGAACGCCAGGTATCATCCAGGACGAGAACGGCGAACTGCATTTTGCAGAGTGGAATTGCCGCGCTGGGCAAAATAACGTGATCATTCGCACGGATGGCACGGTAGCCCCGTGTTTCCCGATGTACGCTTCGACCTACGACTGGGGAAATATTGATGAGCACAAGTTCGAGTCCAAACAACTGGAAGGGATGAAACGGACTTGCCAGCAACATTGCTTTTCAACGCTGAACCATAATCTTGCCTATTGTTATAACGACTCCCGTGTGATCAAGTTTGTCTGGACGAATCTGGTAAAGAACCGGATGAAGGGTGGGGCCAGGAGCTTCGAGGACTAAGATTTTCGGTCGGCTGGGACGATCACGTTCAAGATCAATGGCGTGGAAACCGCTCCCAAACGAGAAACAAAGAACTAATCGAGCATCCCGAGCGCGACTTTGACCTTCAATTCACGCCAGTACCTGACAGCGGTATTACCTGCGGGCTGCCTGGAGCGTCATCCGTAATCACCAGATCCGCGGTCGGACTATTCGTTTGATCCGCATAGTAGTAGACGAAGATGCTGCAAGTCTGTCCCTTCGTCAACGGCGAAAGACAGCTGTTGACAGCGGTGAACTCCGCCAGATCCGAAGTGATCGGAGAAATTGCAACATTCGTGACATCCATCGTTCCGGCACCGGAATACTTTACCTTGACTGTCTTTGAGACCTGCCTTCCAATGTTTACACTCCCAAAATTGATGCTGGTCGGAGTGAACGTAACTGTCGGAGCGACCACGCTGTAATTGATGGAGCTTTGGCTCGCGTTGCCGGCGAGATCTTTGGCATTCACCGTAAATGTTCCACTGCCCACTTTGCTCGCGAGGAAAGTGCTCGTCAGCGTCCCGGTGTTTCCGGTACCGCCGGCAAACTGGGCCGATCCGCACGAGACAACCCCGGAACCTGAATCCGAACAACTGAAGGTTGCGGTAACGTGCTCTCCCTTCGTGGGCGAGCTTGGTGAGAGAGTTGGGCCGACGATCGCCGGCGGAATCGTATCAATGTTGACCGTTAAACCCGGAGTCGAGCTGCTGATCATGCTCCCATTATTCATGGTTAGGGTTTCGATCACGGACGCGCTGTCGAGGGCCGAATAGGTGATCGTCGTGGAACCCTGGTTGGTAGCCGGAATCGTGATCGACCCGGTTGCGCCGTTGATCGTTCCCGATGAAGGCGCGGGCGGGTTTGCTCCCGAACTGGCGTAGCTGATGGAAGTGATCGTGGGTAGCGGCGAGGGAGGATTCTGGTTGCTGCCGATGTTCTCCGCGCTGTTGAATGCCACATTCACAGCAGAATTGGCCCATCCGCCTATCAGAGGCGGAGTCGTCGTCACCGTCGTATGTGGCTGAACGCCACCGAAAATTGGAATGAAAATGGAATTGAAGTTGTTGGTGTGTCCGTTGTTGGTGATGATATCTCCGCTGATGCTGGTGAACACGCTGACCAGGCCCTTGCAAGTGTTGTCTGCCGATTGTCCGCAACCCAGGGCATCATCCTTACCCATGAAGTAGCCAGGGGCAGCGTTTGGCCCGATCAGCGGCTTCTGGCTCGGATCCAGGTTGTATGTGTTGCTGACTCCAATGAAACCGCCGTTAGTGCTTGCCGGACAGTTCAATCCTGCTGGCACGGAATTCGTCGGGGTCGTACACAAATCGGTAGTCACAACGCACGCATAGGTTCCGTTCCCGGTGTCCTGATGCTGGCAGGTGCTGCCCTGAAACGGAGTATTCATGACGAGATTCGCGAAATCCGAATCCAGGATGCTGGATACCGTTCCCTGCATCACCACGCCGTTAAATGCGCCACCCGACAATCCGCTCTTCGTGTAATCGACATTCGCGCTCAGCGATGATGTGTAGCTAAAGTTCGTAACCGTGTTCTGCACGGGCTGATTAATCGTGATCGGTTGCAGCGGCCACTGACTGAAAGACCAGCTCACGATATCGCTGTTCTCCACCGAACCGCCGGTCGCCGCCGTGAAGCCGATATAGGCGCTGCTGCTATTGACGAGATTCAATAACTGCGGCAGGTTCACCGTCGTCTGCAGAATCAAAGTGCTGTCGAAGTAAACGGAGAGGTTGTTGCAATTACTCGTGCAACTTCCCGGAGCAACATAGTTCACCGTAATCGTATGGATGTTGCCATCGCTTAACGACAGTCCAGTGGGCAGGCTCTGTAGGGCAATCTTCGCAGGACTGCCGCTAGGACAAGTGTATGTGTGATCCGAACTATTGGCTCCCACTCCACAGCTCTGCACTGCTATGTGATTGCCGTCAGGATCGCCGTAATCGGGGTTGTGATAGGTGTCCAGTTCGATTGCCAGGGCATTCTGAATTGCCTCGCCGGGGCCACTTCCGCCGGAATTGTCGGCGTTGCCATAGGAAATATTCTGACCATTGCCGGTATAACCCAGGGCTCCGGTGCCTGCGGGATCATCTTGTATCACTAGCGCGATACCGTCGGCCGGAAAGCTGCATCCCGCACATGCCCCCGTGTTCGTTATCTGGAATTGAAACGATGTCGTGAAACCGCTCGCCAGCGGTTGCTGCACGGAATACCAGGCTGCCCCGTGCTGGTTCTGATTGGCCGTCGTGAGACGCAGATTACCGCTGGCAGTGACTTGGGGATTCGAAGGACTGCCGTTGGCAAAAACTGTGCATCCGTTTGGTGGAGTGGCGCTGTTCGGACAAACATTCGTTGTCGTGAAACCATTCGGCGGAAAACTGAACGATTGTGCCGACGCGAATGGAGACGACAAATGGGACAGGACGAAGAATAAAGCGCCAATCAAAGCGACATCCAACCGGCTGCGCATAGTTGCTCTTTCTGTTCGCTCGCAAGCTGGATCGCCGGCAGCAGAGGAGCCACAGCCAAGTCTGTGCTGCTCTCCTTCCAGGAGGGGGCTTCGCGCAAACTAACCGCACGTTAAACGCTAATGAGTCGGCCCGGTAGGAATAATTGCGGGCGAACCGTTTCGTGCGACATTCTCTTGGTTGCCGAGAGTGGTGTCAAGCATACGAGGCCAGAATAGCCATCTTTTATCCACATTTAATATTTCCGTAACATTGCGTCGGCCGTAGCGGCCGTTCCTCATGAAGGCACAGGGTCGTGGATTGCTCTTCACGGTCACAACAGGAATCCAATAAATACCTTGTTTGAGGGATTACGCACCTCGCTCGCTCGATGAATATGGTACACGCCGGAAGACTGTCCATCGACTGACAACACGGAACGATGGTTGGTTCTTCGCCAAGTTAGAGTTCGCACGCGCTTGATTGTCCAAGCTTGCGAACGAGCTCATTCGACGCCGACAACAGGGACCGCTGCGCTCAGCGTCTGCATAAGAGGGCGTTGTCAGCGGTCTGATCTTACTTTTGCGAGGAGCCTACCAATGGAAGCAAACATTCGATTTCTGCAGACCGCGCGACCACGATCGATCATTTCGCCTTTGTTCGCGGTCATGCTGTTTGTTCTGTCCATGTCTTTGCTCGCCCGAGCGAACTCGGTCTCCACTCTGACATTTACGAACAGCGGAGGATTAGCTGGAACGTCGGGGTCCGGCGTGCAAGGGCCGTTCACACTTACCGACTCGGACTTTACGGCAAGCATCAACGGGCAGAATGTGTCGGGCGTGTTGAGCTTCGTGACCGGAAATGCAATGACCGGCACTCTGGCCGGCGGTGGCTCTTGGGCCGGAGGAGGAAATTTCACCATCACGGAAACCTCAGGGCCAGTGAGCGGAGTGATTTTCTCTGGCATGTTTGCTTCTAACGTTCAGTGGACGCTCGATACGGTTGGTTGTACTTCGAGCTGCGAATACACACTGAGCGGCGCGCTTACGGGTTATTACTTTCCTAACGGCCAAGGAAACGGACAGCAAATTTATGTAGGATCGGGTGGCACCGCGCAGATCAATCTGCTCACGAACGGTCGGTTTGGCGGAGGGTTGGTCCTCTTAAACGGGCCGGGCACCACTACTTTACAGGTTCCGTCAGCTACGCCCGAACCCGGATCGCTTCTGTTTGTTGGAACCGGTCTCTTAGGGGTGGGTCTCGTAAAGCGTCGAAATTGCAGCCGCGATTGATTTCAGGATTAGCGGAAGTGTGAGGAGGCTCGCGACAACCGCTGTCACTCTGCTGCTTCCCTCCGCGTGGTTTCGATGCCGCGATTTGGCTACGCCCAGCCGGGTCATGTTAGGGGCTCCACGCCTTTTTTAGGCGGGAAAATAATCTACGAGGGTTGTTCGACCTTCGACAAAGATGCCTGTGCTCGCTCCTGTACTAATCAAATTGGACTTAACTCCATTATTTTCTCCATCATTTTCAATCGACAAGCGGGTTCGGTCTGAACACACCTTGCGGCGCGAAGCCGGAGTCCAAGCACGTACCTTTAGCCAGAACACCTTCTTATATGCTATTAACTTGCATAAAACAGGTGCTTAAAACGCTAAGAATGGCCTCCGGAAATTTCCATAGCAGCAGCGCCGACAAAACGATGTCGCGCCCTTCGCGATGCACTGTTGGACGTATGTACACCAGAGCGAATAGCTCTGAAACAACCTTTATTTTGTGCCACTTATGGGAGCCAAAATGGAGCCAACTTCTGAAAATCTGAGCATGTGGTTGGCTCTCACGTCCTGCGCGACTCTCATGGAGCACGCGATCAGAGCCAAGACCAATCGAGCACCAAGCTTTGCTCTCGCGAAGGAAATAATTCGCTTTATTACATTCACTGCTATCTCCTTAACGGTTTTGTCTTCTGGTGCCGTATCATGTCTTACGATTTCTCCGGTATTGGACACGGCTTTACGTTCCAAATTTCTGCTGCATATTCAGCGATCGTTCGGTCACTGGAGAACTTCCCCGAATCTGCCACATTCAAGATGGCCTTTCGTGCCCATTCGTCGGGCTTGAGATATAGCGTAGTCAGCTGCGCGTCCGCCGTGAGGTATGAGTTCAGGTCCGCCAAATGCATGTAATGATCGCCCTGTGTCAGCAGCATTTCGCGCAACGGCTCGAATACACCTGGCTCATCGCAGCTGAAATAATCGGAGAAAATCAAGTCCAAGGCTTGACGCGTCTCCGGATCGTGTTCGTAGTGCCAGTGGGGGTTGTACCACCCGCGACTGCCAATCACCTGCTCTGCCGTCAAACCAAACAGGAAAAAGTTCTCCTCGCCCGCCTCCGCAGCCATCTCAATCGTCGCGCCGTCGCGCGTGCCGATTGTCAATGCACCATTCATCATGAATTTCATGTTGCTGGTCCCACTGGCTTCATACCCCGCCGTCGAGATCTGGTTTGAGACGTCACTGGCGGGAATGAGGTGCTCCGCCAGCGAGACGCAGTAGTCGGGCAGGAATACCACCTTAAGTCGTTTGCGCACTGTGGGGTCGCGATCGATGGTCGCAGCCAGATTGTTGATGAACTTGATAATTAGTTTCGCGAGCCGGTAGGCAGGAGCGGCCTTGCCTGCGAAAAAGAAGGTGCGTGGGTGCGGGTTGAGACCCGGGTCCTCGCGCAGCCGGTTGTAGAGCACAACGATCCGCAGCGCATTCAGGAATTGGCGCTTGTACTCGTGGATGCGTTTGACCTGACAATCGAAGATCGAATCCGGATCAACAGTCTGCCCTGCCGACCAGCTGAGCCAAGCGCAGAATTGTTGCTTGGCATTTCGCTTGGCTTTGCGGAAGTCATCACGGAAACCTTTGTCCTCGGTGAATGCTTTGAGGTTGCTCAATTTGCTTAAATCACGAATCCAGGAATCTCCGATGGCATCAGTGATGAGTCCAGAAAGTCCGGGATTACATAATTGCAACCAGCGCCGGGGTGTGACTCCATTCGTTTTGTTGTTAAAACGTTCCGGAAAGATTTCTGCGAGGTCTTTCAGCGTTGTCTCTCGCAACAGCTTGGAGTGAATCTCTGCTACCCCGTTCGTGCTGTGAGAACCTACGACCGCCAGATTGGCCATTCGAAGCTTTTTGGCTCGGCCGTCCCCCTCATCAATAAGGCTCACGCGCTGAATCCGTTCTTGGTCGCCCGGAAACCGTTCGCGCACCTCGCCCAGAAAACGACGATTGATTTCATAGATGATCTCGAGCTGCCGCGGCAGCATTTCCTCAAACCACTTCACTGGCCACTTTTCCAGTGCTTCAGGCAACAAGGTGTGGTTCGTGTATGCAAGCGTGCTCTGCGTGATGCGCCAGGCTTCATCCCATTCAAGGTGCACCTGATCAACCAAGATTCGCATGAGTTCAGGCACGGCTAGAGCGGGGTGCGTGTCATTCATTTGAATCGCGACTTTGTCCGCAAACGAACTCCAATCCGAGTTGGAGCGTTGAAAGCGGCGGACCGCATCTGCCAGGGAGCAGGCGACGAGAAAGTACTCTTGCAGTAGGCGTAGCCCTTGCCCCATAACTCTTGAATCGTCAGGATAAAGGACGCGTGTCAGCGTTTCGGCCCCAAGCGTTTGCGTGAATGCTTCTACGAAATCACCATGAGAGAACTCTTCAAAGTTGAAGAAGTCGGGTGCGGCGGCAGCCCACAGCCGTAGCGTGTTGATCGTGGAACCGCCATACCCGATCACAGGACGGTCGAACGGGATACCGATCAGAGTCGATGGACGTCCGGGAACGGGACGCAGGCTGCCCCCGCTGAGCTCGAACGAGCAGCCCAGGCTGAGTTCCACCTTCTCGTTCGGTCGAGCGATCTCCCATGGGTCGGGAGAACGGAGCCAGTTGTCCGGTATTTCCTGCTGCCATCCGTTCTGGATGGATTGCTTAAAAATTCCATATTCGTAGCGCAATCCATATCCGATTGCTGGTAGCTGCATCGTGGCGGCAGATTCAATGAAGCAAGCGGCTAAACGTCCAAGGCCGCCGTTGCCGAGTCCCGCATCGGGTTCCTGTTCCAAAATCTCGATGAGATTGAGTTTCTTGTCTTCGATGAACTGGTTCGTGAGCGGAGCGAGCAGAAGATTCGTAACGTTGTTTGCTAATGAGCGGCCTACGAGAAACTCCATAGAAAGGTAATAAAGGCGCTTGGGATTCTTTTCCTCGTAAGTCCTTTCGGTTAACAGCCAGCGCTGAGACAGAATGTCTCGCACCGACCGGGCAAGGGCTTCGAACCGGTCGCGTGCCGTCGCAGCTGCAAGATCGACGCCACTGTCGAACAACAAGTGCCGTTCATACAGTGCTTCGTCCGTTCCTGAGAAGTGCACGGGACCACATCCATATTTAGTCGCGATGCGTTTCGCAATCTCTGGCAATTCCTTCCGCTTGGCTGTTGCATTACTGATCATCTTCATGTCCTCTAGTAATCCCGTGCATACGAGTGAACTCATACTCATTGCACCTAGTGATGTGATCCCCACGGCTTGACTTAAGTGGATGGCCGATTTCAGTGATTC
>Ga0102924_1006959_pt1 | contig 10484 bp, 8 predicted proteins | sample PaiPotPPM11metaG_FD_80116 | JGI IMG/M metagenome (GOLD analysis project Ga0102924, IMG submission 80116) | Iron sulfur acid spring bacterial and archeal communities from Banff, Canada, to study Microbial Dark Matter (Phase II) - Paint Pots PPM... ...
ACTTAGTACTACGGGTGCCGCGAGGTGTCGTCGCCAACGTGGATATCGACCGCATGGCGCAGGTCGTCGCCAACCTGGTCACGAACGCCGCCAAATACAGCGAGCCGGCATCGAGGATCGAGGTCGAGCTCACGCGAGCAGGCAATCGCGCCCGCATCTGCGTCCACGACGAGGGCATCGGCATCGAGCCAGCGATGGTGGACCGGGTCTTCGACATGTTCGTGCAGCGGCCGCAGACCATCGAGCGCGCGCAGGGCGGGCTCGGTCTGGGCCTAGCGATCGTGAAGAGCATCGTCGAGATGCACGACGGCACGGTCGCCGTCCGGAGCGAGGGCGTCGGCAAGGGGAGTGACTTCGAGGTCGAGGTGCCGGTCTTCGAGGCGCCCCACGAGGTGGCGGACGCGGTCGCCGAGCCCTTGCCGCAGCGGTCGGCGGCCGAAGCCCGGGTTCTCGTGGTGGACGACAACGTCGATTCGGCTGAGATGCTGAAGGCGGCGCTCGAGAAGCTGGGCTACGCGGTCGAGACGGCTCACGACGGCCTATCGGCTCTCGAGATTGCCGAGCGCTTCGCCCCCGAGGTGGCGCTCGTCGATATCGGGCTTCCGGTGATGAACGGCTACGAGCTCGCGCCACGCCTGCGCGCAGTCCACCCGCATTCCAAGCTCGGGCTCGTGGCTGTAACCGGCTACGGACAAGAAGAGGACCGGAGGGAGGCGGAGAAGGCTGGCTTTGACGCACATTTGATCAAGCCTGTCGACCTCGGCAAGCTGCAAGAGAAACTGCGTTCGTTGCATTCGGGTGTCGCATGCTGAGCATCCACCTTGCGCATACAGCTTGGCAGCAGCGCTTTCATCGCGCGTACGCGGCGCGGCGCGGGAGGGACGGCCAATGGTGGGGCTGATCCCGAAACTGCTTCTCGATCTCGTCACGGCCAAAGGTGGAGAGAGCGCCGCGGCGGAGGTGAAGCGACGGGCGGAGGCGCCCGACGCGCCATTCCGGATCGACACCGTCTACCCCGACGAACTGTGGCAGCGCCTGCTCCGCGCGTCGTGCGAGGTCCTCGCGGTCTCCCAGGAGGAGGCCGAGTCGTTGTACGCGGACTTCTTCGGGCGCGATGCGCTCGCGCGCTGGCCGGTGTGGTTTGCGATGTCGAAGAACGCCCGGCAACTCCTCGAGCGGCAGCCGATCATCCACAACACCTTCGCCACCGGCGTGCGCGACGCCGATGCCCGCCGGGGGATCGCCGACAAGTTTCACATCGAGAAGCGCGAGCACGAGCTCGTCGTGCACTACCGCTCGCCCAACCAACTATGCGGCCTCTACGTCGCGCTGGCGCGCTGGGTGCTCGACCACTACGGCGAGCACGCGACGGTGGAGCAAGCCCGATGCGCCAAGCGGGGCGACCCCGAGTGCGTCATCCACGTTCGGTGGGAGCCCGTGACATGATCGCGGGTGCGGGCGACGCGCGTCTTCGCAACGCGGTCGATGAGCTGGCCGATCAGCTCTGCGTCGCGGTCGATGGCAACTTCGACTTCGCGGTCCGCGCCTCGGTCGCGGACGAGCAGCTCGAAAAGCTGAGCATGCTCGTGAATTTCGTCCTCGACACGGCGCGACGGGGGATGCTCGCCCTCGAAGAGAGGAATGCGAAGCTCGCCGAGATCGATCGCGCGAAGTCGGATTTCCTGGCCAACGTCAGTCACGAATTCCGAACGCCGCTGACGCTGCTCTTAGGTCCGCTCGAGGAGGCGATCCAAGATCCCGGCCTCGCGCCGGCTGCGCGCGAACGGCTGACGACCGCGCAGCGAAACGCGCAACGGCTCGCGAAGCTCGTGAACACTCTGCTCGATTTCTCGCGGGTGGAGGCGGGCCGCGCGACCGCGTCGTTCGAGCCGACCGATCTCGCGACCGTCACCGGGGAGCTCGCGAGCCTGTTTCGGTCTGCGATCGAGAAGGCGAACCTGCGGCTCGTGCTCGATCTTCCACAGCTCTCGGAGCCGGCGTACGTCGACCGCGAGATGTGGGAGAAGATCGTGCTGAACTTGCTCTCGAACGCGCTCAAGTTCACGTTCGAGGGAGAGATCGGCGTGGCGCTGCGCGAGGTGGATTCGCACTTCGAGCTGGTCGTCCGCGACACGGGCATCGGAATGCCCGAGGACGAGCTGCCGCGCGTCTTCGACCGCTTTCATCGCATCAAAGCAGCCCGCGCTCGCACGCACGAGGGCACGGGGATCGGGCTCGCGCTGGTGCAGGAGCTTGTCAAGCTCCACGGAGGCCAGATTCGCGTCGCCAGCATCCTCGGGAAGGGGACGACCTTCACGATCGTCCTTCCCAAAGGGGCGGCGCACCTTCCCCAAGGGCAGCTGAGCGCGGCGCGCAGCGAGGAACGAACAGGGCTCGCCGCCGCCATTCTGGACGAGGCGTCGCGCTGGCGCAGTCCTGAGAGCGAGCATGGGGCGGCAAAGACGACCGCCAGCAGCGGTCGTGCCCGCATCTTGGTGGCCGACGACAACGCCGATATGCGCGACTATGTCGCGCGGCTGCTGAGCGAGGCATGGGACGTCGACGTCGTGGCCGACGGCGCCGCCGCGCTCGAGGCGATCGAGCTTTCGCCGCCGGACCTTGTGCTCGCGGACGTGATGATGCCACGCCTGAGCGGCTTCGAGCTCGTTCGCCGGCTGCGCGCGAACGCGGAGACACGCCACATTCCGGTCGTCCTTCTCACGGCGCGGGCGGGAGCCGAGTCGACGGCGGACGGACTCCTGTCGGGCGCGAACGACTACCTCGTGAAGCCGTTCGCCGCGCGCGACCTGCTCGTCCGCGTCGAGGCGCAGCTCGCCCTCCTTCGCACGCGTCGAGAGCATGAATCGGAGCTACGCGGCGCCCTTGACCGCTCGGAGCAGGCCCGCCTCCGCGCGAAGCACACGGAGGATCTCCTCCGCTTCTTCGTGGAGGCTGGCAAGGTGTTGTCCGAGTCGCTCGACGTCGGCGAAACCCTCACGCGCCTGGCGCGGCTCTGCGTGCCGCGCTTGGCCGACTGGGCGTCCGTCGACATGCTCGGAGCGGACGGGCGCATCGAGCGCGTCGCGGTGGAGCATATTGACCCTACGCGCGTCCAGCTCGCGCGCGATCTTTGGCAGCGTTCGCCGGCCCAGCTCGAAGACGCGCATGGGGTGGGGCTTGTCCTTCGGACCGGTCGCTCCGAGCTGATCCCCGTCATCGACGACGCGCTGCTCCGCGAGGCTATCGCCGATCCTGCCGTCCTCGCGGACGTCCGCGCGCTCGGTCTGCGTTCCTCGATGTGCGTGCCGCTGTTCGATCGGGGCGAGCCGGTCGGCGCCATCTCGTTCGTCGCAAGCGACTCGCAGCGGACCTTCTCTGACGATGACTTGCGCGTCGCCGAGGAGCTCGCGCGCCGCGCGAGCATGGCCGTCGAGCACGCGCGCCTCTACACGGAGGCGCGCACGGCGAGCCGTCTGAAGGACGAGTTCCTCGCGACGGTCTCGCACGAGCTGCGAACGCCCCTCAACGCGATCCTCGGCTGGGCGCGGCTCCTGCGGGGCGGTGCCCCGCAGGCGAAGGTCGAGCGGGCGCTCGAGACGATCGAGCGCAACGCGCTCGCGCAGGTGCAGCTCATCGAGGACCTGCTCGATGTTTCGCGCATCGTCTCGGGCAAGCTGCGCCTCGACGTGCAGCCATTCGATCTGCCGCAGGTGGTGGAGGCGGCGATCGATTCGGTGCGCCCGGCGCTCGAGGCGAAAGGCGTGCGGCTATTGCCAACGATCGACCCTCGTGCTGGTCCCATCGCGGGCGATCCGCAGCGCGTTCAGCAGGTCGTGTGGAACCTGCTCACGAACGCGATCAAGTTCACGCCGAAAGGCGGGCGCATCCAACTCGTGCTCGAGCGGATCGACTCGCACGTCGAGCTCACCGTCAGCGACACGGGGCAAGGGATCGCGAAGGAGATCCTCCCGTTCGTGTTCGACCGCTTCCGGCAGGCAGACGGCAGTACGACGCGTGTACACGGCGGCCTTGGCCTCGGCCTCGCCATCTCCCGGCACATCGTCGAAGCGCACGGTGGCACGATCCACGTGTCGAGTGAAGGTGCCGGGCGGGGGGCGGCCTTCGTCGTGAAGCTTCCGCTGTCAACGCTTCGATCCGAGGCAAAGGGACCGCTGCTCCCGCGCCGGGCGATGCGCGAGATCCCGGCACTCGAGTATCCCAAGGAGCTGCAAGGGCTCACGGTGCTTGTGATCGATGACGAACCGGGAACGCGCGAGGTATTGACCGAACTACTTCAACGCTGTGGAAGCACTGTCCTCACGGCCGGGTCGGCCGAAGAGGGGTTCGCAATCCTCGAAAGCGCGTCCCCGCGCGTCATCCTGTGCGATATCGGGATGCCCTCGCTCGATGGCTACGCGTTCATTCGGACGCTGCGCGCGCGGCCCATCGACAAGGGGGGACGCGTGCCCGCTGCAGCCCTCACGGCGTACGCCAGCACGGAGGACCGCCGGCGCGCGCTTCGGGCGGGGTTCCAAATGCACATCGCCAAACCGGTTGAGCCGGCGGAGCTCGTAGCCGTCATCGCCAACCTGGCGCAGCTTTCGGTCGCAATGGCGTGAGCAAATCCATGAGAAAGGCTGTGGATGGAGTCTTGAAGATGTGCCCTCGCTCTGCGGACGCGAATGATCGTCAAGAAGGTAGGAGCCGATGATCCAACCCAGCGCGAAAACTCGCTCCGAGAAAGCAAGCGTCGACGACGCCCTGCGGTCTGCTGCGACACGCGATCGGGGGCACGGCAACGCGGATGTTCACTCCAGCAACGTGGCCGCCGCCGGCATCGAGCATCTCGTCCAGTTCTACGAAGACGACGAGTTCCTCGCTGCCACCGTCGCCCGGTTCCTCGGTGAGGGCCTACCGGTGGGCGATTCGCTCGTCGTGATCGCAACGGAGGCGCACCGGCACGCCTTTCGTCAGCAGCTCGAGTCCATGGGGCTCGACGTGGGTCGCGCGTGCGAGTCGGGCCAGCTGACGCTCCTCGACGCAAGCGAGATGCTGTCGAAGTTCATGCGAAACGGCGACCCCGATCGCGATCTCTTCGAGCTCGAGGTCGGGAGTGTCGTCGGCAGACTTGCGGCCGCCCTGTCCGGCCAGCGGCTCCTCCGAGCGTACGGCGAGATGGTGGACGTACTCTGGAAGGAAGGGCAGCGGAAAGCCGCCATCCGCCTCGAGGAGCTCTGGAACGAACTTCAGAGTCGCCACTCGTTCAAATTGCTTTGTGCCTACGCCATGGCGAGCTTCTACAAGGAACCCGCCGCCCTCCAGACCGTCTGCGCATCTCACACGCACGTCATCGGCCGACAAGGTGACGACCACAGCGGAGTGCGCATCGATCCTCATGCGACGTCGCTTCCACCGCAATATGCTCGCAAGCTCGCTCGAGAAATTGCGCACCGCGAAGAGATCGAGCAGGCGCTGCGCGCGTCGCTAAAAGAGTTGCGGCAAAAAGAAGAGGCGCTTCGTTCGAGCGAGGCGCAGCTCCGAGACTTCGTCGAGAACGCCACCGTCGGCCTGCACCGCGTGGCATCAGACGGCACGATCCTTTGGGCCAATCGCGCCGAGCTCGATCTTCTCGGGTACTCCGATGAGGAGTACCTCGGTCGACACATTGCGGAGTTCCACGCGGACCGCCCGGTCATCGACGACATCCTCACGCGCCTCTGTCGCCGCGAGGCGCTTCACGACCACGAGGCTCGCCTGGTGGCGAAGGATGGCTCGATCAGGCACGTTCTCATCAGCTCCAACGTGTACGAGCGCAATGGCGAATTCATTCACACCCGGTGCTTCACGCGCGACATCACCGAACGTCGAAAAGCGGAGAACGCGCTCCGCGAGAGCAGGCGTCAGCTCGAGCTAATCACCGACGCGCTTCCGGTGCTCGTCGCCTTTGTAGATCGCGATCAGCGGTATCAGTTCGTGAACGCAGCCTACGAGCGCTGGTTTGGCTGCGCCAAGTCGGATCTCATCGGCAAGTCGCTTGAAGAAGTTCTGGGCAGCAGCACGTACAGCTCGGTGAGATCCCATGTCGAGCGGGTTCTCTTAGGAGCCGCGGTCAACTACGAAACGGAAGTCGTCGAACGCAACGGCATAGTGCATTGCACCGACGTCACCTACCTGCCGCAATGCGCGGAGGATGGCCGGATCGTCGGTTTCATCAGCCTCGTCGCCGACATCACCGCGCGCAAGCGTCTCGAGCGTTTTCGGGCCGCAACTGCCGACCGTGCAGAGCGCCTCGTCAAGATCACCGGAGCGATCGCCAGCGCCGTATCGCAGGCTGAAGTATTCGAGGCGCTGGTCGATCAAGTCGCCGCAGCGATCGAAGCGTCTGCGGTCGCGCTGTGGCTCGTGGATGAGAGCAGCCGGACCGTCAACATGGCGCGCGCCGTCGGCTACTCGGAGGCGGCGAGGCAGCAGTTCCAAGCCGTGCCTCTCGACGCGACCCCACCCATCGTCCCGCTGGATGCGATTCGATTGAAAGAGCCCATCTGGATCTCGTCGCAGGCAGAGTTGGTCAGCCGATATTCCCATCTCAGCGCGGCCGTGACACCGGGTCGAGCCTATCGGGTTGCGTGTCTACCCATCGTCTCGGAGGGCCGAGTCCTCGGGGCGCTCGGCGTCACGATCGAGGACGGGCGCGCGCCTCTCGAAGACGAACGCGAATTCCTACTGCTGATCGCGAGCTACGCGAGCCAGGCCGTCGAGCGAGTGCGTCTCTTCGAAGCCGAGCGTCGGAGTCGCGCGGAGGCCCACGCAGCCGCGCTTCGCCTCGGCGTACTTAGTCATGCGTCGAGAGTGTTCGTCGAGACGAATCTCGATCTGGAGTCGCGGCTCCATGGAGTCGTCTTTGAGCTCGGACCCACCCTGTCCAGCTGCGTGGGCATCGCTCTCCTCGAACCGAATGGTCGACTCCACACGTCGGCCGTTTACCATCCGAGCTCGGAGGCGAGGGATCTGCTGAACGGCCTCGCCCAGGCGCATCCTCTACGCCTCGGTGAGGGGGTCACTGGGACGGTGGTGGAGACAGGGAAGAGTCTCCTCATCAAGGCAATCGACCCCGAAGAAATGAAGGCCCGTGCCTCACCCGCGTACCACGATTTCCTCGAGCGGTTTCCGACCTACGCGATGATCTGCACGCCCCTGCGTGTGGGCGGCAGGATCATCGGCGCGATGACGGCGACGCGCACGAATCAGGGGGAGACATACACGATCGACGATCTGCGGCTGTTCGAGGAGCTCTCGCACCGCGCCGCAGCCGTTATCGAGAACAGTCGCCTCTATGAGGAAACGCTCGGTGCTCGTACTCGCGCTGAACAGCTCTATCGGTTTGCGGAGGCGGTCGTCCGCGCGGAGAGGGTCGAGCAGGTGTTCGACGCCGCACTCACCGCCATCGAGGCCGCGCTCGGAACCACGCGCTCCGCGATTCTGACGTTCGGCAGCGACACGGTCATGCGGTTCCGGGCTTGGCGGAACCTTTCGGATGGTTATCGCGCAGCCGTGGATGGGCATTCGCCGTGGGCCCCCGACGTGACCGCCCCGGAACCTGTCCTCGTTCAAGATGCCGTCGGCGATCCGGCGATGTCTGCCTATGCGACTCTCTTCAAGCAGGAGGGTATCGGTGCCCTCGCCTTCTTCCCCCTGGTGAGTCGCGGCCGCCTGCTCGGGAAGTTCATGGTCTATTACGATCGGCCGCACGTCTTCGTGGGCCATGAGCTCGAAACGGCAAACGCCATCGCCAATCATCTCGGGTCGGTGATCGCCCGGTTCGATGCGATCTCAAAACTCGAAGAGACCATCCGATACAACGAGCTCTTCGCGGGAGTGCTGGCGCACGACCTCCGGAACCCGCTCGGCGCCATGATGACGGCGGCCCAGCTCGTCTTGATGCGACGTGAGGGCGAGAACGCCAAGAACGACAGGGAGAGCAAGCCCCTCAGCCGAATTCTCTCGAGCGGTCAGCGCATGACGACGATGATCGATCAGCTCCTAGATTTCACGCGAGCGCGTTCGGGAGGCGGCATCACGATCGAGCCCCACGACACCAACCTCGGCGACCTCTGCGCGCAGGCCGTGGGCGAGCTGGAGATGGCTCACCCGGAATGGAAGGTGGAGCGGGCCGTCCTCGGTGATCCGCGTGGTCATTGGGATTCCGATCGGCTGATGCAAGTCATCTCGAACCTCGTGGCCAACGCTGGGCAACACGGCACTCCAGGCGCCGCGATCTCGCTCAAGCTCGATGGATCCGCCCACGATGAGGTACGGGTCGAGATCCACAATCGAGGAGCGATCCCGCCGACGCTGCTGCCGCATCTGTTCGATCCCTTTCGCGGCACGCGAGGGCGCCGCGATCAATCACGCGGGCTCGGGCTAGGGTTGTTCATCGTTCGCGAGATTGTTCGCGCACACGGGGGAGCAGTCGACGTGTCGTCGTCGGAGGGTCGCGGGACAACCTTCTCGATCCGGCTGCCCCGGCATAGCGGCCCTTGTGCTCGAAGCGATGAGGTTCATAAATGACGATCGGCGGCGACCGGCCGAGGGCCGAAGCGGAGGGGGTGCTTCGCGCTCCTTTCGTCACAAGAAGACGTCTCGTCGAAGTCGCCGAGGAGCGATCGCTGGCGCGCGAACTCCGCGCGATCCTACCGTCACCGCTTCGTGCTACGAAACCATCGTGTCAGTGGAATCGGAACGAACCCCAAGGCCATCGGATTTGAGCCATGTCCTCCTCTCGTCATAAGGGGGTCGTTTTCCTCGCGGACGACGACGCCGACCTCCGCGAGAACCTCCAAGACGCACTGGAAGACGCAGGATATCTGGTCCTTCCCGCGCGTAGCGGGACGGAGGCGCTCGCCCGAATGCGGGGGCTCTCGGGTGCCGCTTTGGCCATCGTCGACCTCAACATGCCGGGCATGGACGGGTGGGAGCTCATCTCCGCAATGCGCGCGGACAAGGAGCTGGCCAGCATCCCCGTTCTCGTCATCAGTTCGCACGGTCGAGACCCCGTGAAGGGGGCGAATGGTTTCCTCCGGAAGCCGCTGGCGCTCAAAGAGCTTCTCCGAGCTGTGCAGGAGCTCCTTGGCTAAGGGGGGACTGGGTGGCTCGCTGGCGCAGAGACGGTCTCAAGCGCGTGCGTCCTTGCGGCGACTCGAGAACATAGTCGTGTTGAGGAACCCTTCAATGGCGTGCTCTCCGATCAACGAGGAGCTTCTGACGGTCGCCGACGCAGCCTTGATTCGAGGGCTATCGGTCGGGATGGTGCGCGTGCCGCACAGCAACGGTCAGCTTCGCGCGTTCCGCACGCCCCGCGGGGTTCGGCTGTTTCGGCGCGCCGATGTGGAGCGGCTCGCACGACGGAGCCGACAGTGAGCGCGCAGGATGGCTTCGCGGGTGGTGACGGGCTAGCAGCATCGCGGGCCGACCCGAAGGCGCTCTTCGCGAACGGCGGCGAGACGGGTGCGTTGATGGCGGCCATCGATTGGGCCGCGACACCGCTCGGTCCCATCGGTCAGTGGTCCCACGCGCTTCGGACGATCGTCGCCTTGCTGCTTCGGAATCGGTTTCCGTTGCTTCTCTGGTGGGGACCCCAGTTCGTTCAGCTCTACAACGACGCGTACATGCCCATCCCGGGCGAGAAACATCCGGCGCGTGCACTCGGAAGACCCGCCGCGGAGTGTTGGGCGGAGATCTGGCACATCATCGGTCCCATGATCGAGGCCCCCTTCCGTGGGGAGCCATGAGCTTCGGACGCCGCTGAACTCGATGCTGGGCTGGGCGACCATGCTTCGCACGAATCCCAGGGATCCGGCGAAGGTCGAACGGGGCCTCGCTGCGATCGAGCGGAATGCGCAGGCGCAGGCCCGGCTGGTGAGTGACTTGCTCGACATGTCGCGCATCATCAGCGGCAAGCTTCGATTGTCGATGACGAAGACGAACGTTGCCGACGTGATTCGCGCGGCGACCGATGTCGTGCGAGCGGCTGCTGACGAGTACGCATCGTCCTCGACCTCAATTCCAACCTGATGACGGTCGCCGATCCCGACCGGCTGCAGCAGGACGTTTGGAACTTGCTCAGCAATGCGGTGCGACATACCCCGCCGTCGGGTGTCATCACCGTGTCGCTCCAGCAGTCGGCGTCGTCGATCCGGCTGACGGTGCAGGACACGGGAGGCGGTATCGCTCGCGAGCACCTACCCCACATCTTCGAGCGGTTTCGCCAGGTCGATAGCACCGTGAGCCGCGCTCACGGCGGACTTGGTCTCGGCCTTGCCATCGTGAAGTGGACCCCGAATTTCGGGCCAGAGGTTAAGGTAGTACGGGGAGCCTGCTCCAGACCGGAGAGGAGCAGAATCGATGAAGAAGAGCCGTACGAGGTACACGCCGGAGTTCAAGGCGAAGGTCGCGATCGCCGCGCTGCGCGAGCAGGCGACGATCCC
>Ga0102924_1006961_pt1 | contig 10482 bp, 6 predicted proteins | sample PaiPotPPM11metaG_FD_80116 | JGI IMG/M metagenome (GOLD analysis project Ga0102924, IMG submission 80116) | Iron sulfur acid spring bacterial and archeal communities from Banff, Canada, to study Microbial Dark Matter (Phase II) - Paint Pots PPM... ...
AACGTCCGCATACGCGCCGCCGGAGCGCAGCGCTCGTGAAATGAGGCGTTCGAGGATATCGCGGTCGAGCATCGGCTCCATGGAACTTTCCTAACCGTTCTAAAACGTCGAGATGCGATCGACTGCACGTACGATCGCCGAATCCGGATCGCCTGGCGACCCGTTGATGAGGAATGCGAAGATCACGCGCCCGTGGTGGCGCGTATTGACGTAGCCGGCCAGCGAAGATACCCCCGTAATATGGCCGGTCTTGGCTCGGACGCGGCCGAGGGCACTGGTGAAGTCGTAATCGGTAAGGGTTCCGTCGCGTCCCCCTTGCGGTAACAGATCGTACAACGAATGCAAAGGCCCGCGGGATTCATCATAGGCAAGCACCGAGGCGATGGTCAGCGCGGAGACGCGATTGACGCGAGCGAGCCCGCTTCCGTCGACGACGTGAAGCCCCGGGGTCGGGATCGCGTGGCGGCGGAGAAATCGCCACTCCGTCGCGATGCCGCCGCGATCGTCGCCCGCGCTGCCGTCCTGCAATCCGACCGTGCGTAGCAACTGCTCCGCATAGTGGTTGTCGGAGACATAGAGCATATGCCGTTCGAGCGTTCGCAGATCCGCGGAACGATGGTCCCAGAGCACTTGGCTCTCCAGCGGCGCACGCTCCACGACCGGTTGTTTCGCGGTCGCGATCCCGCGGTCGACCAACATGCGCTGCACGACCGCTCCGACGTAGCGGGGGATGCCATGCACCGGAAGCCAAAATTTCTCTTCCACCGCGGCCGGAATGCTGCCGTCGAGCCGAAAGTGATTCGCCGCTAGATCGGCCGCGATGATCACATCATCGCTGGAGTTGCTCGTAGTAATCTCGCCGCGCAGATGGATGGCGCCGCTCGCAGGCACGACGACAACTCGCGCCGCTTGGCCGGGCGCCCGCCCGTAGACCCGAAATTCGGCGGTATCTTCATCGAGCGAGATCGCGCTGGTCGGCGCGTCGTAATCCTCGTTGGCGTCCGCGCTGTCCCAGTACGGATTGATTTCCGGCCCGTGCAGCGCGCTTGCGTCGATGGCAAGGCCGCCGCCGATTCGTCGCAAGCCGGCGCGTTGCAGTTCGGCAACCCCGGCGGCGAGATCGCCGCTGCGTAGCGACGGGTCTCCCGAGCCCGCGATCCAAAGATTTCCCGCTAACGTGCCGTCCGATGCGATCGGGCCCAGCGCAGAGGCGATCGTATGGAAGTGGTACGAGGGCCCCAGTAGATCCAGCGCCACCGACGCGACGATCAACTTCTGCACCGACGCGGGGGTAGCCGCGGTGGTGTCGTGATCTTCGAAAACGGCATGCCCGCGGGCATCGAAGACCGCGAGGCTCCACCGATCGGCTCCGGCGAGCGCCGGGGCGAACGCTGCGTGCAACTGGGAGCGAAGTCGCGCGCGTTCGCCCGCCGTCCAAGACGCGGGGATGGGCGTTGCGCGCGCGATCTCCGCCGGCGTCGCGACGGGACTCCGTTGCGCCACGGGCTTCGCGGGTTGGTGCGCCCGGCGCAGCACGAAAAACGCCGCTATTGCGACGACGAGCCCGAGCAGAGCGATGAGGCGGCGCCTACGACCGCGGCGAGAGCGCTTCGATCTTATCCTGGATCTTGCGTTGTTCTTCACGTACCGTATCGAGTTCGTCTCGCAACGAGCTCACCTGAGCTGGAACCTTCTTGCTTTCGCGAATGCGCGCGGCCGCTTCGGTAGCGTCTCGGCGGACGCGTCCGTCGAACGCGCTTTCGGCGAGCCGATCGAGCGCCGGTAACAAGCGCCCGTCCTCCAGCGTTTCCGCGGCGCTAATAGCCGCTAGTTGCACCAAGAACATCTCGTCATCGATGAGGCGCGCCAACGCGTCGACGCACGCCGTGCGCTCGGATTCAACTAACGACGCATGACGTCCGATCGCCGACGCGGCGGCGCGGCGCAAACCTTCATCTCTCCCGAGCTTGGAGGCATCGATCAACGGCGAAGTCGCGCGCGGATCGGCGAGTTCGGCGAGGCCGCGGGCCGCTCCGGCTTCGACGACCGCATTCCACGTTCGTTCGGCCAAAGCGCGCTCGAGAATCGCAAACGCACGGTCGTCGCGCGTCTTTCCAAGCGCCGTCAGCGAGGCTGCCCGCACGAAGTACGAGGCATCCGAACTCGCCGGAGCGAGCAATGCCGATGCGACGACCCGTTCGCGATACCCGCCCAGAGCCGCAGCCGCGGCAACGCGCACTTTGGGGTGGGCGTGCGTCAACGCTCCAAGTAACAACTCCATTCCCCAGGTGCTTTTTGATGCGCCGATCGCCGCCGCCGCTTCCGCGAGCACGCCCCAAAACGGATCGCGGGCGAAGGCGTCGCTCAATCCTTGACGCGCGGCATGCGAGCCATCTTTGGCCAAGGCCCGGGCCGCGCGAATGCGCGCGACCGGATCCGGGTCGCCGTGCAGCGCCGCCGCCGCACTATCCGCGCCGCCGGTGTAGGTGATGCTGCCCAAAAGGAACGCCCCCGGATCGAAGCGCACGAGCCGCGGTTCGTTCTCCAGCGGAACGGTTACCGTTTCGTGCCCGCGTTCGACGCGCACGCGTATCCGTCGCTCTCCCGGCAGCGGCGCATGGCCGTGGTCGCTCGTAAGACTGTCGGGAACGCTCGCACATACGCCGATTTCTACATTGAAAGCATACGCCGGGTGCTCCGCGTCGATGTGTTGCTTTTGGTCGATCGTGAGCGTGAGGCTCTTGCGCTTCGAATCCCACGCCGCTTGCATCTCGATCTCCGGGTGCCCGGCGCAAAAGACCCACCGATCGAAGAACTCGCGCATATTGCGACCGGTGGTCTCTTCGATCGCGCGGATGAGGTCGATCGTTTCCACGTTGCGGCCGGCGTTCTGTTTGACGTAATGTCGAATCGAACGCCAAAAACGCGCGTCGCCCAATTCCCCGCGGAGCATATGCAAAACCGCGGCACCTTTTTCATAGAGGTGCCGGTCAAAGAGTTCGATCGGGTCGCGGAAGCGATTGCAGACGATCGGGCGCCGGTAGCGCGTGGCATCTTCGTCGATGTATCGCGCGACGCATTCGAATACGTCGTACAGGTATTCGTCGTAACCCAGATCCACTTCGCGCCACACGCACTCGAAATAGGTGGCGAAGCCTTCGTTGAGCCATGCCTGCGACCAGTCGCGACAGGTGAGTAAATCGCCGAACCACTGGTGGGCCAGCTCGTGCGAAACCAGCGGATCGCTCGAGAAATCCAAGTGCGCCGTCTGGTCGTGGAGCGTCCGATCGGTCTGCGTGGTGGCCGACGTATTCTCCATGCCGCCGAAGATGAAATCGCCCACGGCGATCTGCGAATAACGCGCGAACGGATACGGCGTGCCGATCCGTTCTTCGAACGCGTCGATCATGCGGGGAGTATTGCCGAAAGCACGTTCGCCGTCGGCCTCGCGCCCCGGCAGCACGTAGTACCATACCGGGATAACCCGCTCGCCTGCCGCTCTCTGCTCGACTTCGACGAACGGTCCAACCACCAGCGTGATGAGGTACGTGCTATGCGGTACGTCCTGCCGGTACGTAAACGTCGTCGTCCGTTCGGCGTCCCTTCGCTCGAGGAGCGCGCCGTTGCCCAGCGCAAACATGCCTTTCGGTACGACGATCGTCGTCGAGGTCGACTGCTTGGCGTGCGGGTAATCCAAACACGGGAACCAATAGCGCGCGTTCTGATCCTGGCTCTGCGTCCACGCGTGTGCGACCTTCTCCGGGTATGCTTCCGACGGCTCGATAAAAAACAATCCGTGGCGCGGAGCGTTCGCGCGATACGTTACCGCAAAGGCCGCTTCCTCACCGGGAGCGATGGGCGGATCGAAGCTTATCTGCAACGAGCCGTCTCGGCGCACGAATTGCAACGGTGCTCCATCGCGCCGGACCGATTCGATCTCGAGATCGATCGCATCGAGCGTAAGCACGCCGACAGGTTCGTCGAGCGCGCGCACCGTCGTGGTGCAGACCCCATCGAGCCGCCGTTCCGGCAAACGCGGTTCGAGAAAGAGATCGATATGGAGGACGTCGACGAGCTTGTCGGGCCCATACTGCAAGTGGGCCCCCGGCAGCGCAAAGGAGCGGTGCCCATCGGATTCATCGCGGTATTTCATTGGTCCGACGCGTTTCGCTCGGCGGCCCCTTTCAACCCCCCGGTAACGCCGATCACGGCACCGGTGATGAAATCGCGATCGACGTCGACCAGGAAGCGCACGGTATCGGCGACGTCTTGGTAGCTTCCCGCGCGCCCGCGAGGGGTGCCGGCTGTCATTTCTCGCGCCCGAGCCCGGTCGATGCTCTTTTGCCGAATGTCGCCCGGCTCGATGACGTTGACGGTGATACCGTAGCCCGCTTCTTCGAGCGCCAAGGAGCGCGCGAACGCCACCACCGCACTCTTTGCGGCTTGATGTAACGAGAAGCCGCGGAACGGAACCGTTTGGCTTGCGCCGTTCATACCGAAGAACACGACGCGTCCAAAGCGGCGCTCGCGCATCGAAGGCAGGAGCGCGTGCGCGCACAACACGGCGCTGCGAACGTTACCGTCGAACATTTCGTGGTACTCCGTCATCGTCGTCCGTTCGAACGGCCGCACGACGAGCGGACCGACCGCATGCACGAGCGTATCGAAAGGGCCGCTCTCGCGCACCAGCTCCTCGAGTGCGGAGGCGATCGTTCGCTCGTCGTCGAGAAAATCGACGCGCGCAGCCGTCGCATGCGCCCCGGCCGCGCGAATCGCGGCGAGCGTTTGGTCTGGAGGCGTCGTTCGGTACGTGATCGCAACCAGTTCGAATCCGGCTGTCACGAGCTCCCGGGCGATACCCGCGGCCAAGCCCGCCGCAGCGCCCGTAACCAGCGCCCGTCGGCTCACGACCGGTCGCCCGGCATGGACTGCATCTGCCGAAGTATTCGTACGAAGCTCTGCTCGTCGACCGCGCCCGGCACCATAAACTCGCCATTGAAGAGAAACGACGGTACGCCGGTAATACCGATCTCGATCGCTTGCATGAGTTCCCGCCGCACGTCGTCGACGCCGGCATCGCCGTCGAGATATGCTGCTATCTGCTCGCGATCGATGCCGATGTTTTCGGCGCGATTCGCCAACACGTTGCGATCGCTTACATCGAGCCCCTCGGCAAAGTACGCATGGTAGAGCGAGCGTTCGAGCTCGGAGCCTTTTCCGAGGCGCTGCGCGTACGCGATCGCGCGATGGGCATCGAAGGTATTCGCCGTAATCGCCCGACCGAGATCGAAATCGAGGCCGTCGGCACGCGCCGTCGAGGTGACGCGTTCGACGATCGCCTCGGCTTCATCGCCGAATTTGCGCCGGTAGCGATCGATCGCAGGAACTCCCGGGATCGGGGCTTCCGGGTCGAGTTGGTATGGATGGATGCGCAGCGCGACGTCGACGCCATCCGCCTGCGCCAGCGCACGCTCGAAGCGCGAAACGCCGATGTAGCACCACGGGCACGCGATATCGGTCCAAAGATCGACTTGCATGCTCCGGCGTTTCGGGGAAGCGCACCGCGTTTCCCCGAACGTGCCGAACCAAGAACTACGTGCTGTAGTTGAAGGAGCGTTCGACGGAGGCTCCGCCCGGAGCCGTCGATTGAATCAGCACCCGCACTGTGCCGCCGTTGCTTGCGTTAATCGAAATGTTCGCGCGGAATACTCCGTTGCCGTCAGCGGTCGTATCGGTCTGGAACGTCCCGGTTCCAACCTGCACGAGTCCACCGAATGCGGAGGCCTGCCCGTTTGCTACGATGTGGACGTGGGATCCCGGTAACGTCCTTCCGCTCAGGAGAAAGGTCGAGGGCACGACGCCACCGACTTGCGGCTGCAGCGCACGGATGTAATTCTCCGACGAAGCTGCTCCGCTCACGAAGGACCACCCGGTGACAAAATTGGCACCGGCTTGGGTCGTGCCGGTAACACGTACGCGGTGCGTGCCGTTTGTAAGCGCAAACGGTGACGTCACGTCGAAGCCCGTCGTATTCGCGTAGACGCTTGGGGTCACGTCGCGACCGTCGATCGAGACACGGAGCGTGTCGCGATTGATGGGCTCGCTAAATCCGGCGTGCAACGCGGGGTAAGCCGTCTGAACGTCGCCGGTTGGCCGCTTCGCGGTGAGGTAAAACGACTGATTGACACTCGGAGCCGGCGTCGCGGCGGAACCGCCCGAACCATTTATGGTGACTGTCGAACTCGCTTGGTCCCAGCTGACGGCCGCGCCGAGCGCCTGCGCGACGAATCGCAAGGGAACCAGCGTTCTAGCTCCGACTTCGAACGGTGCCACGTCGAGATACTGCGTTTGCCCGTTTACCGTCGCCTGCGTCGATCCGATATGCAGCGAGATCGAGCGTCCGTTTCCGGTTGCATTGATCAGGCCGTTCGAATACACCACGGTCGCACCGAGCCGCTCGAACACCCCGCGGAGCGGTACGAATACGCGGCCGGCCTGCTCGATTGGCGGTTGGTCGAACTGCATCTGCGAGCCGTTCACCACGACGGTGACCGGATTTGCCAGCGCGATCGCCGGCTGGGCGAGGAGCGCGGCCGCGGCGGCCACGCCCAGGAAGCGTACAATCTTGCTCTTCATCGGCTGGTCTATACCCAGCAAAACCTCAGACTAAAAGTATCCTTACACCGTGGACGCGGGAATCGGCCCCAATTCCTCACGCAGGGCCCGCCGATCGGCGCGTCGCTCGAACGACCCCATCCAACTGTTATAAATCATCGGCACCAGGAAGAGCGTTAAAACGAGCGAGCTGATTAAACCGCCGATGATCACGGTGCCGATCGCTTGCCTCCATTCGCCGCCTTCGGCGAATCCCAATGCAAGCGGAAGCATGCCGAAAATCATCGCCGCGGTCGTCATGACGATCGGGCGAAAACGCGTCGTAGCGGCCTGCAAGACCGCGTCGCGCACGCGCATACCGCGTTTTACGAGCGTATTGGAGTAATCGACTAACAGGATGCCGTTCTTGGCAACCAAACCGAAGAGCATGACGATACCGAGCATCGAGATGATGTTTAACGATTGGCCCTGCTGCGGCTGTAGCCGTCCCATTAGAGCGAGGAAGATCAACGCGCCGATAATCGCGAGCGGGACCGAGAACATCACGATCAGCGGCTCGAAGAACGAACCATAGAGGATGACCATCAACATATAGACCAGCGTGAACGAGAGCGCCAGAGCCAGCAGCATGTTGGACATCGTCTCTTCCATGAATTGCGAATTGCCCTGTGCGGTGAGGCCGACGCCCTGCGGTAAGAATCCGGGCTGCCGCAGCTTGCGCACGAGCGGACCGGTAACCGCGCCCAGCGAGTACCCGGGTAGAACGTCGCCGAGCACGTTAACGACGCGTTGCCGATTCAAACGCTCGATTTTCGTCGGCGCAAGCGTCCACGTAAACGTGGCGACATCCGAAAGCGGTACCAGCGTACCGTCGGCGGCCCGAACCCGCACGTTCTCGAGCTGCGAGACCTCCTTGCGATCGGCCCGCGGGTATTGTACGCGTACGTCGATGAGCCCGTTAGGCGTGCGCACTTTGGTGGCAACCGCGCCGTCGACCGCGATGCGAGCGACGTTCGCCGCATCGGACGGGGAGACGCCGAGCAATTCGGCCTTGCCCGCATTCACGTCGACGTTCAAACGCGGCGCCGCGACTTCGGCCGACGTTTGCACGTTGACCGATCCCGGAGTGTCCCGCAAGAACTGCGCGACCTTTTCGGCGGCCGGTCCAATTTCGTTCTCGGGGCCGGTGAGCGCGTAGAAGATCGCGGAACCATTGCCGCTATCACCGGCAACTTGGAGCACGCCGCCCGGAACGAGATAGGCAAGCTTGCGTATCTTCGCGGCCGTGGTGTTGGTATCGCCGCGCCGATTATCTTGCATCGTCGCGTTGAGGGTGGCGTAGTTGCCGCCGATCGAGCTGCCGTGCCCGGAAGGCTTGCGCCCGACCGTCGAGCTCACCGACTTGATCCCGTCGAGCTTCATCACCGCGTCCTCGAGTTGCACGACGTATTTGTCGGTTGTCGCAATCGGCGTTCCAGGCGGATAGGTGACCGTCATATCGATCGCGCCGTTCTGCTCGGCGGGAAGGAAATCGAAATTCACCGGACCTAGCGCCACCATCGACACGCCTAGGACCAGCGGGATAACGATCGTTGCGATGGCGATGCCGCGATGCGTTCCGAGCGTTGCGAATCCCGTGGGGCGCTTGGAGCGGCGCAACGAGCGCGCGATGCCGTAGCAGACTACCAATCCTAGGAGGACGGCCCCATCGACCACCATGGTCGCCTTTCCCGCACCGGCAACCAAGGAGATCGCATTAGCGAATAGCAGGACGCAGACGAAAACGACGAACGTTCCGTGCTCCAATCCGAACGGTAAGAGTACGGAGCGATAATAGTTGAGAAACCGCTCGTACCGATGGACGAACCAATTGAGTATCAAGAGCGCGCCGATAAAGACGCCGATGACGTTGAGCAGCGTGATTTGCGTCACGTCGCCGAGCGCGAAGAGGCCGGCCCCGAGCAAGAGTAAGCCGATATCGACCTTGATGTCATCGAGGGCCCGAAGCCATTTCGGCGGCGCTTCCGAGCGTTTCTTGACGCTCCATTTCGCGGCCAGCAAAGGCGTCAGCGTAAAAGATACCAGGAGCGAGAAGAGCGTGGCGATCACGACGACGGCGCCGAACTCCTTGAGGTATTCGCCCACGATGCCCGGCAAGAAGGCAATCGGAAGGAACACCACGACATCGACCATGGTGATCGCGATCGCAGCACTCCCGATCTCCGAGCGCCCGTTGATCGCGGCGTTCATCGGGTCTTCACCCAAATCTCGATGACGCGTAATATTCTCTAGGACGACGATGGAGTCGTCGACTAATATCCCGATGATCAATGAGAGCCCCATCATCGACATCGAGTCGATGTGAAAACCGAACAGGTTCATCAAGATAAACGTCGAGAGGATCGAGGTAGGAATCGCTACCAACACCACCACGGCGTTCCGCCACGCGTGCAGGAACAGCATCATGACGATCGCCGTCAGGACGATGCCTTCGATCAGCGATTGCCACACGCCCAGGAGCGATTGCGCGGTATAGTCGGCCGGAGCGTCGATCTCGTGGAAGTGCAACTGTGGGAACTGCGCCTCGATCGTCTTGAGTTTTTCACGCGCGACCTGCGTGGTGGTGATTTCGTCCGAATCGATGGTGCGCCCGATGCTCAGATAGACGCGCGGCTTGCCGTTGTAGGTTGAAATCGAGCGCATCTCGATGTGGCTATCGAACGCATTCGCAACGTCGCCGATACGTAAATTCTTATTCGAGCTACCGGGCACCAAGAGCGGGACGCCCAGCAGATCCGACGCGTGATCGATATATGCGTGGATCGCGACTGTCGCCTCGCGCGTCGGTTGCGTGAGGATTCCGCCCGGAACGTTGAGGTTGTTGCTCGCCACCGCGTTAAAGACGTCCGAAAGGGTCGCGTTCGCGCCCATCAGCCGCGTCGGACTGGGCTCGACGTGAAATTCACGATCGGCGGCGCCGTACACGTCGACGGTTTGGACGTTGGGAATCGCCTTGATCAGCGGTTCGACCTGATTGTTGACGACGTCGGCGATCTGCGCCTGGCTGAGGGAATTCGAGCTTACGGCGATATCGAGCAACGGCTCCGTCGCGCCATTCTTGTAAACGTAGGGCGGGTTGAGGTCCGCCGGCATGTACACGCGCGCGGTGTCCACGCGCCGCTGCACGTCGACCGCCGCCAAATCCAGGTTGGTGCCGAGCTTGAACTGTACGACGACCGCCGCAGTGCCTTCTTGGGCGGTCGCGCTGAGCTCGTCGAGGCCTTCCACGCCGTCCATCTGGTCCTCGATCGGCTTGATGACCAACTTCTCCATATCCTGGGGCGATGCGCCCGGATAACTCGCCTCGACCACGACGACCGGAAAGGTGGTGCCCGGAGGATTGGAACTGCGTCCGAGCCTTGTCAACGAAATGGCCCCAAAAACGGCGAGGGCGATGAAGAGCATTGCGGTGATGACGGGCCGAGTGATGGCAAAACGGATCAAGGACACTATCGGTAACTCCTAGCGGGCATATCTTCTACCAATACGGAGCACGGCTCTGGGTGTTTCAGCATAGCAAGGCAACCCGGAGACGGTCTTGAGAGCGGCATCAAATCCGCGAAAAATGAACTGCCCGCCCGGAGGGGCGGGCGGCCGCTCGAAACCGCTTCGCGTTCGGTCCGCAATCCTAGGCACCAAAAACAAAGACGCCTCTGTGAGGCGTCTTTGTTTTTGGTGCGCCAAGGCTGGACTCAATCATGCTCGGTGCTCGTTCAAATGAGTTCGGGGCCGGCACAACCGGCCCCGATCCGCAGCTCCGAAGAGCACCTTTCGTAGGGCGGCATTATCATAGCACAGTCTCGTAAC
>Ga0102924_1006964_pt1 | contig 10481 bp, 7 predicted proteins | sample PaiPotPPM11metaG_FD_80116 | JGI IMG/M metagenome (GOLD analysis project Ga0102924, IMG submission 80116) | Iron sulfur acid spring bacterial and archeal communities from Banff, Canada, to study Microbial Dark Matter (Phase II) - Paint Pots PPM... ...
GACCATGGCCAGCGAAACGATCATCCCCGCCCCCCGCAAGCCGCACGCCGCAAAGCTGTCGGCCGCGACCGTTTCCCTCGGAAACGGCACGCTTGAGGAGAAGCTGGCCGCCGCGGCCGCGGCCGGGCTCGACGGCGTAGAGCTCTGCGAGCCCGACCTGCAGGCGAGCCGCCTGTCCCCGGCCCAGGCAGGCCAAGCAGCCGCCGACCTCGGCCTTCGCTTCTACCTCTACCAGCCCTTCAGGGACTTCGAGGCCGTCCCCGGCAGCCAGCTGCAGGCTAATCTCGACCGCGCCGAGCGTGCTTTCGACACGATGGCCGCCCTCCAGGCGGACACGCTCCTGGTCTGCTCCAACGCCAGCCCGCAGGCCATCGACGACGACGGCCTGGCCGCGAGCCAGCTCGCGCTGCTCGCCGACCGGGCCTGGGCCCGCGGCCTGCGCGTCGCCTGGGAGGCCATGTCGTGGGCCACCCGGGTCAGCGACTACCGGCACGGCTGGCAGATCGTCCGGGCCGCCGCGCACCCGGCCCTCGGGGTATGCCTCGACTCCTTTCACATCCTGGCCCAGCATCACGACCCCGGCGAGATCCGCCAGATCCCCGGCGAGAACATCTTCTTCGCCCAGCTCGCCGGCGCCCCGACGATGACGCTCGACCTGCTCACCCGGAGCCGCCATCACCGCTGCCTCCCCGGCCGGGGCGACCTCGACGTCACCGGGTTCGCCGCCATCCTCGCCGAAGCGGGATACCGCGGCCCGTGGTCACTCGAGGTGTTCAGCGACCAGCTGCGCGCCGCCCGCCCAACTGCGGCCGCAGCCGACTGCGCGCGCTCCCTGGCCGAACTGCAGGAGGCGCTGCACAGCCGGACCGGCCTGGCGCGGGCAGTGTTACGCGCTCAGGTCGCCGGATGTCACCGATCGCCGGATAAGTTACCGAATATGCGGTGCGAGTGATGACCGCGTGCCGCCTGATGCCGCCGCATGCCGACTGGCCCGCACCATGATCGCGAAGGATTTTCCTTTCGCGAAGGATTTTCATTGAATGAGATGAAAATACTTCGCGATCATGAACCTGAGCTGCAGGGATGCGCGACACATCAAATAAACGGAACGGTCATGTATCTGGACGGTGAGCCCACGCTCTTACCTGGTGATGGGGCTAGACGGATCTCGCCCCACGACACACGATGAGTTGTCGGCAGGACGGGGGAGCGGCGCAATGGAGTGCTATTTCGTATCACCGGTTGACGCAGACCCATCAGATCACGATGAAGACAGCGGCCTCGGCGTCGTTACCCTTCCGCTTGGCCTGCTCGCGCGCCACGGTGCACGCGTTCTCGATCCGTCGGCGGTCTCCGTCGCGACCGACTGGCCCACTCCCATGAGCACCGTTTACCGGACCAGGACACTGCTGGTTCCGCCGCACCTGCAGAAGTCACCGTTCCTCGAACCGGTTAACGAACTGCTGACCGCCCGGGTCGGCATGCAGCTCGTCCCCGCGCGCCCGGAGCAGCGGGCAACCGATCATGGACCAATCCTGACCGTTACCCCGGTCACCATGGTTCTGAAGTCGGCACCCCAGCCCGGACAGATACCGCAGCGGGTGGATGCGTGGACGGCGCTGACCGCGCTGCGCGACGCCGTCGGCCGCGATGAGATGCCGGACATCGACAAGTCGGACATCCAGCAGATCGGCCTGGAGCACCTGATGATCGGTGCCTCCCTTACCGGCAGCCCCGAGATCGGCGGAACCCCGGAAATCGGCGGAACCCCGGAGATAGGTGGCACCGGCACCGGCTACTTCTCCGCCACCGGAGATTCGCGCATTCCCGTGCAAGTGTGCCTGGACGCGCCGTACCGGCCGTCCGACGACGAATGCACGCACGACTACGGCCGGCGCCCCGTGATCGCGGTCCTGGACACCGGAGTCCGGGCGCATCCGTGGCTGGGCGTCGAACGTGAAACACCGGGCACGCCGGGCTACAGGACCGTGACGGACGCCTCCGTCCAGGTGAACCTGGAGATGCAGCATGCGATCTACGACACCGGCTACTGGGCCCAGCAGGCCGGGGACTGCCCGCGGGTACTGATCGCGGGCCCCTGGGACGTGCCGGTCACTTCTGACCCGCTTGTCGGCGGGGTCAGCGTCGCACTCGGGCACGGGACCGCTATCGCCGGGATCTTCAGGCAGGCCCTGCCCGCGGCTACTGTGCTCAGCGTCAGGATCATGCACTCGGATGACATCGTCTACGAGGGTGACCTGATCACCGCGCTCAATCTCGTGTCGGCCCAGGTGGCGCGGGCACAGGATCCCGCCCATCCGAGACCCGACCTCATGGTGGACGCGGTCTCCCTCTCGTGCGGCTACTTCTGTGAATCCGCCAAGGACATGGCCTACACATCCGCGCTCAAGGGGGCAATCGACGCGCTGCTCGCCCAGGGGGTCCTGGTCGTCGCCGCGGCGGGAAACTCTTCGGTCGGCCGCCGGTACTACCCGGCCGCGTTCGCGGACAGCCCTCACCCGGATGGCGCTCCTCCCGTGTGCAGTGTGGGCGCGCTGAACCCCAACCAGTCGCGGGCGGTCTTTAGCGATGACGGCTGCTGGGTCACCGCCTGGGCCTCCGGCGCGATGCTGATCACCACGTTCCCCACCGATGTCAACGGCGCGCTCCAGCCCGCCGTCGAGGAACGCGCCAACGGCCATCACCGGCCGACCAGGGAAGGGCTCGACCCGGACGACTACCGCTCCGGCTTCGTCTGCTGGAGCGGCACGTCGTTCGCCGCGCCCGCGCTGTGCGCCTGGCTCTGCCAGGCGATGCTCGCAGCCTCAGCCGCAGCCTCAGCCGCAGCCGCAGCCGCAGCCGCAGCCACAGCCACAGCCGCAGCCGCAGCCGCAGCCGCCGACGACGGACTCAAGCTCAGCGGCCCGACGGTGGCCGACGCGATGGCCCGGGCAACCCACGCGATCGCGTGCCGCGAGCCGCGGGAAAGCTGACAACCGCATGGACGAGTCGCTAACAAGCCCAGCGGGCGTCCCCACCCGGGCCGCCCAGCTCGACGCCCTTATCCCCGAACTGACCCCGCTGCTCTGGCACGTCGCCCGCGCCGCGGGGCTCGGTGCCGAGGACGCCGAGGACGTCGTCCAGGGCAGCTGGGTGTGCCTGCTATCGCACCTGGACAGCATCCGCGAGCCCCGCGCGATCGCGGCCTGGCTGGTCACCACCACCCGCCGGGAGGCCTGGAGGGTAGCGGCCACCAGGCGCAAGACCCAGCTAGCCGACACCGACCGGCTGGCTGACATCCCCGACCCGCGGCTGAGCCCGGAGGACAGCGCCCTGCTCGACGCGGAGCAGCGTGCCCTCTGGGCGGCGCTGCGCACGCTGTCGCCGCTCTGCCAGGAACTGCTGCGGATCGTGGCGTTCGTGCCGCGCCCGGACTACGACGCGGTTGCCGCCCAGCTGAGGATGAAACGGGGCAGCATCGGCCCGAACCGGAGACGCTGCCTGGACAAGCTCGGACAGGCTCTCCAAGACTGCGGCGGTGACTCATGAGTGCGCAGCTCAACTCCGGCGAACCGAGTGACGAGATCGTCCTGGGAAGGATCAAGGCGCTGTTCGAAGCCGTCGACCCGGCCCCGCCGGACCTGGCGGCGCGGGTCAGGTTCGCGGTGGCGCTCGCGGACCTCGAGGCGGAGGCCGCCCGGCTGGTCGAAGAGGCGGCCGTCGAGCCCGCGCTAACCCGCGGCGCGTCGGAAGAGAGCCGCACCATCACGTTCGACAGCACCGAGCTGACCATCATGATCAGGATCGACGCCAACGCCGACGGCACCGCCCGGGTGGATGGCTGGCTCGCGCCGGCCCGCGCCTGCCGGGTGGAGGTCTCGCTCCATGACCGCGCCCTCGCCGTAGAAGCCGACGCCGACGGCAGGTTCGCCTTCCCCAGCGTGCCCCGGGGCACCATCCGCTTCGTGGTCCGGCCCCCCGCGCAGCAAGCCCAGGCCGCGCAGCAAGCTCACGCTGGGCCAGACAGTCCAGGGCCCGACAGTTCGGGAAACGGCAGGATGAAGACAGTGATCACCCCGGCACTTGTGTTGTTAACGGCCTGGTGAACGCCATCGAGCGGCGTGCCCGCGAGGCCCAGCTGCGCGGGAAGCGGGCCGGGAACGCCGGGCAGCCCGCGGTCGGCGCGCGGGAGGTACGGGCCGGGCTGGCCGAACTGGGCTGGCGCGAAGACAGCGGCGCGCCCGCCCTGTACCGTACGCTCGCCGCCCGCCTGGTCGTCACGCTTGCCCTGCTGGAAGCCGAGCAGGGCAGGGCAGAGTACGGCCTGCGGCTGCTCGACCACGCGGAACGCGATGTCGCCGAGTCCGATCGTGGTCACCTGCACTCGCAACGCGGCGTGATCCTGCTCCGCATGGGCCGGTGGGCCGCCGCGCTCACCGAACTCGCCACCGCCGAACCGCTGGCCGCTTCCGACCCCGAGCTGCTGGCAACGGTGCTGCTCAACCGCAGCGTCCTGCACCTGAACACCTTCAATGTCCAGCTGGCCAGGGACGACCTCAAGCGCTGCGCGCTCGTCGCGGCCGAGGGCAGCCAGGCGCTGCTCGCCGCCAAGGCGACACAGAACCTCGGCTACTGCGACCTGCTCGGCGGCGATATCCCGGCCGCCCTGCAAGGGTTCGACGTGGCGGCGCGGGCATACGAGGCTATCGCGCCCGGCATTCTGCCCGGCCTGGAGATCGACCGGGCCCGCGCGCTGCTCGCGGCCGGACTCGCGGGGGAAGCCGCGACAGCGCTCGACGCCGCGATCACCGCCCTGCGCCGCCAGCACCGCGACCAGATGCTGGCGGAAGCGGAACTGTCGCGGGCCCAGGCCGCACAGACCACCGGCGACCTGGCCGAGGCCCGCCACTGGGCCAGCCTCGCGGTGCGCCGGTTCCGTGCCCGAGGCAACGACGCGTGGGCCGCGCTCGCCGAACTCACCCGCGTCAGCGCGTCGTTCGACGCCGTACGGGACGGTGCCCCCGGCGCGATGACCGCGCGGACACCGGACGACCTCCCCGCCCAAACGTCAGGAGCTCACCGGGCCTACGCCCGGATCGCGACGCAGGCGCAGCAGGTCGCCGCCCAGTTGCGGGCGCACGGCCTGCCCACCGACGCGGTGCTAGCCGATCTGACCGCCGCTCGCGCACTGGCCGCCGCCCGGCGGCCGGCCGATGCGGCCCGCTGCCTGGCCACCATCCAGCACCGGCGCGGCCTGCCGCTAGATGCCGTGCTGCTCCGTCGGCTGGCGCGCGCCGAACTCGCGGCCGGAGCGGGCCGCATTGACGCGGCGCTCGCCGAACTGCGATCCGGTCTGGCCACCGTGCACGCCCGGCGCGGTCAGCTCGGCAGCCTTGACCTGCAGACCGGCGCGGCGGCACTCGGCGCGGAACTGGCCGATCTCGGGCTGCGGCTGATGCTCGCCGGCGGCTCGCCCCGCCAGGTGTTCAGCTGGACGGAACGGTCAAGGGCGCAATCGTTCCGTATCCGTCCGGTCCGGCCGCCGGGCGACCCGCACGTGGCCGCGGTGCTCACCGAACTGCGGCAGCTCAGCTTCACGATCAGGGATGCGGAACTGGCCGGGACACCACCCGACGCGGCGCACCTCGCCCGCCGCACCGAGTTGCAGCGGCAACTCAGGGAGCGCAGCTGGGGGATCGGCGGACCAGGTGCGGTCCACGGCACGCCGGACGTGGCCGCCGTGACCGCCGCGCTCGCCGCCGGGGGACAGGTACTGGTTAGCCTCGCCGTCCAAAACAAACAACTCCTCGCCGTAACGATTTCAGGTGGCAAGTTCCAGCTCACACAGCTTGCCCGGCTCGCTCCGGTCGCGGAGGCGGCGCGGCGGCTCACCGCCGACCTCGACGTCCTGGGCGGCCGGCGCCTGCCCGCCCGGCTCGCGGCGGTGATCTCCGAATCGGTCAAGCGCCGGGTCACCGAGCTCGACGCCGCCCTGCTCGCCCCGCTTCGCCCCGTCATCGGATCGGCGAGCGACCTCGGCGTGGTCCTCATCCCGGTGGGGGAGTTGGCCGCGATCCCGTGGGCGATGCTGCCGAGCTTGTCCGGGCGGCCGTTCACGGTCTGCCCGTCGGCCGCCGCCTGGCTGACCGCCTCGCAGACGCCGGGTCAGGCGCCGGGCTCGCCGCTGCTGGTCGCCGGGCCCGGTCTCGGGCACGCCGTTTCCGAGGTCACCGAGATCGCCGCGATCTACCCGGGCAGCAAGCCGCTGACCGGTGCCGACGCCACCGTGGACGCGACGCTCCGCGCGCTGGACGGCACCCCGCTCGCGCACCTGGCCACCCACGGCCACCACGATCACGAGAACGTGCTCTTCTCCCGGCTCGACCTCGCCGACGGCCCGCTCATGGCCTACGACGTTCAGGGGCTGCGCGCCCCGCCGCGCCAGGTGGTCCTCTCCGCCTGCGACGTCGGTCGCGCGGTCGTCCGCGCCGGCGATGAACTGCTCGGCTTCACGGCCGCGCTGCTGCACATTGGCACGCCCACGGTGATCTCTAGCGTGACCCGGGTCGCCGACGATGTGGCGTTCGACCTGATGACCGCCTACCACCAGGTCCTGTCCACGGGCACCAGGCCCGCCACGGCCCTGGCGCTCGCCACGACGAGCGTCGCGACGTCCAACGCGCCGGTCACGCCGTTCGTATGTTTTGGCGCTGGCTGACCGTATCGTTCCTTCCTTACCGGCGCCGCAGGCGGATGTCCAGGGTGTCCCGGGCGGCCTCGCCGGCCAGGTTGATCGCGACGAGCATGACGACGAGGATGACGGCGGGCGGATATACCATCCACCAGTAGCCGTCGAACAGGTAGTTCAGGCCGTTGGCGAGCATGGTGCCCCAGTCGGCGGCGGGCGGTGGCAGCCCGAGGCCGAGGAAGCTGAGCACCGACAGCATGAGGATGGCGTCGGCGATGGTGAAGGTCGCGCTCACGACGATGACGCCGAACGCGTTCGGCACCAGGTGACGGCGGATAATCCACCACCGGCCGCCGCCCAGCGTCTTCGCCGCCTGCACGTACTCCCGGGTCCGCAACGCGAGGACCTCGCCCCTGACCAGCCGCGCGGTGCCCAGCCAGGACAAAGCCGTCAGCAGCACGATGACCGACAGCAGGGTGGGCGTGAAGATGGTCACCAGCAGGAGCAGCAGGACCAGGGTGGGCAGCGCGAGGAACGTGTCGATCACCCGCATCATGACCATGTCGACCACACCGCCCGCCCAGCCGGCGACCGCCCCGTACAGCACGCCGATGACCGTGGTGGCGGCCGCGACCGCGAACCCGAGTTCCAGCGACGACTGGCCGCCGACCATCAGCCGCCCGAGGACGTCGTAGCCGTCCCCGTCCGTGCCGAGCGGGTGCCCGGCCCCCGGCGGGTGGGTGGCCGCGTTGAGGTTCACCGTCACCTGGTTGGTGTGGTAAAACACCGGACCAAAGAAGCAGAAGACGGCCAGCGCCGCGACGGTGCCCGCCCCGGCCAGTGCCCGTGGGTTGCCGGCCCACGCACGGAATCCCGAACGATGGCGCGGACTCTGCTCCCCGGCCGCCGCCATGGCCGTCAGGTCACCCACGGCCATGACGGATCCTCGGGTCCAGCAGCCCGTAGGCGACGTCGGCCGCGAGGCTGCCGACCACGGTGGCGGCGCCGACGATCAAGGTGCTGCCGAGCAGCACCGGGTAGTCGTGGCTGGTCGCCGCCTGGTAGAACAGCAGCCCCATGCCCTGGTAGCTGAACACCGCCTCGGCGATGACCGCTCCGGCGATGATGTTCGGGAAGGTCAGGCCGACGACGGTCACCACCGGCAGGACCGAGTTGCGCAGGACGTGCCGCACCAGGACCAGCCGTTCCGGCAGGCCCTTGGCCCGGGCTGTGCGCAGGAAGTCCTCGGCGAGCACGTCGATCGCGGAGGCGCGCATGTACCGGCTGAAGCCGGCCAGGTTGGATAGGGTCAGGGTCGCGATCGGCAGGACCAGCGCGCGCGGGTCGGCGAGCAGGCCGGCGATGCCCGTGGCTTGCGGGGCCTCCGGGGGCAGGATGTGCAACTGCACGGAGAACAGCGCGATCAGCATGAACGCCACGAAGAAGTCCGGCATCGTGTACAGGGTGAAGGAGACCGCGTCGAGCAGCTGGTCGCTGAGACGGCTGCGCTTGACGGCCTGGTAGATGCCCATCGGGATGGCGATCGCCACGGCGAGGACGGTCGAGACGCCGAGCAGCAGGACGTCCCCCGGCAGCCGCTGGGCGATCAGGGCCGACACCGGCTGCTGCGTCGTGTACGAGACGCCGAGGTTGCCGCGCAAGAGCTGGCCGACGTAGTCGGCGAACTGCGCGTACAGCGGCTTGTCGAGTCCGTAGGCGGTGTTGAAGATGGCGATCCGGCCGGAAGTGGCGTGCACGCCCAGGGCCGCCCGGGCGGCGCTGCCCGGGATCAGGTGGATCAAGATGAACGTCAGGATCGTGACGCCGATCACCACCACGATCGCCTGGGCCGCGCGCCTGGCGAGGTAGGACGTCACTTGGTGTAGTACCAGTCCTCAGGGTTGATGCTGCCCCTGAACGGGTTCAGCGGGGCGAAGCCGCCCAGGCCGGACTTGTAAACATCGATCTGGGACGGCAGCGGCCCCCACAGCCAGGGCAGTTGCTCGGCCGTGTAGTCCTCGTAGGTGTAGAACGTCTGCGCGCTGCTGCCGTACTCGGTCTCGTTGATGAGCGCGTCCTCTTCGGGGCTGGAGTAGCCCCCCAGGTTGTTGGCGCCCCCGGTGTTGAAGAGAGTGTTGCCCGTCGGGTCTAGCTGGTAGGGGTCGTAGCCGAAGTCCACGAGCTGCCACCCGCAGGTCGACGCGGGATGGCTGCTTGCGGTGCACTGACCGATCACCGACGCCAGGGTGGCGAACGGCTCGGATTTCAGGGTGATCTTGATGCCGCCCTGCTCCTCCGAGCTCTGGATGGCGGCCTGCGCCTCGTCGACGCTGGCAGTTCCGGACGAATAGAGCAGTTGGAACGACAGCGGCTCGCCCTTGGTAATGCCCGCACCGCATTCGGCCGGGCCGGTGCCCGGGGCCTGGCAGACCGAGGTGCCGCTTGGCGTGACCTGCCAGCCGTGCGACTTGAGCAGGCTCACCGCCTTGGCGGGGTCATACGGGTAGGGGCCGCCCTGCTTTTCCAGCGGCGACACCCACTGCCCGAACCCCTGAACGGGGACCGGCCCGTCGCCCGGGTCCGCGTAGCCCTGGAAGATCTTCGAGACGATCTGCGGCCGGTCGATCAGCTCCTCCATGGCCTGCCTGATGTACAGCTGGCTCACGAGCGGCCCGGTCTTGGCGTTGTAGAAGTTGAGCAGCGTGCCGGCCGCGCCCGGAATGGGCTGGTTGACGACGTCGTAGCCCTCGGACTTCAGGGTCGCGACCTGCCCGACGTCGTTCTGCGGCAGCGTGCCGACCGTCAGCGAGGTGCCGGACCGCAGCGCGTCCATCTCCGCGGTGTCCGTGGTGAACACTTGGTTGACCACCCGTGACAGCGCCGGCACGGTGCCGGAGTAGTTCTTGTTGGGCGCGTAGGTGTAATCGCCGTCACTGCTAAAACTCGCGAGCGTGAACGGGCCGTCGACGACCTTCCACAGCGGATTGGTGGTGAAGGTCGACAGATCGGAGCCTTCTTTCTGCAGGAAGGCCCAGACGGCCTTGGCGCCGGCCGCCGTCTCGTCGTAGTTGCCGACCTTGCCGCCCGCGGACTCCTTGTCCCACGCTTGCTGTGGGAGCAGCGGGATCTGGCTTAGCACGTTGTCGGTGTAGAAGTCCGCGTTGTAGGAGCGGGTCAGGGTGACGACGATGGTGCTTGCGCTGGGTGTCGCCACGCTCTTGACGTCATCGGGGAACAGACCCGGGGTGTAGACAACCCAGTTAGGCACGTTCGCCTTGAGCAGGTTGTAGACGAACGTGAAGTCCCTGCTGGTGATCGGCGTGCCGTCCGACCACTTCCACGGCTTGAGCTTGATCGTGATGGTCGTGTCGCCGTTGCCGTAGGTCAGGGAACTGAACAGGCTCTCCTGCGGGTTGACGGCCGACTGCGCGCCGTCGCCGTCGTACACGAGGTAAGGCCACATCAGCTGGGTGAGGTTGGCGTTGTACCCGTTCGTGTTGGTGGCGGGCGCCAGCGGGAAGATCAGGTTCGGCGCGCTGCCGTCCGGCCAGGCGAGGGTGGCGGTGCCGCCCTGCACCTTCTGGCCGGTCGCGGAGCTGGCCGCGCCGTTTCCGATGGCTGAGCTGCCGCCGCTGCCGGAGCAGGCGGCGAGGCCGATCACGGCCGCGGCGGCCGCCGCGGCGGCCAGACGACGTGGGGTGCGCATGGTCAGCTTCCCTCGGTCCTCTCGGTAGGTGACGCTTTGGTGGCGCATCACGAATATCCCTAGTAATCCTGCCGATTTAATCGGCAA
>Ga0102924_1006965_pt1 | contig 10480 bp, 10 predicted proteins | sample PaiPotPPM11metaG_FD_80116 | JGI IMG/M metagenome (GOLD analysis project Ga0102924, IMG submission 80116) | Iron sulfur acid spring bacterial and archeal communities from Banff, Canada, to study Microbial Dark Matter (Phase II) - Paint Pots PPM... ...
AGTCCCGGTTCTACGCTCGGAACCGTCGCCTATATGTCACCGGAGCAGGCGAAGGGAAAAGAACTGGACGCACGCACCGACCTGTTCTCGTTCGGGGCGGTGCTGTATGAGATGGCGACCGGATCGTTGCCGTTTCATGGCGAAACCTCTGCGCTCATCTTCGACGCCATACTGCACTCTGATCCGCCGCCCGCGATTCGCTTCAACCGCGACATTCCGCCCAAGCTGGAAGACATTATCGGTAAGGCGTTAGAGAAAGATCGCAACCTCCGCTATCAGAGCGCGGCGGACATGCGGACTGACTTGCAACGGCTGAAGCGCGACACAGAGACGGGGCGCGTGCGAGCAGCGAGTTCGGGAAGTGTCGCCGCCGTACAGGAAAGCGGAACTCATGTTGCGGTTGTACCACCGACTCCCACATCAATTTCCAGCAGTGCGGGTCTGGCTGCACCTTCATGGTCTAGCGGGGCGAAAACGGATCAGGTTGTTGTCACCCAGAAGAGAAGGCTCTCGAAGATCGCGGTTCCCGCAGTCGTCGTTGTAATCGCATTGATCGCTGGCGGACTTTACTACCGTTCGCACCGACACACGCCGCTGACCGACAAAGACACGGTTGTTATCGCCGATTTCGTCAACAGCACCACCGACCCGGTTTTCGATGACACTCTGAAAACCGCGCTGAACGTTTCTTTGAGCCAGTCGCCGTTTCTGAATGTTCTTCCCGACAACAAAGTGGCGGAAACGCTGAAGCTGATGACGCGCCCACCTGACACCAAGCTCACACCGGAGGATGCGCGGGAACTTTGCCAACGTGCAGGGAGCAAGGCGTACATTGCGGGGTCGATTGCCAGTCTGGGCAGCCAATACGTGCTGGGATTGAAAGTTGTGAACTGTCAGACCGGAGAACCGCTGGCGCAAGAGCAGGCAACGGCGGCAGCTAAAGAGAAGGTGCTGGAGACACTGGGCGAGGCAGCATCGAAGCTGCGCGGCGAACTGGGTGAGTCACTGGCGACGGTGCAGAAGCTCGATGTTCCGCTCGAACAGGCCACCACGTCTTCGCTGGAAGCCCTGCAAGCATACAGCGCGGGCGCAAAGGCTACTCACGAGAAAGGCCCAGCCGCAGCTCTCCCTTACGATCAACATGCCATCGAACTCGACCCGAATTTTGCCACGGGATATTGGACGGTGGGTGCCGATTACGTCGGCATGGGCGAGCTAGGACGTGCCAGCGAATATTTCACCAAGGCATTCCAGTTGCGGGAGCGTGCCAGCGAACGGGAGAAGCTGAATATCGCCGCCAATTACTACAAGACCGTCACCGGGGAATTGGAGAAAGCGGCGCAAACCAATCAGGAGTGGGTTTCTAGCTATCCGCGAGACTACAGGGCACACCTTAATCTCGGCACTGTGTACGGCGAGCAGGGACAGTACGAGAAAGCAGCAGAGGTATGTCGCGAAAGCCTCCGTCTCGCCCCAGATAGTGGCGGTTCATACGCCAATCTCACGAACAAGCTGCTTGCCTTGCAGCGTTTCGATGAAGCGCGGCAGACCATCCAGCAGGCGCATGCCCGAAAACTCGATAACCTCATACTTCACAATGCTCTCTATGATCTGGCTTTCCTACGCGGAGACTCTTCAGCCATGACGGAACAGCAACAGTGGTTCGCGGGTAAACCAGAAGAGAACATGGGACTTTCGCTAACGGCGGACACCGAGGCATACGCAGGTCATTTGAGCAAGGCGCGGGAACTGACCAAGCGATCTGTAGATTCCGCCATCCGCGCTGACGGCAAGGAAAGCGGAGCAATCTGGCAGGAGAATGCTGCTCTGCGCGAAGCTGCGTTCGGCAACGCTGCGGAAGCGAAGCAGGTAGCGGCAGAGGGTCTGAAGCTCGTTCCCACGAGTCAGGGCGTCGAGGTCGAAGCTGCGCTTGCCTTTGCCTTGGCAGCCGATACGGCAAGAGCCGAATCGCTGGCGCAAGACCTGAACAAGCGTTATTCACTCGACACGCAGATGCAGTCGCTTTGGCTACCGGCGATTCAGGCGCAGTTGGCGCTCAATCGCAAGGATGCGCCTGCCGCGATCAACCACCTGCAATCAGCGTTACGACCCATCGAATTGGGACAAATCCTTTTCGTCGCCAACATCTCTTGCCTCTACCCTACCTACATACGCGGAGAGGCGTACTTGGCAGCCGGACAAGGCAAGGAAGCCGCGACTGAGTTCCAGAAGATTCTGGACCACAGCGGCATCGTCTGGAACTGCTGGACAGGAGCGTTGGCGCATCTGGGCGTGGCGCGTGCCAATGCCTTGCAGTCGAGAACCTCGCAGGGAGCGGATGCCGATGCTGCCCGCGTGCGGGCGCTCGCAGCTTACAAAGACTTCCTCACCCTCTGGAAAGACGCTGATCCCGACATCCCCATCCTGAAGCAAGCCAAAGCCGAGTTTGCGAAGCTGCAATAGCGCCCTTGTTTTGGGTCGAGTTCTTGGGTGTAAACTCCCACCAGTTGTGCGGGCGAGGCTGGAGGTGCACGGGTATGACTAAGAGAAAACGCATCTCTCCAGAAGCTCTGGATGCGACCTTGGTGCCCAAGCAGCGCAAGCCTATTCCACACGCATTCGTGCTTGATGCGATTTCCGCACTATCGCCGTACACCCGTCCGATGTTCGGCTGCCTTGCAATCTATGTAAAAGACAAAATCGTGTTGATCCTACGGGACAAGCCTAAAAGCACTGCGGATAACGGAGTATGGCTCGCCACTACCCAAGAACGTCACCAGAGCTTGCGGCGTGAGTTCCCCAACATGCGGTCGATTCAAGTATTGGGTAAAGCGGTAACGGGCTGGCAAGTCCTACCAGTCGATGCGCCTGACTTCGAATCAGCGGCGTTGCGGGCATGCGAGCTTGTGCTGGCTGGAGACCCTCGGATCGGCAAAATTCCGGGCGCACGAACGTCGAAGCCCCGATCAAAAGCGGTTGGAAGATCGCCGAAACAGGTCAAAAGCTCGAAGAAACTCACGAGCACAATTAACTTCGATAGCGTACGGAAGATCGGCTTGACACTACCGGGTGTGGAGGAGAGCACGGCATACGGCGCACCCGCGCTCAAGGTTCGTGGAAAACTGCTGGCGTGCGTGCCTACCCATCGCTCGGCTGAGTCGGGTTCGCTTGCGGTTCGCGTGGGCTTCGACGACCGCGCCGAACTGCTCGCAGCCGCTCCCGATGTCTACTACGTAACTGACCACTATCTCGGCTACAGTGCCGTACTGGTTCGTCTCTCTCGTGTCAGGCCCGATGTCCTGCGCGACTTGCTCGGCATGGCTCACAAGTTTGTGACCGCGTCTGACGCAGGTCGTTCGTCATCTCGCAACCGCCGCAAGCCTGTCTGATTCTGGCTCTGAAGCAATCCAAAGCCGAATACACGAGGTTGCGATAAATAGTCGCGTGATTTGGGTTGCCGCGCAAAGCAACAAATGTACGACTCGTGCATCCCTGAAGCGAGCAGTAACACTCGAAATATCTTTGGTAACGCTTACCATTTTCCTCCTCGATTTCTGGACGCCGCTGCGCAAATTCCCCTATTACTGAGACTGGGAGTTCGATTGACGATCCGAGAACTCATCGCAGACCAGCGGAGGCGAATGCGATCCAGCAATCCAGCAGAGCGGCTTGCGGCGGCACTCCTCATCCCCGGCGTGCTGGCACAGCGACTACGCGAACTCAGTGATTTCAATCTTGGGCAACTGCTGGAGGATGAGGTCTGGTCGAATCTGAACCTGCTCGCTCCCGAATCAACTATCTGTTTAGCGGCTGTTGATCGGCTGCGCGGGCACGTGAGCCGTCCGCACAAACCTAACGAATCCGAAGGAGGAATCTAAGCTAATGAAGACAGCCGCCATTTATGTCCGCGTGAGCACTGCTGATCAGCACGTCGAAAGCCAGCTTTACGATCTGCGCGAGCTTGCGGCACAACGCGGCTATGAGGTCGTGCAGGAGTACAAGGACTGCGGAGTCTCAGGGAAGAGAGCGAGACGTCCCGGTCTCGACGCGCTCATCGCAGATGCACGGCGGAAGAAATTCTCCGTCGTGCTCGTCGCCGCGTTCGACCGAGTCGCGAGGAGTGTCAAACATTTCCTACAAGTCATGGACGAGTTCGACAGCTTGGGCGTCGTCTTCATTTCCCGGCGCGAAAACATTGACACGAGCGGCGCGATGGGACGTCTCCTCCTAACGCTGATTGGCATGATTGCCGAACTCGAATCGGACTTAATTCGAGAGCGTGTCTTGGCAGGGATGCGCAGGGCGAAGCTGGACGGTGTGCGGATCGGGCGTGCCCCGATGAACTTGGATCGCACAGCCATCGTCCGAGACCGACTCAGCGGAATGACACTGACGGCTGTGTCCAAGAAGTGGGGTGTTTCCCGCAGCCTAGTTTGCAAGCTGGTTAACAGATCACGTGCTGGTGACGAAGGGTTCGTGCAACCGCCAGCCCGAATTGTTGATGCTGCTGGCTTTGTTCAGTCGAACTCAGCCGGAGCAGGCTGGTGACGAACTTATACCTTGGTGACCTCAGAGGTGGAAATGACTGACACCCGGAGCAACGCTGACCAGATCGGAAAGGTCTTTGCCGTGCGTCGCCGCGGATTGCTTGAGTGTCTCGTGTGTGGAGAGCTATTCACGCGAACAACTGCCCCGGAGCACGCGGAGGAGGATTGCTACCCGGCTGTGGAGTTTTGTTTGCTTGAACCAAGAGGAGGAAAGCATGTCACTGACTAAACGGTATCTTCGGGACGGAAAAAACCGAATCATCGGGTCGATTACCAGCGGCTACAGCGATTCCTCTTCCGTCGTGCGCGACGATCACGAGCAGATCGCGGGCCGAACAAACGAGCGTTTCAATACCGTGCGTGACGCGCACGGGAACCTCGTGTCCATCAACAGCAGCGATCCCGGCTTGCTGATCAGACGCAAGAAGTAACACCGTCTCCCCCACGATTTCAACTCCTCCCCGCTTGGTTCAGATTGCACTGCGAGGACACATGACTTTGCGATCTTCATCGCCGACCGAAAGAATCGAATGCCTGCTTTGCTGTGGCATGGGCGAACTCACACGCGCAGAAGTTCTGGATCGCCTTGGGGTCAAAGATTTCGCCCGTGTCGCCCAGTTGTCCGCAGAGGAGGCGTTCCGCCTGCTTCAAAGCAAGCACGACCGCGAGCACCAGACCGCATGGTCAAGGTTCGAGACGGAACTCGCCAAGCGCACCGCCGAGCTTAGGGAGCGGCTCAATAACGAGCTTCGCCTCGCGCTGTCCGAGAAAGAGAGCCTAAGCCGCCGATTCGAGGATTCCTTGCGAGAGATCGCCCAGATTCGGGAGAAGAACCACGAACTGGAAGCCCAGATGTCGAAGGTTGCCCGCGTCGGCAAGCGTGAAGAGATGGACTTTGCCGATGAGGCACGGACGTGGGCTGGAATCTGCGTCAGCGAGAAACTGCCACGCAATGGCGACTTCATTTTGGCTTACCGTGCTCCCAATGGCGACCCCACCGAGCCGAACATTCTGATCGACAACAAAGACAAATCTGTGATCGCTGAAAGCGACATCGACAAGCTCATTCGGGATTCCCACGAACGTTCCATCCCCATTGCTGCACTCGTAGCACGTGACGAGAGCCAGCTTCGACAGATTGATCGAGAATGTCGATGGAGCCGCAAGGAAGGAGTTTGGCTGCTCCGAACCACACGCCAATGGCTCCCGCGAGACCTCGACGTGCTCAAGCCGATCTTCGAGCGCATGCGGGTTCAAGGATTCGACCTTTTGGAGAGGAACGCGGTTCTTGCGGAGGAACTTCGTCGCACGTTTCCAGAGATCGACCGTATGGAGAAGGAATTGTTGAAGGCGACGAAAGCGATCCAGTCCGTGTCAGTGCTCGTTGGGCGTTACAGGGAACGGCTTCGTGACCTCTGTGACGCCGCCGCCAGCGCGAAGATCGCTCCAAAACCAGAGCATGACGGCAGCCTCACTGCGGCGAGTAGGCAATAACAGAACCGGAGGAAACAATGGAAATCCTAAAGAGCCTTTTCCGCAGCATCGTTCGGTTGGTGGCTATTAACATCGCGTTGATTCTGTTCTTCGCCTCGGCTCCCCTTCTCTACGTGACCGTGCCGTTTTGGGTCATTCTGACGCACAAGAGCGTAGCGGACATGACTACGATCTACATGCTCACGGGTCCGTTCGCGTGCGGGTTCTGGATGACTGTGATTTGCCACTGGCAAACTGTGCGTCTGGCGCAAGCGCAGGGTCGGGTGAAGAATTGGCGCGATAGTGAAGGCGGCATGTTCTGCACGGTTGGAGAGTCCATCGGGTTCATGGTCATGGGTTGGTTCGGGTCGGCACTGGCGGAATTCGCTTTTTGCGGTGCGGCAGGAAACCTGCTCCACAGCACTACTACGGGTCGGTTGGAGTTCTTCGCAATAGCACCGTTCGCGGTGTTTGCGCCCGTTTGGTTGGTGCTGTTGCGCCGCTGGATGCGGGGCAGGAAACGTGAGGACTTCATCAGCCGGGCGAAGGGCGACCGCGAACTACGGGAAACATTGCACGCGATCTCGATCCGCGCCAAGGGCATGCGCAGCCAGAACGCGCACTGACTGCGCGAAGCATGGCGAAGAGGGGAGGAATAATGGACGATGTCAACTCGGTAATGAGCGCACGGGAAAAGGCTCGATCTTTTCTCGTGCAAGGTAAGACAGTCATCGCGGCCGGCTTGATGTTGAGGCTGATCGAGACGGAGCCGACGCCGGAGAACCTCGAACTGCTGGCAGACATTTACATGCAGCAGGGGTTGTTTGACTATGCGGCGGCGCTGTACTTGCGCGTCGTGAAAGCGGGACTGAAATGAAGCCCTTAATGCACGAGGAGGCGCTGCGATGAGCATGAGAATCAGCAAGTCGAAATTCGTCGCTGGCGTGCAGTGCCTCAAGCGACTTTACCTTCAGGTTCACTCGCCAGAACTCGCGGAGCAGCCCGATGCTGCCGCAGAGGCGATCATTGAGCAAGGACACAAGGTCGGCATGCTCGCCCGCAGGCTCTTCCCCAGAGGAGTGGAGGTCTGCGAGCGCAGTCTCGATCAAGCGATTCGCGCAACGCGAGAGTTGGTCGCCAATCCTGAAATTCCTGCGCTCTTTGAGGCTGCTTTTGAGCACGATGGAGTGGTAGTGCGTGTCGATGTGCTTCATCGCCGGGCTGACGGGCGCTTGCGGCTCATCGAAGTGAAGTCATCAGCTTCGCTGAAGGAAGAACATCTCGATGATGTGGCAATTCAATATCGCGTGCTATCTCGCTGCGGATTGGATGTCGGTTCCTGCTGTCTGGCGCACGTGAACCGCTCTTTTGTTTTCCGGGGCGGCAACGTTGATCCTTGGCGTTTCTTTCGGATTCGGAACGTCACACGTTTGGTAGAAAAGCTCCAACCAAAACTGACATTCCAGCTTCGGGCGGCATTCACAGTTCTGTCGATGCCCGCAGCGCCGGACGTCAAGCCGGGAAGTCATTGCACCGCCCCCGTTGTGTGCGAGTTCTATGACCGATGCAATTCTCCACGCCCCGATGACCATATCGGCTACTTGCCCCGCATCCACGCCAGCGCGATGGAAGAACTTGAGGAGATGGGCATCGAGTCCATACGCGAGATACCCGACGACTTCGAACTCAGCGAGATTCAACGGCGTGCGGCTACTTGTGTGCAGACTGGCGAGCCGTGGTACAGCCCTGAACTCCGTCAGGTGTTGGATGGGTTGGCATACCCGTTGTACTTCGCCGACTTCGAGACTGTGAACCCAGCGATTCCACCGTTCGCAGGGATGCGACCTTACGACCAATTACCTTTTCAGTGGAGTGTGCATGTGCTGCGTCAGCCCGGAGCGGAGCACGAACACTATGAATTCCTAGCCACGGGTGCGAACGATCCGCGCCGCGAGTTCATCGAGTCGTTGTGCTACGCGCTCGGCGAGAGCGGAAACATCGTTGTGTACTCGGCGTTTGAATCGCAAAGGCTCTCCGACCTTGCCAGTTGGTTTCCTGAGTTCGCGGATCGGATCAACGCAATCCAAGCCCGCCTGTTCGATCTGCTGCCCATCGTCAGGGCGCACACGTATCATCCGGCATACGCAGGCTCGTACTCCATCAAGTCGGTCTTGCCCGCGCTTGTGCCAGAGATGACCTACGATGGCATGGAGGTCGCCGATGGTCAGGCTGCTGGGTTGGCGTGGGAATCGCTTATCACGGGACTCTTGGATAAAACTGAGCGCGACAGGATCAGGAAGGCTCTGCTGGACTATTGTGGGCAAGATACGCTGGCGCTGGTCACAGTGTTGGAAAAGCTCAAGCTGGGAGCTAAGGGTTGTCTCCAGAAGTAAGGCGGTCGAGGCTGACGACCGCCTTACGGCCAACGCTGCTTGCTATATTCGATGGCTTCCCGTGATGTGAGCAGCCGGGTCGAGTTTCCTGTCCGAATGTAAAGGTGCTCGGCATTACCATCCTTGACGAATATTGGTCGGGGCGAAGGCTTGAACGCTACTTGGCAAACGTCTTTGCCATCGATGTCGTGAAAGGTCATGCGGATCAATGGACTGGCATCCTTGCCAAACTCCCCAAGGAGCAACGTAGTCAGCCAATTCTCGAAGCTATCCCGATTTGGTTTGTTGCCCCATGTTTTGTAATCATTCTCCAAACCCAAGACGTTGCCGCCATCATCCACCCCCAGTAGGAGCGTTCCCCCAGATTCGACATTCAAGAATCCAGCCGCAGTCTTCACTACGATCTGTTCGATGATCTTGCTCATCGTGTTTTGCCTTAAATCCCATCGGGCGGACGATTTGAATTCGAGCGTTGCATTCTCTCCTCCGGCAATGAGGCTCCTGACCTGCTGATCTGCGGACTTCGGCGCGAAGAGTCTGTAGGCCGCCAGTGCAGCATCCCTTTCGCGCTGCTGAACGATGGGGAAACTCGCTAGAACATGTGCGAACTCGTCCTCACTCAGCCCGTATAGATGAGCGACTAGTCCGTCGAGTTCGGCCCGCAGGCGGGCACGCTCTTTCTCATCAGTTACACCGTCCTGCGAACCTCTGAGTCCGACATCCTTAGCTAAGACATCGAACTCGGGTGAAACGCACACCAATTTTGCTGCCCGCTTGACGACAGTCTTGAACGTCTTATCCGTTTGAGGTAGACGGGGAATGGGAAGCTGATAGAGGTAAAAAAGATTCAAGTTCGTGGTCATGCGTGATCGCAGCACGTAATCCGCAACAAGGCTGTTCATCACGCTGACCAAGAACAACAACTCGGCATAGGAGAACATCAGCTCGTTGTATCGGTCAGGCACGTTACGGAACGGAAAATGCACGGTCAACGAATTACCAGCAAACGTATCAGGTGGAATTATCGTTGTGATTAACGTCCTTTCGTTCGTGTTGGAGGCAATTTTGCGAATGGCAATTCTGTAGGTGCCGTAATCTGGCTTCAGGTCGTTAGGCACATCGTTCAACCCAATTCTCTTAGCACGTTTTTCTAAAAACGAACCTCGAAGCTCTCGCTCACTGACCCAATAGCGCGGCTTTTCAAACGCATTGTCAAAATGCCAAATCATCCCCCCTTCGAAAAGTGGATATGCTGTCTTTGATTTCTTGAAATACTTGGCAGACCTTGTCATGTTTAGTTCCTCGCCGTACAACTCAATTCCCCAACCGTGGGTCGTACCATCTGCGAGAAATGGGAATGCCTGCAATTTGCTCGCTATTGCAAGGTCAGTTTCCGACTTGAATTCGGGAACTGAGAGCGAGTCAGGCGATAGTTTTCTGACGAGGTCAACGGATATCCTGACACCGTCACGCCGTGGGAAGAATTGAAGCTCCTCCACGTCAAGTCGCATGAACGCCGCTGGGAACTCTTCAGTAGTCTTTCCTCGCTGGAACGTGAGAACCACGAACTTAAAACTGCGATGCACGTTTTCGAAGATTACTTTTCGATTTTCAAACCCGAAAAGCCCAGTGACACACGTGTCGGAAAACAGCATTTCACGGAGTTGCTTTGTTCCCAAGTCCGTGTAGATTCCACTCGGGATGACAATCCCTGCAAGTCCTCCCTTTCGTAGCAAATTAAAGCACTGCTCCGTAAAAAGACCGTAGAGATTAGGTTTGTTTCCGACCGCTCGTCCATCGACCTCGGATGTCTGATTTTTGTACTGTGTCGCGAGTTTGAACCAACTCCACTGATGGGGAAACTGGCTTGCATAGTCAAGCCAATCCTGACAAACCTCTGCGTCCTTCATCAGTTTGACCCGCTGAGCTTCCCAATCCTCTATTCGCAGAGATTTCTTCCTGATCGTTGAGGCATAGTGTTGAAAGAACTCTTTCTCGTTAGTCTGGAACACTTCCCAAGGTGGGTTCGTAATAATCGCGTCGAAGCCGCCGCGCTCATTCAATACC
>Ga0102924_1006966_pt1 | contig 10479 bp, 8 predicted proteins | sample PaiPotPPM11metaG_FD_80116 | JGI IMG/M metagenome (GOLD analysis project Ga0102924, IMG submission 80116) | Iron sulfur acid spring bacterial and archeal communities from Banff, Canada, to study Microbial Dark Matter (Phase II) - Paint Pots PPM... ...
CGGCAATATCTGTTCCGTCCCATCCTTAGTGATGTGCAACGTGACCTCAATCTGGTCTTCATCTCCCGAGAGGCTGTCGTCCTCCACCGTGATTTCAGTCTTTTCGTATTCCGGTTCTTCCGCCAGCAGCAGTGTTGGCCCGGTGTCGAACGTCTCGAACTTAGTGCCGCCCGCCTTTGTCATATTCGCGAACATTGAGAATTCGTCCAGCATGCTCATCCCGTTTGCGTCGCTCATCCGCTTAAAAGCATTGCGGGTCGTATCGGGCAAATGCTTTTCCAGGTGATTGGGCGCGGTGCCGAAAAACATTTCAATCAATGCCTGTCGCGCGGTTTGCGGAGGCGGCGTTTGCGCGTTGAGGGTAGAGAACAGAAGCAGGGGAAGGGGCCATGCAAAAAAGCGGCGCATTGGACCTCCAGGAAACAGCAGCAGCATACCAGAGTTGCTGAAGCGAGACTCATTACCTTACTGACACCGCCCGGACCGCCAACACAGTCAATCCGAGTCCGCCGCGAGTGGCTGGGCGACTCTGTTTCCTGCGCGGCATTTTCGTCGTGCGTGATTGAAGCTTTTGCATACGCCGCCAGAGAACTGTGCCCGTGCTTCAGAATGGGGAACTCAGACACCAAGCCTGCAATTACTTAGGCAGCCTGCGCTTGGATCTTTTCCTGTGCTGCCAACACTAATACGGGTCGACGAAAAGTGAGTTCTAGCAAGTGCCGTGCTGCCGCGATGTGTTCGGCCAATGGCGTCGATTCGACATATCCTTCAGCACGGACAGTGATTACAGGGTCCAAAGACTCCACGCTAACACTGACTATTTTATTATCGTGTTGCCGGTCGCAGGCGCAAGCCAGCCGCAGAATGCTTCCCAAGAATTGCACCAGGCGCTGCCTCGATTGTGAAAGAGCGGCAAAAGTTCTCTGTGTTCCTCTAGGCAGAGCGCCCCGGTGGTACCGCACAACTAGCGCAGCGATCCGCAGTTCACCGGCAGTCCAGCCCAATGGCGGTTCTAATTTTCGTACCAAACGCGCGGAGACTTTATGGTGCCCTGGATTTGTTCTTGAACGGCCAACGTCGTGCATTAAAGCCGCGGCGTGGAGAATGCCTCGGTACCCATCCCGCTTGGGGCCCCGCAGAATTCCGTTGGTCGGCAATCCGTCATAGAGTTGCAGGGCTATGCGGGCCACGCGCTTTGAGTGAGAAATTTTGGGATCCAGGAAGGAAGCCCAAATCTTGAGGCGCTCCAAGCCGAGAGATCGGCAGTCCTCCAACCTTGGCAAAGTAGCTCGCCAGGCGGCCCAAAGTGAATTCCTGACTGCCATTTTTGCCCGGTATGCATCCAGCCGCTGCTTGCGTTCTTGCTCCACCCGAACCCGCCACCGCTCTCGATCGGCGGAATTGGGAAAAGCTTTGGTCCGAATGGCCGTTTGCCAAAGTACGTCAAGGTCGTGGATTTCTCCGAGCAGGTCTTGTAGCTCCTTCAGGTCCCTGCCCCAAGTCTCATGCAGCCGCGGCAAAAAATTCTCCAAGGTGTAACGAAAGCGCTTTAGCGCGATACGTAAGTCGTGAAGAGCAATATTGCTTCGGTTGCGCAAAGCCCGGAGATGGAGAGCGTGAGCCTCCAACCAGCGTTCCAGTGCGAGGTGAGCGAAAACCTCACTATCGAGAGGAACGCGAGCTGCACGGTCCGGTAATTTGGTGGACCAACTCTTCCATTGCCTGCGATCAAAATTCTGGAGTGCGAGGGCGGCGCTCTTCTTCAGGCCTTGTTCCTGTCCGATCAGAAACGCAGTTAGATTCTTCCGAGTCGCGTCCTCTTCCGGAGCGAGCCTCTCGACCCACTCCAACATAACGTGAGTGTCGCGCAGGTCACCCAGGCTGCCAAAGACCTGTTTGCCCGCGCGCCGCATCTTTTTCCACGCGGGATCCCGGTCGAAAACCCTGATGCCATCAGCCATGGATCGGCAACGCCGCAAAGCTGTGCGCAGATCATGAACGGGATCGGAACTGAAATTTTGCTCTGCTTTCGCGCACTGGTTCAACACTTCATCCATCCAATACGCGAGGCCCATGCGCCTTTCGAGAATTGCTGATGTTGCCATATCACTCAAACCTGCAGATCACTGGCGGCTATGTGGAGGACAACGTAAAACAAATCGGAAGCCTCTGAGAAATCGCGAGATCGTGGAACTGCTTGCTCCCCCGTGTCGAATATACCCTAAGTGTGAGAGAGAGATTTGCCTGAAGTTCGATCAAAACTGCAAAAAGCCTCCAATCGCGCGACGAGGTCCATCGTGAGTTTCGTCGGCTGGCAGAAATCCATCAATTGCCCGGAGCGCCTCCCACGCGGCGGAGGTCAGCGCTGGGTCTGAGCTGACAAGTTCTCGCATCATTTGCCACGCAGCCACGTTGAGCGCACCCTCAGGTGGCGGCCCCATCGCTAGAGAGACTGAGCACTGAGGGCAGAAACAAATTCGCCGTGCGGCTGATTTCTGGCGTGGGCGAATCCCTACGGTTTGCGCAAACACATAGACGGCAACCGATTTCTGCCCTGATTCAAGCTCTCGATTACAGCGAAGGCAATATAAGGTCTCCAAAAACACTCCTGAAGATCGCCCAAGAAGCGGAAAGAAAATATTGCTCCGGCCAGGGACCGGCAACAAGTGTGTAAAGAGATTCTTGTGAACTGAAAGGCCTAGAGCTTCTAACAATTTGAGAATCAAAGTGTGCTCTAGGCAGGAGGATTTGCTTCGTGCACTCTTGGTTTGTGGGCACCGCAAAGTTGCACTTATTCCGCGGACGTCAGGGGTCGGACCAAGCTTTAAGCCAAGTTCTGCCTCCGCCCCGAACCGGACGATCACGAGAGCGTGAACAGGTCGCTGCAGTTTGCTATCGAATACGCAAGCTTAAAGTCGAATTTCTGTTGGTTCGAACTCGCAAGGGACGCTGGACTTTCCCCAAGGGTGGTGTGGTACCGGGGCTGACGCACGCGCAATCCGCTGCCCTGGAAGCGTTCGAGGAGGGCGGGGTTCATGGCCGTATTGAGGAGATATCGTTTACCCGCTACGTTCTTCGCAAGCGTGGCGCGCAATCTGCTGCCGAAGTTGCAATCGATGCTTACCTGTGTGAAGTCCTGAGGATTGGCCCGCCACAAGAGGACAACCGTGCCCCTACCTGGTTTGCTCCCGAAAAAGCAGCACTGCGTCTGAAGGAGCGGCGTACCCCGGAAGATGCTGGCGAATTCGCTCGCGTGCTTGCTCGGGCCGTGAGTCGAATCCAGCGCATCGGCAACCGAAATGAAAACAGAAATGGAATTGCTGCCGATCCCCTGCAGCGAGTGCATTTCGAAGCATCTGAGACCGCGATGGGCCGACTCGTTGCTCGGGTGGACCTGTTGTCCTACATTCGTCCCAAACAGGGCGCAGCGCCGCATCCACCTTTAATAGAGTTTGACGCCGACTCACCCAAAGTTTTGCGGCTTGGCCCAGGCCGCCCAGTAGGCCGTTTACCGCGATGACATTTGTCCTACTCACTGCGGGTGGGCGAGTTGTTCTCACGCAACTGTCATGGTGATTGTGAAATGGAAATTTGGACCGCGTCTTCCACAGCAGTTCACACCCTTTGCACCAAGTGAGTTGCAGTTGTTATATAAAAGGTTCCTCTTGGGACTATTTTCCTATTGCGAAGAGCAGCTCGGGCTTTCGATAATACGTTTAGTTTCACCGACAACTGTGTATCGATATAGCCGAGAAGATCTGATTCGAATCCTGCGGGTGAGCACCCGACAACTGGTTGCGTGGGAAAAAGCCGGCCTGCTTGCCGCTGCCGAAAGCTACACTTTCTTCGATCTTCTGCAGGTGAAGAAAGTGCGCGACCTGTGCGCGCGCCATGTGCGACCCATCGAGATCCGCCAGTCGCTCGCAGCCATGCAAAAGCAGGCTGCGGGAATGGATCATCCGCTGCTCGAGGCAAATGCTTCCACCAGCGGACGCCACCGGGTTGCCTTTCGACATGAAGGCAGGCTGCTGGAGCCGATTGCCGGGCAATTCATGTTTGATTTTTCACCCGGCGAAAAAGTGATTGCGAGCGTTCCCGTGACGAGAACTTCGACCGCTCCGCAGGAGCCTGCCGACGCCGATGTCGCCGAGTTGTTTGCCCGTGGAGTTGCGCTGGAAGATGATCCGCGAAATCAGATTCAGGCCATCGCAGCATACGAACGGGTGTTGCAGCTTGATCCGGAGCATGCGGCCGCACACATTAACCTCGGCACACTTTATTACAACCGGCAGGACTACCGGGCTGCGGAGGATCATTATCGCGAGGCGCTGCGGATCGATCCGCGCTACGCCCTGGCGCACTTTGATCTTGGCAATGTGCTGGATGAAACTGGACGGATCACCGCTGCGGTTGAGAGCTATTTGACCGCGCTGCAGTTGGCGCCTACATACGCCGACGCCCATTACAACCTCGCGCTCGCCTACGAGAAAATGCGCGAACCGCGCAAGGCGCTGAGGTACTGGCAGGCTTACATCAAGCTAGACGCGACAGGGCCGTGGTCCACCCACGCGAGGACCCAGATCAAGCGCATTTTGAAAACTGATCCGCTGAAGTTGGTAATCGGCGCGAATTCCGCGTCCCCAGCCTAACGCTGTCTGTCATCGACTTACCCCTGCTCTTTCGAGGTGTAAAATTTCTAACGCCTACCTCGAAAGGAATTTTATGCCGGAAACTGCTCTGCAGAATTTAACTGCAACCCCTCTGACTTCGCTCTCTGAAGACGAAATTCTCTTTCGTGAGAATGTACGTCAATTTGCGGAGGAGAAGGTCCGACCGCTTGCGAAAGAGATGGACGAAAAAGGCGTTTTCGACAAGTCTCTCATCGAGCAGTTTTTTCAGCTTGGGCTGATGGGCATCGAGGTTCCGGAACAGTACGGCGGCGCAGGCGGAAAATTTTTCGAGGCGATCCTTGCGGTCGAGGAACTGTCGCGCGCCGATGCTTCCGCGGGCGTAGTGGTCGATGTTCAGAATACGTTGGTGAACAACGCGCTGCTGCGGTGGGCAAATCCCGAGCAGAAGAAGCATTATCTGCCTCGCATGGCGTCGGAGACGGTGGGAGCATACGCGTTAAGCGAGGCTGGTTCCGGTTCTGACGCTTTTGCCCTGCAGACCAGGGCGGAGTTGAAAGGCAGCGATTACGTTCTCAATGGCCGCAAGCTCTGGATCACCAACGCGAAAGAAGCTGGGATTTTCGTGCTGTTTGCCACGGTTGACCCGGCTGCCAGCTACAAGGGAATCACAGCGTTCATTATCGAGAAGGAATTTCCCGGTTTCACCGTTGGGAAAAAAGAAGACAAGCTGGGCATTCGCGCTTCGTCGACTTGCGAATTAATTCTTGAAGATTGCCGCGTTCCTAAGAACAATGTGTTGGGCGAAGCCGGCAAGGGATACAAAATTGCAATTGAAACCCTGAACGAAGGCCGCATCGGAATCGGCGCGCAGATGCTGGGGGTGGCGCGCGGAGCGTGGGAATACGCCGCGAAATACGCCCAGGAGAGAAAACAGTTCGGCAAGAGCATTTCGGAATTTCAAGGAATACAGTTTCAGCTGGCGCAGATGGCGGCGGAGATCGAAGCCGCGCGGCTGATGGTTTACAATGCCGCTCGCATGAAAGATGCCGGCGTGCCGTTCGTGAAAGAAGCTGCGATGACGAAGCTGTTCTGCTCACAAGTGGCTGAGCGTGTGACGTCGCTGGCGATCGAAATTTACGGCGGCGCTGGCTTCACGAAGGATTATCCGGTCGAGAAGTATTGGCGTGATGCGAAGATTGGCAAGATCTACGAAGGCACGTCGAACATGCAGCTTGCGACGATTGCCAAGCTGGTGCTAAGCAAATAACGTGTGGGTCGGACATTCTTGTCCGACGCCGTTTTACTTGATTTTGGCTTAGCCCTCGAGTAGCAAAACCCAAAGCGTCGGACAAGAATGTCCGACCCACACAAGTGTTGCCGATGCCTAGAGGATTTTTTCTCCCACCGATTTCGCCTGCGTGAACAGCAACAGGTAATCCGGGCCGCCAGCTTTCGAATCTGTCCCTGACATATTGAAGCCGCCGAAGGGGTGTGCGCCCACAATTGCACCCGTGCACTTGCGGTTGATGTAGAGGTTCCCCACATGAAATTCGCGCATTGCAAGTTCAATTTTGTCGCGCGGGCCGGTATAAACAGCGCCAGTCAAGCCGAACTCGGTGTCATTGGCTATATCGAGCGCATGCTCAAAGTTACGCGATTTAATGACCGCCAGCACCGGCCCGAAGATTTCTTCCTGCTCGAGTTTTGATTTCGGCTGGATATCGGCAATCACGGTTGGCTGAACAAAGTAGCCTTCGCCGGCGTCCGCGTCGCGCGCGCCCCCGGTAATCAGCCGTCCTTCGCGCTTTCCAATCTCGATGTAGTTCATGATCGACTTCATGGATCCTTCGTTGATGACGGCGCCCATGTTGGTGTTTGTGGCAGGATCGCCAATCGTGAGCCGCTCCACACGGTCCTTCAGTCGCTCCATGAATTTGCCATAAATGCGTTCGTCGATGATCGCGCGGGAGCATGCGGAGCATTTTTGCCCTTGAAAGCCAAACGCCGCAGCGGCAACGTCATTGACCGCGGTTTCGAGATCAGCATCGGCATCAACGATGATTGCATCCTTACCGCCCATTTCGAGGATTGTGCGCTTGATCCAAATCTGGCCGGGAGCCCGGTCGGCAGCAACTTTATTGATCCGCAGGCCGACTTCGCGCGATCCCGTAAACGCGATGTAGCGCGTCTTCGGATGCGCCACAACGGCATCGCCAAAGCTCGCGCCGGCGCCGGGGCAGAAGTTCACTACGCCTTCCGGCATTCCAGCGGCTTCGAGAATTTCAACAAACTTTGCGGCGATCGTCGGCGAGTCGCTGGATGGTTTCAGGATGACAGTGTTGCCACAAACGATGGAGGCCAGAGTCATGCCCGCCATTATTGCCGCTGGGAAGTTCCATGGTGGAATCACTGCTCCGACGCCGAGCGGAATATAAAAGAGGTGGTCGATTTCGCCTGGCAATTGCACCGGTGCTTTCGCGTTGCCCAGTCGCTGCGCCTCGCGCGCGTAGAACTCGCAGAAGTCAATGGTCTCGCCAATGTCGGCGTCGGCTTCGGCCCAGTTCTTGCTTACTTCGAATACCAGCCATGCCATCAGCTCGAACTTGCGTTCGCGCAGCAATTCGGCGGTGCGGAATAACAAAGAAACGCGCTCTTCCAGCGGAGTGCGGCGCCAGCTCTCGAAGGCCTTCAACGCGGCCTGCATTGCCGGTTCAACGTGCTCCTTCCCAGCCTTCTGGTGAATGCCAACTACTTCCGAAGGACGAGCGGGATTCAGGGAATGGATCTTCTCTGCCGTTCTCACCCTGTGGCCGCCGATGATCAGGTCATACTCGCGACCGAGTTGTCCGCGGACCCGGTCCAAGGCCGCGCGCATTTGCCGGGCAACGTCTGATCTGGTGAAATCGATCGTGGGCTCGTTGCGAAAGCGATCTTGCTGAGCACGCGTGCGGGGACGAATTGGAGCTTCAACGGTTGCCATCATTGCACCTCGGGTGTGATCCAAGCGGTAACTTCTATTTTATAACGTCCATGCTGCTTCTGTCGGTGGACGCTCGTGGTCTCGGCTTACGCTATATTCGTTTAGTCTGCCTGCCGTGGAAAGGCATAGTCCCTCCTCCGGATTTTGAGTTTAGTTGACCAATTATGCGAGTAACCATTTTCGGAGCGACTGGGATGTTGGGCAAAGCGCTCATGCGCCAGTGGACCGGAGATGAAGTCACCGGACTCGGTAGCGCTCAGGCCGATATTCGATCTCCCGATCAAGTTGATAAAGCCGTGAGTGGGAGCAACCCCGAGTGGATTGTGCTTTCCGCCGCTTACACCGACGTAGATGGTTGTGAGATTAATCCTGCGCTCGCGTCCGCTGTGAATACGCAGGGCGCGGTGAATGTGGCAAAGGCAGCATTGAACTGTCGGGCGAAGCTTCTGTTCGTAAGCACCGACTATGTTTTCGACGGTAAGAAGACTTCGCCGTACCAATCGGGTGACCCGCGTCATCCCATAAATGTGTATGGGAAAAGTAAAGCAGATGCGGAGGAGAAGACTCTCGGCTTGCTGCCGAGCGCATGCATTGTTCGAACGTCATGGTTGTTCGGTCCGGGAGGGAAGTGCTTTCCGGATACGATTCTGAAACTGGCGGCGAGCCGTCCGGAGATTGAAGTAGTGAACGACCAGCACGGCTGCCCTACTTACACCTTCGACCTTGCGGATTCGATCATCCAGCTCTGCCGGGCAGACGCAAAGGGAATTGTTCACTGCACAAACCGGGGCGTGTGTTCATGGTATGAGTTTGCATCGGAAATCGTGCGCGAGGCGGGATCGAAGACATTGATTCGGCCCACCACCAGCGAGCGCTTTGTTCGTCCGGCAGCGCGGCCCAAATATTCGGTGCTCTCTGATGCCAGCTTGTCGAATTATGGAATACGAATGCGTCCCTGGCAGGAAACCCTGCCCGACTATCTTCGCGCACGTTAGCGGTGTGTAATTCAGAGTAAAAATCAGTTTGACCGCAAGATGCGGATATTCTCGATTTAGGCTAAGGCTTACGCTGCGAGCATGAACAGTACAATTCTGAACTTGGAACCGTCAGGGCAATTGGAAATGAAAAATGTAATTGAGGATTCGCGCTGGGAGGCAGTGCTGGCGCGGGATGGCGCAAGCGATGGAAAATTCGTGTTCGCCGTGTCCTCAACCGGCGTGTACTGCCGGCCATCGTGCCCGTCCAAACGGCCCCGCCGCGAAAATGTGACGTTTTTTCGCAGGCCGCAGGAGGCTGAGACGGCCGGGTTCCGCGAATGTTTGCGTTGCCGTCCTAAAGCTGTAGCAGGAAATCCGCGGCAGGAGTTGATCAAATCCGTTTGCCGTTACATCGAACAACATCTGGATGAGCCGCTTACGCTCGCGCGCCTGGGTACGGAATTCCATCAGAGCCCGTTTCATCTGCAAAGGACATTCAAGTCCGTGCTCGGAATTACACCCAAGGAATATGCGAACTCCTGCCGCATGCGAGGTTTTCGGCAGAAGCTGAAAGCCGGCCATTCGGTCACGCGTGCAATGCACGATGCGGGGTATAGCTCGACCAGTCGGTTGTATTCGCGCACCTCGTCCGAACTGGGCATGGAGCCCGCGAAGTATCGGCGTGGAGCAATCGCTGCGCCGATTCGTTACGGTTGTACTGATTCTCCTCTCGGACGCATGCTCATTGCCGCTACCGACAAGGGCGTTTGCAGCATTCAGTTTGCAGACTCCGACGAAGAATTGGAGCAGGGTCTTAAGCACGAGTTTCCATACGCTGTAAGACGCCGAGATGATGAAGGGCTGGCCAAGCTAGCTGGACAAGTGATGGGTCAGATTTCAGGCGTCGAGCCCACGTCATCTCTACCATTGGATATTCAGGCCACGGCATTTCAGCGGCGCGTGTGGTCGTATTTGCAGTCGATTGGCTTCGGCGAGACGCGGTCATATTCCGCAGTAGCGAAAGCAATCCGGCATCCTTCAGCCGTTCGAGCGGATGCACACGCATGCGCCACGAATCCGGTGGCGATTGCGATCCCCTGCCACCGCGTGCTTCGCTCGAACGGCGATCTTGGCGGATATCGCTGGGGCTCGCAACGCAAGAAGGCGCTGCTCGAAATCGAATCGTCCCGCCATTAGCCAGCGTTGAATGCGCGTATGCACGTGTCCGGTGCATTCGAGTTTCCTCGCCTCCCGTTTACCCGGGTTTGACAATTCTTTACCCACCTTGATTCAGTCGCATGATTGAATGATGATCAGAGTATCCATGAAAAACTTGCGCCCAATGCCGCCATCAGCACACCGCGCGATGGCCGTGAAATGGGCGGCTTTCCTGATATTGGGATGCGCAGCTTTAGCGCAAACCGCACTCACTAAAGCCGTGGGCACGGTGAAGTCAATCAACGGAAACTCTGTTGTGTTGACGGCTGATAGTGGTGCCGAGATGACGGTGGCACTCACCGATTCGACGCGCATTCTGCGGGCAACGCCGGGACAAACTGATCTGAAGAGTGCTACACCGATTCAGGCTTCGGATATTCACATCGGCGACCGCGTGCTTGCGCGAGGGCCAAGCGGCGAAGGGAATTCCTTCACAGCTTCGACCCTTCTCGTAATGAAGCAAACGGACATCGCCGATAAGCAGCAGCAGGAGCGTGAAGAGTGGCGCAAGGGAACCGGCGGAATCGTGAAGGAAGTGAATCCCGCTGCCGGGACGGCTACGATTTCTAACGCGCTTGCGTCGGCGGGAAAACCCATCGTGATTCATGTGTCGCCGACGACCGCCATCCGGCGTTATTCGCCCGAGTCGGTAAATTTCGATGAAGCCAAGCCC
>Ga0102924_1006968_pt1 | contig 10478 bp, 5 predicted proteins | sample PaiPotPPM11metaG_FD_80116 | JGI IMG/M metagenome (GOLD analysis project Ga0102924, IMG submission 80116) | Iron sulfur acid spring bacterial and archeal communities from Banff, Canada, to study Microbial Dark Matter (Phase II) - Paint Pots PPM... ...
CTACGGAGTCGGGGTCTTACATGAATGTGCCGATGACCTTGAGCGAAATGGGTTGAGTCCGCCCGCGCAATGGGCTGGCAGCCACGGCGCGCGAACCTTTGTCAGTGACCTCGGCTTTCCCCAAGAATATGCCGGCTTTCAGGGCGCACGGCGCGATCCCTTAGTCGAGGTCGAGGGCCCACCGGAGCTCCCGCCAATGCATCCCTACCAGAGAGGGATGGCCGACGGCGTGCGCCAGCTACTGCGAGGTGAGGGTCCCATGCGCGCAATCCTTGCCTTACCTACCGGAGCCGGAAAGACGCGAGTCGCCGTCGAAGCGCTTATCGAGGCCATCAGGGACGAAGCGTACCCGACCCCAATTCTTTGGATTGCGCAGAGCGATGAGCTTTGTGAACAAGCTGTTCAGACCTGGACATACATATGGCGGGCACTCGGGCCGCAGCAACCATTGTCAATCAGCAGGCTGTGGGCGTCAAACGAAGCCAGTTCACTCGAACGAAGCACCCATGTAGTCGTCGCAACCATCGATAAGCTGCAGGTTTGCGTTGGTAAGTCCGATTACGCTTGGCTCTCGGACGCTCGCTGTGTTGTCATCGACGAAGCGCATGGCGCAATCACTCCGTCATACACCCGGGTTCTGGAATGGCTAGGACTCGGAAGAGTCCGTGGGAGAGATCGCTGTCCCCTCCTTGGCTTGACAGCGACACCGTATCGCGGAGTCAGCGAGGAGGAGACGCTGCGCCTCGTTCACCGCTTTGACAATAATCGGCTGGACCGCAAGGTCTTAGGTGACAACCCATACGCTGAGTTACAACGGATGCGAGTGCTAGCGACCGTCCGGCATAGGTTGCTTGAAGGGTCCGATATCCAGCTCACCGCCAAGGAACTCGAGCAGCTTAAGAGGACGCGCCTAATGCCTTCTTCGGCCGAGGACCGCATCGGGGGTAATGTCGCCCGAAATCGCGCCCTTCTTGCCTCCATTGTCAGTGACCCGGAGGACTGGTCGATCCTCGTCTTTGCCACTTCCGTCGAGCACGCACAAACCATGGCGGCCCTGCTTTCCCTACGGGGGGTGTCGGCCGCCGCGGTAAGCGCGGCGACTGAGCCGGGGGCACGCCGGCACTATATTGACGAGTTCCGTCAGGGACGCATTCGCGTGCTAACGAACTACGCGGTCCTGACGCAAGGATTCGACGCCCCTGCCGTCCGGGCCATCTACGTGGCTCGGCCGACCTATTCTCCAAACCTGTACCAGCAGATGATCGGACGCGGCCTCCGGGGGCCCCTCAACGGAGGAACCCCGGAATGTTTGATCGTGAATGTCAAGGACAACGTCCTGCAGTACGGAGAGGAACTCGCGTTTCGAGAATTTGAGCATCTGTGGAGTCCCGAGGTGGCAGCCCAAGCGGACGGCGCGGATGCTTAGCCCAGAACAGCAGGCGATAGTCGAGGCTCCCCCAGAGGTGCGGATGCTCGTCACCGCCGGGCCGGGGACGGGCAAAACGTTCACGTTGATTGCTCGCCTGGCCCACCTTGTACAGACAGAGGGTCTCAGCCCCGGACAGGAGATTCTCGTCCTCAGCTTTGCGCGCGCGGCGGTCTCGCTTATACGCGAGCGCTTAGCAGCCGCTGGTGGCGACGTGCGATTCGTGCGCGCCGTAACATTTGATTCATTCGCCACGGCGTTGTTGTCGCAGATACGGCCGGATGGCCCGTGGGTAAACGAGGGGTACGACGGAAGGATCCGGGAGGCTACCAAGCTGATCCTGGAGGATCCCGAAGCCAAGTCATCTCTCGCGCAGTACCAGCATGTGCTCATAGACGAGACTCAGGACATTGTGGGCGGGCGCGCGGAGTTTATTAAGGCCATCCTTCTAAACGTTCCTGGGGGGTTTACGGTTCTCGGGGACCCAGCCCAGGGTATTTATGCATTCCAACTACCGGCGGATGATCGTGCTCTGAAGACGGGCGAGCTATATCGCTGGATCAGGGAGACTTTTACCGCTAACCTGGTCGAGCGCCAACTCGCTCTGAACTACCGAGCCAAAACCAAGTCGGCCCGCAGTGCGATCTGGCTCGGCGACGAGTTGAACTCGCGGAGTCCCCGGTTCGACTGGATTGCCGAGCAGCTCCGTACTGTCCTGCTGGAGCTGAAATCGGTGGGCGACGTCGGAACCGCTCAGCAGATGCTCCGGAACCCGAAGGTAAGGACCGCCATTCTCTGCAGAACGAATGGGCAAGTCCTGATGATCTCTAGGGAATTGCACAAACTAGGCATCGCTCATCAAGTGCAGCGGGCGGCGACAGACCGGGTCGTTTCACCCTGGCTGGCCCTAGCATTTGCTGACCTCGAGTTCCCCCGAGTGGGAAAGCGGGACTTCTTGGAACGTGTTGCTGCGCTGCATATGCTGATACCAGAGGCACCCGAACCGGAAAGGGCATGGCGCCTCCTCAAGCGGATTGACCGCCGCACGTCCGATGATATTGACACTCAGTCGGTCGCGGAACGAGTCCGAATCGGAAACTTGCCCGACGACCTTAATAATGCCACCGCTTCGATCTTGACCGTATCGACGATACATCGTGCTAAAGGCCTGGAATTCCCCCGCGTTCTGGTGGTCGACCCTGAGTTGAAGGACGATCCAGAAGATGTCGGCGAGGAGGCTCGAATCCTTTACGTCGCGCTCACACGGCCGAGCGAGGAGCTCTTCTACATGAAGCCGCCGAACACACGAGGCGCCTATTGTCCGCAGAATGGCGAGGACCGGTGGGTGCGACGGCGCACCAAATGGATGACCAACGATATCGAGGTTAAGGGCGATGACGCTGATTCGACACATCCAGCCGGAGCCCTGTTTGTAAAAGACGCCGACCCAAAAGGTATCCAGACGTACATGCGCACCATTCGCCCGGGCGATCCGGTTTCGCTCGGCATCATCAAACACTCAGAGGATGGCCAGCCGCGCGTCTCTTATGCCATCAAACACAACGAGCGGGTCGTTGGAGTCACCTCCGATCACTTTGGAGCCTCGCTTTTGCGCATGTTAAAGATCAGCCCTAGTTGGCGCGTCAGTTGGCCGTTGCGGATCGATGATCTCCACGTCGAGGCGCTGGATTCGGTTGCAGGAACGGCAGCTATGAGTCATAAGTGCGGGCTCGGTATATCTGGCATCTGGCTCCGAGTCCGAGTGGCCGGCTTTGGCGATCTCGTGTTCGAAAATTCTCACAATGTCTAACGACAGGGGCCTTGCCGGCTTTTATGACTTCCGGGGACGACTACTGAACGCTCTCGCCACGGACCTGATTGGCCCGACTGCCTCGGACGAGACGCTAGATGATGCGCCCCTAGAACGGTACATCAGCGGCATTCTTTACCCGCAGTCCGCCGAGCCCGTAAGCCCGACTGAAGACGTCGACATCGGCGAGGAGGATGATGAATCCGGGTTCTCAGATCCGCCTGTTGCTCTGGCGAACGTGCGCTATCCGTCGTCTGCCGGGCTGAGTTTTGCCGCTGATTCAAGCCTTACTAAAGAGCTTTTGGTCGAGGTGGCCGCTGGTCAATACGAACAGATTCAAAGTCAGCCCGGCCTTGAAACCGGAACTCCACGGCGACGAAGGCAGGCCTTACAAAGTCGATGGCGGCGAAAAGCGATCGGTCCCTTCCTGGTACCCCTTCCGATCGATAAGAACGAGACTGGGCGGTGGGTCGACCTGAAGGAAGGATTGCAACTCTACTACCGGGTGCGGGTTACGGCCGCGACGTCCGTTCGTGCCGCGACCGTCGTTCTGGTGAATACGCGCAACGTCGTGAAGGGGATGAAAGACGCCGACGCCTTTTTCCAGCCGGTGATCCGAGTTGTAGACAGGGCGGGAAAGGCTGTCTTCGTTCAACGTCCAACGCAGCAGGCGCTCTCGTCGGATAAGGACCTTGCCAGCTACCGCCTACTCTATCGGCATGCCCAGAGTTTTGCTGTGGGGCATGGATGCTCAGCAACCTGGGAGGCGGAGGCGTCAGCGGATAGGGCAACAGCCATAACCGCATCGTTTGCCCCAGAGTTCGACCTCAGGCTCTCGGACAGTAATCAATCGATTAAAAGCCAAGCCCTCGGGATGTCCTATTTGGTGGAGCACGATCGGTCCGAGGTGGTCAGAGAGTTGCGTGTCTTCGCTGCTGGTTATGAGGCCTGGTTATCGGCACGTCGTAAAGAGATCCCCAGCCTGCCGGAAGACATTAGGTCTGTCGCAACCGAGCATATAGAGTTTTGTGGCGAGGCACTGCGCCGGATTGCGGGCGGGATAGAACTCTTGTCAACCGCCGACCGCGCTTGGCGAGCGTTCCGGCTGGCTAACCGCGCAATGCTCCGGGTTCGGGCGCGCTCCGAGTGGCTTCGTAGCGGTCGGCCGGCCGGCGGACCGTCCGAGGGCCCGCAACATCGCTGGCGCCCGTTTCAGTTGGCCTTCATTCTGCTTTGCCTTGGCGGCATAGTTGATGATGGCTCGGAGGATCGCGACTTTGCCGATCTTCTGTGGTTCCCGACCGGTGGTGGGAAGACCGAGGCTTACCTGGGCCTCATCGCATTTACGGTCTTCCTTAGACGGATGCGCGATGGTGGTCCTTCGGGGGCAGGTGTAACCGTACTCATGCGGTATACGATGCGCCTCCTGACGATCCAGCAGTTCGAGCGTGCGGCATCACTGATGTGTACTGCGGAGATCATGCGCCGCGAAGAATCGCTTGGTGACGTCCCAATCTCAATTGGCCTTTGGATCGGCCAAGGCGCAACCCCTAACTCCCTTAAGGATGCGCGAAATAGTCTGGATAAGTTACGAAATAACGCGGTGTTAACGGAAAAGAACCCCGTGCAGCTGCACGCTTGTCCTTGGTGCGGTCAGGCGTTGGACCACACCAACTATTGGCTCGGCCGCAACCCGGATCGTCTAGTCATAGGCTGCCGCCAGGACGACTGCGCTTTCAAAGACGGCCTCCCTGTATGGGTAGTGGATGAAGACATCTATAGGGAACGTCCGACGTTGGTCATTGCCACGGCCGACAAGTTCGCAAGTCTTCCATGGTCCGAGGACGTCGGGGAGATCTTCAACATCGGCCCCGAGCCGTCTAGGCCGCCTGAGCTGATCATCCAGGACGAGCTACATTTAATCTCGGGGCCATTGGGCACCCTCGCCGGGCTCTACGAAACCGCAATTGACCTCCTGTGTACGAGCGAGGGTGTTAGACCCAAGGTAGTCGCGTCGACAGCCACCATTCGTCGAGCTGGCCAGCAATCTGAAGCGCTGTTCGATAGGAAGATTCGGCAGTTTCCGCCACCTGGCCTGGATGCTCGAGACTCCTACTTCGCCGTCGAGACTGACCCGACCGTCCGCGGTAGCCGGCTGTATGTGGGCCTGATGGCACCGGGCGCCAGCCAGACAACCCTGTTGGTGCGGAGCTACGCATCGCTGCTACAGAGCGTCAACGTCCTCCAAGGCGCGGATTCAACCAAGGACCCCTACTGGACGTTGGTGGGATACTTCAACAGCCTAAGGGTTTTAGGCGGCGCCCGGATGCAGGTACAGGATGACGTAAAGGATCGCATCGACTTCCTCGCCGATGTATCGGGTGAGAAGCCGAGACCGATTGAGGAGCGCATCGAGCTTACAAGTCGTGAGCCCTCAGGAAATATTCCGGGCCACCTTAAACATATGGCCGTGGAACGTCCTAGTGACAACGCGTTGGACGTGATTCTCGCAACGAACATGATCTCAGTGGGCGTTGATGTTGACCGCCTCGGACTCATGGTTGTCATGGGTCAACCACAGTCCGCTTCGGAATATATTCAGGCGACAAGCCGTGTGGGCAGGAAGTTGCCCGGGTTGGTCGTCGTGCTTTTCAATGCGGCGCGGTCCAGAGACCGATCGCACTACGAAGCCTTTGTCGCCTATCACTCCGGCCTCTATCGCCAAGTCGAGTCCACCAGCGTTACACCGTATTCACCACGTGCCCGAGATCGGGCCTTGCACGCCGTAGTCGTCTCACTGGCACGGCTTCTTGTCCCGGGGCTCCGCATGAACGGGACGGCTAAGAATTTGGCGTCGGTCGAGTCGGCGGTCAGGCAGCTGAACAAGAAGATCCTCGAAAGGGTTGCCAGGATCAGTCCTCGGGATCTTAAGGCCACTGAAGAAGAGCTCAACCGCGTACTGGTGGATTGGACATCGAAGGTCGGGAATCACCCGGACCTCGCCTTTCGCGACCTAAGCCACCCTGAACGGGCCCTGCTGGTGGACATCGGCCAAGAGTCGGCGAGTGACGGCGCCTTTCCCACTTTGCGCAGTCTCCGAGACGTTGACGCAGCCTCCAACCTGTACCTGGTGAGGTGACTCGGTGAAGCCGAAGGGTTCCATCCGGCGAAGCCAACTGATAACAACCTATGGAGTGGGAGCGATAGTGGCCGTCGAGGACGAGTCCTACATGATCGCGGGGCTTGATCGATGGGCTACGAATGGGCCCGACTTGCAAGAGCCGCGTCTCGAAAGAGAGTTGCGGGTCCCTGGCTTCGTGCTCCCGCCTGCTACCGAAAAGGGCCTGGACATTCCGGTCGTACGCTTTCCGACGATGCTCAGTTGTCCGAGCTGCAAGCGATTAGAAACAGACAGGTTCTTTGCCACGTACGAAAAGAATACGTGCAACATGTGTGATCAGAGGCTTATCCCGTCACGATTCATAGTGGCTTGCCGGCGGTCACATATCGATGACTTCCCTTACTTTAAATGGATCCACTCAGGTACGCCGCGGACAGAAACTACGAAACACGAAATGACAATTGAAACTGCGGGAAACAGCGCATCGCTTCGTGCTGTTCAGCTCTTGTGCAGTTGCGGAAAGCGCGCGACGATGGAGGGCTCCTTTGGGAAACATGCCCTTCAGGGCGTTACCACTTGCACAGGGCGGCGACCGTGGCTGGCAAGTGCGAAGGAGGAATGTGCTGAGATCCCAATGACGCTTCAGAGGGGTGCATCTAACGTTTGGTTTCCGGTTCTTCGGTCATCCCTGTCAATTCCTCCGTGGTCCGAAGGGGCGTTCAAGCTGCTCAACAAGTTCTGGCAGATGCTCCGCCATCTACCGGATGATGCCTTAAAGCCCGCGTTCGAGGGCATGCACATCGCGGAGGGTACTCCGTACTCGGTCGCAGATCTCGTCCTGGCAGTTCAACAGCGGCGGCGCAGGGAAAACGAGGTTGGCCCCATTACGGACGAAGCGATGAAGGCCCAGGAATATGAGGCTCTTGTGAAAGGACGTCAGGGCGGCGGAGGCGGAGAGGAGTTCGTGTGTGTGCCGGCGCCCGAGCTGGGGACATTCGTCACGCAATGGTTTGAGCGTGTGATGGTCGTCAAGCGACTCCGAGAGGTGCGTGTCTTGGAGTCCTTTACCAGGTTGTTTCCGCCGAGCCCTGCTGACCCGCCCGAATACCGAGGGGCACTATTCGTAGACAATCCCGGGTGGCTACCTGCGATGGAGGTGACCGGCGAGGGCGTCTTTTTGCAGTTTAAGGGTCAGGCGCTCTCCCGGTGGGAGAAGGCAGTGGCGACTCGAGACCGGGCCAGCAGTATCGACGGGAACTACGCTCGCACGTTCAAAGAGAAGGGAAGCACTCCGCCAAGGACCATAACGGCGCGGCTCCTGATGCTTCACACGTTCGCACACTCCTTGATCAATCAGTGGTCCCTTGATTCGGGATACCCTGCGTCCTCCCTTCGGGAACGGCTTTATGCCTCAAATGAAATGGCGGGCGTGCTCATTTACACCGCGACCTCCGACTCGGCGGGTAGCCTGGGAGGCGTCATCGCGCAAGCGGATCCAGGCAGACTTGACGCCAGTGTCCAAGAAGCGTTGGACCGGGTCTCCTGGTGCTCCGCGGACCCCCTTTGCAGCGAGTCGGTGGCGGCAGGTGTCGATTCCCTTAACTTGGCGGCTTGCCACGCTTGCATCCTCGTTCCTGAGGTGAGCTGCGAGGAGATGAACCTCTTGCTTGACCGCGGTTTGCTGATCGGAACCCCGGCTGCACCGACCCTGGGATTGTTTGACGCTGCGCGAGTGTACGCCTGACATGGCACGAATGTACCCGCCCGAAGTTGGCCCCGTCACCCGTAGCAATGCCGAGAAGCGAATTTTCGGCCGGCTCAAGGACGGTCTGACCAACGAATGGCTCGTGTTACATTCCTTGGGTCTAGCAGGTCATGTTCGAAAGCCATGGGCTGAAATCGACTTCGTTCTTATCGGCCCACCCGGTGTCTTTTGTTTAGAGGTAAAAGGTGGTCGAATCGCTCGTGAGGACGGCGCATGGCTGTTTACGGACAAGGACGATAAAACGACTGCTAAGCCCGAGGGCCCGTTCGCGCAGGTTGGTTCGGCAGAGGCTGCCCTTGCCCACTATCTCTTCGAGAAGGCACCTTGGATGTACCAGTCGATTATTGGGTACGGCGTTGTGACTCCGGACATCCGATTCGGCGTGACAGGCCCAGATATTGAGCTTGACGTTGTATACGACTGCCGGGATGAGGAGCGACCGATTAAGGATTACATAGGGCGTCTAAGTGAGTACTGGTTCAACCGCAAGGGAACCAAGGCGACCCGGGCGCTCTCTAAGCATGACCGCGAGTCGATTCTCGACTTCGTCCGGGGCGACTTTGACCTCAGGCCGTCGCTGCGGGCTCGGATAGGCCTCGTTAAGGCAGAGCTGCTCCGGTTGACCACAGAGCAGTACCACGTCCTAGACGGGCTTGAGGAAAACGAGCGCGTTCTGATAAGGGGTGGTGCCGGTAGTGGAAAGACTTTGCTCGCTGTGGAGGAGGCGCGCCGCGCGGCGGCAAGCGGATCAAAGGTGCTTATCTGTTGTTTCAATCGGCACCTTGCGAACTACTTGGCCAGAACAGTATCCGACCTGCCGGCGGTGACAGTCGCGCATCTACACGGCCTGATGAAGACCGCCATCGATGCCGCTTCTCTGTCCCACAGGATTCCAGACGCCGATTCGGCAGACGTGTTTAACATCTTCTACCCTGATCTTGCGGTTGACGCCATCATTCAGCTCAACCTTGCCGAAAGCTACGACGTCCTAATCGTTGACGAAGCCCAAGACCTATTGCGAACGCAGTTTCTCGACGTTTTCGAAATCATCCTGAAGGGAGGATTGGCACATGGGCGCTGGCGCCTCTTCCTGGATCCAAGGCAGAATATCTTTGACGCCGTCGCTGCGAAGGGTATGGAAAGAGTTCTGTCTCTGGCCCCAGCCAGCTTCCGACTGCAAGTTAATTGCCGAAATACCGCACCGATCGCGACCGCAACTGCTGTGCTATCGGGCGGGACCTGTGAGGAGACGAGGGTCGTTGCGGGTCCGGAAGTCGAGTGGTTATGGTACAGCAGCCCGGCAGAAGAGCGCCGTTTGGTGGCTAAGAGGCTGAATGTACTGCTGTCCGGCGGAATGCGGCCCGAGGATGTCGTCCTCTTATCGAAACGGAGCCGAGCCCGCAGCTGCCTAGCGGACGGCGTTCCGGGCGTTGTATATTCCCTTGCCGACTTTGATGAGGAGGAAATGGTCCCATCACCCAAGCGAATCACTTTTGCCACCGTATCCTCCTACAAGGGCCTCGAGGCCGACGTCATAGTCCTAATAGATGTCGATGACCTAGGCCACCAAGACAGCTTGGCATCGCTCTACGTTGGCGCATCCCGGGCCCGCGCCCTGTTAGTCGTTTGTCTCGCCGAAGCCGTCCGTGGTGAGTATGAGTTGCGGGCCAGGGAGTATGGTGAGCGACTCGTACCTGCTCCTTAGCTCAGGGGGATCCTCTGCCGCTAGTATTCACCAGCACTGAGGCAACCGCGTCCGGCCACTCGTACGCTGATCGAACTGGTATCTCGTATGAGTATCCACCGAGATACCGGAGCTTGATCAAGCCAGGCGAGCGCTTTGTGTATTACCGGGGTCGCAAGACGCTGGGATTAGGCACGCGCCTTCAGGTCTACCTAGGCGCGGGCATCGTGGGGCGAGTTAGCAATAGTCCTGACAGGCCCGACAGGCTCGCCTGTCAGATCCTGGACTATCGGCCGTTTTCTGAACCGGTTCCCTTCAAGGACTCGGATGGCACTCATCTCGAGCTGGCAGGTAGACGGAAGGGTTTCTATCAGCAAGGTGTGCGGCGTATTGACGAAGGGCTGTTCGAGAGGATTGCCTCCTACGGCAAGCCGCGATGGGCGCCGCCCGAGGCCAATTACACGAACCCTGAGCTCGGACGAAAAGTCGAAGACTACGCCCTTCAAGTAGCGAAATTGATCGCCGCTGAACGTTTCCCCCAGCTCGATATTGTCACCCAACCTAGGTGTCAGCCACGGTGTGAAAATGCCCAGGTAGCCCCGGTTTGAAAGTGCCCATCCGGGGGTGAGTTCTTAGCCGATCCACGGTTTGAAAGTGCTCACCCTGGACGTC
>Ga0102924_1006969_pt1 | contig 10476 bp, 8 predicted proteins | sample PaiPotPPM11metaG_FD_80116 | JGI IMG/M metagenome (GOLD analysis project Ga0102924, IMG submission 80116) | Iron sulfur acid spring bacterial and archeal communities from Banff, Canada, to study Microbial Dark Matter (Phase II) - Paint Pots PPM... ...
GTCCAACGCCACCGCCGCCTACATCGCCCTCCAGCACGGGTTCACGGGGCCGAACTTCTCGGTGGTGACCGCGTGCGCGGCCGGCGCGAACGCGATCGGTGAGGCAACCCGCCTGCTCCGCAACGGTGAGGCCGACGTGGTCATCGCCGGCGGGGCCGAGTCCTCGATCACGCCGGTCGGCCTGGCGGCGTTCAACCGGATGGGGGCGCTGAGCCGGCGCAAGGACGACCCCCTGCACGCGTCACGGCCGTTCGACAAGGACCGCGATGGGTTCGTGATGGGCGAAGGGGCTGGGTTCCTCGTCCTCGAGTCGTGGGAGCGGGCGACGGGCCGCGGTGCGCCGATCTACGGCGGGATCGCCGGGTACGGCCGCAACAGCGACGCCTACCACATCACGGCGCCTTCACCGGGCGGTGAGGGCGCGGTCCGCTGCATGGAGCTGGCGCTCGAAGATGCCGGGATCAACCCCGCCGACATCGGCCACGTCAACGCCCACGGCACGTCCACCCCGTTGAACGATGCGGCCGAAGCGGAAGCGGTCATGAAGGTGTTCGGGAGCTCGGGCCCGCCGGTGTCATCGGTGAAAGGGTCGACCGGGCACCTGATCGGGGCCGCCGGCGCGGTGGAGGCCATCGCGTCGTTCCTGGCGATGGCCGAAGGCCAGGTCTTCCCGACCACCAACCACGTCGAGGGCGATCCCGCGCTGTCCATCGACGTCGTGCACGGGGCGCCGCGCTCGGTGGCGGCCGCCCCGGCCATCTCCAACTCGTTCGGGTTCGGCGGCCACAACGCGTCGCTGGTACTCGTCCCTCCGCCGGCCGCCTGAGGAGGACCTGTGCTCCTCGATGGAAAGCGCCTCGTCATCACCGGGGTGCTCAACGATGACTCCATCGCGTTCTCCGTAGCCAGGCTGGCCCAGGAGCACGGGGCCGAGATCGTCCTGACCTCGTTCGGCCGAATCATGTCCATCACCCAGCGCGTGGCCCGTCGCCTACCGGTGAAACCGGACGTGCTCGAGCTCGACGTGAGCGATCCGACCCACGTCGTCGCGGTCGCGGACGAGCTCGCCACGCGGTGGGGGCGGGTGGACGGCCTGCTCCATGCCATCGGGTTCGCTCCCCCGAGCGCGCTGGGGGGCAACTTCCTCGAGACGCCGTGGGAGGACGTCGCCACCGCGCTGCAGGTCAGCGCCTACTCCCTCAAGCCCCTCGCGGCCGGCCTCGCTCACCTGATGCCGTCCGGGTCGGCGGTGGTCGGCCTCGACTTCGACGCGACCGTGGCGTGGCCGGGCTATGACTGGATGGGGGTGGCCAAGGCGGCGTTCGAGTCGTGCGCCCGTTACCTGGCCCGCGATCTCGGGCCGAGAGGCATCCGGGTGAACCTGGTCGCGGCCGGACCCATTCGCACCACGGCGGCAAAGTCGATCCCCGGCTTCAACCTCTTCGAGGACGTCTGGGACGGCCGCGCGCCCCTCGGCTGGGACGTCCGCGACCCGGTGCCGGTCGCAAAGGCGTGCGTCGCACTGCTATCGGACCTGTTCCCCAGCACCACCGGCGAGATCATCCACGTCGATGGCGGCTTCCACGCCATGGGCGCCTGAACCGCGGTCGCCCGGAGCGGGACCCAGGGCGCTCTCCGCTCGCTCCGGACCGCCGCTCCGGGCCGATCAGGGTGATCCGGGGATGAAGTTGCGTGGGTTGTTGACCTCGCCGCTGACCCGGATCTCGAAGTGCACGTGCGGCCCGGTCGAGTTCCCGGTGCTGCCCTCCCGCCCGATGAACTGACCGCGGTGGACGGTCTGGCCCACGGACACGTCGATCTCGGACTGGTGCCCATAACACGACGAGATGTTGCTGCCGTGGTCGATGCAGGTGTAGTTGCCGTACCCGCTCTCCCACCCGGCATAGATCACCACCCCATCACCCGCGGCGTAGATCGGAGAGCCGTATCCGGGCGCGATGTCGATCCCCGGATGGAACCCGCCGGGCTGATAGCCGAACTCGCGGGTGACCGGTCCGCTCAGGGGCCACTGCAACCCGTAGCTGCCGACGGGTCCGGTGCTCCCGGACGGAGACGCACTCACCGCGGCCGCGGCCCGGGCCGCCGCGACCTGGGCCGCGTAACGGGCATCCGCCGCTGCCAGCTTCGCCTGGAGCGGGGCCTCCTGCGCGGCCAGGCCCGCGTTCTCGACCTGCAGGTCGTGGATCCGGCTCTGCAGCTCCCCGTGCACCTTCAGCGACGACGCGAGCGCAGCATCGAGGCGGGCTTGCTCGGCCTCGGCGCTCTGGCGGCGCTGGTCGGCCTCGGCCTGGGCCGCGCTGAGGTCCTTGCGGGCCGCCACTTCCTGAGCCCGCTGCTGGCGCACCGCGTCGAGGAGATCGCTCGTCTTCGCCTGCACCGCGTTGGACAGGACTTGGCGGGTGGTGAGCTCGTCGAGTGAGTGGACCCCGTCGAGAAGCAACTGCTCGCTCTGGTAGGGGTGCTCGTAGAGGTCGATCGCCCGATCGACGAGGGCCTGATGGGCGGCGGCGCCGCGGGCCGCGAGGTCATCGATGCGTCGGGTCGCGGCGTCCACCCGCTGTTGAGCGGCGTCCACCGCGGAGCGGGCGGACGTGACCAGTGCCTGCTCGGTGATCACTTGGCTCTGCAGGCGCGCCGCCTCCGCCTGGACCGACTGGTCGTTGGCGACAGCCAGGTTCAGCTGGACCTTCACCTGCTGCTCTCGCGCCCGGATCGCGTTCAGCTTCGATTGATCGTCGCCGGCGGCGGGGCCGATGCTCCGAACGACCGCGAGCGACCCGACCGCGACCAAGGCGACGGCGCCACGGGCCATCGCTCGCCACGGGGTCGCCGACGGACCCGCCGTGAGGCGGGACATGGTCCCTCCGGCGGGCCGGGGGCATCGGGGCTTGGTCGGGGTGAACCGCACAGGAATGATCGTCGGAGGGGCGCGAAACGCGCTAGGGCGTCGTGGCACGAACTCACGGGTACAACCACCCCGCGCCCTCTCGTGGATGCCAGTTGGACAGGATAGTCAATGACCCCCGTCACATGCACGATGACGAGGGACTTTGCCCTTCGGGCCGCGGTAGCGTCGCCCACCGGTGCCGGCCCGGCACAACCAGAGGAGGGGCATATGGACGGCTTGATGCAGGACGTGCCGCTGACGCTGGTCCACGCCTTCGAGCGTTGCGAGCGGCTGTTCGGAGCCAAGACCGTCGTCACGTCTTCCGGACGCGGGCTCGACACGAGGACCTACGCCGAGTGGGCGCAGCGCACCCGGCGCCTCGGCGGCGTGTTCGACCAGCTCAACCTCACGAGTGAGGCCCGTGTGGGCACCTTCGCGTGGAACACGGGACGGCACCTCGAGCTGTACTTCGCCGCGCCGTGCAGCGGCCGGGTGCTGCACACGCTCAACATCCGGCTCTTCACCGAGCAGCTCGTCTACATCGCGAACCACGCCGAAGACGAAGCGATCTTCGTGGACCGCAGCCTGCTGACGCTCCTCTGGCCGATGATCGACGAGATGAAGACGGTCCGTCACGTGATCGTCATGGACGACTGTGGGGAGGCGTCCGGCGCGCCGGACATCCCCGACGATCCGCGCATCGCGGACTACGAGCAGCTCCTCGCCGCGGCCGAGCCGGTGGAGTGGCACGTCGCGGACGAACGCCAAGCGGCGTCGATGTGCTACACGAGCGGCACCACCGGCAATCCCAAGGGCGTCGTCTACAGCCACCGCTCGTCGCTGCTCCACGCCATGGGCGTGCTCACCACGGACTCGGTGGGCCTGTCCGAGTCCGACGTCGTCCTGCCCATCGTGCCCATGTTCCACGCCAACTCCTGGGGGCTGGCCCACGCCAGCGTGCTGTGTGGCGCGGCCCAGGTGATGCCCGGGCCCGACCTCAGCCCAGCCGCGCTGGGCCGGCTCATCAGCACCCAGCGGGTCACGCTCTCCGGTGGGGTCCCGACCATCCTGGCCGGGCTCCTCCCGCTCATCGAGGCGGGCGAGGTCGATGCGTCATCGATTCGCACGCTGCTGTGTGGCGGATCCGCCGTCCCGCGCGCCCTCATGGAGGGCTTTCACCGCCAGGGCATCTGGATCTCTCATGCGTGGGGGATGACCGAGACGAGCCCGATCGCCTCGGTCTCGCACATCAAGCAATCCCTCCAGCCGGTGTCGGAGGAGGATGAGGTCAACTACCGGCTGAGCCAGGGCCTGCCGTCACCCCTCGTGGACACGAGGGTGGTCGAGCCGGGGACGATGAACCCACTGCCGTGGGACGGCGAGAGCACCGGCGAGCTCCAGGTCCGAGGCCCGTGGATCGCATCGCAGTACTACCGGCTCGAGGGCACAGCGGATTCTCCGAACACTGCTGACGGATGGTTGAAGACAGGCGACGTCGCCGCCATCGACGCCGAGGGGTACATCCGGCTCAAGGACCGGACCAAGGATCTCGTGAAGTCCGGGGGCGAGTGGATCAGCTCGGTCGAGCTGGAGAACGCGATCATGGGGCATCCCGACGTCGTAGAGGCTGCGGTGGTTGGGGTCAGCCACCCGAAGTGGGACGAGCGACCGCTCGCCTGTGTGGTGCTGCGGGAAGGGGCGGTGATGACGCGCGAGGACCTGCGCGCCTTCCTCGACGGCAAGGTGGCCAAGTGGTGGCTGCCCGACGACGTGGTGGTGATCGACACCGTGCCCAAGACCAGCGTCGGCAAGTTCGACAAGAAGGTCCTCCGCCAGCGATTCGCCGACCACCCGCTCCCGGACTGAGGGCGGCACCTCGACGGTCGACGTCTGGTTCAACGAACTGTTGAACGGCGTCTAGCGTGGGCGGCCATGGGCAGCGCGACGCTGGGGCTCCGGAACGACCTGGTCGACGGAGATGTCTATGACCGATCCGTCGCCCGCTTCCGGGATCAGCGGATCGCGATGCCCACCTTCGCCCAGCTCGCCGACCCGTTCACCATCCCCGCCTCGATCCGGGCTCGGCTCGCGAGCGTGGGCCACGACGCCCGCGACCCGCTCAACCTGTGGCGGGTGCATTGGCACAACGACGTGGCGACCGGGGGCTTCTCCCCCGTGCCGCCGCACGTCGTGCTCCCCCCGGAGCTGACCGGGATCGAGGCGCCCATCGTCGTCTTGCTCGGCGATCGATTCCCGCTCGTCGGGGCCCACAAGGTGCTCGCGGCCTACGCGTGCCTCGCACCCAGGGTCGTCACCGGGCAGTTCGACCCGACTCGGCAACGGGCGATCTGGCCGAGCACGGGGAACTACGCGCGCGGGGGTGTCGCCATCTCCCGCCTGATGGGGTGCCACGGCGTGGCGGTGCTACCCGAGAACATGAGCGCGGAACGCTTCGCCTGGCTCGACGAATGGGTGGCGGACCCGGCCGACGTGATCCGCACCCCGGGCTCGGAATCGAACGTCAAGGAGATCTACGACGCATGTGCCACCCTGGCCGCCGATCCCGACAACGTGGTGTTCAACCAGTTTTGCGAGTTCGCCAACCACCTCGCCCACTGGTCGGTCACGGGCATCGCCCTCGAACGCGTCTATGACCATCTCGCTCGGCCCGGTCAGCGCCTGGCCGCGTTCGTCAGCGCCACCGGGTCGGCGGGCACCATCGCTGCCGGAGACCGGCTCAAGGACCGCCACGCCAGCCTCACCGTCGCGGTGGAGGCGCTGGAGTGCCCGACCCTGCTGTCGAACGGTTTCGGTGAACACCGCATCCAGGGGATCGGCGACAAGCACGTCCCCCTCATCCACAACGTCATGAACACCGACGTGGTGACCGCGGTGTCGGACCGTGCCACCGACGCGCTGGACCTGGTCTGGCAGAGCGACGCGGGACGGGCCCAACTCTCGCGACGGGGCGTCCCCAACGACGTCCTCGGCGTGCTGGGGTCTTTTGGGCTGTCGTCGATCTGCAACGTCGTCGCCGCGGTGAAGTGTGCAAAGCACTTCGGGTGGGGCGCAGAGGACGTGGTGATGACCGTGGCCACGGACGGGGCGCGCCTCTACGACAGCGAGCGGCGCCGGGTGGGGGCAACGCTGGCCCCCGAGGGCGTCGACGCCACGACCGCCGCCGGCCTGCTGGGCGAACACCTGTGGGCTGCGGCCGACGATCACCTCCGGGAGCTGGACTTCGCCGAGCGGTCCCGCGTGTTCAACCTCGGGTACTTCACCTGGGTTGAGCAACAGGGGATCCCGGTAGAGGAGTTCGACGCCCGCCGTGACCAATCGTGGTGGCGCGGTCTGCGACCGCTCCTCGCCGATTGGGACGAGCGGATCGCCGAGTTCAACGGGCGCACCGGGCTCTGAGCCCCGCGCCCGCGCCGCCGCACGCCACACCCGCGCCGTCGCACGGGCCCGGCGCGGTCGCACGCCACACCGCGCCGATGGACGCCACACTGGCCCGATGCCCGCCGCCCTGACGCCCGCTGCCGCCATCACCGTCCGGGTCATCGTGTTGGTCCTGGGCGCATTGACCGCTGGCGCGGTGATCGCCTCATCCGTGCGGACGGTCGTGGTGCCGCGTGGCGTCAGCGCCCGCTTGGCCCGGTTCGTGTTCGTGGCGGTTCGTCTTATCTTCGGGCTGCGGATCCGGCGATCGACCAGCTTCGAGGTGCGGGACCGGATCCTGGCCTTCTTCGCCCCGCTGGCACTTCTCACCCTGCTCGCCACGTGGATCGTCGGCCTCGTCGTCGCCTACACCGCGATGCTGTGGACGGTCGGGGTCGTCCCATTGCGAGCGGCGTTCACGATGAGCGGCTCATCCATCTTCACCCTCGGCTTCGCGGTCCCTCGGACACTCCCGCAGATAGCACTGGTCCTGACCGAGGCCGCGTTCGGACTGGCCGAGCTGGCCCTGCTCATCACGTTCCTGCCCAACATCTACGGCGACTTCCATCGCCGCGAGCTCGAGGTGACCAAGCTCCGGGTCGAGGCCGGCAGCCCACCACAGGGACTCACCATCCTGCTGCGGATGCACGCGCTCGAGCGGCTTGATGCCCGGACCGAGGTGTGGACCCGGTGGATCGACTGGTTCGTCGACGTCGAGGACACCCACACCGCGCTGCCAGCCCTCGCGTTCTTCCGATCGGGGGTCCCCGAGCTTTCATGGGTGACCGCGTCGGGCGCGGTCCTCGACGGGGCTGCCCTGTCGGCATCGTGTCTCGACCTCCCGCGCGATCTGGAGGCCGAGCTGTGCATCCGGGCCGGGTACCTGTGCCTGCGCCGCATCGCCGAGCTGTACCGGCTCCCGTTCGATCCCGACCCGGACCCGGGCGATCCGATCGCGATCGACCGGGAGGAGTTCATGGCCGCCTGGCGGGAGATGGCCGCAGCCGGGCTTCCGCTCCACGCCGACGCGGAGCAGGCGTGGCGGGACTTCGCCGGCTGGCGGGTCAACTACGACGAAGTGATCATCCGCTTGGCGAACGTGACCGAGGCGCCCCCTGCGCTGTGGTCGTCGGACCGGGGCCTGATCGGCGATCGCAAGGCGACGTTCATCGAGCGGATCCGCCGCTGACCGGCTCCCGGGCCTCCCCGGGCTCCCCGGGCTCCCCGGCCGGGAGACTTCAGCCGGGCGACCTCGACCAGGAGCGCACCAGGACGGGGAGGGAACGGGCCATCATCTCGAGGAACCGTTCGTCGAGCGCCGGGTCCCCCTCCTCGAGCCAGGCCAGAACGCCCTCGACGAGGTAGGCGACCATCGTCGCCGCGGCCCACCGGCGGACCGAGCCACCGACAGCGTGGCGGTCGCGGCACCGATCGCGAGCGTTCCGGGCCGGATCCGTTCGGTGAACGCCTCTGCCAGCCGCTGGGACACCTGCTCGAGGACGGCGTCGTAGAGCGCCCCCTTCGAATCGAAGTGGCGGTACAGGATCAGACGGGTCACCCCTCCTGCAGCAGCCACGTCCTCCATCGACGTCGCGGCGAACCCGCGTGCCGCGAATGCGGCGGCGGCCCCCCGCAGGATCGCTTGGCGCCGGTCCGGTCGGGCCAGTCGTCGAGTCGGCAGGGGGACCGGGCGCGACGCGCCGACCTCTGCGCCCGCTGGGCTCATCCCGGGTCTGCGTGGCCGGCGTGCGAGGCGTCGCTCGCACTCCGGCCGTCGGGATCGGCCAGCGAGTGGAACTGCTCGACCAGCGCCGCGCCGTCCGGTCGCATCGAGCACCAGTGCTCCACCTCTCCCAAGGCCGCCTTGCGGTTCACGGCGCGGCCCGCGCCGAGCGACTGGTCCAGAGCACGGGCCCAGACGGCCCCGATCATCTCGGTGCCCGGGTAGCGCCGGCCGGACGCGCCGACCCATCTGCGGTCCCGCATCTCCGACAGCGCGGTGCGAAGGTACCCGACGTGGGGTGTCTCATCGGCCCTGATGTAGCCGACGATCGTCGCCGCCGTCCCGTCCCCGGCGACGAGGTCGGAGTCGCCAAGCCACTGCTCGGCCCAGGCGAACGTGTGGAAGGCCTGGATCTCGATCAACAGGACCCTCGCCATCAAGGAGGCGACCAGCTCGAGGTTGGCGTCGATGTCGGCCGGCAGCACCCGCTCGGTGGCCGGCGCAGTACCGCCTCCGGCCGAGCCGAAGCCCATCCGCTGCAACATCGCCTCGACGTCGACATCGGCCGTGCGTCCCTCGAACGCGATGTCGCGGGCGGCGAACCACATGTCCTTGTGGCCGGCCTCTTCTTCCCACCCCGCTTCGTCGCGTCCGTGAGCCTCGAACAGCCCTCGGCCCAGGTGGGCGGTCGCCGTACCCCGGATGTCCTCGGAGAAGTGGCTCTGCAGGTCCCCGGGGTTGAGGTGGCGGATGTTCGCACCGAGGCCCTCGACCGTCCCGATCCGGGTCAACGTGGCCATCAGCGGCTCCGGCACTCCGGCGCCGATCAAGAACCTTGCCTGCGCCGTGTTGGGATAGTGGGCGGGCCAGGTGTCGAGGGGCACGTCGATGATCTCGGTGCCATACACCGCCCGGTGGTGGTGCTGCCACGCCTCGATGGCCGGGACTCTCCAACGGGCGCGGGGTGAGACGTAGCGGCCCTCGTCGTCGAAGCCGCCGTGGCACCGCACGCCCCCCATCACGAGCGGCTCGGCGATCTCGTGGCCGGCGAGCAAGTCGGATTCGGTGAACTCGATCTGGGCGGTAGCCATCGCCCAAGTGTATACACATGTGTATACACCGGACCAGCGGCCCGGGTGGACGTACTGTTGCGAGCGTCCTCCACGAAAGGCATGACGGACTCCATGGCGCTGCTCGGTCGTGAATTCATCGCCGTTCCCGATGATCGAAAAGGTCAGATCGTCTACAAGCACCCCGACGACAACATCAGGAAGTTCACCCGCGCCATCGTGGACGCCGACGAGATCGCGCTGTTCGTCAACAAGGGACAGGTCATCGGGACGCTCCCGCCGGGCCAGCACCAGATCGACGCCAACGAGTTCCCGTTCCTCGGGTCGATCATCGATCGGGTGACGGGCGGAAACGCGTACCGGGCTGAGCTGTTCTTCGTCGGGACGCGGGAGTACACCGGGCAGCCCTTCGGGGGGCGGATCGACGACGTCCAGGACCCCCAGACGGGCATGATCGTCACCCTGCGGGTCTTCGGTGACTACGCGCTGAAGGTCCCCGATCCGGGCAAGCTGGTCCTCAACCTCACCGGAACGGTCGACGTCACCGACAACGAAGCTGTCACGGGATGGGTCGCGGAACAGATCCTCAAGGCGATGCGCACTGAGGTGACGCGCCAGATCGTCCGGAACGGATGGCCGATCCTGGGGCTGTCCGCCTACACCCCGGACATCGAGCAGGTGGTCATCGCCGCGGCCAACGGGTTGATCGACCCCTACGGGCTTCTCATCGCCCGCATGGGCAACTTCGACGTGAACCTGTCGGACCAGGACGAGGCGCAGCTCAAGACGCTGGCCAAAGACACCGCCTACTCCCGGCTCGCGGGGAGCTTCAACGCGTACGCCGCAGGCGAAGCCGCGATCGGCGCGGGCGAGGGAATGGCCAAAGGCGGTGGCGGCACACAGGGCGCCTTTCTGGCCGCGGGGCTCGGGGTCGGGCAGTCGGTCGGAGCCCCCCAGCCGGGCGCCGGCGCCGCGCCCCCACCGGCACCGGGGTTCGCGGGGGGCGGCGCAGGGTTCGCGGCGGGCAGCTCGCAGGCCGTCGCCTGCCCTTCCTGTGGCACCGCCAACGCGCCGGGCGCAAAGTTCTGCGCGAACTGCGGCGCGTCGATGGCTCCGCCCACGGTCGCGTGCCCGAGCTGCCACGCGGCCAACGCGGCGTCGGCCAAGTTCTGTTCCTCCTGTGGGGCGTCGCTCTCGGCCGAGGCCCCGCCGACCACGGTCACCTGCGCGAAGTGCGGGGCCGAGCTCGCCGACGGGGCGAAGTTCTGCGCCGGGTGCGGCACTCCTGTAGCGGGCCCATGATCCGGACCGGCGCATTGACCGCCGTTGCCCAGCAA
>Ga0102924_1006970_pt1 | contig 10476 bp, 9 predicted proteins | sample PaiPotPPM11metaG_FD_80116 | JGI IMG/M metagenome (GOLD analysis project Ga0102924, IMG submission 80116) | Iron sulfur acid spring bacterial and archeal communities from Banff, Canada, to study Microbial Dark Matter (Phase II) - Paint Pots PPM... ...
ACCGCGAAAGAGTTTCGTATCGGCGTTTCGATGAAGCCACTGATTTTCGCTCATGAATTACACCTGCGCAGTTTTCAAATTGAGTCGCCGCAAATCAACATCATTCGAGCGAGCAATGGCGCGTGGAATTTCTCCAGCATGGGGCGCCTGGCTTCGCCTAAAGCGGGCGCTGCTGGGGACGCGGCGGCGGGAACCTCAAAAGAAGCGGCGGCGGTGCTCGCAGACCTTTCCGTAAGCGAGGTCCTGGTGGAAGACGCTCACGTAGTATTGGCAAGTCTGCCGGCGCAAGACCCACCGGCTCTGTATGAACATGTGAAGATGACGGCGCACAATTTTTCATTGACCTCGAAGTTTCCCCTGGAGGTGAGCGCAAACCTGGCCGCGGACGGCCTTGTTGGAGTCGCGGGCGAATTTGGGCCGATCAATCGCGAGGACACGGCAAAAAGTCCGGTTGACGTGCGGATCTCGGTGAAACATCTGGATCCCGTCGCGGCCGGATTTCTGGATGCGAGTGTGGGCGCGTCACTGGTGGCGGATGTAGATATGCATGCTGTGTCGGACGGGGAAACACTCACGGCTAGCGGCACAATGCAGATGCACAGTTTGAAGCTTCGCAAAGGCGGTGTGGCGACTGCGAAAGTGCTTGATGTCGCCTATAGCGTCACACAAGGCCTGGAAGGCAACAGCGGCAAGATCGAGGATATCGCTGTTAAAGTGGGCAACGCCGAGATCCACGCGAATGGAACGTATCAACTTGCCGCTCCAGGCGCGGAAGGTCCGCTGCTGAAACTGAAGCTAGCAGGACAAAGCATACCGATTGATGGACTCCAGCCGCTGATGAACGCAGCAGCTGTTCGTTTGCCTAACGGCTCGACGTTGAAGGGTGGGACGCTCTCGATGAACCTCGCCGTGAGTGGGCAGCCCAAAACGCTGGTTATCGGCGGAACGATTGCGCTGGACAACACGCGCTTGGTGGGCTTTGACATCGGTTCAAAAGTTCATGGTATTGCGGCGTTGGGCGGAGTAAAAACGGGAGACACTACGAATTTTGAGAGGTTGCGAGCGACGGTACACGTAACGAACGCCGGAGTGGTGGCCAACGATATCGACGCCGTGATTCCGGAGATGGGTGAGGCTACCGGCAACGGCACGATTTCACCTGCCGATGAGCTGGATTTCAAACTCATGGTAAAGGTCACATCGGCAAAAGGTATAAGCAAAGTGGGAGTGGGCGTGCTGACCACGTTTAACGGTTCAGGCGGGTTGGTGCCGGTGCACGTCAGCGGGACGTCGGAGGATCCGAACATCACCGCTGAGGTGGGAGGAATCGTGGTGAAGAAAACCAAATCCTTTACTTCGCTCTTCGGCAAGAAAAAATAATTCTGGCGGCCAGTTCCGTGCGCTATTCGCGGATTATTTCGGCGTTGGCGGCGGGAGCGATCAGGCGCATGAGCTTGGGGCCGTCGAAAAATGCGTCGATCTCGTTATCTTCCGTTTTGATTCGCAACTCGTCCAATTTCGTTCCGGCCACGTCCTGCTGGCCGAGCGACTCGACGGTGATACTTCCGGGCGTGATTTCCTGAGGGACGAGAACTGAAAATGTTTGCGGGCCTTTTTTGTCCCAATCGTAGATGCGGCCGAGGATCGCGTATTGATGGTAGAGATTGTTATCGAGGACGACGACGAGAGGGGAGTTGAAGGTGAACTGCTGGTTGTAAGGCCGGGCGCCTTCGAGACGCAGCTCGATATCGGCCTTGGTTCCGTTGAAGGCTACCGTAGCTGAAGCTTTTTTTGCGCCCTCAGTGGACCATTGATAGTGAATGGGCGTGCCGTCGGGCTTGACCTCAAGGGTTCCGTTCACGCGCGAGGAACCTTGCGGGCTTTGAATTTCGGAGTTGCCGCGAGCCACCCAATTGTTGCCGCTGGGGCTGATTTCAAAGTCTTCCTTGCCGACTTGCTGTCCATTGACCATGATGCGCAATTTCCCTTTGTCAGCCGCGAAGGGAGAAGTGGCGGGGGCTGGAAGAATAGACGCCAGGGTTGGGCGCCGCGCAGGGTACGGAGCAGTCGCTGCGAGAATGACGGCAGCCAACATTACTGCTGGTATTAGGAATGCGACGTGCGTCTTCGAGGGCTTGGAGGGCGCCCGGCGCAAAGAATTCGACTTGGCAATCATGCGGTCACCTTGGGGAAGATTCCCAGGCCAAGAATCTGTTCTACCACGCGTAAGGGTTCCGTGTTTGCTTCGACTTTAAAATCGGCGAGTTCGTAAGAGGGCAGTCGCTCGTCGTAGAGTTTGCGAAAGCTTGCTTCATCGCGGAAGAGGGGACGGTCGGTGATGCGAGCGGCGCGTTTCAGAAGATCCGAAACAGGGCAATGAAGCCAGACTACAGCGGCGTTACTCTGGCGCAGTAAAGCAACATTTTGAGGCTGAGCGGTGGTCCCGCCGCCGAGGGAAACAATACGAGCTTTGCGCAGTTCGGCGGACTCGCCGAGGATGCGGGCGAGTTGTTCGTGCTCGATGCGGCGGAATTCCGGCTCGCCGAGTTTGGTGAATATGTTGGGGATGGATTGGCCAGTATGTTCGATGATGCGCTGATCGAGGTCCACATGCAGCCATCCCACCTGACGAGCGAGCAGCCGCGCGACCGTGGATTTGCCGCTGCCCATGAATCCGGTAAGGCAAACGAGAGTGCGCGGACGTATTTCGTTCATCATTGGGGGTGGATGCCGGTAATGGAATTAAGAAATTGCGGAATGGCGCAATCAATCACGTTTAAGGATATTGATTGTACCATCGAAGGAGGTCAGTTCAACTTTAGCGCGGCCGGCATTGAAAGTGCCGAACAAGCTATTGCCAAAGCGGCTGTAGAAATGCTGCTGATGGCTTTTGGGAGTGAGGGTAGCTTCGTTGATTACCTTGCCCTTCAGCGAGGTGGCGCTCAAGTCAAAAGAATCGGCCGGCGAAAAGCGGACTTCGATCACGCCGCTGTAATTCTTCAGACGATAAATGCCGTTGGGAAGAAATTCGCCGGAGAAAAGAATGTTGCCGGTGGAAGTTTGGGCGTGCACGTGAAAGCTATGTATGTCGGTAAGGCGAAGATTTCCGCTGATGGAAGCAATCTCGAGCTTGCCGGCGCAACGCGTGCACTGAAAGGAACCGCCTACCGTTTTGATTGTGACGTAGCCGGCGGAATCCTCGAGGTCCACACCCGCCGCAACGGTTTCGACATTCATGTCGCCCAGCACGTTGGCGACGTTCACTTCTCCTGAGTCATCGTGGATCTGAAGCTCGGCGTCTTCCGGGACGTTAATCTGGTAGTCGGCGCGCATGTCGTCGGGCGCAACGTTGTCAGCAGCGGCGTGGGTAGAAACATCCACGCGATTGCCCATTTGCTCGGCATCGACTTCTACGTAATCACTGGCGCGAGTGGAAATTACCATTACTTCGGACTTGGTCCAGGCTTTCACGGTGATCATGCCGTTTGGATTGTGAATGGTTACGACCGGATGGGCGTCAACTTTGAAGTGCTGCTCCTGGCGGCGGGGCGGCGGAGTGGCGGAAGCCATGCCGCAGATTAAAAGACCCGGTACGAGCAAAGCAGCGGCTTTCCAGCTAACATTCCAGGTGAATTGCTTGCGAACGAAGTGACTTGCGCTCATCGGTTGTTTTCTCCACGTTCCGTCATCTGCGCTAGCAGATCCGCCTTCTGCTGATAGGCTTGATAGAGATAATCCCGCGCCACTTCATTCTGAGGTTCTTCTTGCACACTTTTTTCACATAAAGCGATGTAGTTGTCAACAATTGCGAGATTTTGGTTGAGAGAGGCGTTGACTGCAGGGTTAGCATTGTTGAAAGAACCGAAGGAATTTTGTTCAGCGATCAATTGGGCGCGCAACGGCATGGTGGAATCCTGTGAGGCCGACCGCCAGAGCGCTTCGTTGCTTTGTCTATTCATAGGCCGGCTTAAGGCAAAGGCTCCAGCGATGAGCAGAGTCAAGTAAGCGCCAGCGAGCGCCGGGCGCGGCAGTGCGGCAAACCATCCGCCAAACCAGGTGGCCTTCGTGGCTTCAGCGGGATGAATTTCGCGAATGAGGCCTTCTTGCTCGAGTCGCGATCGTAAGCTTGTCCAGACGTGCGCGGGGGGTTCGGTTTCTTCAGCGCGCCAGGTGCGGGCCTCGCTTCGAATAGCTTTTAAATCCTCAACAAGGCTGCGGCAATTCGGACAGTTGCGCAGATGGGCTTGGGAGTCGGAGTGAACATCACCTTCCATCCACGATTCGAGGCGATCCAAGAAGTCCTTACACGTGATAGTAGCCATTTCCTTCAGTCCTCGCTGCCGGACTCGGCGCTGGCAGCCTTGCGGTCTTCCCGGGCCTTATCGCGTACGGCTTCGTGAAGGAGTTCGCGAAGGCGCATACGCGCTTTGTGCAATTGCGATTTTGAATTACCGATAGAGCACTGCATGATTTCTGCGATCTCGTTGTGTTCGTAACCTTGAACATCATGAAGCACGAAAACCGCCTTGTAACCGGGAGGCAATTGCTCGACAGCGCGCTGCAAGTTGACGCGATCGATCGAGCCGCTAAGCCGCAAGTCGGCAGTCCCGAAATCCCTGCGAGGACCGCCAGACTCCTCATCCGGCTCAGTCATTTCGTCCAGCGAAGTCTCCGTACCGGATTTCTTACGTAACTTCATCAGGACGACGTTGACGGCCAGCCGGTGCAGCCATGTGGAAAAAGCTGATTCGCCGCGGAAAGTAGCAATTTTTCGGAAGAGCTGAAGGAACGCCTCTTGGGTCAGGTCCTCAGCCTCAGCCGTATTGCTTACCATCCGAAGACACAGCGAATACACACGGCGATTGTGCAACCGGTACAAACGCTCGAATGCCGTCGCATTGCCCTGCTGGGCTAACCGGATGGCTTCCGCCTCCGGCATCTCCTCGGTATCAGTTCGTCTCGGTCGGGCCACGCTACCCGTCGGGACGCATCCATAGCTGCGATGCGTCGGTCGCCTTAGAAGTTGTACTTGTGGTTCTATCCGCGCAACAAAACACGGCCGCTGACAATTTACGACAGTTCTGAAACACAGCAATCCCCATATTGGTGTAGCAACTCTGTGATACCTGGGTATTTTCGTTGGAATTGCTTCCAACGTCTACCATTGTTCATAGTTAGACGAAACGATAATGGGTCTGGAAGCCGGGAGGCTGGAAAGGCGCAAGTTATTTGGGATGGCCCAGCGAGAACGAAAAGCGAAATCACCCTTCAGGCGGAGGCGCGAACGCGGCCCCGTGCCTTAGCGGCCTTCAATCTGTGCCGGACACTTTCTGTTTTAGCGGGGGAGGCGAGTTCATCGGCGAAAGCTACGAGTTGTTCGGCGGGCAACCCGCGAATAAAGGATTTCAGAATAATCTCAGATTCGCAGAGGCAGGTGTTGAAGTCATATTGCAGGCAATCGAGTGTTTTCCAGGAGTCCGCCGGCTGGATGGAAAGTCCCTGGCTCAGATCTTCGGCAGCCTCATCGAATTCACCTACTACGTGCTCAACAGTATCGGCGAGGATGCGCAGCTTCTGAAAGAACCGCGAGCGATTGGCGAACAGCACGTGGTGCAGGAGCTCGTTCCAGTGAGCGGCGTTCTGCGCGGTTTCACCACGGAAGAATTCAGTTTTCAGAGGTTCGACCATGGGAAGATTGGACAGGTGGCGACCTCGAGCGGAAAGAGTATTGCAGGCACTGATGAGGGCGTCGGCGACACGCACCAGCAAATCCGCCGACACAAAAGCTTGTTGGCGCGCGCAGACCAATTCGCCGCGAGCACGGAGAGCGAGCGCTCCGTCCAAAGCCACGCTCATCATCGCGAAAGAGGATTCCCACAGCCGCACGGTCGTTTCGTACACGTGCGCCCTATCACGCGGCAGCGGTGCTATCCAGTCTTCAGTGACGCTGTGACGCGCAACGGCAGGCTTGCGCCTCCCTCTTCCCAGCACGCGCCCTCCCCAAGTAGCGGGGGATTATACCACCGCTTTCGGCGACAGGCGTTTTCTTGACGCTCGTGGAAGCCGACCGCTATACTGCGCGCGGCCCCACAAAAATTCGAAGTTGCCGGCAGACGCGCTCGCCGAAAGGAATGCGAACCATTGGAATTTGAACCGCTCGATCAATTTCAGCAGCGCCGCAAAAAATTAAGCGATATCGAAAGTTTGGGGCACGCTGCCTATCCGCGAAACTTTGCGTGGTCACATACCGCGCGGCAGATAGCTGAACAGTTTGGGAGCCGTACAGCCGAGGAATTGACGGCCGAGCCCGTGAATGTACGGGTGGCCGGGCGCATTATCGCGCTACGCCCGCACGGGAAGGCGGCATTTGGACACATCTTGGGTGATGGAGCCCGGCTGCAGATTTACGTGAAATTGGATGCGGTGGGAGAGCAGGCCTACAAACTTTTTCAGCTGCTGGATCTCGGCGACATTATCGGGGTGTCCGGGCATTTATTCCGCACAAAAACAAATGAATTGACAGTGTGGGTTGAAAAGCTCGAGTTGTTGAGTAAAGCGCTGCTGCCGCTACCGGAAAAATGGCACGGGCTGGCGGATATGGAACAGCGTTTCCGGCGGCGCTATGTGGATTTGATTGTAAATGAGCGCACGCGCGAGACTTTTCTAAGGCGGGCGCAGATCATCCGCGAAATACGGCAGTTCTTCGAGTCGCGAAGGTACGTGGAAGTGGAGACGCCGATGATGCATCCGATTTTGGGAGGCGCGACGGCGCGGCCTTTTGTGACGCATCACAACACGTTCAAGATGGATTTGTATCTTCGCATCGCGCCGGAGCTTTATCTGAAGCGGCTGGTGGTTGGCGGGCTGGACCGCGTTTTTGAGATCAATCGCAATTTTCGCAATGAAGGAGTGGATGCCATCCACGAGCGGGAATTCACCATGCTCGAGTTTTATCAGGCTTACAGCGACTATTTAGAGCTGATGGATTTGACGGAGGAGCTATTTCGCGGGCTGGCGGAGAAAATCTGCGGGAGCAAGAAGTTTAAGTTTGGAGAGAGTGAGATCGACTTCGGGCACTTTGAACGGCTTACGATGAGGGAAGCCATTCTGAAGTTTTGGCCCGCGGCGGCCGCGCCGGTTCCGTCCGCGGGCGATCTCGCCGCAGCTGAGGGGCCGCGGGCACTTGCGGAGCGCTACAACATATTTGCGAGCGCGCGCGGGCTGGTGCCGATTGCGAATGTGAAAGGGCTGTCTGACGGGGAATTAATCGGAGAACTTTTCGAGGCGGTTGCCGAGCCGCATCTGGTGCAGCCGACATTTATCTATGATTTTCCGACTGCCATTTCGCCGCTTTCGAAACAGAAGCCGGATGATCCTTCGCTGACGGAGCGATTCGAACTTTTTATAGCGGGAATGGAGCTGGCGAACGGTTTTTCGGAATTGAACGATCCTTTCGAACAAGAGAAGCGTTTCCGCGAACAGGTGGAGAAAGGAGGACTGGAATTGCCGAAGGAAGTGGACATGGATTACATACGCGCGCTTTCGCATGGCCTGCCGCCGACTGCGGGCGAAGGCGTGGGGATCGATCGTCTGGTGATGCTGCTGACCGATTCTCATACCATACGCGAAGTAGTCCTGTTTCCCTTGCTGCGCACCGAGGGCGGCGACGCTGAAGAGCCACCTGCCAGCGAGACCCGCGGTGAAGCAAAATGACATTTGAATGGCTGGTGGCGCTCCGGTATTTGCGCTCGCCAAACCGGCCGGCGGTGTTGCGGATCGTGACGCTGCTGGCGGTGATCGGCGTGGCAGCAGGCGTCACGACACTGGTCATCGCGCTTTCGATGAACACGGGTTTCCGCCAGGCAATTCGCGACAGGCTGCTGAGCGTTACCGCGCACGTGAACCTGAAGCCCATCGGTACAGAGGGGATTCGAAATTATCAGCAGTTGAGCGCACGGCTGGCCGACACGCCCGGTGTGCGGTCGATCGAGCCGGCAATTTACGCGACGGTGCTGCTGTCTTCCGGTCCACACGCGCGAGGGATTGTGCTGAAAGGAGTGGACCCGGAACTCGAGCGGCGGGCGAGCGAAGCTTTACGGAAAATCGATGCAGGCTCGAGTGATTTTTCGCCGGATGCCGACGGCATCCCGGCGCTGCTGGTGGGGCGGCTGCTGGCGGAGGACTTGAGACTTTCGGCAGGGGATTACGTGACGTTGACCAGCCCGCAGGGAAATCTAACGCCGTTCGGAATGGTTCCACGTTCGCGGCGATTTCGTGTGGCGGGAATTTTCGATTCGGGCTTCTACGATTACGACGCGAATTGGGGATTCGTGAACCTGCAATCGGCACAGGGACTGGCGGGAATCGGCGATGTGGTGAGCTTGCTGGAAGTCCGTGTGACGAATATGGACGACGCTGCAGCGATTGCCGAAACACTGCAGCATCGCGCGGGTGATGGGTTTACGACCAGTACGTGGATGGACGAAAACCGCGCGTTGTTCCGCGCACTAAGCCTGGAAAAACTGGTTACCGCTCTTTTCATCGGGCTAATCACTTTTGTTGCCGGCTTGAACATACTTGTGGTGCTCACCATGACGGTGACCGACCGCGCTCGCGATATCGCGGTTTTAATGGCGATGGGTGCGCGAAGCGCGCAGGTGAGAAAGATTTTCGTGGTGCAAGGAATTGCCGTGAGTGCTGCAGGGACGGCGGCAGGGCTCCTGCTCGGTTACACTTTGGCTTGGATAGCCGACAAATGGCGATTGATTCCCCTAAATCCGGAAGTGTATGCGATTCCCTACGTTCCGTTTCACGCGAACGCGCTGGATTCCGTTTGGATTGCCGCCGCAGCGCTGGCAATTAGCCTGGCCGCGACAATCGTGCCGGCGCGCGCAGCCGCAAAAATTCTGCCGGTGCAAATTCTCCGTTTCGAATAATTCCGGGAAACTTGTTGCTATCGAGACGTGTTAGAATCGAAAAAGAAGCGAAGTCTTGGCGGAGGCTAATGGAAGCCCAAAAAGATACAAAAGTCAGGACATGGTAACAGTACGGGCAAAATGTGAAATTCATTAGAATGAGGGCGATTCAGGGCGGACCACGGCGACGGCTAGCAGCATGTAAAGTAAGGACATACGGAACTGTGAGTTCGGCATCCTAATTGAGATAGGTTATTGCGAGATATGCAGACCCAGCCGAATTCGACTGCGGCAATGGCAGACGACGGGCCCGTTCGGGCCGGCGTTCCTTCCGGGATACTTCTGCAATGTGACGATCTACGCAAAGTTTTTCGCTCCGGCGCGCAGGAAATAGTCCCCATTGACGGACTTAATTTTTCCATCGGCCGCGGAGAAATGATTTCGATCGTAGGGCCTTCGGGAACGGGCAAAAGTACTTTGCTGCACATACTGGCTGCGCTGGACACTCCAACGAGCGGTACAGTATACTTCGGCGGGAATTCGCTCCGGTCTTTTTCCGAGGCGGAGCTAGCGGAGTATCGCAATCGCGCCGTTGGGTTGGTATGGCAGCGTCATCACTTGCTGCCGGATTTCACGGCTGCCGAGAATGTAGCGATGCCTTTGCTGGTTCGGGGCGTGGCGTTGGGGCAGGCGCTCCAAACGGCCGGCGAATGGCTCGCAGAGGTGGGGTTGGCCAGTCGAACCGAACAGCGTGCCGGTGAACTTTCCGGAGGCGAGCAGCAGCGCGTGGCCATTGCGCGCGCGCTGGTGAATCGTCCGGCATTGCTTCTCGCCGATGAACCTACCGGAGACCTGGACGAACGCAGCGCAGAGAATATTTTCGAGCTGATGCAGCGTCTTCACGCAACTCACCATCTAACTTCCATTCTGGCAACTCACAATTTGCCGCTGGCTAGGCGAACTGACCGCATTCTGCTCTTAGAGCGCGGGAAGTTGACGCCAGCGGGCAGCATCCAAACAGATTCCGCAAGCGCGGTAGCAGTTCCAATAGGCCCCGACCAAAACCTTGGGAGAGTGCAGGTGACTCGTGTTTGAACGCTATACAGAGAAAGCTCGACGCGTAATCTTTTTTGCGCGGTACGAGGCGAGCCAGTATGGCAGCCCCTACATTGAGACGGAGCACCTGCTGCTGGGACTTCTGCGCGAGGATAAGGCGCTGGCGAATCGTTTCCTGCGCTCCCACGGCTCGATTGAATCGATACGGAAAGAAATCGAAGCGCGCATCACTGTGCGCGAACGCATCTCCACTTCGGTGGAAGTGCCGCTGAGCCAGGAATGCAAGCGCATTCTGAACTTCGCGGCGGAAGAAGCGGAAAGACTAGGCCACAAACATGTGGGCACGGAGCATCTACTCTTAGGAGTGTTGCGCGAGGAGAAATCCTTCGGCGCGGAGATTTTGCTGGAGCGCGGATTGCGGCTTTCGGCTGTGCGTGAGGAGTTGACGCGCAGCGCAGGAGAGAAAGTGCCAGTTAACCGTCCAAAAGAAGCTTCGCTGTTAGCA
>Ga0102924_1006974_pt1 | contig 10474 bp, 6 predicted proteins | sample PaiPotPPM11metaG_FD_80116 | JGI IMG/M metagenome (GOLD analysis project Ga0102924, IMG submission 80116) | Iron sulfur acid spring bacterial and archeal communities from Banff, Canada, to study Microbial Dark Matter (Phase II) - Paint Pots PPM... ...
CGGTTTTTCCGCCGCCGATCAGTGTTACCAGGGGCTTGCCGCCGAAATCTTCGAGCTGTGTCCGCAGCATCTTGATAGGCGGACCCTCAATCGCTCCAATGGCACAGCCGAGAGCATCGAGCATACGAATTTTGAGCTGCTGGCGCGCTTCCTCTGAAAGGTTTTCATACGTCATGCGCACGACGAACGCTGCCAGTTGTTCAACCTGTGTCATGTCTCTCACTTTCCCTCTTCATTCATGTTCATATATGTAGTATAAAGCAGATGAGTTGATGCGTCCACAACAAACCATATCTTCTCCATACGCCGGAGCTTGAACCAATTCTGCTCCTGATTCCTCTACTTCCAGCTGAGCGGTCTCATAATCAGCAGTGCAAAAATGGCAACAATTGTGCCAACGATCAAGGGGGCAGAGACTGTCTGGTTTGTCTGGATCCAGACAGTCCACGGGGCAGCGCCGGGGAACAAAAGGATGGCGGCGACCACACCGGCCAGCAACGCGCCGAGGTTCGTGCCGAGCCGGAGTCCACGTCCTGCTGCAAGACTCTTGCCGGATGAGTTGCTCCAGTCATCCGTGACGAGACGTGGAACTCGCAGAATGTGGGCAAAGACGTGGATAGCGATCAATGGGAGCCAGACCAGGACACTGAAGCCGTGCAGAGGGAGGAGTAGGCCAGTAGAACGCGGGCCGGTTATTACGAGTCCGATACCGCTGCCGATGACCAGGATAGTCGTGGCGATGAGCAGCGGGGCCATAATCCGCAGCGCCAGATAGGGCGGGCCTCTGCGTACAAAGGTGGGCGATCCGGTGTAGTAGCGCAAAAAACGCCAGCCGGTGCTGCCGAGCTTGACGACGAGCGGGCCGGTCAGAAGCACTCCAACGAAGACGTGAATAGGCATCAGCGTGTGCAGGATCGCTGCGCTTACAATCTCCACCAGGAGTAGCACGAAGAGTACAGCGCCAGCCAGCGCGGTTATTCTTTCGTTGCCGATTACCTCGGACTGCTCGTTACCGTTGCGCCTGAGCATTTGTGTTTGTTCTGCTGTATGTAAGAGGCTTTCATAGCCCGGTTCTCGCGATTTCATGGTTCTTTCTCCCATCGACTATGCATTGATATCCTGAGCCGGAATACCACGGCGCTCACCACGACAAAACCGGCCATCCACAGCAGCGCCACAAGCGACGAAGGCCGCCAGTAGACATTTACTAAGCGTTTAATAAGTTATCTTCCCAAAAAAGTTAGGATTGATTCCGTAGTGCGGGTGACGCTATGCCGTCAAGCAGTACTGTAACCAGGTATATAACCTGCCGTGACCCCTGAATATTCTTCGACTCCCTCAGCATCCCCATGTAGAGACTGACCAACAGATTGACCGGTATATCTGCCCGAATCTCTTCAGTATCTTGAGCTGCTTGAAAAATGCCAGTGATCTGCTCCTTGAGCCTGTCTCTCAGGGAGAGAATGATCTTCTGGTTTTCTGGTTCCTTGATGTATTCCCTGGCGTCCCGCAGCAGCATTGTAAATCGCTCATCAATAGGAAGCGTTAGCAGAAAGGCGGTGAGCAGACCCAGACGCTCCCGGATATCCCGCGTGGTTCCGAGAACCTGGTCAATTCCTGCGACCCCTTCCTCGACAAACAGAGTCTGGATCATCTTCGTGAACAGATCTTCCTTGCCTTTAGGGAAATGGTAATACAGAGCAGCGGACGTGACCTGAACGGCGTCGGCGATTTCTTTCATGGAGACGCCTTTGTAGCCTTTCGCCAAAAAGAGTTCCTTCGCGGCTGTAAGGATCTGCCGCCATTTTTCCTGGTCGAGATGGGAAGAAGAGCTATCCAGTTGTTTCTTCATATTCTGCCTCACAGATACTTTTGAGCAAATTACTAAACGATTAGTAAGTTTCCTGCGAAAAGGATAACACGAGAGGCAGATCTTGTCAATGGGAAGATCACGATTGGGAGGGTTATGTTTTGTGCGAGCTAGAAGCCCGCACAAAACATAACCCTCCCTTATCTTAGTCCGAACTTAACACTCGCTGTGTCCGCAGCTATAGCACTTGCGGCAGCCCTCTTCGTAGACCAGCGTGTTGCAGCCGCACTTGGGGCAGAGGTTGCCAGTCACGTTCAGGTGGCTCAGGCTGATCGGGCCAGCATTTTCGGCAAGGACACCGTTTCCATTGTGCAGTGACCCATTGTCTGCTCCCGCGTCTTCCTCCTGTTTGGGCGCGGATGGCTGCGCGTGTTCCTGCCCGGCTTGTAGCATCTCCATGTGCATCTCCAGGACGCGAGCGACCGCGTCGGGCAGCGAGCGCACCTGCTGCATCCCGAAGCCGACCGAGCGGCTGCCGCCGATGCCGCGCAGTTGATCGGCGATCTCCTGAGTGCGATCCATTTGTGAGAGCGGGCTGAGAATACGCAAGTTGAGCGAGATCAGGCGGCCCAACGCCTCGGCCAGGGCGCTGATGTCGCTGCCGGCCTTCCCAACGTTGACGAAGACCTCGAACGGCCCATGATCATCACTGTTGATGGTGATGTTCACCTTGCCTTCGGGCGCGCTGATGTGCCGGGTGTAGCCGTGCAAGATCTCCGGCACTGGCTTCGCCCCCTCGTGAATCGACATCACCGGCTCCATCAGCGTTGCCTGCGTTTGTTGGGCTTGCGCGGCTTTCTGCTCGTCGGCTACACGAGTCAGCACGGCGTCGCGCGAGCCGTCGCGGTAATAGGTCACGCCTTTGCAGCCCATTTCGTAGGCCATCCGGTAGAGGGTTTCCACCTGCTCGACTGTGTGGTGATTGGGCGCGTTGACGGTCTTGCTGATGCTGGAGTCTGTATAACGCTGAATGGCGGCCTGTACGCGCACATGCTCCTCCGGCGTCAGATCGTTGGACGCGACGAAGTAGCCGGGCGTCGTTTCGTTGGGATGCTCGTCGCGCCACGCCTGGAGCAGGGGATGGTACAGGATGTGTTCGCCCGTGCGGTCGCGGCGCACCATTGCGAAATCGTAGACCGGCTCGATGCCCGAACTGGTGCCTGCGAACAGGCTGGTCGTACCGGTGGGAGCCTGCGTCAGCAGCACGGCATTGCGAATACCCTGTTTCTTGATCTTCTCCTGCACCGCTTTGGGCAGTTGTTTGATGAAGCGTCCCTGCATATATTTGATGCGGTCGAACATGGGGAACGCGCCTTTTTCCGCCGCGTTATCCGCCGAAGCCTCGTAGGCCGCGTCGCGGATTGTGGTATAGATGCGCTCGATCACTGGCACGGACTCCTCGCTGCCATAAGCGATCTGCATCTTGATCAGTGCGTCGGCCAATCCCATCGTCCCTAGCCCGGTGCGGCGCGTACTCAACTGCGCATCCCGGTTCTCGTCGATAAAGTACTCGTTGGCATCGACGACATTATCCAGGAAGCGCATGGCAACTTTGCTGACCTCGGCTAGTCGCGCGTAATCCATACGCCCGTTATGCACGAAAGCTGATAAATTCAACGCACCTAAATTACAAACGCCCCAAGGCGGCAGACCCTGCTCACCACAATCGAGCGAGCAGTATCCATTTGTGATCCAGGTCAGCGTCTCCGGCTCGTAGAGATCATAGACCTCCTCCTCGCGCTCGGTATCCTGAACCGAGACGACTGATGCTGTCCATGATCCGCCGATATAATGCCAGTTTTCGGCGATCTCTTTCAGGCGTGCGGCTTTCTCTGGATGACTCAGGCCGATCTCTGCATAGAAGCGTGGAATGCCTTCGTTCATGATGACGATATCGTACTTCTCGCCCGTGCCATACATCGAGCGGCCATCATACATGAGATTCTCATCGCGAGTTGCTCGATAGATGCGTCCGTGAATGCCGAACTGGAGTAGAATCAAGCGTACTTGTTGCGCCAATTCATATGATGATGTATGGAAGCGCAGCATCGGGTTATCCTGTTTCATGAGTACGCTGCCATCTGTCGAAAAGAGGCCATCAAGGATTCCAGCCAGAAATTCCTTTTCCATGCCCATGAAAGTTATAGGGACGGTCTTTTGTGATGCCTTAATATTGGGTGTCATGCCAATACGCACAAGCAAGGATGCCAATTTATAGCATTCTAATCGCACAGCTGCGTGTACAACAGCGACGCCGCCTTCACCAACGAAATTTTTTTCGGCGAGCGTGCGATGTGTGTGGATGTTCATGGCAGTCATCAAGTTCGTGAACGTATCATACCAGCCATCTTCATGAGCGCCAAAGGCTACTTTGCATTGGTAAGAATAGCTGTTTCTCTGTGGCAATTTACGCAGTGTACCATCACCCAGCACTGTACCAACGATCAGGCCAAGATTACGGTCGTAAAAGTTGGCAACATTGAGTTCTCGTTTGGTGATATACGCCATTGCTTCTGCTGGCAGGCTCTGGCGTGGCCCAAAAGTTTCATTGGTTACAACCAGAACCTTATCACCTCGCGTCAACTCAGCGATAGGTATCCACTGATACTTTTTGTCGCGCACGACTTTCAGCTTATGGTCGGCAGTACCTTCTAGATAGCCACCGTCGGAAAATTCCACCCGATAAATGCGCTGAAGGCCATTGTTATATATCTTTTCGATGGGCTTGAGACCGGCTGGTGTGCGAATTTTCATGCCTACCTGCAAGTCACGGGCGCGTGTATATCCTTGCTCAGTAGAAACAAGGGTTTCACCCGTCACGCACGGATTCACACAGCGGATATTCTCGTAATACCAGGTATTCGACTCAGTATTATAGCGGTCCATGAACACGACGCCTGGTTCGGCTGATGCCCAGGCGGATTGGCAGATTAGATCCCAGAGTTCGCGGGCGCGAATCGTCTTTTTGACTTCGCCCTGCCAGACCAGATCCCAATTTTCATCGTTTTTCACGGCTTCCATGAATTTATCGGAGACACAAACCGAGAGATTCGCGTGTTCGATCTTACCCGGCGTGCGCTTGACGGTGATGAACTCTTCGATGTCCGGGTGGTTGTCGTCAAGCATCAGCATTAACGCACCTCTCCTCGAGCCCCCTTGCTGGATCACGTCGCCGGTTGCCACCGAGTACAATTGCGCCCATGAACAGGGACCGGAAGCAGTGCCATTCACTGTTTTGATGTACGAGCCTCGGGGTCGCAGCGAGGAGAGGTTGATGCCCACACCACCGCCGCGCGCCATGATCTCCGTCATGATTTTCAGGTTATCGAGAATCCCGTGGCGGCTGTCTTCGGGGGAAGGTATCACGAAGCAGTTGTAGTATGTAACCTGGTGGCCGGAACCCGCGCCTGCCAGAATGCGCCCGCCGGGGACAAATTGAAAGTCGCTGAGCGCCTCGTAGAAACGCTTTTCCCACAGCGCGCGCCGCTCATCGGTCGTTTCAACCGCCGCGATGCCGCGCGCCACACGCGCCCACAACTGCTCTGGATAGAACTCCAGCGCCTGCCCGGATGGGTCTTTCAGGGAATAGCGATCCATGAAGACCTTCTGGCGAATCCCCTCTAATAGTGTCCCCTTCTGCTCACTGGCTGCCATCTGGACGCTGGCAGAAGAGGGTTGTTGCTCTAACATGATCTGGTTCTCCTTTGTTCTACGCCGCGAAATATGTTGTATGATGTGGTAGACTTTTGGCCTACGCCACTTAGTATACCCAGAAAAAACGTCAATTACAAGCCCTTTGGCACAACATATTGATTTTCTAATGTTTCTAACACAACATATTGATGGACATCTGTATGCTATGATAAGATAGAAACATTACTCGTTCTTTGTTGGAGGATACATGCGCGCTGAGATTCTTTCCTGCGGCACTGAAATGCTGCTCGGCCAGATTACCGATACCAACGCCACTTTCCTTGCGCAGAGCCTGAGCGCGTTGGGCGTCGATCTATATTTTGTCTCGCAAGTCGGGGATAACCTGGGACGCATCGTTGAGACGCTGCGGCGCGCCTGGGAACGTTCCGACCTGATCATCATGACGGGTGGTCTGGGGCCGACAGAGGACGATCTGGCGCGCGAGTCGATCAGCGCGCTGCTGGGCGAGACGATGCAGGTTGATCCAGAAATGGAAGCGCACTTACGCGGTTGGTTTGGGGCGCGCAATATAAAGATGCCCGAACGCAATGTCAAACAGGCCACGCTGATCCCGTCGGCGCAAGCGTTGCCCAATCCACGAGGCACCGCTCCGGGCTGGTGGGTCGAGAAGGACGAGCATATCATCGTCGCCATGCCCGGCGTGCCGCACGAGATGTACCGCATGTGGGAAGAGGAGGCTATCCCACGCCTCAAGCCGTATACTGGCGGTCTGATTTTCACTCGCATCCTGCGCGTCTCCGGTCTGGGCGAATCCACGGTTGAAGAGCGCATCGATGCGCTGATTCACAGCCTCAACCCAACGGTTGCCACGTATGCTAAATCTGATGCCATCGATGTGCGTATCACAGCAAAAGCCGAGACGGCGGAAGCAGCTGAGCGAGAGGTTCTGGCGATGGAAGAGCGAGTGCGCGGGTTGCTGGGGCATCACATTTTTGGCGTGAATAAGGATACCTTGCAGAGCGTGATCGGCAAGCATCTACAAGAGCGGCATCGTTCCCTGGCGGTGATGGAATCATTGACAGGTGGACTACTCTCTAGCGCCCTTACCGATGAGCCGGGAAGTTCTAAGACTTTCATTGGTGGTGTAGTCACGTATAGCGCGGAACTCAAAGTACAACTGGGCGTGCCACAGGAGATTGTGGATCAGTATGGTGTGATAAGCGTCGAGACGGCGAGAGCAATGGCGCACGCGATACGCGAGCGGCTGAGCGCGGATTACGGACTGGGGATCACCGGCGTGGCCGGGCCGGACAGCCAGGAGGGCAAGCCGGTCGGCACGGTGCATATCGCCGTCGCGGGGCCGGATGGCGTGGTCACAGGCATGGGACCGGGCTGGCGCGGCAGTCGCGCGGATCAGAAACGTCTCGCCGTAAACGCGGCCCTGAACCTGCTAAGACTGTACCTTGAAGGCGTGAAGAAAGTGGAATAGTTCAACCTCTGCGCACTGTTCTACGTAATAGAAGTAGTAGAGGGGTTGTGTGCGCTTACGCGGAGCGGAAATACAGTTTGTAGAAGCTGGAACATCTCTGAGATAAATGACGGCAAACGCTGGCGGAAGTGAGACGCTAATGCACTGGAAATCCGGTGATTTTTCTGAATATAGTGGCGCATTGCCAGGGGTTGACTATACTCACCCCTCGTATTACCGCCCGTCCTCCGAACCGCAAACTCCTGCTGAGCCGGAGTCTGTACCCGCAGAATATGCGCCGTTTACAGCGAGCGCTGAGAGCATCGATACTGCGCTCGCGCCTGCATATCGCGGACCCACGGACCTGCAAGACTACGTAGGCGAGGCTGACGTGAGTATTGAAACAGCAACGGATCAGACCGGCTCCGAGGACCAGGACGCCACGCAAAAGGGAAAAAAGCGCAAGGGATTGGCCGGACTGGGCGGGCTTGGCGCGATGATCGCGGCGCTGTTGAAGTTGCAGTGGCTGGTGGTGTTCGCGAAATTTGGTTTTGCGGGCGTTACAGCTTTCATCTCCGTGGCTGCCTATGCCCTGATCTTTGGTTGGCCGTTTGCTATTGGCATTGTGATCCTGCTGTTCATTCATGAGATGGGTCACGCCGTGGTTATGAAGCTAAAAGGCGTACCCATTGGCGGTATGGTGTTTATCCCATTGCTGGGCGCGGCAGTATTCATGCGCCAGATGCCAAAAAACGCGAAAGATGAGGCGGAAGTCGGCATCGCAGGTCCGATTGCGGGCGCGCTTGCCTCGCTGGTCTGCCTGGCGCTGGCTCTCCAGCCCGCGCAGGGGCCGACGATCTGGGCGCCGCTGGCTTACTTCGGCTTTTTCATCAACCTCTTTAACCTGATTCCCATTGTGCCGTTCGATGGCGGGCGCGTATTGGCGGCCATCGATCGCCGCATCTGGATTCTCGGCTTTATCGGTCTGGTGGGCTTTGCAATCTGGACGTGGATCGAGGGCAACTTTTCGCCCTGGCTGCTCCTCTTCATCGTGATGGCGGGCGCGCAGTTCTGGGTACGACGCGATCCTAAGACGCCGGAGGCCAGAGCCTACTATACCGTGCCAATTGCTGAGCGCATCATTCTCAGTCTGGCCTACTTCGGCCTGGCCGCCGTCCTTATTCTCGGCATGTCCCTGACGCACAACCTGATCGGCGCGATGGGCCTGTAGAGTACAATGATACGTTTTCATAAAATACAGCGGTATCACCGCTGTATTTTATGAAAACGTATCACTGTACCTCATGCGTTTGCGTCATTCTGTTGCTGCGCGCACCTCGACGCCAGCCATCTGTTCCAGCACTTTCAGTACCGACGTATAGTCGTCGCGCCCATATCCTGCCGCGCGCGCCATTTCGTAAAATTGGCGCGTGAGCGCCGTCATGGCGGCGGGCGTCTGGTTTTCGGCGGCGAGGTCAAGCGCCAGGCCGAGATCTTTGTGCAGCAGATCGGTCATGAATCCAGGTTGGAAACTGCCGTTGAAGGCGCGCAGCGGGAACTGGTTGGCGAGTTGCCAGCTTGCCCCTGTACTGACGCCGATGATCTTTGCCATTGTCTCCACGTCCGCGCCTGCCTTGACGCCCAACGTGAATGACTCGGCGATGGCGGCGGCAATGGCTCCACAAAGGATATTATTCACGATCTTGACGATTTCGCCGGAGCCGCTCGCTCCAACATAAAAAACATTCTTGCCCATCGTTTCCAGCACGGGGCGCGTCTGCTCAAAAGCCGCGCGCTGACCGCCGACCATGATGGTCAGCGTACCATTGATGGCTCCCTGCGATCCGCCGCTGACGGGCGCGTCGAGAAAGTGGACGCCCTTTGCCTCTGCCATCTCTGCCAGGCGGCGGGTCGTGCTGGGCGCGATGGTACTCATATCGATGATGATCATGCCTTTGCGCGCCCCTTCGAGGACGCCCTGCGGCCCGGCCACGATTTCCGCCACGTCCTGCGAGTTCGTCACCATCGTGATGACGATATCCGAGGCCATCGCCACCGCGCGCGGCGAAGGAGCCAGCTTTGCTCCTGCTGCTACTGCTTCTTGCACTCCCGCTTTGTCCGGGTGGCGAGCGTAGATGGTCACGTTGTGTTCGGCTTTGAGGAGATTGAGCGTCATGGGACGCCCCATCACTCCGATACCAATAAATCCGATTTGCATTCAGAACCCTCTTTCCTCTTTCAGTGTTATTGGTTGCTATTCCATTTCGACAATTGTCGCTCCGCCCTGAACGACCGCGCCTTCTTCGTAGAAGATATGGCGCACTTTGCCGTCATAGGGGGCAGCAATAGTATGCTCCATTTTCATCGCGCTGAGGATGACCAGCGCCTGACGCTGCTCAACGTTGTCGCCGTCTTGGACATTGACTTTCACGATCGTTCCGGCCATCGGCGCGGCGAGCGTTTTCTGCTCAGCGCCAGGATTGACTTTGCCGCGCGAGGTTGCTTCTATGGTGGGAGCATGGCGGCGCGCCAACCGGTAAATGCGTCCGCGCAGTGCAACATGCGTTTCATTGCTGCTGTCCTGCACATAGACCTGAGTTTGCGCCGCGTCCTTGCGCAGTAATAGCAGCCCATCATTGCCGAGTATGTAGGAGACCAGTTCTGCTGGTTCGTCATCAACCTGCACGCTCCACACGTCCTTGTTGTCGGCTGTGGCTCTGATGGCGACGCGATGCTCGTTATCCTGGCAGGTGTAATAGACTTGTCGCGCCTCTCCAATCATACGCCACGGTCCCAATGCCTGCCAGGGATTTCGGTTGGCCGGGTGTGGCGCACGTCCGTTGTTTGTATACTGCGCGTCTGTATTGCCAATGCTATCGTAGAACGCCGCTGCTATGAGCGCGTCACGAGGAATGACTTGTTGTATTGTCGCGGGCGTATCCGTCAGATGGTGTTCAGTCAAGAAACTGGTATGCGTCAGTCCTTCGTGGAATGCCCGATGGGTCGCGATGCTGTGCAGGAGCGGCGTGTTGGTTTTGACGCCGAAGACGGCGCACTGCTCCAGCGCGTTGCGCAGGCGCGCAATTGCCGCCGGGCGATCTTCGCCATACACGATCAGTTTGGCGATCATCGGATCATAATATTGGGTGATCTCATCACCGGACTCGACGCCGCTATCGAGGCGGATGCCCGGCCCGTGCGGCTGCACAAAGCTGTTGATCGTGCCGGTTGACGGTAAGAAGCCTTGCTCCGGGTCTTCGGCATAGAGGCGCACCTCGATGGCGTGGCCGCGGGACTGCACCTGATCCTGAGTGATGCCGAGCGGCTCGCCAGCGGCGATGAGCAGTTGATGGCGCACGAGATCGAAACCTGTCACCATTTCGGTGACGGGATGCTCAACTTGCAGGCGCGTGTTCATTTCCAGAAAATAGAAGCGGCGATCCTGGTCGAGGATGAATTCCATCGTACCAGCATTGATGTAG
>Ga0102924_1006978_pt1 | contig 10468 bp, 9 predicted proteins | sample PaiPotPPM11metaG_FD_80116 | JGI IMG/M metagenome (GOLD analysis project Ga0102924, IMG submission 80116) | Iron sulfur acid spring bacterial and archeal communities from Banff, Canada, to study Microbial Dark Matter (Phase II) - Paint Pots PPM... ...
CTTCCCCACAGGCCTGCCCATCGGCACCTGCCAAGACGCCCTCGACACCGCCTGCGGCCTGTACCTCAACGACCCCACCGCCTGGATCTGACCCCCGACGAACTTACGGGCACGACCACTTAGTCACGTCACTCCCAGAGCGGCCGCACTTCGATGACGCCGTCCGCGGCGGCCGGATGCCGGGCCGCGATGGCCACCGCCTCGTCCCGGCTCGCACACTCGATGATGTCGAAACCGGCGATCTGCTCGCGGGTCTCGGCGAACGGGCCATCGGACACCAGTACCTCGGCCTGACGGACGCGGACCGTGGCGGCCTCCCGGCTGGGCCGCAGCAGCCCGCCGCCGCGCCGGACGTCCCGGCCGTCCACTTCCGCGACCCAGTCCTGAATCTCCGGCAGGGCAGACAGCTCGGCGGGACTCAGGATCCGCGACCCGTCATCGCAGATCATCAGCATGAACTTCATGGTCCTCCTCCGGTGTCCATCGAGAGGGCTGGCGTTCGTCGTCAGGGTGACACCGGCCAGAACGGACGAAAGGCCCTTAACAATGAACGCTTACTACGGATACCAGCTCCATTAGGCCCGGCGGGCCAGGACTCGCGCCGAGATCCTGGCCGACGACGCCCGGCTGTCCCGCCAGGCGGCCGCGGTCTTTCACGGCCGCCGCGCGCTGGCCGGCCCGGCCCGGCGCTCGAAAGCGGTCGTGGGCGCCTTGGCCGGGTTAGAGCCCGACTGGGGGCACCCTGACCGGATTGGAGGCGGGGGCGGAGATGCGGCACCCCGGCGGACTAGCGGCCGGCCTGGTTAAGGCGCACCCACTGCGCGACCGCGTCGGCGGACCAGCGCGCGTGCCGGGCCGCGAACAGCCGCGCGGCGCGAGCCCCGCTCCACCGGCCGGGCAGCAGGCGGGCCGGGAGGCCCGGGTCGAGCGACGGGAAGCGGCGCCAGGCATGCACCAGCTCGATCACGCGGGTGAGCGGGTCCGGGGCGCTGGCGGACCCGAACTCGGCCACGAACGCCTCGTACCGCTGCTCGATCGCGGGAAGGTCCCAGGCCTGCGCCACCAGCGCAGACAGGTCGCCGCCGCCCTGGTGCTCGGCCGCGAAGACCTGCCCGTCGGTCACGCCGGCCTGGCGGAGCACCTCCTCGACCTCGTCCCGGCGCTCGGTGTGCGTGGTGATCCACACGCCGGGGGCCGGGGTCCCCAGGCCCGCCCAGCTCAGCCGGGTGCGCAGCACGTGCCGGGCGGGCCGGTCGTTCTCGGGGACCCGGGCCAGCACGAGCAGCCATGACCCGTCCCACTCGCGCTGCGAGCCGGCGAACGCGTAGATCCGCTCGGTTCCCTCGGTGAGCAACCGGTCGCCGTCGGGCGTCAGCCACCACCGGGTGCGGCGGCCGTGGCGCTCGGGCCGGATCCAGCCGTCGGCCGCCGTCCGGGCCAGGGCCTGGCGGATGGCCTTCTCCTCCACGCCCAGCCGGGCGAACGTCTCGATGAAGGCCGAGGTCCACGCCGAACCGCCGGTCGGCAGCACGAACTCGCCCAGGACCGTGAACAGCAGGCCGCGGGCGCTGACCGCGCCGGCGGCGTGCCGGCGAGACAGCGTGGGGCCCGGATCACCGGCCAGGGGAGCGGGAGTCGCCACGGCTGCGGATCTTACCGCGCGTTTCGCATCGGCCCAGCCCGGCGCTTCGCGGCGCGGGCCGGGACCGGCCGGCGCGCCCGGCCCGCGGCGCCGGGCCGGGCTTGACGGCCGGGCGGCCCGGAGACGAAAATGTGCTACTGGATCATGCCAGCATGGCGGTTTGATCGGCCCGGGGTGGCGTCGGCGAACACGCTGCGGCAGGACGGGGCCGAGCAAAGCTCCAGGTGGTTCACGAAGTCTGTAGAACTTGGACCGCGTGTCCGCCCGAGGACCTGGCAGGTGACACCATGGCGCCCGAACCCGGGAATCGGTTCAACGCGTGCGAATACCTGCTGGACCGGCGCGTGGCGGCCGGCGACGGGGACCGGCCGGCCATCCTGGGTACCTGGGGCCAGCTCAGCTACGCCCAGCTCCTGGCCCGGGTCCAGCGCACCGCGTCCGGGCTACGCGAGCTGGGCCTGCAGCCGGAGCAGCGGCTGGTCATGTTCATGGCCGACGGCCCCGACTTCGTAGCGGTGTACCTGGCCGCCATGCGGATGGGCGCGATCCCGGTGCCGGTCTCCACCATGCTGCGCCCGGAGGGGCTCGCCGAGTTGCTGCGCGACTCGCGCGCCCGGCTGCTCGCGGTCACGCCGGAGTTCGCCGGGATCGCCGCCGAAGCCGCCGCGTCCGCGCCTGACCTGCGAGGCCTCCTGGCCGCCGGCCCGGTCCCGCCCGCCGGCGCGGACGCCGGCCCGCTGCCGGTGCACGATCTCGAGGCCCTGCGGGCCGCGGCCGGGCCGGCGGACCGCGTCTACCCGGCCACCGCGGACTCCCCGGCGTTCTGGCTCTACACCTCGGGCACCACGGGCCAGAGCAAGGCGGCCATGCACCGGCACGGCTCGGTCCGCGTGGTGTGCGAGACCTACGCCGCGCAGGTGCTGGGCATCCGCCCGGAAGACCGCTGCCTGTCGGCGGCCAAGGCGTTCTTCGCCTACGGGCTGGGCAACTCGCTGCTGTTCCCGCTGCGGGCCGGGGCGGCGGCGATCCTGGAGCCCGCCCCGGCCAGTCCGGCCGTGATCACTGAGCGAGCCAGCCAGTGCGGCGCCACCCTGTTCTTCGCCGGGCCGACGTTCTTCGCCAACATGCTGCGCGCCGGCTTGCCCGCCGACGCGCTGACCGGCGTCCGGCTGGCCGTGTCGGCCGGGGAGGCGCTGCCCGCCGCGTTGTACCAGCGGTGGACGAGCCACTTCGGGGTGGACATCCTGGACGGCATCGGGATGACCGAGATGCTGCACATCTTCCTGTCCAACCGGGAGGGCCAGGTGCGGCCCGGCAGCACCGGAACCGCGGTGCCCGGCTACGAGCTGCGGATCCTCGACGACGCCGGCGCCCCGGTCCCGGCCGGCACGCCCGGCACCCTGTACGTGCGCGGTGCTTCCGCCGCGACCGGCTACTGGTCGCGGTACGACGCCTCCCGGCAGGTGTTCCAGGGGGAGTGGCTGCGCACCGGCGACACCTACGTCCAGGACGGCGAGGGCTACTACACCTGCCTCGGGCGCACCGGTGACATGCTCAAGGCCAGCGGCATCTGGGTGTCACCGGCCGAGGTGGAGGAACGGCTACTCGCCCACCAGGCCGTCGCGCAGGCCGTCGTGGTCGCCGGGCAGGACGGCGACGGCCTGGATAAGCCCGTGGCCTACGTCATGCTCCGGCCCGGGGCCCGGGCCACCGAGGACGAGCTGATCCAGTTCTGCCGAACCGGGCTGCCGGCCTTCAAGCGGCCCCGGCGCGTGGTGTTCACCGACGCCTACCCCACCACCGCCACGGGCAAGATCCGGCGCGTCGAGCTCCGGGCGCTGGCCACCACCCTGCTGGCCGGGGTCAGCCGCGGGAGCGGGGCGGGTCAGGACGGGTCGCCGGGGGACGGGGAGCCGGCCAGCCACGCGGCGCCCTCGGCGTAGAGCCGTTCGACCGCCTCCCCGGTCAGCCCGGGTAGCCCCGCCTTCACCGTGAGCCCGGCCTTGGTCTGCAGGTAGCCCAGGTGCCGGTAGCCGGCCGGGAACCGGGCCAGCAGCCCGGGATCGAGCCGGAGCGTGTCCGCGGGATCCAGGACGTGGAGGCGGTCCTTCTCGTAGATCGGCTGGCGGCGGACGATCTTCCACTGTCCCTCGTGCCGGCCGCAGAAGTCGTAGAAACGGCCCGTGCACACCACGTCGACCGCGACGCCGTCGACCGCGGCCCGCTGGGTGATCGTCATCTTGGTCTGCGCGACGGCCCGGTCCCCGGCCACGTCGGCGGTGTGCCCGCCCAGGAAGTGCAGGATGTCGACCCCCTGCTCGAACCCCCGGCGGCTGGCCGCGATGAAGTCCCGGGCGGGGCCCTGGAACCAGGTAGCGGTCATCCAGCCCTCGGTTGGATGCCAGACGCCCGCGAACCGTTCCCAGTCCCCGGCGTCCCGCCATAGCGCCCAGTTCTCCACCAGCTCGCGGATCGCGAGTTTGTCCGCTTCCAGGGTCGGCAACCGAAGACTCCCTTTACGTTCCGGGCTGTGGTGGAAAGCTACTGCATGAGAGGGAGGCGCCGCGCGATGACGTTGGACCCGCAGCCGAGGGACACCCGGGTCGCGGTGGTCGGCGGCGGGATCGGGGGGCTGGCCGCGGCCGCGTTCTTGCACCGGGCGGGCCTGCGGGCCACGGTCTACGAGCAGGCCGCCGAGCTGAAGGAGGTCGGGGCCGGGCTGATCGTCGCGCCGAACGGCGCCCGGCTGCTGCGGCGGCTGCCCTCGGCGGCCGGCCTGGAGCGGGTCGGCGTAGTGCTCGAGACCGGCTGGGAATTCCGGCGCTGGGCCGACGGCACGGTCCTGTTCGCCCAGCAGCTCGGGGAAGCCTGCGCCCGGCGGTACGGGGAGCACACCTGGGCGCTGCACCGGGCCGACCTGCTGGAGGTGCTGCGCGCCGCCGTGCCCGCGGAGGCGGTCCGGCTCGGCCGGCGCTGCACCGGCGTGGCGCAGGACGCCAGCGGGGTCACGCTTACGTTCGGCCCCGGCGAGCAGGTCCGCGCCGACGTCGTGATCGGCGCCGACGGGATCCACTCGGCCGTGCGGGAACACGTCACCACCTCCGGCGTGCCCCGGGGGTCGGGGCTGTGCGCCTGGCGTTCGCTGGTGCCGGCCGGCGCGGCCCCGGCGTTCGCCCGCCGGCCGGTGCAGACGCTGTGGCTGGGCCACCGCCACCACCTCGTGCACTACCCGGTGTCGGCGGGGCGCCTGGTGAATATCGTGGCGTTCAGCCCGGCGCGGGCCGGCGAGGTGGAATCCTGGTCGGCCGAGGGGCGGCCCGAGGACCTGGCCGCCGAGTTCGCCGGCTGGGACGAGCGGCTGGCCCGGCTGATCGCGGCCACGCGGCGGGTCGGGCGGTGGTCGGTGCTCGACCGGGCTCCGCTACCGCGCTGGGTGCGGGGCCGGGTCGCGCTGCTCGGGGATGCCGCCCACCCCATGCTGCCGTTCTTCGCGCAGGGGGCCGGGCAGGCTATCGAGGACGCCGTGACGCTGGCGGCGTGCCTGGCGGCCGGGGCGGATGATCCGGCCGGGGCGCTGGCCCGGTACGAGCGGGCGCGCGCCCCGCGAGCGACCCGGGTGCAGGAGGCGAGCCGCGGCCGGATCGCCCACCACCACCTGCCGGACGGCCCGCAGCAGCGGGCCCGGGACGCGGCCTTCGCCGGGGAGGACCCGCTCAGCCATAACGACTGGATCTACGCGTATGACGCCGAGCAGGCCGCCCCCGCGGCCGAGCCGGCGGGCGGGAGCTGAGAGGACGGACGGTCATGACGGAAACCGACATCAACGAGGACACCATCACCGACGCGGTGGTGCAGAGCTTCTCCGCGTGCCCGGACGAGCGCCTGCGGCAGTGCCTGACCGTGCTCACCCGGCACTTGCACGCGGCGGCGCGCGAACTGGAGCCGACGATCGCGGAATGGGAGACGCTGATCGGGTTCCTCACCGCGACCGGCCAGGCGTGTACCCCCACCCGGCAGGAATTCGTGCTGCTGTCCGACGTCCTCGGCGTCTCCGCCCTGGTCGAGAACATCAACCACCGCTCCGCCGCCGAGGCGACGCAGGCCACGGTGCTCGGACCGTTCCATATGACCGAATCTCCGCCCCGCGAGCTCGGCGACACGATCGACGAAGTCGGCCACGATGAGCAATGCCTGGTGTCCGGCCGGGTGCTCGACGCCCGCGGCCGCCCGCTGGCGGCGGCCACGGTCGACGTGTGGCAGGCCGATGACCAGGGTTTCTACGATGTCCAGCGGCCGGATGCGCAGCCGGCGGGCAACGGGCGGGGCCTGTTCACCACCAACGCCGGCGGCGAGTTCCGGTTCCGCACGGTGGTTCCGGCGCCGTACCCAATCCCGGTCGACGCGGCCGTGGGCACGCTGCTCGGCGCCACCCGGCGCCATCCGTTCCGCCCGGCCCACATCCACTTCATCGCCTCGGCCGCGGGTCACCGGCCGGTGACCACCCACATCTTCGTCGCGGGCGGCCCGTACCTGGACAGCGACGCGGTGTTCGCGGTGAAGCACAGCCTGATCCGGCCGTTCGACCTGGTCGACGACCCGGAGACGGCCACGCGCCACGGGCTGTCGAACCCGTTCCGGCGGGCGGAGATCGACCTCGTACTGGAGCCCGCCTGACCGCGGGGCGACGGCCAGGCGGGCTCTCAGCGGTCAGCGGGTCAGAAGCGCGGGGTGGCGCTGGAGATGTCGTAGCTCTGGCCCCAGTACCACTGCGTGGCGTCGGAGCCGGGCACGATGTGCGGGACGCCGGTCGGGTCGGCGATCCACCAGCGGATGCGCGCGCGCATCGAGGCCGGAAGCGAGGCGCAGGCCGCCTGGACCGACGGCCACTCCGACAGCATCGTGTAGATGTGCGCGAGCGCGTGCGGGTGGGCGCTCAGCCGTTGGTAGGCCCAGTTCGCGGCCCCGGACGGGGTGGCGTCGCCGGGCTCGACGTCGAGGGCCGAGGCCCGGTAGTCGCTCCCGGTGGTGTCGATCCACATCACCCGGCCCCGCCCGGCCACCTGCGCGGGCGACACCGCGTAGTTGCCGGTGGCGTAAGTGGCGACCCGGCCGTTGGCCGGGATCGCCGAGGGAGTGACCGAGTCGTAGAACTGCCAGCCCTGGGAGGAGGGCCCGGAACTCGTGGCCGCGAACGCGGGGGCCGCGCCGGCCGACACCCCGGCCAGGATGGCCAGGGCCGCGGCGGCGACCCCGAGGGTCAGGCGCCAGGGCCGGCGGATGCGACGCAGCGCAGACAGCGTGGCACCGAATGCGGACAGCATTGAATAAAAGCGGGGGGACAAATTGAAACCTTTGGTCGGGCGCGGGGGGCGCTCGGCGGTCACCCAGGACGCTGCCGGCCGGTGATTATGCGCCGGGCGGCGGCAGGAGCAGGATGTGACGCGGGGCAAGGCGACGCGTTACTCGGGGGCAACCATCACATGCCTGGGTGTTTTCGGTCGATAGTCTGAACGCCGAAAAGCAGACCGCTCGATGCCCTAAACCTGAAATCAAACTATGATCTGGATCACACTGGGTCGTCAGGTCATGATGTAATTTACTGCTGGATCTGCGCTTTATCCCGCAGATGTAGGCCCAGAGCGCGTTCTCCCGGCCGAGTCCGGGGGCCGGACCGGCTTCGGCCGCGGCCGCCAGGATGCCGGTCATGTAGTGGTCAGGCTGCTAGATCGTACCTGCGGAGAACTCCCGTCTAACCGGCCGGCGCTCTACCTGCGCCGCCAGGCGAGGAGGCGTTCGGCGCCTTCGACCTGAGTGAAGCCCGCACTGACCAGCTCACGCTGAATCACGTCCCATACGGGGCGGTAAGCGTAGCCGGTAATCTCCTCTTCGCTAATAACCTTCTCGCCCTCGGTGACCCGGTACAGATAGCGAGCGCGGATCGCCTCGTCATCCGCCTCGAGAATCTCCGACAGAACCGTGTAGGTATGCCGGCCCACCTGACGCGAATCCTCCTCTTGGAGCGGGCGGGGCTTCGGCGGACCGCCATCGCGCCAGGTGAAGACCAGCAGCCCGGCGGGGGCCAGCTGAGCCGCCAGTACCGGCCAGAGCCGCTTGCGATAGCCCGGCTCCAGCGCATACATCACGTTGATCATGACCACGGCTTCAACCGGCTCGGCCAGGTCTACGCTCAGCGCATCGTCAGGGAGCACGGTCACACGCTCCAGCAGATCCGGGCGCGAACTCAGCCGCGACAGCAACACGCCGCGCATGCCGGGCGATGGTTCCAGCGCGAAGATCTCGGCCGGTGTCCAGTCGGCCAGCGACGTGGTGATCAGACCGGTTCCGGCGCCGATTTCCAGGATGCTCCGCCGGACCCCGGCCAGCAGCGGGGGCAGCTTCTCGCGGATCTCGGGAACATGCCCGTTTTCGTGGAAAAGATCGTAGAAGGGCAGGGAGATGAAGTCGGCCATGGCGGGCCACCCTATCCGGCCTTGACCTGCGGCGGCGGGTAAGCTAGCGGGTGCGACGGCAGGGTCCCGCCGCGCCCGTTCGCCGCCGCGCAGGCCGAAGAGAACCTCCGTGACCAGACAGGTAATCAAGCTTGGCTCGAGTTCGATCGCCAGCCGCGACGGGCTCGCCCTCGACGTCATAGCCGGCCTGGTCAGCCAGATCGCCGCGGCGCAGCGGGCCGGGCACGAGATCCTCCTCGTCACCTCGGGCGCGGCCCGGCTCGGCCGGCGGCTGCTGGCCTTCGAGGGGCCGCCCGGTCCGCAGGCCGTGGACACGGCCATGCCCGCCGCCGTGGGCCAGCCCGCGCTGATGGCGCTGTACCGGCAGCTCGCCGCAGCGGTGGGGGTCGAGGTCTGCCAGATCCTGGTCTCCCGCAGCGACCTGGCCTCCGCGCGGGCCATGGGCGACCTCGGCCACCTGCTGCGGGAGGCCGTCGGCCGGGGCCTGCTGCCCATCGTGAACGGCAACGACGCGACCGACCCGCTGTCCGCGCTCGACAACGACCAGGTCGCCGTCGCGGTCGCGGTGGCGGCCGAGGCGACCCGGCTGCTGTTCCTCACCGACGTCCGGGCCGCGTATCGCGATCACGCGCTCAGCGACCGGATCACCCGGCTCACCCCGGACGAGGCGCGCGCGGTCCGGGCCACCGCGGGCGGGACCGGCCGGGGCGGCATGAGCTCGAAGCTCGGCGCGGCGGCGAGGGCCGCCCGCTGCGGCGTCGAATGTGTGATCGGCTCGGCCCGGGAACCCGACGTGGTGAGCCGCAGCCTCAACCCGCGCGCCCGGGTCGGCACGGTGATCCGGGGCGGGAGCACCCGGCTCGAGCCGTCCCGCCGCTGGATCGGCGGCATGGCCTATTCCGAGGGCTCGGTGCACGTCAACCGCGACGCCGAGATGAGCTTGCGCACCGGCAGCACGCTGTTCCTGTCCGGGGTCAAGCGGGTCGACGGCGAGTTCGCGGCCGGCTCGGTCGTCGAGCTGGTCGACGTCCGCCATCCGGAACGCCTGATCGGCCGGGGCTCGGTGGCCCTGCCCGCCAGCCTGCTGCGGCTGCTGCGGGCGCTGTCCCCGCAGCAGGTGGCCTGCGCGATCTCGATCCTGCTCCGGCTGCGCCACGGCGCCGCGGCCACCGGGGCCGGCGGCACGGCGCCACTGCTCGACCCGGATGTCTATCCCGACTGCCGGGAACTGGCCGGAGGCGCGTCCCGGGCCAGCCAGGAGGCGTTCGCGCAGCTCGCGGCGTTCTCCGCGGACCGGGTGAGCGACCTGGCCGACGCTCTGCTGCTGGCGCAGCCCGGTCTGAGCACGACGTTCCTGCTCAGCCGGGGCTTCCTCGACGGCCAGGTGCCCGCCGAGCCCGCCGCGCGGCGGGTGGTCCGCGGCATCCACGCCGTGCACCGCGAGTCGCTCGTGGTCTACGCCGGGTAGGCCGTTCCGCGCGGCACGACCGCGTACTGGCGCAGATACAGATCGCGGAACGTTACGGGTCCGCGCGGTCCCGGGACTTTATCGATGTTGATGCCGGTCTCCGGTACCGACAGCAGCTTGAACCCGTCCAGCAGGCGCGGCGTCGCGTTCCAGAACGCGCCGGTCCCGGCGTAGCCGTCGAGGAACCGGCCGGCCGCGGCGGGGTCCGCGGCCACGACGGCGGCGGCCAGCCCGGACGTCTCCCGGTTGGCGATCGCGGCCGCGTCCGCGGCGCCGGCCGCCGGGGCGATCGTGATCGTGGCCTCCTCGCCCGGCTGGAGCGCCCACTCCCGGCCCAGCGCGTGCCGGTGCGGCGGCAGCGAGACCGCGACGCCCAGCCGGCCCGCAAGCGCGGTCACCGCCGGGATCGTGACGTCCCAGGTCTCCTCCTGCACGAGCAGCAGGTTCAGCCGGTTGCAGACGCCCAGGCGGTCCAGGCTGCGCTCGATGAGCCGGAGCGCCAGCGCCTGGTCGGCCGACGCGTCGAGGTAGATCACCGCGCCGCCGTCGGCGTGCGCCAGCGTCCGCACCCCGTGCAGCGCGGCCTCGCGGGCCAGCGCCCGGGTGCTCTCCCCGCTGCCGCGCAGGATGACCAGCGGGATCAGGTCCGGCTGGCGCACCAGCGCGAACGCGGTCTCGCGGCCGGCCCCGCGCAGCAACTGGACCGCCGCCGGGTCCAGCCCGGCGCCCGCCATCGCCGGGCCGACGACCACGTCGACCAGGACCCCGGCCGACCGGATGGCGCTGGAGCCGGTGCGCAGCACGCCCGCGTTGCGCGACTTGATCAGCTGCGACGCGATGTCGACCACCACGTTCGGGCGGGCCTCGAAGTTGGCCCCGATGACGCCC
>Ga0102924_1006982_pt1 | contig 10462 bp, 11 predicted proteins | sample PaiPotPPM11metaG_FD_80116 | JGI IMG/M metagenome (GOLD analysis project Ga0102924, IMG submission 80116) | Iron sulfur acid spring bacterial and archeal communities from Banff, Canada, to study Microbial Dark Matter (Phase II) - Paint Pots PPM... ...
GCGCAATCTCGATCGTGGTCAGGCCGGCCACCGCCCGAAGGGTGAGGGCGACCTGCGCTTCCCTCGAGAGCGCCGGGTGGCAGCAGGTGAAGATCAACCGCAACCGGTCGTCCCCCTCCGCGGTGTCATCTCTCATGAGGTCTCCTTCCAGTTGGGCAAGCTTGTCCCGGAATCGAGCCTGGCGCCGCATCTGGTCGACGGCCTTCCGCCGGGCAGTCGTCAGCAGCCAGGCGCCCGGTTTCTCCGGAATGCCTTCTTTCGGCCAGTGCTCGATGGCTTCGAGCAACGCCTCCTGGACCAGCTCTTCGGCCAGGTCAAAGTCGCCCAATATCCGGACCAACGCCGCAGTCAACCGCCCGGTCTCCTCTCGGAAGACCGCGGTCAGCGCGGCGTCGGTCGCGGACCGGTTTTGGTCTAGCGCTGGGGCTCGCCCCGATCGACCACGGGTCGGACCTCGACGGGACCCCCGGTGGGCCAGCCCTTCGCCATCTCGAGCGCCTCATCGAGGTCAGCCACAGTAACCTCCGCATAGCCGCCGATCGACTCCTTGCCCTCGATGAAGGGCCCGTCCGTGATCACCGGCTTGCCGTTGTTGAACTTGACCGTGGTCGCGGTGCGCTCGGGCTGGAGCTCGTGTCCACCCGTGATCCTGCTCGCGTACTTCTGGAACCACTGGTTGATCGGGGCATAGGCCGCCATCCTCTGTGCCTCAGGCATCGCTTCCCATTGCTTCGCCCGCTCTTTCGTCTCGCCGAACAGCAATACGTATTTCATCGTGTGCGCTCCTCCTTGAAGTTCCGCGGACCTTGCCCGCTTTGTACAGTACGACGAACAAGGGAGCCCCTGAATCGACAGGCCTTGTTAGGCTGTAGTCGGTGGTTGAGTCTGCTCGCTATGGGGACCGCGTCGCGGTTCCTGAGCCCTATTCCATCGAGCACATCCCGTTCGCCGACCGCCACGGCCACAGCCGCCAACTGCTCTGGCTCTGGCTGGCGGCCAACCTGACGATCGCCGACTACGCGATCGGCTTCGTCCCGGTGGCGCTGGGCTTGTCGCTTGGCCCGGCGATCCTGGCGCTGGCGCTGGGCAACATCCTCGGTGGGCTGGTGCTCGCGTGGTCGGCCGCCATGGGGCCAGCCGCCGGCTACCCCCAAATGTTCATCGGCCGCCGTGCCTTCGGCCGCGTAGGCGGCTATATCCCGGCAGGGTTGAACTGGCTGAGCACAGCCGGCTGGTTCACGGTCAACACCATCCTCGGTAGCTTTGGGATCCAGCTGCTCGTCCCCGGGATCCCGTTCGCGGTGGCGGCGGCCATCCTCGTGGTGGTGCAGACGCTGCTCGTCATCTATGGGCACAACCTGATCCAGGCTTTCGAGCGTTACATGGCCCTGATCCTCGGCGTTCTCTTCGCCATCGCGACCGTGATCGCGCTGACCCAGGGTTCGGCGATCGCAGCCTGGCACCCCAAGCCGGTCGGTGGCACGCTGGCGCTGTTCGCCATCGTGCTCGCCATCTCCTTCTCGTACATCATGAGCTGGTCGCCGTACGCCTCCGACTACTCCCGCTACCTGCCAGAGATCACATCGCGCTCCTACATCGCCATTTACGTTTTCATCGGTGCCGTGGTCGCTTCCTTCCTCACCGAGGTGGTCGGCGTCCTCGTCGCGATCCTGGCCCCGCGAGCCTCGAGCTCGATCGCCGCGCTCAAGACGGCGATGGGCGGCTTCGGTGCTTTCGCAGTCGTCGCCGTGATTCTCGGGGCAACCACAGCGAACGTGCTCAACCTCTACTCCAACACCATCTCGGCGAAGGTTCTCGATATCCGCCTTCCGCGCTGGCAGCTTGCGGTAGTAGGCGGCGCCCTGGCGTTCATCGTTGCCTTGATCGGCTACCAGAACTTCACCAACAATTACATCAACTTCCTGGTCGTGCTCGACTACTGGATCATGCCCTGGCTCGCGGTCGTGCTGCTCGACTTCTACGTATACAAGCACCGCGAACCGATGGGCTTCAGCGAGGCGCCGAACTGGAATCTGAACGGTCTGGTCGCCTTCATCATCGGACTGGCGGTGTCGAGCCCCTTCATGTCCGAGAAGTTCTACACGGGGCCATTTGCCTCCTGGTTCAGCGGCGCCGATTTCGGCTATTTCATCGGCTTCATCGTGGCCGGCGCGGTATACGCTGTCCTCAATCGCAGTCGCGCGTCGCAACACTAACGACTCGAGGAGGACAGGGATGGCGGACAACCAGCGCTCGGTCGAGACCAGTGCGAGTCCTGCAACCGTATGGAAGGTCTGGTCGGACACGACCACCTGGCCGGAATGGAACCCGGACGTGCAGTCGATGACCCTCAATGGACCCTTCACGGCCGGCACAGCGGGGACGATGAAGACCAAGCAGGGAACGCGCCAGGTTCAACTGACCGAGGTCGTGCCCGGACGCTCGTTTCGGTTGGAGACGACCGTCATCCCGTTGACGCGGTTTGCCTTCGAGTGCCAGGTCTTAGCCGGCCCAACCGGCAAAACCACGATCAGCCAGGCGATCCGCGTCGGAGGCCCATTGGGCGGCGTGGTGGGTGGAATGATGGGCCCGCAGATCGCCAACACCTTCCCGCCGTTATTGCAGGGCCTCGCGCGCAAGGCCGAAGCGAGCGAGGGCCGAGGCTAACCCTTCGCGTCGGACTTCGGGATACGCCCGATGATATAGATGATGGTCGGTTCCCTCTATCTCGAGCAACTGTCAGACGCCGATCTCGGGCTGCTCGCCTCAGCCGCGGACGCCCGGGATGACGTGGGGCGCGATCCCGCCCGCCTCGAGGCGTTGATCGACAGTCCCGCCACCTTCCGGCAGCTCTTCAGCACGCCTGGTCGAGACCCACTGCTGCGGGGCACGCCGTTTCTCATCTTCGCCGTGTTGATTCATCGCGTGGTTCGTGACCTCAGCCAAGCGTCCTTCGTCGAAGAATGGGTCGGGCCGCGGCAACGCGTGCCCGTGTTCGATACGGCAGGCCTTAAAGACTTCGGCGCCGACCCGCTGCGACGCTTCTTCCTCGTCCAGCTGCTGGCCTCGTACACGAACGTGGCCAGTGGCAGCATGCTGGTCAAGACCAGCCGGGGCTGGCGGCGCCGGCGCTTTAGCGAGCTCGATCCCATGCGCTTGATCGAGCTGGCGGAGCTGGTGCCGGAGCCCGAGCGGCCTTCCGTCTACCGCCGGCTGGGCGACCTGTCGCTCTTCTTGACGGGCATCTTTCCGGATTACGCCGCCGAGCGGCTGGTCGCGGAGCGCGAGCGCCGTGGGCTGGAGCGGGCGTTGGGGCCGGCCGACCGGGAACAGGCCGAGGGCCGCGATGGGATCTGGCTCCTCGAGCAGCTCGGACGGCGCGCCTACCGGATCGCCCGGCACGGCGCGGATCGCGAAGCGCCAATGGCCGGCGTGCTCGCCGACGTCAGCCAGAATTTTGCCGTCGCCCGCCGGGTCTTGAACTTCCTGACCGACCGGTACCTCTACCCCACGCGGCATCAGTGGTTCGGTACGGATTGATGGCGCGCTGGAGCGAGTTCGCGTCGGCCGAACCGGCGCTCGCTCGCCGGGTCGAGGAGCGATTCGGCATCCGGAAACACAAGACCCTCGCGACGCTGCGCAAGGACGGCTCGCCTCGTATCAGCGGCATCGAGGTGGAGTTCGCTGACGGCGAGCTGCTCCTGGGAATGATGCCGGACTCGATCAAGTTGCACGACCTCGAGCGCGATCCGCGGCTGGCGCTACACAGTCCAACCGAGGACCCGCCGGACGGACGGACGCTCGGCTGGGCCGGCGAGGCGAAGCTGGCCGGGTTCGCCGTGGAAGTCGACGCCCCGGACTCACCGGTCGCGGGCGGGCGCCGCTTCCGGGTCGACATCACCGAAGCCGTCTTCACTCACTTGAACGAGGCGGGTGACCGGCTGGTGGTCGAGTCATGGCATCCGGCTACAGGGACGCGCCGACTCGAACGACGTTGATACCTCAGGCGCGCGGTTGCGCGGAGACCGACACTGGTGGACCGATACCGATCAGGTTGCCTTCCGAGTCCTTCAGCCACGCCGCCTTCGACCCCCCGACGTTGGCGATGCCAGCGACGGTCTTGAGCATGGGCGTGTCGTACTCTTCTAACTTGACGCCCCTTGCCTTGAGGTCTTTGACGACCTGCTCGAGGTCCGACACCTCGACATACAGCTGGGTATACGATCCGGGCGACTTCCCGCCACTCAGGAAAACGCTGAAACCGGTGCCGCCGGCCATCACATAAAGCAGGCCGCCTGCCATCTCCTGGGTTGGCGTCAACCCCAACTTGTCGCGATAAAAGGCCTTCGCGCGCTCGAGATCTTGCGCCGGGAGCATCGCCGCCACGCGTGATTGGTTGAACATCGGCCACCTCCTGCTGGTCGCGAGCTTACACCGAATCGATCCATCAAGTGTTTAATTGAAATTCATTGAGCGCAACCACCCATCGAGTTCGTTCCCACAAAGGAGACCGCGAGCAAGCGCTCGTCAACGCCGCCTTCAACCAGATTGCCGAGCGGGGTTTCGAGGGACTGCGGACGCGCGAAGTGGCAGCGGGCGTGGGCCTTAACATCGCGACGCTCCACTATTACTTTCCGACCAAGGAAGCGCTGATCCGGGGCGTCGTGGCGCACGCGATGGATCGCTTTCGCTCCACCCTGGCCCCACACGGCTCGCCGGAGGATCAGCTTCGTAACCATCTGCGGGCCGTTCGCAAACTGCTGCGAGACGAACCCGAGGTCGGCGCCGTCATGGGCGAGCTCGCGCTCCGCTCGGCACGGGACCCTTCGCTCGCTCGCATCATGGCCGAGTCGTACCAGGCCTGGCACCAGACCCTGCGCGGGCTGTTGCGGCGAGCCGCTCGAGCCGGCAAGCTCGCGCATGACCTGGACAACGACGACGTGGCCGCCCTGATCATGGCCACCCTCACCAGCATGACCCTGCCGAGCACGGCGTCCGCCGATCGCACCGATCGGGCCTTCCGTCAACTGGAACGGTGGCTGGGGCTGTCCGCGCCGAAAAGGCACAGGAGCGTGTCAAGCAACTGATTGACGGATCTGCTATCCTGAATTCAATCATCTGATTGACATTACTCGGAGGTTCCCAATGGCTATGCCAGCACAGCAGATCAATCATGCGTCACCGCGGGACGACAACGGTCCGGCGCGACCGCCTTTCTTCGTCGGCCTCTTCAATCCGATCGCCCGCCGGATGCTCCGCGGTGGCGTGCCGATGGGTCCCAACGCCCTTCTCACCGTTCGGGGCCGCACCAGCGGCCTGGATCGATCCACCCCGGTCGCCGTCGTTTCGATTGGAGGTCGGCGTTGGGTGTTGGCGACCTTTGGGGACACGAACTGGGCCCGCAATCTTCGAGCCGCCGGAAAGGGGACCGTCACCGTCAATCGTCGGGCCGAACCGGTTGCCGCTCGCGAACTGCCGGCGACGGAGGCGGAGGCCTTCTACCGCGATACCCTGGCCCCATACGTGAGCAGCATTCCGCTGGGCCTGGGCCGCTTTATGCTGGGCTCACTCCTCGGCGCGAAAGAGATGCTGACGGATCCGCAAGCCGCTGCGCTCCATCGCCCGGTCTTCGAGCTACGGCCTGTGACTGGTAGCGGTTCACCGGTTGACGAGGCCCCTCGCGCCGGATAACGGGGACCACGAATTCCGGGCGGCCACGGGTCGATTACGAGGCCGGGTCGGGTACCTCGACTACGACGCGGACGCCGAATGGCGAACGATTGTAGGAGACCGCCACCAGCCCGCCGATCAACCCCCCGACCAGCGCGGCGAAGACACCGACCAGGAGACCGACGGCGGGAATCACGATGAACCAATCCGCCTGCAGGCGTTGCAGCACCGGAATCTGGTTGCCGAACGGCAGCAACTGTTCGGTCACGCCCACGGTGAAGGTGAGATCGCGCTGCCAGCTCAAGATGGCGCCCGAGAACCAGGAGAGGATGGCCCCGAGCACGCATCCCGTGACCAGGCCGAGGGCAAAACCGATCCATCCGCCGGCGATCAACGCCGCGCGCACCGAGACCGCCACCACCCGGCCACTCACCTGGTGCATCAGGAGGACACCGTTGCGCGTGGCCGCGGCCGAGTCAGGAGGAGCACCAACAGGATCGCCGCGGGAATCGCAAGCGCGACGACAAGGGCGTAGGCAAAGTAGCCGAGAAATCGCAACGCCGGGGCTGATTTCCGCGCCTGGCCTGTTGCCGAGGAGACAATCTTCTGCTTCGCCCCCTGCCCGGCGCCGCCCGCGAAGAGCTCGGCCGCCTGCAGGCCCGCCGGCCGAGGATCCCCGTTCGGTGTGTAGAGACCGAAGTGCTCGATCTTCACCCCCGGCCGCTGCGTCCAGTAATCATCGAGGGTCCACCAGACCGCCGCGCCGACGAAGCCGGACGGATTGGTATCGAGATCCGCTGCCGCCGCCTGGTAGGTATCGGCGAGGATGCGCCGCTGCTCCTCCTGGTCCGCGAGCGTGTCGGCCCAGTGGCCGTACTCGAGGATCATGATCGGTTTTCGCGGAAAGGTGGCGTGAGCGATCTGCAGCGCGCGACTCGTTCCCGGCGCAGCATCCGGCCCGTAGAAGACCCCGTAGTACGTCGTGAAACCGGCGACGTCGAGCGGCTGACTCGTCCGGTCGTCGGGCTGGCTGCCGTACGCCGCCTGTCCGGTCAAGCGCGTGCCGTCGATGGCGCGATCGAGATTGTGCAGGGTGGCGAGCGCCTGCTCGCGCTCGATCCCGCCGGTCGACTCGTTGGCGAGCCCATGAAAGAGCACGGATGGGTGGTTCATGTCGCGCAGGTCCATTTCGCTCAACATCTGCTGCGGGATCCCACGGTCCATCGCGATCGTGAAGGTCTCGGGCGTGTAGTGGTAGAGCGGGATCTCTTCCCAGATCGCGTAGCCCAAACGGTCGGCCAGCATCAGGAGCAGCGGGTTGGCCGGATGGTGGTCGGCGCGGATGAGCTGGACATTGATGGCATTCGCCTTCTCGAGCAGGATCAAGATGTCGTCCGGCGTGACGACTGGCCCGCCGCGCGGCCGGCCGTTCACCGCAGGATAGACGCGCTCATCGTGGAGGGCGACTCCCGCGTAGGCGACCGGGTTGCCGTTGAGCAGCAGGCGCGGCGACCTGGCATCGACGCTGATGTGCCGCAGCCCGAAGGTCTCGTAGAGCTGATCCGACCGCCGCTCCTGCCAGAACACCTGGACCTGGAGAACATACAGCGCCGGGGATTGCGGCGACCAGAGCGCGGCATTGGTGAGCGAGAAGCTGGCGTGTACCTGGCTGGTGCCATCGCGGCCGAGCTGGCCGGCATCGATCCGTTGGGACGCGATCGGCACCGCACTATCGGGGATCAGGCTCGTCGGATCGGGGTTGGTCTGATTGGTCAGGTCCACTGTCGCGGGCAGAACGTCGAGGCCGACCTCGACCGGGGTCGGGCCTCCCCCACGCTGGTGCAGCGTGACAGAAATATCGGCGCTGTCGAGGTGAGGAACGACGTCGGCGCGGGCGGCATAGACGGGTGCCGTCGCCTCGATCCAGACCGGCTGGGTGAGACCGCCGTAGTTCCACCAGTCGGTGAGACCCCAGGGAACGATGTCCTGCCGCGTGCCCCACGGCGGGTTGTCGACCCGAACCGCGATCGTGTTGACCTCGTTGGGCAGCACCGCGTCCGTGGCATCGAAGGCGAAGGGAGTCGAGCCGCCTTCGTGGTAGCCGAGCCAGTGGCCGTTCAGCCAGACGTCCGCGATGTAGTTGGCGGCGCCGAATTTCAGCGTGACCGCCTGGTTCTGCCATTCGGCCGGAACGTCGAAGTCCTTCCGATACCAGGCTCCATCAGCGGATGACGCCGGTGGTGGATCGAAGGATCCCGGCACCTCGACCGTAGGCCAACGCGTGTCGTCGAAGGCGGTTGATTCGCGCCCCGCAGCATCGGCCACGATCTCCTTCAATGACTGCGATCGCACCGCGAGCGAGAGATCATGGTTCATCGGCGTCGATTGAAGCCGCCACAGGCCACCCAGCTCGAGGCGTCGACGGGGCTGATAAGAAAAGGTCGGGACCGGGATGCCATTCTGAAAGGCGATCCGATTGCCGCCAATGGACTTCATGCTCAGCGTGGGGGCCAGTTCGGATGCGGCCTCCGGACTGGCGCACGCCGAGAGCAGAGCCCCGAGGACGACGTTAGCCAGGATGAGACCGGCGAACCGGTGGGCACCGCGCAACGAGGTGCATTATCGGCCAGTCGGCCGACGGAGGCTGCCGGGCTCGAGATGGCGTTGCTCGAGCAGATGCCGGACCGCCTCTCCCCCCTCGAGTGTGAGCGCGGCAGCCGCCACCGTTGCGCACTCGGCTGCGTTCAGCTGCCGAACAGTGGCTTTGATCCGCGCGACCATCGGCGGGGGGACACTCAACTCATCGACGCCGAGCCCCACCAGGAGCGGAACCGCCCAGAGATCTGAGGCCATCTCGCCGCAGACGCCGACCCAGCGCCGATGCTCATGGGCGGCCTTCACCACCTGGTCGATCATCCGGAGTACAGCGGGGTGCAGGCTGTCCGCGAGCGGCCCTAGCTCCGGGTTGGTGCGATCGGCCGCAAAGAGGTACTGGGTGAGGTCGTTGGTGCCGATGCTGAAGAAGTCGACCTCGCGGGCGAGCAAATCGGCCCCGATCGCGGCGGCCGGGACCTCGACCATGATGCCCACCGGCATGCGCGGCCCATTGGCCCCGGGCGCGTTGACATCCTTCGCCGCCTCGGCGAGGATGGCCTTCGCCTGGCGCACCTCATCGAGCGTCGACACCATGGGGAACATCAGGCGCAGCGGATGTTTCGCCGCGACTCGAAGCGCGGCCCGCAGCTGGTCGGCCAGCAGGTCCGGCCTGCGCAGTAGCTGGAGACGAAGGCCACGCACACCCAGGGCCGGGTTCGCCTCGGGCGGCTGCGGCAGAGCTGGGAGCGGTTTGTCCGCTCCCACGTCGAGGGTTCGCAAGATGACCGGCCTGGACCCCATCGCGGCCGTGACCGACTCGAGCATCGCGACCTGCTCATCCTCGGTCGGCAAGCGCTCCAAGCCGAGAAAGAGGAACTCGCTGCGGAGCAGTCCGATCCCATCCGCGCCGGCCGCGGCGGCGCGCCTCGCGTCCTCGAGGTTGGCCGCGTTGCTGCCGACCTCGACGCGACGCCCATCCCGCGTGACGGCCGGCTCCGCATCAACCGCCAATGCGGCCGGGCCGGCGTGGCCTCGAATCGCCTCTGCCGGTGGATCGACGAGCAGCGTACCCTCATCGCCGTCCAGCAGCAGGGCCTGACCATCGGCAACGGCTTCGAGCAGGCCGGGGATCCCGACGACGGCCGGCAGGCCGAGCGCTCGGGCGAGGATGGCCGTATGCGCGGTCGCGGTTCCCTGCTCGGTGGCGAAGCCGACCACGAGCGCGCGGTCGAGTCCCGCCGTTTGCGAGGGCGCGAGGTCGCGCGCTACCACGATCGAGGGCTGCGACGGCAGCACGGGGACGTCGCTCAATCCATGCAGGGCTCGACGCACCTGGTCGACCACGTCGTCGACGTCAGCCGCGCGCGCCTGAAAGACCGGGTCCGGTGACGCCCGCAACATGGCGGCGAAGGGCGCCATCGTCTCCGCGACCGCCACATCCGCGGGGGTCCCCTGCATGGCCAGGCCGCGGGCCCCCTCGAGCAGCGCCGGATCCTCCAGCATCAGGGCCTGGGCCTCGAGGATGCCCGCTTCGGCCGACGCGCCGCCGGCGTGCAGTCGCGCGGTGGTGGCAGATAGGCGCCCCTTGACGTGCTCGATGGCGCGTTCTAACTCGTCCGCCCCTCCCTCGCCCGTGGGTGCGGGGGCTGTGCTCGCGAGTGGCGCGTCCTTCCATCGCCACGCAGGCGCAAACGCCTGTCCCGGCGCCGCGGCGATCCCCTTGAGCCGCTTCCGCTCAGAACTATTCGCCGAAGTCACGATCGACGAGCTCGGTGAGCGCGGCGACCGCGGCATCCGCCTGCGGGCCATCGGCGCGAACCGTGATCGTCGTTCCCTGGCTGACGCCGAGCGTCAGGACATTGAGGATGCTCTTCGCGTCTCGAACCATGCCATCTTTCACAACCTCGACGCGCGTGTCCTTGAAGCGTGCAGCCGTCTGCACGAAAAGCGCGGCCGGCCGCGCATGTAGCCCGACCTTGTTCATGATGGTCAGCTGGCGTTCGGTTAGGACGTTTATCGCCTCCCTCTCAGCCGTAGTCTGCAGCCCAGAGCGCATTCGGTCAAGGTCGCTCAAGGGTTCACCGATCCGAAAGCCGCCGGTGGCCCGTAAAATCGAAGCCTTAAAGAGGAGGTGGCGATGGCCACTCGGACGACCGTCACGCCGGGCCGCCCGCGCGCCGTCGATGGATCGTTGAGC
>Ga0102924_1006983_pt1 | contig 10462 bp, 9 predicted proteins | sample PaiPotPPM11metaG_FD_80116 | JGI IMG/M metagenome (GOLD analysis project Ga0102924, IMG submission 80116) | Iron sulfur acid spring bacterial and archeal communities from Banff, Canada, to study Microbial Dark Matter (Phase II) - Paint Pots PPM... ...
CCGCTGAGCCATCCGACGAGCACCGCAAGCATCCCCACCGAGGCGGGCAACACGGGCGCCACGAGGACCACGCGCCCGGCGGACAGGCTGCGCGGCAAGCGGCGCTGGCCACCCTGCTCGAGCGCAGCCAGCGCGATCAGCAGAAAGCCGGCGACCCAACCGGTCCCGAACGGAGAGACGCCGGGAAACGTGGGGTTGATCGCGGTCACGTACCAGTACGCGGAGTCCGACAGCGCCATGCACACGATGCCCGCGCCCAGCAGGCCAAGCCCGGGGTGCGCCTTGCCCCGGCGCCGCAGAGCCACGAACAGGACGGCGCTGAGCGCCACGGCGTCGAGTCCGGGGTAGGCGAGGTTGACCGCCTCGCCGAGCACCGAGCTCTTGGTGGTGGCGAGCACCCGGCCGATGATCAGGCTCCAGCTGAGCAGGAAGAAGCCGGCGGCGAGCAGCAGCCCCTCGGCGGCTCCCCGCAGCTGCGAGAGCCGACCGGCGGGCGTCTGCACCATCGTCAGCAGCCCCGCCACCACGAGCGCCGGAAACGCGAGAAAGCCGACGTCCAGGATCGAGGCGGACGGAGGCGTGGTATTCAGCGCGACTTCCTCGACCGACCAGCCGATCTGGCCAAGCGCCCACGCGCCTGCGCCACAGGCGACCAGCGTCCATGCCACCCACCCACGCCCCGCTCCATCGTCCACGCGCGAGCGCGCGATGTACTCCCGCCGCGCCCGCACGGCGCAAGCGATCGTGGCAAGCACGGCGGCGAGCGCTTCGAAGACGTCGGCAAAGGCCGTCCAGCCGGGCGAGTTGCCCACATGTACGGCCGTCAAGACGAGGAACACGACGACTGCGGCCGCGGCCAACTGCTGCGCAACCGATCGGCGGCGCAGGGCGCCTGTGAGTTGGTGGAAGTTGGATGCGCGCATAGCCGCCAGGACCAGGACGCTGCTGGTCCTCAGCTGCTATCGGCGCGCATACGCGCTAACGGATCAGTGATTGACCGCAGTGCTTGGGCGGCTCGCGCCGGCCAAGCGACCGCCTAGCGCCTAGCCGCCGGCCATGGCGGGCAGGATCACAAGCGTGTCGCCGTCGCGCACAGCGGTGTCCAGCCCGTCGAGCACACGCACGTCCTCGTCGTTGAGGTACACGTTGACGTAGCGGTTGAGCTGCCCGTCGGGCGAGAACAGCTGCTCCTGCGTGGCGGGATGGTTGGAAGCGAGGTCGCGCAGCACCGCGCCGACGTCCTCGCCGGAGGCGTCGACCTGCTTCTCGCCACCGACCGACGCGCGCAGCACCGGAGGAATCTTGATCGTCGCCATCTAGCTGCGGAGACTAACCTGCGGCTGCGCAGAACGCCTCGTAGTCGGGGAACACGCCCAGCTCCTCGTCGGCGATCTCGTCGGGGTCGCGCGAGCAGATCGGGCAGTCGGGGTCGCGGTGGACTTTGACCTCGGTGAGCGTGGCTGCGAGCGCGTCGTACAGCAGCAGGCGCCCGATTGCGGGCTCGCCGATGCCGAGGATCAGCTTGACGACCTCGGTGGCCTGCAGCAGGCCCATCGTGCCGGGCAGCACGCCGAGCACGCCGTTGGCGCCGCAGGAGGGCGCGAGCTCGGCGGGCGGCGGCTCGCGGAACAGGCAGCGGTAGCAGGGACCGTCGTAGGGTTTGAACACCGACAGCTGGCCGTCGAAGCCAAGGATGGAGGCGGACACGACGGGGATCCTCAGGCGCACGCTGGCGTCGTTGAGCAGGTAGCGCGTGGGGAAGTTGTCGACGCCGTCGACAACCACGTCATAGCCCTCGATTATCTCCACGATGTTGGATGCGTCGACGCGGGTCTTGTACTTGACGACGTTGACGTCGGGGTTGAGCGCGTGGATGGACTCCTCGGCGGAGTCGACCTTGGGGATGCCGACGCGCTGGGTCGAATGGATCACCTGACGCTGCAGGTTGGACAGGTCGACGTCGTCGTCGTCGACGATGCCAAGCGTGCCGACACCGGCGGCGGCGAGGTACAGCGCGGTGGGCGAGCCCAGGCCGCCAGCGCCCAGCAGCAGCACCTTGGCGTCGAGCAGCTTCTGCTGGCCCTCGGCGCCGATCTCGGGGATGAGCAGGTGGCGCGAGTAGCGCTCGCGCTGCTCGGCGCTGAGCGCACGCGGGATCTCGACCTCATAGCCGCGGTCCTTCCACAGCGTGATGCCACCGGTCATCGAGCGCACGCGCTCGTAGCCAAGGTCCTCCTGCAGTGTGCGCGCGGCGTAGGCGGAGCGGTTGCCCGACTGGCAGTAGAGGATCAGCTCGGCCGTGCGGTCGGGCGCGGCGCTGTCGATGCGTGCCTCCAGGTGCCCGCGCGGGATGCTCTTGGCGCCGGGCAGGTGGCCGGTGGCGAACTCTTCGCTGCCGCGCACGTCGACGATCGTGACGCCCTCGCCGATCAGCTCATTGACCTCGGCGGGGTCAACCTCTTGGATCTGGCTCTTCACTAGGCGGAGCAGCTCCGCACCGGAGGTACTCATCTTGAAAACTCCTAAACCAAGGTCGGGATTCAGGGACTTCAAAAAGTGTAGCGACTATGGGGCGTGCTTTGAAGGGCGGCTTGCGCCCTATCGCCCTGGGGCCTGGCATCGCCTGCGGCGGAGGGGAGGACGGTCCTCCGAGGCGCTCAGGAGACCAGCAGATACGTATGCCCGACCGCGCTGGGGCTGGCGGTGCGCGAACCTTCGTAGTTGGCCTTGGCGCGCCACAGCCCGACAGCGGGCGGCGTGAAGGGGATGCTTGCGAGGCCGCCGTTGGCGAAAGCGTGCGCCTCGGCGAAGAACTGCCAGCCGAAGACAGGGTCGAAGCGTTCGATCTCGACGCTGACAGGCCCGGACACGGCGGGTGAGACCTTGACATCGATGCCGAGCGCTTGGCCAGCGGCGGCCTTGGCACTGGTGAAGGAGATGCTCGTGGAGGTGATCGTGCGCGACTCGCGCTCGAGCGTGAAGGCGCCGGAGGTGTCGTTGTGCTCGGCGACGACCGCATAGTAGGTGCCAGGCTGCAGCTGCTGTGTGAGAGTCTGCGAGCCGCTGCCGCCGCACTGGCATTCGATCTGTTCGCCGCCCAGGCTACGCAGCTCCAGCTTGAATTCGGCGGATGCCGGCGCGATCAGCTTGAGCGTGAGGTTGGAGTGGCTGGTGACTTCCATGCGGTATAGGCGCAGCACCTGCACGCCGTGCCCATCCAGGTAGCCGTGCGCGTGGACGTAGTTGGCGAGCGGGAGCCCGGGCGCCGTCTCGGCGGCGTCTGCCGGCGCGACCTGCAGGTGGAAGCGCTGCACACCCCGGTGCGAGTGCGAGGGGGTGATGTCGAAGCTGTAGCGACCGCCTTCGCGAGACCCCGGCGTGAACAGCCGATAGCCGCCGCATTCGATGTGCAGCAGACCGCCGTGCGCTTCTTCTCCTTCTTCTTCGCCGCCGAAGGAGCTCGTGCCCGGCGCGAACAGCGCGCCGCTGACGCACGCATGCTTGGTCTCGTTGGCGAGGTTGATCAGATAGCTGACGCCCGTGTGCATCGTGAAGGAGTACGCCGCGTTGATGTTCTGAACGCGGTCGACCTGTCCGGAGACGCCGCCGGAAGGCAGCGGCGCGCCCGGCGGTCGGATGGCGGGGGTCGGCAGGAAGACTTCAAGCGTGAACGGCGCCAGCTGCGAGCCGGCGATGGCAGCCACCCTGATGTCGTACAGGCCGTTCTTGGAGGCGACGAACGAGAAGGACGCCTTGCCCTGCGATTCGGTCTTCTGGCAGCCGACGGAGCTCAGCTGCGAGCGCACGGCGTGAAAAACGTCGATCGTGGCGTCGAGCGCGCCGGACGCCTGGAGGTCGAGCCCCACGCGCTGGGCGCGGGGCAAGCGCAGGCTGTACCACACGGAGTTGGCCGTGGCGCCGCCGCACTGCGATTCGTGTTCGCCCGCTTCCACGGTGGCGCCGACGGTGGTCCCGTTGAGCGACGCAGGCAGGGTTCTCACGGGCTGGGCGCTGGCGAGTGCGTCGTTGGGCGGCGCGGGGATGCGAACAGGCTGACCGGAGGAGGATTCGCTGCTGGCGCTTTCGCCCGCTGCGCCCGCGGCAAGCACCATGGCGGCGCACAGCGCCAGCGCAAGCCCAGCTCCAATCGCGCGTGCTCGCTTTACCCTGACCGGCATGCGCCGCCGCCTGCCCCTCCTGCTCGCGCTGGCCACGGCCCTCGTGGTGGCGCTGACAATCGCGCTGATCGCTGGGCGACCTTCGAGCGAACGCTCATCGTCGTCATCATCTCAGACGCCGCGGCACGCGACCAGCTCGTCGGGCTTCGATGGCGCGCCGCTGCCGGGCGACATCCAGGCGCCGGGCTTCACCCTCACCGACCAAGACGGCCGCCAGGTGTCGCTGGCCGGCTACCGCGGCCGCGTGGTGGTGTTGACGTTCCTGTACTCGCGCTGCGGTGCGACCTGCATCCTGATCGCCCAGCAGATCCGCGGTGCGCTTGAAGAACTGCCCATGCGCCCGGCGGTGCTGATCGTCAGCGCAGACCCGACGACAGACACCCATGCGAGCGTGGCGCGCTTCCTCGAGGATGTGTCGCTGAGCGGGCGCGTGCGGTACCTGACCGGGTCGCTTGCACAACTGCGCAAGGTGTGGCGCGCATACGGGGTGACGCCGGCGAGCACGAGCAGGACGACGTTCGACCGCTTCGCGTCGATCCTGCTGTTGGACGCGCGCGGGCGCGAGCGGGTCCTGTTCCAATCGGAAGTGCTGACGCCGGAAGCGCTCAGTCACGACATCAGCAGGCTGGAGGGGGGCTGATGTCGTCGGGCGCCAGGTAGCAGCGCTCGTGCATCGCCATTGCGCCCTGCGGGAGAGCCCCCGCGGCCGCGCGCGACGTCCTCCTGGCGGGCTGATCGGCGCACAGCACGATCACGGGCTCATAGACGCCGAGCACATCACCGCACACGACGCACAGCGGGCCCGGGCGCCTGCCGGTGGCAGACATCCGCTGATCATGTCTCTGAGCGGACTTGTGCACATCGCGTCAGAGCCGCAACCCCGCTCCGTAGTCCGCCCGCAGTCGTGGCGGTCATCCGACGATCGGGAGCGCGGGCGCGGTGTTGATACCCTAGCGCGCAGGTAGGAAATCAAGACGATGATGTTCTCGACCAAGACCGAGTACGGGGTGCGCGTGATGGTGGAGCTCGCCAGACGCGGCACCCCACCCGTGCCAATCCCGCTGGCGGAGATAGCGTCCAAGGACGGCCTGCCGCTGGCCTATCTTGAGCACCTGGTGGCGCGCCTGCGCAAGGCCGGGCTGGTGGATTCGCGGCGCGGCTCGCGCGGCGGCTATCTGCTGGCGCGCCCGGCGGGCGAGATCACGATGGCGGAGGTGGTGGCTGCGCTGGAGGGGGCGATCGCGCCGATCGAGTGCATCTCGGAGGCGGCGGACGGCTCGATCGTGTGCTCGCGCGAGTCCAGTCCTGACCACGTGTGCCCCACCAAGCTGCTGTGGACGCGCGTGCGCATGTCGATCGTGAGCACGCTGCGCGAGACAACGCTGGCCGACCTCGTGCGCAGCGCCTCCCAGCCAGCGCTGCCGGCCGGGGCGATCCTGCCGACGCTTGAGATCGGACGACCGCAAACGATGACGACGGGAGCTTGACGAACAGACATGGCAGACCTGGAGATCAAAGACCTGCACGTGCGCACCGAGGAGCGCGAGATCCTCAGAGGCGTGGACCTGGAGATCGACCGGGGCGAGATACACGCGCTGATGGGCCCCAACGGTTCGGGCAAGTCGACGCTGGCGAACACGCTGCTGGGCCACCCCTCCTACGAGATCACGGAGGGCTCGATCACGTTCAAGGGGCAGGACATCACGGAGGCCGAGCCGCACGAGCGCGCCAAGGCGGGCCTGTTCCTGGCGTTCCAGTACCCGGTTTCGATCCCGGGAGTGTCGGTTGCGAACTTCCTGCGCATGGCGATCAACGCCAAGCGCGATGAGCCGATCCAGGTCAAGGAGTTCCGCACGCAGCTGCAGCATGCGATCGAGCTGCTGGACGTGGACCGGGCGTTCACCTCGCGCCACCTCAACGACGGCTTCTCGGGCGGCGAGAAGAAGCGCGCGGAGATCCTGCAGATGGCGATGCTGGCCCCGGACATCGCGATCCTCGACGAGACCGACTCGGGCCTTGACATCGACGCGCTGCGCACGGTGGCGGAGGGCGTCCAGAAGCTGCATGACGAGCAGGGCCTGGGCGCGCTGATCATCACCCACTACCAGCGCATCCTGCATTACGTCAAGCCCCAGTTCGTGCACATCCTGATGGATGGCAAGATCGTGCTCCAAGGGGGAGTTGAGCTCGTGGAACGCCTGGAGCGCGAGGGCTATGACCAGATCCGCCAGGAGGTCGGCGCGCGTGCCTGAAGTGGTGGCGGTCAAGCCTGGCCGCCACCGCGAGGCGAGCCTGTACCACGCGCTGGCGGGCGCGGGCGCGGGCGATGGGCGCACGCTGGCGCAGCTGCGCGAGGCGGCGCTGAAAGCGTACGAGGTGGCGGAGCTGCCGGTGTGGCGGCGCTCGGGCTTCTGGAGCACGAGCCTTGAGAGCCTCGACCTCGACGCGCTGGCGACGAGCGTGTCGGAGAGCGGCGTGCCGGATGTGGTGAGCCGCACGCTGCCCGATCGGCCGCATGCAGGCCGGATCGTGCAGAGCGCGGGCGCGGTGGTGCAGGTCGAGCTGGACGAGGCGCTGGCGCAGCGCGGCGTGATCCTGTGCTCGCTGGAGCAGGCATTCGAGCAGCACTCAGAGCTCGTGTGTGAGTGGTTCTCCAAGCGCCTCCCGATCGACCGTCACAAGCTGGAGGCGGCGAACGCGGCCTTCTGGACTGGCGGCGCGTTCCTGTACGTGCCCCAGGGCGTGACCGTGGAGGAGCCGTTTGAGATCGTGTACGCGATCGACCGGCCGGGCATCGCGCAGTACGGGCGCACGCTGGTGGTGGGCGGCCCGACGAGCGAGTTTCGCGTGCACGAGTACGACCTGGCGGAGGACTTCGATACCCAGGGGGCAGGCCCGAGTCAGGCCCTGCATGCGAACGCGTTCGAGCTGTATCTGCAAGACGGCGCGCGCTGCCGCCTGGCGCAGTTCCAGGATTGGGGCTCGGGCGAGGTGTATGACGTGTCGACGCGCTTCGTGGGCGTGGGCCGCGACGCTTACTGCCACTGGCTGCCGGCGCTGCTGGGCGGGCACCTGGTGCGCCAGCACCTGGAGCTGGCGGTGATGGACAAGGGCGGCGACATGGCGTTTCGCGGCCTGTTTTTCGCGGAGGAGCACGAGCACCTGGATGTGTTCGCGGTGGACCTGCACGAGACGGGTCCGTCGGGCGGAGACGTGCACTGGCGCGGCACGGCGACGGGCGAGAGCCGGGCGAGCTTCGAGGGCCTGATCCAGATCGACCCGGGCGCGCAGCAGACGCACACCTACCTGCAGATCCACTCGATGATGCTGTCGCCGAAGGCGCGCATCGACGCGATCCCGTCGGTGCTGGTATCGGCGGATGACGTGTCGGCGTCGCACGGGGGCACGGTGGGCGAGCTGGACGAGACGGCGATCTTCTACATGCAGACGCGCGGCCTGGACCGCCCGGCGGCGGTGCGGGTAATCGTGGAGGGATTCTTCGAGCCGCTCGTGGCGGAGCTACAAGACGAGGCCCTGGAGCAGCTGGTGCGCGATCGCGTGCAGGAGAAGCTGGCGGCGGCGCGCGAGGACATCGAGACGTATGCCACCAGTCGCTGAGAACGACCTTTTCATAAAGACCACCTCCGGTGGTCGGGCGGGCGTTCGCAGTGACTTTCCGATCTTCGCTCGAACATTCGCTGGGCGGCCTCTCATCTATCTCGACTCGGGCGCGAGCTCGCAGAAGCCGCAGGTGGTGATCGACGCGCTGGCCGATCACCTCGCCAAGCACAACGCGAACGTGCACCGCGGCGTGTACACGCTGGCGCAGGAGGCGGACGCGGCGTATGACGGCGCGCGCAAGCGTGTGGCGGCGTTCGTGGGCGGAGCGCCACAGACGACGATATTTACGAAGAACGCGACGGAGGCGATCAACCTCGTTGCGTATTCGTGGGGACGCGCGAACGTGAACGCGGGCGATGCGGTGCTGATCACGCAGATGGAGCACCACGCGAACCTGGTGCCGTGGCAGATGCTGTGCCGCGAGCGCGGCGCGCAGTTGCGCTACCTGGAGGTGGACGAGCACGGCGAGCTGTCGCTGGAGCGGCTGGACTCAGAGCTGGCGCGCGGCGACGTGCGCCTAGTGGCGTTTGCGCACGTGTCAAACGTGCTCGGCACGATCAACCCGGTCGCGCAGATGACCGCGCGAGCGCGCGCGGCGGGCGTGGTGACGCTGGTGGATGGCGCCCAGGCAGTGCCGCAACTGCCGGTCGACGTGGACGCGCTGGGCGCGGACTTCTATGCGTGGACGGGCCACAAGGCGCTGGGGCCGACGGGCATTGGCGTGCTGCACGGCCGCACGGATCTGCTCGAGCGGATGCAGCCGTTCCTGACGGGCGGCGACATGATCGCGTCGGTGGACTTCCAGGAGACGACCTGGAACGAGCTGCCCTACAAGTTCGAGGCGGGCACGCCGCCGATCGCGGAGGCGGTGGGCCTGGGCGCGGCGGTCGAGTATCTGGACGGGCTGGGCATGGAGCGCGTGCGCGCGCATGAGCAGGCGCTGACGGCGTACATGCTCGAGCGCCTGGCCAAGGTGCCTGGCCTTCGCGTGGTGGGCCCGCCGCAGGCCGAGCGGCGCGGCGGCCTTGCGTCGTTCACGGTGGACGGCATCCACCCCCACGACGTGGCCGAGCTGGTGGCGCGCGCGGGCGTGTGCATCCGCGCGGGTCACCATTGCGCGCAGCCTTTGATGCGCTGCCTGGGCGTGGGTGCGACGGCGCGGGCGAGCGTGGGTGTGTACAACGAACGTGCGGACATCGACGCGCTGGTGGACGCGCTGGTGGCCGGGCGCGAGGTCTTCGGGCTTTAGAACCTCTTTCGAGGCGCATCTGGCTCAACCGAGCCGTGCAGCGGATGCGTGCGGTGTTCCGTCCGCGCCGTAGCGCAGGATGCCGGGCTCTTTGCCGCGCCGCTCCCCGACATCGCAGCGTTCCACGCACTCCTCCCCAACATCGCTGCGCTCGTGGCAGCGCGACGCCCTGGACCGTCTGGCCGACTGGCGCGAGGGGCCGTTCTTGATCTCGGCGGCGCCGGGAGCGGGCAAGACGCGCCCGGCGCTGGAGCTCGCCAGGGACCTGCTGTCCAGGCGCGTGGTAGGGCGGGTGGCTGTGCTGTGCCCGACAACGCCGCTGACGCGCCAGTGGGCGGCAGCGGCGGCGACCGTGGGCGTGCAGCTGGCGCCGGATGCGTCGGGGCCGAGGGCGCCGCGGGACTTCGACGGCGTGGCGGTGACGTATGCGCGCGTGGCGAGCGACCCGGGCGGCTGGGCGGCGAAGATCTCGCCGGACACGCTGGTGGTGGTCGATGAGGCGCACCACCTGGGCGAGGACCTCACCTGGGGCACGAGCTTTCGCCGGGCGTTCGCGTCGGCGCCACGTTGGCTCTTGCTGTCGGGGACGCCGTTTCGCTCGGACGCGACGCCGATCCCGGGCGTGCGCTACGACGGCGACGGCATGGCGGTGCCGGACGTGTCGTACACGTACGCGCAGGCGGTCGCCGACGGCATCTGCCGCCCAGTGGCGTTCGTGACGTTCGACGGGACGCTGTCGTGGCGCAGCGGCGACGATGTGATCGAATCGTCGTTCGAGACGGTGCTGACCGCGCGCGAGGCCAGCAGGCGCTACCGCACGGCGATCTCGACTGAGCTGCCGGACGGCCTGCCTCGCATCGTGGCGGAGGCGGACGCGAAGCTGCGGGCGTTGCGCGCGGAGGGCCACCGCGACGCGGGCGGCCTGGCGGTGGCGGCCAACGCGCAGCATGCGCGGGCGATAGCAAGGCTGGTGGGCGAGGTCAGCGGGCGCCCGCCGCTGGTGGTGTTGCACACGGAGGCCAAGGCGGCGCGCAAGCTGGCGGCCTTTCGCGACTCGCGCGAGCCGTGGATCGTGGCCGTGAACATGGTCTCGGAGGGCGTCGACATCCCCAGGCTGCGCGTGGGGGTGTACGCGACGGCGGCCAAGACGCCGCTGATCTTCCGCCAGATCGTGGGACGCTTCGTGCGCACGATCCCCGGCCGGCCGCCGGCGCCGAGCTGGCTGTACCTGCCCGCGGAGAGGACCCTGCGCACCCATGCTTCGGAGGTTGAAAGCGAGCTGCGCCACGCGCTGCGCCGCGACGAGCTCGAGGAGGGCTTGCAGCAGCCGCGCGAGCGGCGCGAGACCGAGCTATCGCCGGCGGCCGAGTTTGTGCCGCTGAGCGCGGAGTTCGCCGCGCAGATGACCCTGTTC
>Ga0102924_1006988_pt1 | contig 10458 bp, 7 predicted proteins | sample PaiPotPPM11metaG_FD_80116 | JGI IMG/M metagenome (GOLD analysis project Ga0102924, IMG submission 80116) | Iron sulfur acid spring bacterial and archeal communities from Banff, Canada, to study Microbial Dark Matter (Phase II) - Paint Pots PPM... ...
CACTGATTCCGTGAACTCCATGGCCAGCAACCTTACTAACCAGGTCCGAAACATCGCCGAAGTCTCAACCGCCATCGCGAACGGCGATCTCTCCAAAAAAATTACCGTCAACGTCAGCGGCGAAATTCTGCTGCTGAAAGAAACCATCAACACCATGGTCGACCAGCTAAACGCGTTCGCTGGCGAAGTCACGCGCGTGGCCCGCGAAGTGGGTTCCGAAGGTCGTCTTGGCGGTCAGGCCAACGTGCCTGGAGTGGCCGGAACCTGGAAAGATTTGACAGACTCCGTGAACTCCATGGCCGGAAACTTGACCGGTCAGGTGCGAAACATCGCCGAAGTCACAACCGCCGTCGCTCGCGGTGACTTGTCACGCAAGATCACAGTCGACGTGAAAGGTGAAATTCTCGAGCTGAAGAACACCATTAATACAATGGTCGACCAGCTCAACGCTTTCGCCGGCGAAGTGACCCGCGTCGCCCGCGAAGTGGGAACCGATGGCAAGCTCGGAGGTCAGGCCGAGGTCCCGGGCGTCGCCGGAACATGGAAAGATCTCACCGACAACGTGAACTTCATGGCCAGCAACCTTACTGGTCAGGTTCGCAATATCGCGGAAGTCGCCACCGCCATCGCGACCGGCGATTTGTCGAAAAAGATCACGGTGGACGTTCGCGGCGAAATTTTGCAGCTCAAAGAAACGCTCAACACCATGGTCGAGCAGTTGCGCTCTTTCGCTGCCGAAGTTACGCGCGTGGCCCGCGAAGTCGGCTCCGAGGGCCGCCTCGGAGGTCAGGCCAACGTGCCCGGTGTCGCTGGAACCTGGAAAGATCTCACAGACTCGGTCAACGCAATGGCCGGGAACCTTACCGCCCAGGTGCGAAACATCGCCGAAGTTACCACCGCCGTCGCTCGCGGCGATCTATCCCGCAAGATCACCGTCGACGTCAAAGGCGAAATTCTCGAGTTGAAGAACACCATCAACACGATGGTCGATCAACTCAACGCCTTCGCCGCCGAAGTCACGCGCGTCGCCCGCGAAGTCGGCACCGAAGGCAAGCTGGGCGGACAAGCGCAGGTGCCGGGTGTCGCCGGAACCTGGAAAGACCTCACCGACAACGTCAACGTCATGGCCGCGAACCTAACCGAACAGGTCCGCGGAATTGTGAAGGTCGTTACGGCCGTTGCCAACGGTGACCTCAAACAGAAGCTGACCGTCAACGCCAAGGGCGAAGTCGCAGCTCTCGCAGAAACCATCAACAACATGACCGACACACTCGCAACGTTTGCCGATCAGGTGACCACCGTCGCCCGTGAGGTCGGCGTCGAAGGCCGGCTCGGTGGCCAGGCTAACGTGCCCGGAGCCGCCGGAACTTGGAAAGATCTCACCGGCAACGTGAACCTGTTGGCCGATAACTTGACCAACCAGGTGCGCGCCATCGCCGAAGTCGCAACTGCCGTCACCAAAGGCGACCTTACTCGATCGATTCAAGTGGAAGCCCGCGGCGAAGTGGCCGAGTTGAAGGACAACATTAATACGATGATCAACAACCTCCGTCTCACCACGGAGCGCAACACCGAACAGGACTGGCTCAAAACCAACCTCGCCCGTTTCACCGGTATGTTGCAAGGGCAACGCGATCTGGGAACTGTGGGTCGAATGCTGTTGTCCGAACTCGCGCCGCTGGTTAACGCACAGCAGGGCGTCATCTATCAAATGGAATCCGAAGACTCCGCCGGCATGGTGATGCTCTCAGCCTTCGCAGGAGACGGGCAAGATGGCCATCTCCGCCAACTCAAGATGGGCGAAGGTTTGATCGGGCAATGCGCGCTCGAGAAGCGCCGCATGCTTATCAATGACCTACCTCCGGATCGCACGATCACAATTCGTTCCGGTCTGGTCGAAGCAGTTCCGCGAAATGTCATCGTGCTGCCGATTCTCTTTGAGGACCGAGTGAAAGCTGTCATCGAGCTCGCGTCCCTCGGCTTATTCACGGCGTCGCATCTGGCGTTCCTGGAGCAACTAACCGCCAGCATCGGAATCGTGTTGAACAGTATTGAAGCGACCATGCAGACGGAAGGCCTGTTAAAACAGTCGCAGCAGTTGGCCGCCGAGCTGCAGGCGCAACAGAAAGAGTTGCAGCAGACTAACGAACAGCTGGCGCAGAAAGCCCAGCAGCTCGCTGAACAGAACGTCGAAGTCGAAAGAAAGAACCAGGAAATCGAGCAGGCACGTCGCGCTCTAGAAGAGAAAGCCAAAGAGCTCGCTCTTACCTCGAAATACAAGTCCGAATTCCTGGCCAACATGTCACACGAGTTGCGCACCCCGCTCAACAGTATTCTGGTGCTGGGCCAGCAGCTCACCGACAATCCCGATGGCAATTTGACCTTGAAGCAGGTCGAATTTGCCCGCACCATTCACGCGGCAGGCACCGACCTGCTCAACCTAATCAGCGACATTCTCGACTTGTCGAAAATCGAGTCGGGAACGGTGTCCGTCGAGGCGGAGGAAATATTCTTTGCCAGCCTGCTGGATGCGATCGCGCGGCCGTTCCGCCACGAGGCGGAGAACAAGCGGTTGTCGTTCGAAATCCACACCGACACTCACCTGACGCGCAGCATGGTCACAGATTCGAAACGACTGCAGCAGGTGCTGAAAAATCTTCTGTCGAACGCCTTCAAGTTCACTGAGCAGGGAGGAGTTCGGTTGTCAGTCTCAGCTGCGCCGAGGGGTTGGAGTGAAGATCATCTGATTCTTTCGAAGGCAGCATCAGTCGTCGCCTTTGAAGTGGCGGACACCGGAATTGGAATTCCTACCGAAAAACAGCGAATCATCTTCGAGGCATTCCAACAGGCCGATGCCGGCACCAGCCGCAAGTACGGAGGCACCGGGTTGGGTCTGGCCATCAGCCGCGAACTGGCAAGTTTGCTGGGCGGCGAAATTCAGTTGCGCTCCACTCCGACCAAAGGCAGCACTTTCACTCTGTACTTGCCTCAGACTTACGTCGGGCCATCGGCTGCAACACTCGAAGGCAAGCCGAACGTCCCGGCGCTTCAGTTGGCGAGTGTGAAGGTCGTCGAGCATCCTGTCGAGCGTATTCCCGACGATCGCGAGAACCTGCAGCCCGGCGATGCAGTGCTGCTCATCGTTGAAGATGATCCGCACTACGCGCGTGTTCTTTGTGACTTGGCCCGCGACAAAGGCCTCAAGGTCCTCGTTGCGACGAAAGGCGCGGAAGCTTTGGCCCTCGCCCGCGAGTATCATCCAACAGCGGTTTCGTTGGACGTCTTCCTGCCTGACATGTTGGGATGGACGGTGCTCAATCACCTGAAACAGGATCCTGGCACGCGTCACATTCCCGTGCAGATGCTCACGCTTGACGAAGACCGGCACCACGGTCTGGCCCGCGGCGCATTTGCATTCGTGACCAAGCCGACCACGCCCGACGTCCTCGAACAGGCCATCTCGCGGATCAAGGAGTACTCCTCTCCGCGCCGTAAGCGGCTGCTCGTGGTGGAAGACAACCCAGCTGAGCAGCTGAGCATTCGCGAGCTGCTTGGTTACGACGACATCGACGTGACCACTGTAGGAACCGGAGCTGAGGCGCTCGACGCAATCACCGATCAATCCTTTGATTGCGTGGTGCTCGATCTTCGTCTCCCGGACATGTCCGGATTCGATGTGCTCGAACGTCTGCGTGACACTCCGGCCATCAACGATCTGCCGGTTGTCGTCTTCACCGGAAAAGAATTGTCTCCGGAAGAGGACGCCCGCCTGCATACGCTCGCAAGAAGCGTCGTGGTGAAGGGGGTCGAGTCTCCGGAACGGCTCCTCGACGAAACTGCTTTGTTCCTGCACCGGGTGGTCGTCGAACTGCCGGCCGAAAAACAACGGATGCTCGATCGCCTGCACCGATCCGACGAAGCGCTCGTTGGCCGCAAGGTGCTGATCGTGGACGACGACGTGCGAAACATTTTCGCGCTCAGCAGCGTGTTGGAGCGGCGCGGCATGACCGTCCTCACCGCGGGAACGGGAAGGGAAGCGATTGCAACTTTGGAATCAACTCCAGATTTCGCAATCGTCCTCATGGACATCATGATGCCGGAAATGGACGGTTATGAGACGATGCAAGTGATTCGTCAAAATCCTTCATTCCGTCGCTTGCCGATCATTGCCCTCACCGCGAAGGCAATGAAAGGCGATCGCGAGAAATGTCTGGAAGCCGGGGCCTCCGAATACTTGGCAAAGCCGGTCAACACCGAACAACTGCTATCCGCGCTTCGTATGTGGCTGCACAGATAAAAAGGAAGACATGAGTTCACACGAGCCGGTCAACATATTGATGGTGGACGACCAACCGGGAAAGCTGCTGAGCTATGAGGCAATTCTGGGCCCGTTGCGCGAAAAGCTGGTGAAAGCGAATTCAGGGCGAGAGGCGCTCGAGTATCTGCTCAAAACTGACATCGCGGTGGTCTTGATGGATGTCAGCATGCCCGACATTGACGGTTTTCAACTCGCCGATATGATTCGCGAGCACCCGCGGTTTCAGAAGACCGCCATCATTTTTATCTCGGCCGTGCATTTGAGCGATGTGGATCGACTGAAAGGCTACGAACGCGGCGCCGTGGATTATATTTCGGTGCCCGTGATCCCGGAACTCCTGCGGGCCAAAGTCAGCGTGTTTGCTGAACTGTACCGCAAGACCCAGCAACTCGAAAAGCTCAACCGTGAACTGGAGCGGCGGGTCGCAGAGCGTACCGAAGAACTGCGTGAAAGCGAGAGTCAGTTCCGTTCTCTCGCCAACTCCATTCCGCAGCTGGCCTGGATGACAAATCCGGATGGAGCCATCTTCTGGTACAACCAGCGCTGGTACGACTACACCGGCACCACGTTTGAAGAGGTGAGAGGCTGGGGTTGGAAGGTGTTGCATCATCCCGATCATTTGGATGAAGTAATCCGTAAATTTCAACGATGCCTGACGACCGGCGAACCTTGGGAAGATACTTTTCCTCTGCGCGGCAAAGACAGCAACTATCGTTGGTTTCTGTCTCGCGCGTTGCCCATACGTGATGTCAACGGAAAGATAGTGCGCTGGTTTGGCACTAATACCGACATCACCGATCGTAAGCAGGCCGAAGAAGCGCTGGTAAAATCCGAGAGGTTGGCGGCAATGGGGCGGCTCGCGGGCATCATCGCGCACGAAATTAACAATCCGCTGGAGGCCATCTCAAACGCCTTTTACCTACTGCGCGACCATCCATCTTTAGACGAAGAAGCCCGGTATTATTCCAAGTTGGCGGAGGAAGAATTGGCACGCGTCGCTCACATTACAAAACAAACTCTCAGCTTCTATCGCGAGTCGCAGCAGGCAATTGCGCTGTCGCTTGCCGACGTGCTGGATAACGTTATCGAGCTGCAGTCACGAAATCTCCACGTAAACAGCATAGCGTTGGATAAGCGCTTCCAGACCCCGGGGAAGATTCAGGGCTATCCGGGGGAGCTGAAACAGGTGTTCTTGAACATCATTGGGAATGCGATCCAGGCCATGCCGAATGGCGGCCGTTTGCGAATACGGTTGCGCGAGGCAACCGGTCGCAGTAGTGGAAGTAGTGGAAGGCGTGGGGTGCGTGTCTCGATTTGTGACACTGGCATGGGCATTCAGCCGGAGCACGCAAAGAGACTTTTCGAGCCGTTTTTCAGCACCAAGGAAGCCAAGGGGACGGGACTGGGTCTCTGGATCAGCAAGGGAATCATTCAGAAGTATGAAGGCACGATACGGTTTCGAAGTATAAAGTTGGCAGGGCACAACGCGACGTGCTTTTCTGTTTTCATCCCAACGGCCGCGGCGACTCAACCGACCGAAATCGCAGCACTAGTGGCGTAGGAGCGGTCTTGAAGATTATGGACCAGCGCAAGGCTGTGATTTTGTGCGTAGATGACGAAGACAACCCCTTGGTTTTGCGGAAGCTGGTTCTTCAAAAAGCGGGCTATGAAGTTCTTACAGCGAACTCGGGAAAACAAGCCCTGGAGCTCACCGCTTCGCGCAGCGTAGATCTGGTCCTCTCTGATCACCTAATGCCTGGCATGAACGGCACAGAACTCGCGCAGCAGATCAAGGCCCAGCATCCAAATCTCCCCGTCATCCTGATATCTGGCGTGAACGAACTTCCCGCCGGCTCCGCTCACGCAAATGCATTCGTTAGCAAGATTGAAGGGCCCCAAGCTCTTTGCAAGGAAGTAGCTGCGATCCTGAATCTACCATTTGAAAATTGCGAAAATTGTTGAAGGAATCATGGCAATCGCGACCCCAGAGATTGCGATTGCGTTAGGCCTCGCCCGACTACGATTTATTCATCGTAAATTGGCCCGAACCACTGCAGCCCGACGTTGTCCCGCTGAGCGACCAGGTGCCTGAGATGGCGTTGTTGCTCACTGTCCCTTGCAACGTCAGCAGATTAGTGCTGCTACCCGTCGATTGGATATTCATTTGAAAACCGCCGGACGTTACCCCATTCAGGTTTCCGCTCAGCGTAAATCCGCCAGTCGCTGTAGAGCTGGAAGCGAAGCAGGGTGATGATGTCGTGAAATTAAGGTTGGTTATGGTCACGTCACTGCCGCTGCTCTGGGTGAATGTCGCGGTGAAATTGAATATCGGCGATCCGCCGGAACTCGAATTCATCAGCGCTGCCGTCCAGTTTCCATTGATCACATCATTATTGGAATTTGACCCGCATCCGGCGAGCACCAGCGCGATTCCGAGCACAAAAATTGTCCCAAGCGTTTTCATAAGCACTCCATTTCGCGGAAAATTGAGAATTGCCCTTTAAGGGATGGCATCACCTGACGCAGGAATGTCGGGCTATTTCCCACGCCTGGAAACACACTGCAGCACTGAACCCAGGGCTCTGGCCTTTGTTGCGGTCAGCTCGAAATAGTTTTGACCTTATAATTGCTCGATATGAACAGAATGGCAGGCGTTCTTTGCTTTGTTCTGGCTTGTCTCCTCGCCACCGCTGAATCGCAAACTACCGAGAACCCGCCCTCAGCGGCCAATCCTGGAACAAAGGGGAATCCCCCAGTCATGGACGGCGGCGCTGGCCCCTGTTCTCTCGAACTCACTGTCTTAGGCGCTGACGATAAACCTGTTTACGACGCAACCGTCAAGGTCCACATCACGTATGGGTTCGGCGGATTTCATCACCTCGACCTACAAGCCGGGACCAACTCGGACGGCAAAGTGAAGTTCACCGGACTTCCCATCCGAGTGCACCGCCCTCCACTCGAATTCGACGCAGCCAAAGACCAGCTCGAAGGCACCGTCATGTACGATCCCTCCACCGAATGCCAGGCAAAACACGACCTAAAGCTCGAGAAGCCAAAGCCACCGGAACAACAATAAAGTCGATGCTTTCGGAAAAATATAAAATTTGTGGTCGAGAAATCCTTCTTTTTCTGCCGCTTGACGCACCAGGCCCAATGTGGAACTTGCGCCAGCTAAGTGGCTGCTGTACAATGACTTAAGTTGATAATCATTAAGTGCTTCTAGCAGCCGCCAAGCGTTTACTAGTTGACACGGATGCGGTCACCTTCGTAGAATTAGCACTCAGAAGACCTGAGTGCTAACAATCGCAAACTCAGATTTACGCAATCAACAAAACAATTCAAAGTAACCCTGAAGCAATTCAGAAAGGAGTCTGAAAATGGCTACGAAATTCACCCCACTACATGACCGTATCCTGGTTCGGCGCACGGAAGAGGGCGACACCACCCGTGGCGGAATCATCATCCCCGACAGCGCCAAAGACAAGCCGCAGGAGGGCGAAGTAATCTCCGCTGGCAAAGGCAAGATTAGTGAAGAAGGCAAGGTTCGTCCCCTCGATGTAAAGGAAGGCGACCGCATCCTGTTCGGAAAATATTCCGGCACGGAAATCAAGTTGGATGGCGAAGACTTCGTCATCATGCGCGAAGAAGAAGTTCTGGGAGTAATCACTGGCGCAGCAAAGAAAGAGCCCGCTGGCTCCCGCCGCTAACAAGATTTAAGGGGCTCGGTTCCTCTGTGAACCACTGTGCCCTCTGTGGTTAAAGATTTTTACTTTCTAGGAGAAAAGAAAATGGCAAAACAAATTGTTCATGGAGAAGAATCCCGGCAGGCGATTCTTCGCGGCGTCAACATCCTCGCTGATGCCGTAAAGGTCACGCTCGGTCCCAAGGGCCGGAACGTCGTGATCGACAAAAAGTTCGGTTCGCCGACCATTACCAAGGACGGCGTCACCGTCGCAAAAGAGATCGAGCTGAAAGACAATCTCGAAAATATGGGCGCGCAGATGGTGAAGGAAGTCGCTTCCAAGACTTCCGACGTTGCCGGCGACGGCACCACCACCGCAACCGTTCTCGCCCAGGCGATTTATCGCGAAGGCGTGAAGACCGTAGCTGCTGGCGCCAATCCAATGGCACTGAAGCGCGGCATTGAGAAGGCAGTCTCAGTTGTTTGTGGTCCAGTTGATCCGAAGACTGGCGAACGCGGCAAAGGCGAACTGGATAAGTTCTCGAAGCCCGTGTCCGGCGAAATGATCGCGCAAGTTGGCACCATTTCCGCCAACAACGACACCACCATCGGCAACATCATTGCCGAGGCGATGAAGAAAGTCGGCAAGGACGGCGTCATCACCGTGGAAGAGTCGAAGACGCTTGAGACCCAGCTCGAAGTAGTGGAAGGCATGCAGTTCGACCGCGGCTATCTCTCTCCGTATTTCGTTACCGATCCGGAGCGTATGGAAGCTGTTCTCGAAAATGCCTACATCCTCATCAACGAAAAGAAAATTTCATCGATGAAGGACCTGCTCCCGTTGCTTGAGCAGATTGCCAAGGGTGGCAAGCCGCTGGTGATCATTGCTGAAGACGTCGAGGGAGAGGCGCTTGCAACTCTGGTCGTCAACAAGCTGCGTGGCACGCTGCACGTGAGCGCGGTGAAGGCCCCGGGCTTCGGCGATCGTCGCAAGGCCATGTTGCAGGACATCGCAATCCTGACCGGCGGCAAAGCCATCACCGAAGATCTCGGCATCAAGCTCGAGAACGTTCAGATCTCTGACCTTGGCCAGGCGAAGAAAATCACCATCGACAAGGACAACACCACCATCGTCGAGGGCAAGGGCAAGCACAACGAGATCGAAGGCCGCGTAAAAGAAATTCGCAGCCAGATCGACAAGACCACCAGCGACTACGACCGCGAGAAGCTGCAAGAGCGGTTGGCGAAGCTGGTCGGCGGAGTGGCCGTCATTAAAGTCGGCGCTGCCACCGAAACCGAAATGAAAGAGAAGAAAGCCCGCGTGGAAGATGCGATGCATGCAACGCGCGCGGCCGTTGAAGAGGGAATCGTCCCTGGCGGCGGAGTCGCTCTCAGCCGCTGTGTCCCGGCTCTCGATAAGCTCAAGGCCGAAGGTGACGAGCAGATCGGCATCAACGTCGTGAAGCGCGCCCTGCAAGAACCGTTACGCCAGATCGCCGAGAACGCCGGCGAAGAAGGCGCAATCGTGCTGGGCAAAATCAACGACTCCAAGGACAATAACTTCGGCTACAACGCCCTCACCGGCGAGTACGAAGATCTGGTCAAGGCCGGCGTGCTCGATCCTACCAAGGTCGTTCGCACCGCTCTGCAAAATGCCGGATCAATTGCCTCGCTGATGCTGACCACCGAAGCCCTGATCTCCGAGCTGCCGGAAAAGAAAGAAGCTCCGGCAATGCCAGGCGGCCACGGTGGCGGCATGGGCGACATGTACTAAAAACAGCTGCTAGCTATTAGCTCTTAGCCAGAACCGCTGAACCAACACGAACCATGTGGGTCGGACATTCTTGTCCGACCAAAGCCCCGCCGAAAGGCGGGGCTTTCTTCTTGTGCATCACGAGGGAGGGGCAGGCTCTTTCGCAAAGAACGCGAAAGATGGGGCATCCTCGTCTGTGGTAGGTCAGGGCAAAAAGCAGCTGCGTAGCGGAGAGCTTGCCCTGAGCGATGATCGTGCAGTCATGAAGATCAGCGTTTCTCTTTTGGCGGCGGCGGAGCAGGATGTGCTTGCGGCTGTCTTTGCTGCAAGTGCTGTTGCTGCTGGGAGTGTCTGTCCACCAGTTGCTGTGTCTGTTGCTGGTGCCGCTGTTCGACTTGCTGCTTCCGGGCTTCATCCGCGTTTTGTTTTGCGAGTTGCTGATGGTCCCGTTCCTGCTGCTGCTGAAGTTTTTGTCGTTCTTTATCTTGCTGCGCGTATAGCTTTTCCTGCTGTTTTTGGTATTTCTGGTCCTGCTTAGCATTACCCGTGTTTGGAGGAGCAGGACGCTCCATCGGCGGAAGTTCATTCGGATGCACCGCGGTAGTGCGGCGAGGGGCGTTGTTCCCGGGTGCCGGGTTGCCTCCCCCCGCGTTCCTGGGACCCCCATGAATCGCGCCGGCCTCTCGGGCGGGCACGACTCCGCGA
>Ga0102924_1006989_pt1 | contig 10457 bp, 9 predicted proteins | sample PaiPotPPM11metaG_FD_80116 | JGI IMG/M metagenome (GOLD analysis project Ga0102924, IMG submission 80116) | Iron sulfur acid spring bacterial and archeal communities from Banff, Canada, to study Microbial Dark Matter (Phase II) - Paint Pots PPM... ...
GCGCAAGCTCTAATGAAACTCGACCCTGAGTGGATGCAAGCTTTCCTCCCGCAATCGGGCCTGGACACTAAAGTCATTGCTCTTGCGCCACTCGACGCCATCCCCGAGCGCGATTTTGTGCGCCATCGCCGTTATCGACGCGTACGCTTGCCGCGTGCCGTGCCGGCCACCATCACTTCCGCGCGCGGAAAGTTCACTTCCGCAATCAGCGTGCTCAGCCTCGATGGCGGCTTGCTCAGCGGCGACATACAAATTCCAGTCGGCACCGAAGCCACCTTGAAAATCCCCGCCGGCCTGCGCTCCATCAGCATGCAAGCGGTCGTGCGATTTGTCCGCTCGCAACAAGCCGGCTTCGAAATGATGGGCATCAACCTCGAAGACCGTGCAAAACTCCGCCGCCTCCTCATCAACCTTGGCGGTCCCGAAGCTCCCGTACGCACAGGTATAATTTCCCGCGATGACTAAGCTTAAAATTTAAATGTAGCGCCGATTTACGCTCGGACCGCTATTTTCGGCACCGATCGTTCGAAGTTAAGGTTTATATGTAGCGCCGGGGCCTTTAGCCCGGCATCCCGCCCCAGCAACCCTACTTGGACGCGCGATAATTAACCCTCTAATCATTTTCATAGTTCTCGTTAGAAATGGTCATATCCGCACCACTCCGTTTGACCTCCGAACGAAACCGCATTAAGCTCCACCGGACGCCCTCAAATGCCAAAGCAACTTCCCTCTCGCTACTCCGAAATTGGCTGCCGCATTCCTAAAAAATATTTCTGGGTGATTGGCTGGGGCGAGAGCGACATCGGAATCGAAACGGGCTCGTACGACGACGCCCTCCACATGGCCGGCATCGAGAATTACAACGTGATGCTTTACACCTCGGTGCTGCCTCCCGAAGCGGTCGAGCTTTCGCACTTGCCTGACATCCACCACGGGTCCGTGCTCGAAGGAATCATCGCCATTCAGCATACCGATAAGCCCGGAACGCGCATCACCGCAGGACTTCTTTTGGCCAAAGTCTTCCGTAATTCAGACGGCGGGTACCTGGGCGGCTTTGCCTGCGAGTATGCCGGCAACGGCTCGCCGGAAGAAGCCGAAGCCAATCTGCAGCAGGCCATGCAGCAGCTTTTCGCGCGCCGCTATAAAACAAAATCCTACAAACTCGAATTTGGCAAATCGGTCGTCCGCACCTTCACGCCGGAAAAAAGATTCGGCACCATCCTCGTCGGGATCGGCTTCTCCAGTTACCTCGTGCCAATACTAAATTCCGAAGTGGACGTAATCCCGTCCCACAAAGACAAGTCCCACGTGAAGTACACAACCGGATAAGTAAGCCGGGCGCCGGACCAGATCTAAGATTGTCGGGTAGGATAGAATCTTCGGCTTAGTGACAGCTTTGAAAGTAAGAATCGAGCCACGATACGCATTTCTCTTTTTCGCCTGCCTTGCAGCAGGCCTGCTTCCGATTTTGAGAGCTCAGACCAAGCAACCGCCTCTCTCACAGGAGCCTCCCCTGTGGTCTATTAAACCGAAACAGGCGGGTTACCCCCTGCCAACTTATTCTCACCCTGGAACGATGGTCGGTCGCGACAAAGTAAAAATCCAGTTTCTCGATGACCAGCGCCTTGCGCTGGCGTGGGTAACCCGCGATCAAATTAGCGAGAGGCCAGTCGGACCTGCAAATGATGTCCCCTCTCATCTGCATCTTGCAATTTTCGATGCTCATACCGGACATCAGATCGGGAACCACGAATGGCCCTGTTCATCATTCGGCGTAAATTTTGCATACACTGCTTCAGGTCAATGGCTCCTGTTGAGCGATCAAACCGTCACACTCTATTCTTCGTCGTTCGATGAAGTGAGGGATTTGGACAACATTAGAACTGAGAGCCGGGGCACCTTTATTTCAGCTAGTGGACGCACCTTCCTCACACGCGTCCAGGATTCTCATGGCGCATGGTCCGCTCAGTTGCGGGATTCATCCAGTTTTGAAGTGCTGGATTCCTGGAACGACGCTCGCTCTGCGAAATTTCATCTAACCTACTCGGATCATTTCATCCTCGGACAGATTATCAATTCACAGCAATTTCAGAATCTCTACCTGAAAAAAGTTGGAGGCGATTGGAAGTCCTACTCGATTTCGGTTCCCAGTTCTCACCCGCCAGGAAAGATTGGCTACGGATTCGTGAACGACGTTACGGTCGCAGCCTTCTCAGGTTCCCAAATGGTGTTAGAGACAGTCGAGGGCGTGGAGTTGCTGAACTCAACGCTTCCCGAGGATAGTTTGTTTCTTCCCACCTGGTCAGCGACGGCAACTTCAACAGGCGGAGAAAGATTTGCGGTCATCCTGAATAGATTACGAGGATTAAACAACCCTAGTCTAGATCTGTATCCGGACCCATCGGATGATCGCGTTGTCGTTTATAGCATTTCGAAACGCAGCCCGATTTACAGCGTAAAGGTTAAAGGCACTTCGTGGTGGGTGGCTCAAACACACCCTGTTTGGAACGTAATCGCGCTCTCTCCTAACGGGCAGTTGCTTGGAATCGTCTCCGATGAAGGCCTCCGAGTATATGTTCTTCCCTCCGGTGCGTGAGAAAAGCGTGTGACGCAGAGAATCCCGCCTTTTGCCACGGCCTGGGTTCATGTGTTCGGCTGCCGTGGTGTACGATGGTGACGCGTATTTTGTGCCTGATTTTTGAGAGGGTCACGCATCCCACTGATGATTGTTCAAGGTTACTTCCGCATCCTCAGCTTCTTCGACATTGCCGAAGCCATCGAAATGGAAAGTTTGCGCGGCATTCTCGGCCCGGAAGCGGCTCCGCAACCGCCCAGCTTCGCTCACCGCAGTCCCGAATATGCGCAGGCACAGCGGGCCCCGATTGTCGAATCAGCAGGTCCCGTCGCGCTTCCCACAGGCGAGAAACTCGACGCGCGCCTCAAGTATTACTGGTTCGGCGTAGTAAGCGTTGAACTCACCACCGCTTTCGAATGTGACTTCGAAGCTCTCTCCCCGCAATCCTATCGCTGGATGAACGCGCCGGAAGTGGAAGAAGCCGCAGAGCAATTGTTGCGGAGCCGTCTGGACCGTTGCCGCCCCGCCCTGATCAAGCCTTCGCCGAAATGGCTGGATGAAGATTACCTGGTCATCGACATTGAATCGGCCCGCCACGCCGACGGCCGCCCGGCGACCTCCGCCGAAATGCTCCAACATCACGCCGACCTGATCACCCAACTCGTTCGTGGCGAACTCGTTCCGCTCTCAGCTGCCGAACGCGACGAAATCGTGCGCTCCGCGTTGTCTTACTATCCCAACGATCTGGTCGTAGTCGGCTGGGCTGCCGCGCTCGTATATGACAAGCCCGAAGCCACCCCCGCCGTGATCGATCTTCTGGAATATGCCAACACCCAACTGCTGGAATTTCGTTATTACGACGAGCTGCTCACCCACCTGCTCTCGAACGTCTACAGCTCTCTCGAAGGCCACGAAAGCTTTTGGTCCCGCTGGCGATTGGCTCGTCGCGCTGGCCGCTTGAATCGCATCCGTCTGGACATCATGGATCTGGCGGAGCGCACCGAATACGCCGTGAAATTCATCAGCGACACTTACTACGCGCGGGTTTACGGCGTCAGCTCCGCAAAAATCGGAGTCAACGATTACAAAACTCTGGTGTCGGAAAAACTGAAAACGGCCGGCGAGCTTTACGAATTCATGGTCGCTCAATTCAACGAGCGCCGCATGTTCGCCCTGGAAGTGGTCGTAGCAGTCCTCGTCCTGCTCGACGTAATCCTCCTGCTCCGCGGCAGATGATCCGCCGTCGCTGGATTCCAGGTGTTCGCCACGCGATTCGATCTGTGGATGAATCGCCGCAGGCGTGATCTCAGTACCAGTACTTTACACACACGACTCCTTGAATTTCCTCCAACTGCATGCTAGCGTTCCCCGTGGCTAAATTAGAAGATGTTCGGAGGCGGTACCAAGAAGTAAGAAGGCCGCCAACCTCGGCCGTTTCCGGTCCCGATCTCCCGGTTATATCCGCACAACAACATTCTGCTCGCTCAATCGAGGTCTCGGATTCGGGCTTCCGATATGGCGAATTAAATCGCCAAATTCGTGAATTAAAACACTCTGTAACTTATAGAAAACAAACGCCGGCGAACCCGTTAAATCGCAAAAAAATGCAAAAACGCTCCCGAGTCCTTTCCATCCAAATCGATGCCTCCGATGCTCCCAGTTTCGTCCACTCCCGCCAAGGACCCAGGTAAATTGTCTCGCCAACTTTTGAGCAGCCGCGCCAAACTAAAAGCCTCCGGCCTTGTATACACAATCGCGCTAGTGGCGCTGGCAGCGTTTGCCGGCGGTTGTGCCGTCAGCCAGAAAACGGTGGTTAAACCGGGCAACGCCCCCGCGCCGCTTCTCACCGCGAGCAAAGACGACCTCATCGCGCGCTATAATCAGCAAGCTCAAGCCGTCACCTCGTTGAATGCGACCGTCAGCATGAAACTGACGGCGGGCTCAGCTTACTCCGGCGTGATCGAGCAATATCACGAGGTAAACGGGTTCTTGCTAGCGGCCAAGCCTGCGAATATACGGGTGATCGGCCAAGCCCCGGTGGTGGCTAAGAATATTTTCGATATGGTCAGCGACGGCCAGACCTTTCACATCTACATCCCGTCGAAGAATGAATTTATCGAAGGCCCTGACAATTTGACGCGACAAGCATCCAAGCCCATTGAGAATCTTCGTCCGCAACATCTAGTGGACGCCCTGCTATGGGAACCGATTGAGAATCGATCACCCGTGCTATTCGAGGAAGCCAGCGAAGGCACCGGCCGCTATTACATTCTGACGGTAATCCGCGCCGCATCCGGCGAAAACGCAACAAAAGAAAGCGCCGCGGGTTCATCCGAGTGGGAAATATCGCGTAAGGTCTGGTTCGACCGCACCAACTTGCAAATAGCTAGAGCGGAAAATTTTGTTGCAGGCGGAAAAGTGGCGTCTGACGTTCACTACTCGAATTGGCTCCCACCTGCCGCGTCGCCAGGGGCATCGAATACGACCGCGGCCACAGAGCCTGCCGGCGGCGGGATGATGTACCCGCGCCAAATTTCAATCAGCCGCCCGAGCGATGATTATCAACTCCAAATTGAAATCAAAAAGCTCACCATCAACGAGCCCATCTCCGCCGAGCGCTTTGTATTGGCTCAACCGCCGGGAACGAAATTGATCCATCCGGACGAAAACACCACAGAGGCGCCCAAGCCATGATCCGCTACATGATCGTGCAAAACGTGCTGCACCGGCCTCTGCGCACCCTGATTACAGCCATAGCCGTCGCCGTCGAAGTAGCCATGGTAATCATGGTCGTCGGCCTCACTAGCGGATTGCTTTTGGAAAACGCCAAGCGCGTGGAAGGTGTGGGCGCCGACATCATGGTCCAACCGCACGCCGCTTCGGTCTTTTTGGCTTTTAGCGGCGCGCCCATGCCCATTGCCATCGGTGACAAACTCAAGGAACTCGATTACGTGCAGGCTGTCGCGCCCGTTCTGGTTCAGTTCAATTCCGTCAACGGCCTCGACGTGGTATTCGGGATTGATCCCACCACTTTCAGCGCCGTTTCCAACGGCTTCGTATTCCACTCCGGGCACGATCTGCAGAATCCAAACGATATTCTGGTCGATGATATCTACGCCAAAGCAAAGAAAGTCAAAACAGGCCAGACCCTGCACATTCTGGACCACGACTTCCATGTGGCAGGCGTCGTCGAACACGGCAAAGGCGCGCGCCTCTTCGTTTTTATCTCCACTTTGCAGGAAATGGCCGGAGCGCACGACAAAGCTTCAATCTTTTATATTAAGTGCGATCGCACCGACCACACCCCGGCCGTGATGGACGAAGTGCGCCAGCTCCTGCCAAACTACGAAATTCGGCCGCTGAAGGATTTTATTTCGTTGATGACTTCTTCGAACCTGCCGGGTCTGGGCGCGTTCATCAGCGTCATGATCGGCATCGCCGTGGTTATCGGCTTCCTCGTAATTTTTCTTTCGATGTACACCACCGTCATCGAACGCACGCGCGAAATCGGCGTCTTGAAATCCCTAGGCGCTTCCAAGGGCTATATCGCTCGAGTAATCCTCAGCGAAACCACATTGTTATGCCTCACTGGAGCGATCGTGGGAATCGGATTAAGCTTCCTGTTGCGAACTGTGTTTATCCGCCTGTTCCCTGCGCTAAGTATTCTGATTACGGTAAATTGGATTCTGCGCGCTTCTGCCATTGCAATCGTGGGCGGCCTCCTGGGCGCTTGCTATCCCGCCTGGATCGCCAGCCGCAAAGATCCGGTCGAAGCTCTCGCCTACGAATAAACCCACCCACATGACCTTCGCCAAACCGACATACTTACTAGGAAGAAATGGGCAACGCGACTAGAATATTTGCGTCCCCGGAAGTGTTGCCACTCGCACGGGAGCGAGCGTTGGAACCGATTCTCAAAACAGAAGATTTGTGGAAGGTTTATCGTTCCGGCAAGGTGGAAGTGCCCGCCCTCCGCGGTGTAAACATGGAAGTTTTTCCCGGGGAGTTTGTTTCCATCATGGGGCCCTCCGGCTGCGGGAAATCCACCATGTTGCACGTGATTGGCGGCCTGGCTCAGGCTTCGCGCGGCCGCGTTCTTCTGGATGGAAACGACCTTACCACCATGACCGACGCGGCCCGCACCCTCTTGCGCCGCCACAAAGTCGGATTCGTCTTCCAGAAATTTAATCTTCTGCCCACACTCGACGCGTATCACAATATCGCGCTAGCGCAGCACATTCACGGCAACGGCTTCGATCCTCATCGCTTTGAGGTGGTTGCGAAACTTCTTGGCCTTACCGAACGCCTGACGCACAAGCCCTCGGAACTTTCCGGCGGCGAACAGCAGCGCGTAGCGCTCGCGCGCGCAATTGTCAGCGAGCCGAAAATCGTGCTGGCCGATGAACCTACCGGAAATCTCGACACCAAGAGTTCAGACGCCGTCCTAGGCCTGCTGCGACAGTTGAATAGAGACCTGGGCCAAACCATCGTGATGATCACGCACAACCCCGATGCGGCCGCCTACGGGCATCGCGTGCTGCACATGCGCGACGGCCAGGTTGTGGACGGCTCCACAGTTCACTAACATGCGCACATTGTGGCGAAGAATCGTCCGAACGATTTTTTGGTCCTTCGAGCGCGGAAGTTGGCCCTACGACTTGATGGTCATCGCCATCGTCATTTTTGTGCTTTTCACTCCTCGCAGCCTGTTTCACGATCAGCCGCAAACAACCGCGCAGGCCAGCTCTGACGTTCAACTACTCTCGGAAGACGACGCCACTCAAACGCGTACCTACCGGCTGGACGCCACCATTTTGCAACCGCAAAAACGCGCCAAGGAACCCACTCCCGAGCTTGAACGCGAGACCCATGACATTCTGAGCCGCACCGTGGGCGATCTTAAGACCCGCACGTTTCAAGTGAAGCGCATCGACCCCGTTCGCGCCGGAGATGGCTCCATCGCCTATTACGACATCACCGTTCAACCTGACTTCAGATAACCGATCCTCCCCAGTCATTATTGAACGCGGAACCCGCCTCTTGAGCACGGAACCCGCCGATTGGCCGGCGCATCTAAACCCTTGTGCTATCATGTCGTGAATTTTTTACGGGGAAGTCGGGAGCAGTGGGGGACCTTTGATCGCTAATCGAATCAGAATTGTTGCGCTCGTTTCGCTGTCCGTCTTCATCACTTGTGCGGGCAGTTGGGCCCAAGGCAAAGGGACATGGACGCTGGACACCGTGTTGCGCCAGCTCGACATGCAATCGAAAACTTTCCGCAGCCTCTCAGCAGATGTGGAGCGCACCAAGGTCACCGTGGTGGTGAATGACCACTCCACCGAAACTGGCAGTTTGCTTGTGCGCGGCGACAAAATGCTGTTGCAAATGAAGGCTCCCGACCAGCGCACGATTTTGCGCACGGGCGACAATCTCTATGTGTACACTCCGGGATTGAATCGCGTGGAGGAATACAATCTGGGCAAGAACCGCACCATGGTCGACCAATTTCTGCTGCTGGGTTTCGGGACCTCCGGAAAAGAGCTTCAGAAAAGTTATCTCATTACGCTGCTGGGCGAACCGATGTTGGACGAAAAGAAAACGATCGAATTGGAATTGACTCCTAAATCCGGAGACGTGCGCAATCAGATTTCGAAAATCCAGATCTGGTTCGATGAGTCGTCCTGGCTTCCGGTGCAGCAGCAATTCAATGAAACTGGTTCAGGCGACTATTTCACCGTGCGCTACTCGAAGATCGTACGCAATCCCTCGATTGGCGAGTCCCAGTTCAAGCCTCGTTGGCGGAAGAATACGGAAAAGTCGCGTCCACAAGGTTAGCTCCGGAGAAACAGCTCGCAGTTGGATTCAAGCCTGCGCTGTCTTGACCTTCTCGTTACCAAGTTTGCCGGATTCATGCTCGAGCAATGTACGTTTGCGGTCGAGTCCCCAGCGGTAGCCTGCCAGATTTCCGTCGGCGCGCACCACGCGATGGCACGGAACGACAACCGAAACAGGATTTGTGGCGCATGCGCTGGCGACCGCGCGGATAGCCTTCGGATGCCCGATGGCCCGAGCAACCTCTGAGTACGTACGAGTGGCGCCGTATGGAATTCGCTTCAACTCTTCCCAGACACGCCGGCGGAATGCGGTAGCTTGCACGTCCGTGGGCAAATCGAGATGCGGTTCTTTCCCGCGCAAGTGCGCCAAAATTTTGCTTACCCACCCTTGTAAGTTTTTCGACCCGGCGCTATCGCGGTCAATCTCCGCGCGCGGGTATTCTTTGCGCAGAGCCGTTTCTAAGGGAGCATCCTTTTCTCCCAGGTAGAGCGCGCTGATTCCACGATCGGTGGCAGCCACCAGCAAACGACCCAGCGGCGAATCCACGATGGTGTAGTGAATTTGCATGCCTTCGCCTCCCTGGCGGTAAGTTCCCGGTGTCATGCCGAGCTGGGACGGGGAGCGTTCATACAATCGGCTGCTGGAGCTATACCCTGCATCGTAAAGTGCGGTAGTCACGTCGTCTCCTTTCTTCAAACTGGATTTCAAGCGGCGCATGCGCTGAGCATCAGCATATTGACGCGGCGTTATACCCATTACTCGCCGAAAAGCGCGTTCGAGTTGATGAGGACCTATTCCCACACTGGCACTCAGTGCGGTAAGTGTCAGACGAGCTTTGCTATCGTCGTCTTCGTTGTGAATCTGGGTTTCGATCTGGCGGCAAACCGTTGCGACTACTTCCGAGCGCGGATCCCGCAGACGCGTGGCGCGCGGCCGGCAGCGCTGGCAGGCTCGAAACCCTTTTTGCTCAGCGGCTTCCGGAAGTGGGAAAAAGACTACTTGCTCCCGTCCAGGCTTGCGGGATGGGCACGATGGCCGGCAATAGATCCCAGTCGAACGTACGGCGTAAACGAACGCTCCATCGGCGCCGCGGTCCCGCTTTTGCACCGCTTGCCAGTAGTCATCGAGTCGGTAACGTTCAGTGCCTGGCTGAATTCGTTTTCGTTCCATAGATTCTTATCGCCGCTCTCCGCATCAACTACAAACCTAAAATTATCGAATCCCGTTTTGAATCGCTATCCGTTTTTTGCGTTCAATGTATTTCCAGCACTTTCGCCTTCCACGCTTCAATCTCTGTGCGGAGGCGTACAAATACCTTGCCGACTGAGGGTTACATCATAAGACACTTTCGCCTGTACCCCGGTTGACGGCATAATGGAGGACGCGCATATTCGGATTCCACACAGGGGTGGGGCAAGGCAACGCTTGGGGGAGACGCAATGGGGGCTGCTCCGCAGCGGAACAGACAGCAGTTGGCAGCATCACCGCTACGCATCGTAGAAACTCAGACGCTGACGACGTCGGTACCCGCCGTAGGGAAACCCGGGCCGCGCCGCTTCGCGCGCATTCCAACCCACGCCATCGGTGTGGCGAGTGAACGCCGACGAGCGCCGCGTGCTTCGCTTTCGCTGCCGCTTCGCTTAGTGCGGGTTGCAGGCGTTGAAGAATCCATTCCGGTCACACTTGTTACGCGCAACATAAGCTCCACCGGCATTTATTTTCTAGCGCCTCGTAAATTTGAACCTGGCACGGCCATCGAGCTGGAAGTTGCGCTGGTCGAACGTCCGCAAGGCCAGGGCAGCGTGCAAATGTGCACAGCGGCACCGCTTGTGATCGAAGTGGCCATCGTCTGGAATTTCCTGCCAGTAGGCTATATGCTGGCAGTCTTGAAGACACCCGTGAAACTTCTTCAAAGGGTCATACCAGCGTTTGTTGTGGTAGTGAGCGCTATGTTTGTCTTGCCCGCCTCAGTGTTCGCGCAGACCGATGAGATCCAAGTCTATGATGCGGTAATCGCCGAACCCGGAATCTTCAATCTCACTTGGCA
>Ga0102924_1006990_pt1 | contig 10457 bp, 7 predicted proteins | sample PaiPotPPM11metaG_FD_80116 | JGI IMG/M metagenome (GOLD analysis project Ga0102924, IMG submission 80116) | Iron sulfur acid spring bacterial and archeal communities from Banff, Canada, to study Microbial Dark Matter (Phase II) - Paint Pots PPM... ...
CCAAGAAGGTGCTCGCGGCCGTCAAGCACGGCGCGACGCAGATGGTGATCAATACCGACGAATTCCTGCCCGGCGAATTCACCCGCAATGCCGATTTCTCGCTGCCGAGCGAGCGCCTCAAACGCACCATCACCGCCGATGCCGGCGCCGACCATACCCACTTCGTCGATGCGAGCCGTGTCGCCAATGCGCTGTTCGGCCAATCGATCGGCGCCAATATGTTCATGGTCGGCTTTGCCTATCAGCTTGGCGCCATCCCGGTCTCGGCGTCGGCAATCGAGAAGGCGATCGAATTGAACGGCGAGGCCGTCGCCATGAACCAGGCCGCGTTCCACTGGGGCCGTCGCGCCGTGATCGATCGCGACGCGGTCGAAGCGCTGGCGAAGCCCGCGTCATCGAGCGCCAACGACGCCGAGCACCTGTCGGAGAGCATTTCTGAGGTCGTGGCGCGGCGCGAAAAATATCTCAAAGCCTATCAGAGCGCGGCCTATGCCCGGCGCTATCGGGCCTGGGTGGACAAGGTGATAGGAGCCGAGACGTTGCGCGCTCCCGGCAAAAGCGGTCTCGGCGACGCCGTGGCGCGTTATCTGTTCAAGCTGATGGCCTACAAAGACGAATACGAGGTGGCGCGGCTCTACACCGACGGTGCTTTCACGAGCCAGGTGAAGAATGCATTCGACGGCGACAATCTGCGCCTCGAATTTCACCTCGCACCGCCGATTCTGGCGCGGCACGATCCGGCAACCGGTCTGCCGCGCAAGATGAGCTTCGGCCCATGGCTGATGCCGGCATTCCGCGTCCTGGCGAAGCTGAAATTCCTGCGCGGCACTGCGCTCGATCCGTTCGGCCGCACGCTCGAGCGCCGCACCGAGCGCCGGCTGATCGGCGATTACGAAACGATGCTCACCGAAGTCCTGGCGAAGCTGACGCCGGAAAACCACCATCTCGCGGTCGGGCTTGCTGCCATCCCGGAAAAGATCCGCGGCTTCGGCCACGTCAAGCAGCGCCATCTCACCGCCGCCAAGGCCGACGAAGCGGCCTTGTTCGAGCAATTCCGCGCCGGCGGCGAAAACTTGCTCAAAGCCGCAGAGTAGACGTCAGCGCGCTAGATTTTTCGTTGGAGCATGATCTTTTCCAACCTTGCTTCGCCCGCCGAAGCGGGCTTCGCGAAGGCGGGAAACCGGTTCCCACTTTTCGGGATCATGCTCTAGACGCCGTGGGTCTGCAGCACCACCTGGCAGGCCTTGCTGAGCTTCTGCCGGTTCGTCTGCAGGCAGACCAGCACGCGCAGCTGGTCCGGGATCAACTCTTTGCAGAACCGGTGCGCATCGCGATCGCAAGCGTCTTCGTCTTTCTGGCTGTGCGGACCCACCTGGGTCCCCGCCCAGGCAGCCGACGAAAGCAACAAAGCAATGACGAGAGTGACGCTGCGGACCATGATGTATTCCTGATGGAGGGGCACGAAGGGCGGGGCGTTATCTACCGTCAGTCCATTGAGGCCAAATTGAGACTCGGCATGAAGCGACGGCAGGCGGCAGGGTTGCACGAATGCAGGCTGCGCCCAGATGAGTGACGAAGGAGCTTGCCGGCAAGAGCTAGGCTGAAGATCGCGCGCCGAGCGCGACGCGTGGAAATGCGGATATGAACTAGCGGATAGTGTATGGTCCGACAATGAACGACGTGCCGACCCTTTCGGAAACTCCCCCCGCGGTTGTGGAAAAACCGCCGGAAGCGGAGAATCCAACTATTTTGCCGCCGGAATCTGCACCGCCAGAGCCTGCGCCGGACGTTGCCGCGCCGATCGCGCCAGTGCCGGCGAATGAAGCGCCGCCGAACGAAGCCGCAAAGAGTAGGGCAGCCGTTGCGGCGCTGGCCGGTGCCAGCACCGCGCCCAGCGCAGCCGTGGCAGTTGCGCCCGCAACTGCTTCGCCGGGCATCGGCGTTCTTCTGGTCAATCTCGGCACGCCCGAAGCGGCCACGCCGCAAGCCGTGCGCAACTATCTGCACGAATTCCTGACCGACAAGCGCGTGATCGAGAAGGACACGCTGTTATGGAAATTCGTGCTCAACGGCATCATTTTGCCGCTGCGCTCGCGGCGCAAGGCGCGCGACTACGCCAAGATCTGGAATCGCGACAAGGACGAGTCGCCGCTCAAGACCATCACGCGTTCGCAGGCGGACAAGCTTGGCAATATTCTCGAGCCGCTCGGTGCTCATGTGTCCGTGAGCTGGGCCATGCGTTACGGCGAACCGTCGATCGCATCGCAATTGGAGACGCTCACGGCGAAAGGCTGCGACCGCGTCCTGATCATGCCGCTCTATCCGCAATATGCGGCGGCGACCACGGCGACCGCCTGCGACGAGGTGTTTCGCTTTCTCATGGGCCAGCGCCGCCAGCCGGCCGTTCGCGTGCTGCCGGCCTATTACGACGATCTCTATTACATCGAAGTGCTGGCTTCGACGCTGAACGCCGAGATCAGGTCGCTGCCGTTCAAACCCGACGTGATCGTCGCCTCCTATCACGGCCTGCCCAAGGAATGCTCGCTCAAAGGCGATCCCTATGAAAGCCAGTGCGTGCGCACGACCGAACTGCTGCGCGCCAAGATGGGCCTCGACGCCGCCAAGCTGATGCACACCTATCAATCGCGCTTCGGCCGCGCGCAATGGCTTGAGCCGTACACGATCAAGACCATGAAGGCGCTCGCCAAGAAGGGCGTGAAGAATCTCGTCGTCATCACGCCGGGATTTTCCGCCGATTGCCTGGAGACGCTGGAAGAGATCGCCCAGGAAAACGCGCATGTCTTCAAGCGCTATGGCGGCGAGAATTTTGCCGCCGTGCCCTGTCTCAACGACAGCGAGGCCGGCATGCTTCTGATCTGGCAGCTGGCGATGCGCGAGCTGAAGGGCTGGGTGTGAGCGCGATGGATCTTGCGGCGTCTCTCAGCTCGTGGAGCTGGTTCGGCCTCGCGCTTCTGCTCTTCGTTGTCGAAGGGCTGCGGCCGGGCCGCTTTGCGCTGTGGCTCGGCTTTGCCGCGGTGCTGGTCGGCATGTTGGCCTCGGTCGCGAAATGGCCGTGGCCGGCGCAGCTTGCGGCGCTGGTCGTGCTCGCGGTTCTGATGATTCCCGCCTGGCGCCGTTACGAGCGCAGGGTTTAAAGCTCCCCCAACCGTTATTCGCAGGAAAGCGCGAATTTCGGCCCTTCTCGCACCGGGAAACCGGCCGCTGAAGGCCCAATCAACCTCTCATTAACCATATCCGTTTTAACTCCGTTAACCAGCGCCTCGCCGTCGGGTGGGGCGTGCTGGCTATCGCGCGGCGCACGGTGGTCCGGTTTGGCAGCTTCCGGGGTGACGCGGACAGACCAGTGCGGCTTCGGGGCGAGGAGGTTTCAGGTGCCGCGGCGTTGCCGATTGCTCAGCGCATCGCGCGTCTTCGGCTTGGTCGCTGGCCTCGCTGTGACGATGGCGGCCGCGGCGCTATGGCAGGTCCTGTGGCCTGCGCCGGCGCACGCGCAGACCGTCGCCGCCAATGCGCCGCAAGCCAATACATTGACGCCGCCGGCCAATGCCGACGCCGATCTGTTCCTGCCGTCGTTACAGGGCTCGCGCAATAATCCGTCTCGCTTCGTGCTGCGCCGAAGCACGGTGAGCGCGAACCAGGCGCCGCCGACCGGCGCGTTCACCGGCTCCGCGCTGCAGCCTGGGCCGCCGGTCTATGGCAGTCCGACGGGATTCGGTGCCGGCAATACCGGCTTCGATTCCACCAATGCGCGGCGCCGGCAAAGGGCGCACGTGCCGAATGGCGGCACAGCGATCGTGCCGCCGCAGCAGACCACGACGTTCGATCCGCTGCCCGCGCCGCCGCCACCGCCGCCCGAAGTGCCGTCGCGGCCGCCGACGCCCGCGCCGCCGCCACCAGCCGAAGTCTATCCGTCGCGCGCCGCGTCGCGGCCCGGCGTGACCTTGCCGCCGCCGCCGACCGAGCTTCCGATCAGCAATGTGCCGGCCGAGGTGCATCCCTTGACCGCGGCGGTGCGCCCCGGCGCGGCACTGCCGTTGCCGCCGCCGCCGCTCGATATCAGTTCACCGGCTAGTACGCCGCCGCCCGGAACGCCGATACCGGGCACCTTGGCGCTCGGCGCCGTGCCGCGGCCGACGCTGCCGTTCATCGGCGGCGATCCCTATGAGGCGCTCGGCATCAAGGCGGGGTCGCTCCTGATCCTGCCCGCGGTCGAGCTTTCCGCCGGCTATGACAACAATCCGGAGCACACGCCCGGCGGTCCGGGCTCGTCGACCTTCACCGTCGCGCCGGAATTGCATGTGCGCTCCGACTGGCCGACCAATTCGTTCACCGCCGACGTCGTCGGCTCCAATTACTGGTACGGCAACGACGGCGCGATGTCGCCGCCGCTCGAGCGGCCCTATCTGAACTCGAAGCTCGACGGCCGCATCGACGTCACCCGCTACACCCAGATCCTGCTCGAGAACCGCTACATCATCTCGACCGACAATCCGGGCAGCCCGAACATTCAGGCCGGTCTCTCCAAACTGCCGATCAACCAGACCGTCGGCGGCACAGTGGGCGTGAACGAGCAACTCGGCGGCTTCGAAGGGACACTCAAGGGCACCATCGACCGCACCGTCTATGCGAGCTCGCACTTCACCGACGGCGAGATCGAGAGCAACGACGACCGCGCCTATGATCAATATGCCGGCATTTTCCGCCTGGGCTACTGGCTCGATCCCGGTCTCAAGCCGTTCGTCGAGTTCAGCGAAGATACGCGCCAATATGACTCACCGATCGACTTCTTCGGTGAAAATCGCAGCTCCAACGGCACCAGCGCCAAAGCCGGTGGCGAGTTCAAGCTCGCCAACTCGTCGCTGATCGGCGAAATCGCGGTCGGCTATCTGCAACGCAATTATCACCAGCCGTTGCCGAACATCGCCGGCACTTCGCTCGACGGTTCGCTGCTCTGGCTTGCGACCGGCCTGGACACGGTGAAGTTTACCGCGGCAACGCAGGTCTACGAGTCGACGCTGCAAGGTGTCTCCGGCTCTTTCAGCCACGACATGAGCCTCGAGTGGGATCACGCGCTACGGCGCTGGCTGGTCGCGACCGGCTCGTTCGGCTACGGCCACGACGATTATGTCGGCGAGGCGCGCCAGGACGACCGCTACTATGCGATCGCCGGCCTGATCTACAAAATGAACCAGCTGGTATGGATCAAGGGCCAAGTGCGCCACGACTGGCTGACCTCAACGCAGAGCGGCAATGCATATCAGTCGACCTCGGTGCTTCTGACCTTGCGCTTGCAGCGGTAGTTCTGCCATTTGGCCATTCCTGCCAAATGCGGAGGCTGCTGTGAGTGAATACGAGCGCTGGGAAACGCGTTACGCCAAACCGGACTACGAATTCGGCACCGCGCCGAACGAGTTTCTCGAAAGCTGCAAGGCCCTGCTGCCGAAATCCGGCCGGGCGCTGTCGGTCGCCGACGGCGAGAGCCGCAACGGCGTCTGGCTCGCCGAGCAGGGACTCGCGGTCACCGCGATCGACTTCTCGCCCACAGCGCAAAAGAAGGCGCGGGCGCTGGCGGCGGAACGCAAGGTCAGCCTCGAGATCATTCAGACCGACGTTCACGCCTGGCCCTATCCGGAAGCGGCGTTCGATGTCGTGGTCGAGATCTTCGCCCAGTTCTCGACGCCGGCGGAGCGCGCGGTGAAATGGGCCGGCATGCGCCGTGCGCTGAAACCCGGCGGCCTTCTGATCCTGCAGGGCTATACGCCGAAGCAATTGGACTACGCGACCGGCGGGCCGAAGCAGATCGAACACCTTTATACGCGCAGTCTGCTGCAAGGGACCTTCGGCGATTTTCGCGACGTGAAGATCACGGAAGAAGAGCGCGCGCTGCACGAAGGTGCGGCGCATTCCGGCATGTCGGCCGTGATCGGATTGACGGGGCGAAAACCCTGAAGATTAATTGCCCAGGAACTTCTTGATCTCGGCGCGGAAGCCCGGCGCGATGTCCTCGCGGGCGAGCGCGTAGGAGACATTGGCGGCGAGAAAGCCGATCTTGGAGCCGCAATCGAAGCTGCGGCCTTCGAATTGCAGGCCGTAGAACGGCTGCGACTTCGCCAGTTGGATCATGGCGTCGGTGAGCTGGATCTCGCCGCCGGCGCCGCGCTCCTGCTTGGCGAGGAGATCGAGAATTTCCGGCTGCAGGATGTAGCGGCCGGTGAGAATGAGATTGGACGGCGCGCGATCGACCGGCGGCTTTTCCACCATGCTGGTGATCGAGAACATCTTGCCTTTGCGCTCGCCGACGCCGACGACGCCATATTGATCGACGCGATCGCGCGGCACTTCCTCGACGGCGACGATATTGGTCTTGCCGGGTAGCGCGCGGGCTTCGTCCATCATCTGGGCGAGGCAAGAGCGCTCATGCTGCACCAGCACGTCCGGCAGCAATAGCGCGAACGGCTCGTTGCCGATCAGTTCGCGCGCGCACCAGACCGCGTGCCCAAGCCCGAGCGGCTCCTGCTGGCGGGTGAAGCTCGTCGTTCCGGCGCCGGGCAGATCGCGCGACAACAGATCGAGCACCGGCTTCTTCTGCCGCTCCAGCAGCGTCATTTCCAGTTCGAACTGGCGGTCGAAATGATCCTCGATGACGCCCTTGTTGCGTCCGGTAACGAAGATGAAATGCTCGATGCCGGCCTCGCGCGCCTCGTCGACGACATGCTGGATCAGCGGCCGGTCGACAACCGGCAGCATCTCCTTCGGCATGGCTTTGGTCGCCGGCAGGAACCGGGTACCGAGGCCGGCGACGGGAAACACAGCTTTGCGGACGCGAGGAGAAGTTTGGGTCATTCGATGATATGCCGATTAATTGATGTGCTTGGCCTATAGGGGCGGGCGGGAGAAATTAGAAATCCACGGTGGAATTATTGCCAAAATTGCGCGGCAAAGTCTTGCATCTTGCTGGTGTAGGGTGAATGGGTCAATCGTTAGCCTTTGCGTTGGCCTTTGCGCTCCGCTTATCACAACAAATTGGGTCGAAACGGCCCGTCAACTTTCCAAGACTACCAATGGCAAGACTACCAATGGCACGATTACCAATGGCACGATTACCAATGGCACGATTACCAATGGCACGATTACCAATGACACAGTCACAGTTGTCTGTCGCACCAGAGTCTTAATCCTTAAGTTCAAGATCAATGACCGGCTTCGCCATCAATCGTCTACCGTCCTGCGCCGCTGCGGCGTGCCTGGCTGCCGTGTTGGCCGCAGCGCTTGCGATGCCGGCGCGCGCGCAGGACAAGCCCGACAATTGGCTGTCCCGCCTGTTCCAACCGCAAAACGCTAATCCTGTTCCCAATGCCGCGCCCGGTTCCGGCGAGGAAACGCCATGGAGCGGACAGTCCGGCGCCTCCGGCAATCCGCTGATGACCGCGGATGCGATCGGCGCCGCGGCGGCGGATTTCAAGAACTGCATCGCCAATCTGTGGCCCGATGCGGCGCGGCGCGGCATCACGCGCGAGAACTACGACCGCTTCACCGCGGGGCTCACGCCCGACCTGCACATTATGGACCTGCTGGACGCGCAGCCGGAATTCACCAAGGCGCCGTGGGACTATCTGGATCTGCTCGTGAGCGACGATCGCATCGCCCGCGGCAAGGCGCTGCTCGCGCAATATGCCTCGGTGTTCGCCGCCATGCAGCGCACTTACGGCGTCGATCCCGCGATCATCGCCGCGATCTGGGGCGTGGAGAGCAATTACGGCACGCTCGGCGGCACGCGCCCGGTGATCCGCTCGACGGCGACGCTCGCCTGCGTCGGCCGCCGCCGCGATTATTTTCGCGAGGAGTTTCTCTCGACGCTCGACATCCTGCAGCGCGGCGACGTGCCGGCGGATCATCTCATCGGCTCATGGGCCGGCGCGTTCGGCCCGACGCAATTCATGCCGACCACGTTCAAGCGCTTCGCCGTGGACTTCGACGGCGACGGCCATCGCGACGTCGTCGACTCGGTGCCGGACGTGATCGCCTCGACCGCCAACAATCTCAAACAGGACGGCTGGGTGCCGGGCCAGACCTGGGGCTACGAAGTCGTCCTGCCGCAGAATTTCGATTACATGCTCGCCGACCGCTCCAAGCAGATGACACTCAAGCAGTGGGAGGCGCTTGGGCTGCGTCGCGCCAATGGCGGCGCGTTTCCGCATCCCGAGGATCGCGCCTATCTGCTCATTCCGGCCGGCGCGCGCGGGCCGGCTTTCCTGATGCTGCAGAATTTCCGCGTCATCATGAAATATAATCCGGCCGAGGCTTATGCCTTGGCGATCGGCACCCTCGCCGATCGCATGCGCGGTGGCGCGCCCTTCGTGCAGAACTGGCCGCGCGACGAACGTGTGCTGACGCTCGACGAGCGTACCGAGATGCAGCAGTTGCTCGCACAGCACGGCTTTAATGTCGGCCAGCCCGACGGGCTGTTGGGTCCGCAGACCCGGATCGCGATCCGCAATTTCCAGGCCTCGGTCGGGCAAGTCCCGGATGGCTTTGCCTCGAGCGCGGTGCTCGACCGGCTGCGCCAACAATAATCCACCGCGAAACCGACACTTTTGCCGGGAATGATGCTGGTATTCGGGTCCCATGGTGGGCTCGCCGGAACCGGGCGCGCTGGCGTATATTGAGTCTCAGGTTTGGCATTGCGCTTTTTGGAACAGCGCCTTTGGATCGACGAATGGCCTTGCGCGACGACAGACAGTCTCGATTGCGATTGCGATTTCGATGGCGGCAGCTGACTCCGGCGCTGATCGTGGGCCTGTGCGCGCTCACTATGACTGGGCTGGGCACCGCGCAGGCGCAGTTTTTCGGCGACCGCTATTACAATGATAACGGCGGCTATGGCGGCTACCAGCAGCGCTACCAGCGGCCGCGCGAGGATTTCGGCTTCCCGTTCGGCGACCGCTTCATGCGGCCGGCGCCGCCGCCGGCGGACTATTCGAAGGCGCCGGGGCCGCGCAAGCTCGATACGCCGCCCACGACCAACATCGTCGTCATCGGCGACTCGCTGGCCGATTGGCTCGCCTACGGCCTCGACGAGACCTACACCGACCAGCCGGATATGGGCGTGGTGCGCAAGATCAAAGCGACCTCGGGCCTGGTCCGCTATGACGCCAAGAACGAAACGCTCGACTGGGCCGGCGCGGTCAAGGACACGCTTGCCGGCGAGCGGCCGAATGCGATCGTGGTCATGCTCGGCCTCAATGACCGCGTGTCGCTGAAAGATCGCATCCCGGCGAAGCCGGTACCGGCGAAGCCGGGCGAAGGCCAAGGTGCCGGACAAGCCGCGGGACAGCCGGAGGGACAGGCCGCCGGCGCGCCCGGGCAGCCGCAGGCTCCCAATCAGGCGCAAGGCAAAGCGCAGCCGGCGCAGGGCAAAGAACCGGGACAGGCTCAAGAGCAAAAGCCGCAAGGCCAGACTCAGCCGCAGGCACAAAGCGCAGCGCAAGGCGGTGCATCCGCGCCACCAGCGCCGCAGGTCAACGCCGCGGATTCGGAAGGCGGCAAAGAGCTTGCAAGCGCGCCGCCGGTTCCCTCGGGCGGCACGTTCGAATTCCACACCGACAAATGGGCCGAGGTCTATGGCCGGCGCGTCGACGAGATGATCAATGCGCTGAAAGCGCGCGGCGTGCCGATCCTGTGGGTCGGCCTGCCGGCGGTGCGCGGCACCAAGTCGACCAGCGACATGGCCTATCTCGACGAGCTCTATCGCGAGCGCGCGGAGAAGGCCGGCATCGCCTTTATCGATATCTGGGACGGCTTTGTCGACGAGCAGGGCCACTTCACGGTGCAGGGGCCGGACTTCGAAGGCCAGACCCGCAAGCTGCGCACGCCCGACGGCGTGCATTTCACCAAGGCCGGCGCGGTAAAGCTTGCGAGCTATGTCGATCAGGAATTGCGCCGCATCATGTCCAAGGGCGTCATCGCGCCGGTGGCGCTGCCCGGCCCGGACGCGACTGCGCCCAAACCGGCGGCCGCCGTGGGCGGACGGCCCGACGTCGGCCCGGTGGTGCCGCTGGTCTCCGGCGTTGGCGGCAGTGGCGAGCACGGTGGCGATCTTGCGGGTGGCGGCCGTCCGGCGCAGCTCACCTCGACCGATCCGGTCGCGGCGAAAGTGCTGTCGCACGGCGACGCGATCGGGGCTCCCACCGGCCGCGCCGACGATTTCGCCTGGCCGCGCCGCGGCGATGCGGCGCCGGCGTCCGTCGACACCGGACCGATGCCGACGCCGGTGCAGCAGGCGCCGTCGCCCAACGCGCCGGTGCCGAGAAAGGCGAGCGACAACAAGGCGAGCGACAAGGCGGCCGACGCCAAAGCGAACGACAAGAACAAGTCGTCGCAGGATCAGGCCAAGGATCAAACCAAGCCGCGCCGCTCCCAGGGCGCCACGCTCGACG
>Ga0102924_1006991_pt1 | contig 10457 bp, 7 predicted proteins | sample PaiPotPPM11metaG_FD_80116 | JGI IMG/M metagenome (GOLD analysis project Ga0102924, IMG submission 80116) | Iron sulfur acid spring bacterial and archeal communities from Banff, Canada, to study Microbial Dark Matter (Phase II) - Paint Pots PPM... ...
GGATCGGGTGCTCTTCGGGAGCGACTGGCCGGTGTGCACGCTTTCGGCCAGCTATCAACAGTGGGTCGAGGCGCTGCGGTCGATCACGCAAGGGGCGGGCGACGTCAACCAGAAAAAGTTATTTTGTGATAATGCGATCCGGGTGTATCGGCTGCGCTAGAGTCCGAACTCCCGCTGAATCGCCTCGGCTTGTTGTCCCCCCGGGGAGCAAGCCAATCACTCGTCGGCAGAACGCCGTCTTAATTTCGCGAAGGCCGGTCAGCCTGCCAGCTTGACCGCAAGCACCAATTCATGTCGTGAAGAATCTGTTTCTGATCCCGCCCGGCAAAAGGAAAGCGCCATCTGCAATGCCGAAAACTGATCGTACGGAGACGTAGAAGTGGCCCAGAGTGCGCGGTCGATTCGCAGCAGGTTGTTCAATACCGTCGTCCCTGATATGCATCCTTGCGTCACGGATGATGCTCCGCCAAAGAAGAAGGAGTCTTCAAGAAACGTCTCATGGCGGCCGCGGTGGTCTTCAGCCTCGGCCTCGGCCTCATGGCGCACAACAATATTCACACCTTCGGCTATGGCTATGACAAGTTGCGCTTTATTAAATCTGCGTTTGGCGACACGCCATTTACACCCATTCGCACGTACTTTGAGAATAGCGGAGGTACGCTAAGATGGAAACGGTCCAAGGTCTCTCACGAAGTCTTCAAAGTGCTGGGGGAACTTGTGTGCTCTATTGTGAACACCCTCAAACAGGCAAGTAGCGCGACCCCGAGACTTTCAAACAGCAACTGCAAACAGGAGTAATTTCGGCCTAAATCTCCGCCATCTTTATTCCACCGGTGTCACTCGAGATATATGCCGCCTCCACCACCCGCATGGTATCGATCGCGTCTTCAACACTGGTCGGCAATACTGAACATGATCCTTCCACATACGCCTGCAACGAACCCATCGTCCCAATGAAGGCGTCCGGAAACCAATTCCCCATGACGGGGGCGTCTTTCCACTCTTCATCTCCGCGGATCACGTACCGCAGCGTGTCAGGTCGCCCAGTCGGATAATTCAAATTCACTCCCATCTGTGCCCGCATTGCTCCGTCGGTTCCCTCCCACTGCACAAAACTTTCCTGCGACTGCGCAGAGAAATAATGACTGTGATTCGTTGAAATGAAAACCCGCCTGTCGGCGGCATAGTCCATGAGAATCACACTCTTGGTAGGCGCCAATTGAACAGCTTGAGGACTTACCAAGGTCTTTGCGAGTAAAGAACGGGGATTTCCAAACCACGAACGCACCAGGTCCACATAGTGAATCGAGTGATACAGAATTTCGATCCGAGTCGCCTTTTGCAGAAAATCCCAGAGATGCCAAGGGGTCATGACGCTGACCTTCACTTCCATGTCGTGGATTGTGCCCAGCACTCCACTCTCTGCCAGACGTTGCGCGGCCAGCATGTTGGGAGCAAACCGCAGTTGAAAGTTGACAGCAGCCGTCAGCCGCTTAGTTCGACAAATCTCAAGAATGGATCGAGCTTCCGAGAATGTTTCTCCCATCGGTTTTTGCAGGAGTACGGCAGCGCCATCAGGCAGTTGTGGTAGCACCCGCAACAAAGCTGACGCGGGCACGGCGATGTCGAATACGGCATCCCCCAGTGCATACGCGGCGGCTTCTTGCACGCTTGCCAGCACTCGCGGGATACCAAAATCTTTCGCAACGCTCTCGGCTCTATGTCTGTCCAAATCGGTGATGGCCACAACGTGGAAGCCTGCCTTTTTATAGGCCGGCAAATGTGCGTCCCGCACGATTCCTCCCGCACCGATGGAAATTATCGGCCGGAGGTTTCGAGGACGAGGCGCCTCAACATTTAGATCAGGAACACGAAGCATACGGACCCAGTGCAAGCGGCTGCAATTCTTGACAGCCTCTTTCGCTTACAGAGTATTCAAGACAATCGTGCTGACGTTCGGATCCGGAGCACGCGCGACATCGACCTGAAGCTTCCCCGACTCCTGGCGGAATGTTAAAGGTTGACCGTTAGCCAACAAATGCGCCGCGATCACCTTTGCGTCGAGTCCGCTAATCTCCAGTTTTCCCGTCGGCCAATCGATCACGTGCACATACACTTTTCTCCCTTTCGCAGTAGTGCGCAACGAGGCTATCCCTTGCACGGGTCCGTAAGTGGTCCCGTAAATGGAATCTCCGTTGACATTCAGCCAGTCACCGATCGCTCGGAGGCGCTCCTGAAATTCAGGTTGAATGACACCGTCGGGTTGCGGACCCGCATTGAGCAGAAAGTTACCGCCTCGGCTTGCGACTTCCACCAACCCGCGAATAAGAAACTGCGCAGACTTGAACTCGCGATCGTGCACGTTATACGCCCACGTGTTGTTGATGGTCATGCACGTTTCCCACAACTGAAAGTCCTCAGGCTTGGGAACGGCCTGCTTCAATTTTCGCTGAACACTCGTGTCAACAGCATTAAACAGAATATCTTTCGTCGGAATTCCCGTGGGAATGAATTGTTCCGGTGTTACATAGTCTGCCGGCACGCCAATGCGGTCATTCACGAGAGTGGCGGGTTGCAGTTGCCGTATCAAATTAATGAAACGAATGCCGCCGTATTTCTCCTGGTGATGTAACCCGTCGAACCAGATCAGCGCCGCCGGGCCATACCTGGTCAACAATTCCGTGAGTTGCAATTGCATGTAATCAAGATAAAGCGGCCACTCTGGCCGCTCCGGCTCCCCATCCCAGTTGTCCTTTGTGAGCTTCGACGTATCGCGGAATGCCGGGTGATGCATGTCCGGAGGCGAGTAATAGAAACCGAGTGGCATCGATCTTTGCTTACATGCCTGCGCCAGCTGTGCCACGATATCTTTTCCGTAAGGAGTATTCGTAATCTTATAGTCCGTATACGAGGTGTCAAACATGCAGAAGCCATCATGGTGTTTGGTCGTGAACACCATGTACTGCTGGCCGGCAGCCCGCGCCAGATCAACGAAATGGTACGGATCGAATTTCGTGGGGTTGAATCGCTTCGGCAGCTCGCGATACTCGGCTTCTGAGATATCGCCGGGTTTGGGAACCATGATCGGCCAAGAGGCCTCCTCACTGGCAAGAGAATACGGTCCCCAATGGATAAACATGCCAAATTTGGCATCGCGAAACCACGCAGCCCTGTCCTCGGCAATCGCAGCGCGGCCTAAGTTCGGCAGCAGCGGAAGACAAGAGGACACAGCAGCGACTTTCATGAAGTCACGCCGACTAAAGGAAAGAGCATTCATGTCAGTGGACGTCCTTGATGTGCAGTTGTGCGTGAGTGGCGATGAAAGAAGATCTGGCCTATGGGTTCAATCTCTTCCTCCATCCAAAGAGTGCGACAAGCTGACACTGAAGATCGAGATTCGAACACCACCACCCAACGCGATCTGAGCGCTCAAATATTTGAATTGACCAGGAAATAATAGCACGTTACCCTGTCCACCGCTTTATTTGAGCGCTTTGTTCGATTATTACTGCCCTTCTTTCAAATTCAATTCTTTTTGGGGAGGCTCGTGAATCAACTCTGGTTTGGCTTGGCGGCTGTCATCGTTGCGGGCATGCTGCAAGGTGTCTTTGCAGTTCCAATGAAGTACGCGTCTCGCTGGAGCTACGAGAATATCTGGCTGGTCTTCGCCCTCTCGGGAATGATTGTGTTTCCCTGGCTTCTTATTATTATGACCGTACCTCAAGCTTCTCAGGTGTACGCGCTGACATCCGAAAAAACGCTTTTCAGTATTGCCGGATTTGGGGCGTGCTGGGGAATCGGAGCCACCCTGACCGGAATTGGTCTCAGCATTCTCGGCATCGGCTTGGGCATGGCGATCATTCTGGGCCTCAGCGCATCACTAGGATCCCTGATACCGTTGGTGATTCTGGACCCGAAGGCGCTGTACACGCGGCATGGACACATCTATTTGCTGGGAACGAGCATCATGCTGGCGGGAATCGCACTATGTGCCCGCGCCGGCATGTTGCGAGACGCAATTCGCAACCGCCAATTGACCAACGTTTCTCGCGGCTCTTTCTTGACCGGCTTCATCGTCTGCTTTTCTTCCGGGGTACTCTCCTGCGCCTTGAATTTTTCTTACGCTTTCGGCGGCGAAGAGATACGCCACGCTCTGGAACTAGGCACTCGTCCGATTTGGAGCACGGGCGTCGTAACGGCACTAGCGGTTAGCGGAGGGTTTCTCGCAAACCTTCTTTACTGCGGATACCTGCTTTTGCAAAACCACAGCATTCGCAAATTCGCTCGGTCAGGTGCCGGGATCGGTTGGGCTTGCGGTGCTCTGATGGGGCTCTTCTGGTTTGGCGGTCAGACGTTGTATGGCTTAGGCGTTTCCCGCATGGGAAACCTGGGTGTGGTAGTGGGTTGGCCCTTACTCATGGGCACGATAATCGTCACCAGCAATGCTGCGGGCGTCCTCACCGGCGAATGGGATGGAGTGTCGACAGAAAGCAAGCGTTTCCTGGCGGCCGCGATCGTGGTCATTCTCGCGGCGCTGGTGGTCCTCGCAGCGGCACAGCATTCTTCTTAATCGTTTGAAATTCAGCGCTCCTGTTTTCGTACGGGGGGAGGAGTGTTCCGGATAAGCTGAGCATATTTGTCGGCTAGCGTGGTCTCCCCCAGACGACGATAAATCTGTTCAAGCAACGTGTAGATTTGGAGGTCAATGATGATTCCTGCCGGATCCGAGAGCTTTTCCGCGCGTTCGGCATCGCTCCGCGCCTGCTGGTAATTCTTCATCTTCAAGTTCAGTTTGGCGCGTTCGTACCACGTGGCTCGCACATCCGGAACTACTTCCACTGCTCGGTCAAGATGAGTTTTACCAGCCGGGAAATCGCCCCGTTTTGCCAGGAATCTGCCGTAATTGTAATCGATAAATCCATCGTAGAAAGGCCCCCGCTGATTTACTGCAATCGCCGTCTTGTACGCGATTTCGGCACGACTGATTTCGCCGAGCGGTTCTAAGTCGAGGGCCAGATAGTCGAAGGCCCTCCCATCCCGCGGATTCAGTTCAACTACCTTTGAAAAGTGCTTCACGGCATCGGCCGGGCGCTTCATGCGATCATAGATCGATCCGATTTCGAATTGAGACTCGGCGTCGTCCGGATCCAGGCGGCAGGCCTCCTCCAGCATGTCGAGCCCTTGCTTTGCCTGCCCTTTCATAAAGAGAATCTGACCACCTACTGCAAGTGCGATGGGTACCGAATGTCCCCTTTCGAGCGCAATGGAAGATAGCATGTCGGCACGCTGGTATTGCCTCTGGCTGAGCAGATAACGCGCGTAGTAGGCGTAACCGCTGGCATCGTCGGGTTGTGCGGTGATGTAACGGGTGAACAAGGCATCAGCTTGACCCGAATCGCGCTCTGCCGCATGGGTGCGTGCCTGCGACAGCACGACTAGCGGACATCCGGAAAATCTATTGGCGAGAGGCGTAAGCTGGCGTGCCGCAGAAGCGAAATCGCCATGATCAAGCTTGAGAGAGATCTCCTTGAGTTGCGGACCAGCGCCATCGCATTGCGCCCCGAATGACTGGGACGCAGCGACGAAGACACACAGTGATAGGAAAATCGCCTTCATTGCGCGCTCTCGGTGACCTTCAGGATCTGGTCAGCCCTTACATTGTGCAGTACCTGAACCGTTCCACTCGGCCATCGTAACTCGATTTCCCTAATGAACGGATCGGCGCCCAGCCCAAAATGTGCGCGCTTGTCGGAGGAACTGGCGTAGCTTCCGGCCGTGGTTACATAGTTGTATTGCACCAAGCCGGAGTTGCTGGTGACCTTGATTCTCGTTCCGATGCCGTCGCGATTGCTTTTCACTCCGATCGTCTGCATGGCAATCCAATGGTTGGCGCCAGAGGAAACGTTGTACAGCACTTCAGCTGAACTTCCGATAGCCGAGACGACAATGTCGACCCTTCCGTCGTTGTTCAGGTCACCAAAGGCGCATCCTCTGTGAGCCGCCACATCCGTCAATCCAGCTCCGGCGCTGACGTTTGTGAACGTTCCATTCCTTAGATTTCGGAATACCGCATTGCGCTGCCGGTAGTGTTGTTGCGGATCCAGGTTGGCATTTTCGCTCACGTGCGAATTGGCGCTGAACAAGTCCTTGTAGCCATCATTATCGAAATCATAAATACCTGCGCCCCACCCGCTCATCTGGAATGATGGGAAGCCAATCTTTGCGTCGTAGGTGTCCACATGAAATAATCCATTTCCATCATTGCGAAACAGAGGGAAGGTTTCCCCGCCAAGGGCCGTTACAAAGAGACTGGGATTGCCATCATTGTTCCAATCCCGAAAATCCACGCCCATGTTTGAGACGGGCACGCCATCTTCGTTAAATGCAACCGCTGCTTCCACAGCCACTTCGTCGAATTTCTTTCCCCCGCGATTCCTGAACAAAAAATTACGCTCGTTATCGTTAGCAACAAAAATATCCATCCATCCATCGCCATCATAATCGGCAATAGCGACTCCCATGCCTTTGCCAACCTGCGCAGCAATCCCCATCTCCTTCGAAACGTCGGTGAACGTGCCGTCTCCATTGTTGTGATAAAGGATGTTCGGCTCTCCGGCATACATGGATGGCGGGCACGACAGCCGCTTGCCGGCCGGACCGCAGACCTTCGAATTCTGCGGTGTCCAGTCCAGATAGTTGGTGACGAAAAGATCAAGCCGGCCGTCATTGTCGTAGTCGATCCAGGCCGCCGAAACTGAGAGCATCTTTTTTCCGTGCAAAATCCCCGAGACCCCGGCGGCTGCGGTTACGTCTGTGAACGTGCCATTGCCGTTGTTGTGATAAAGGATGTTCTGATTTACCCCGGTTACATAAATGTCAGCAAACCCGTCATTGTCATAGTCAGCCGCCGCCACGCCGATGCTGTATCCCGCGCCGCGAATACCGGCGCGCTCCGTGACGTCAGTGAACGTGCCATCGTGATTGTTGTGATACAGGTGATTGTAAAATTCAGCTCCCGTTTTGCTTAGCCCCGGCAAAGTCGCCCCATTGGTGAAGTAGATGTCGAGGTATCCATCGTTGTCATAGTCGAGGAGAGCCACACCGCCAAGAATGGTGTCAACGATCGCTTTGTCTTCGGTAGTGCCGTTGTGAAGCACAAATGTCACACCAGATTGCGGGGCACGATTCACAAACCGAATCGACGAAGGCTGCTGCGTGAAGGCATTGCAGCAAATGCCAGCCAACACTAACAGATACAAAGAGTTCTGAAGCCTTGCAGTCCTGACGCGCCTACTGTTAGCGTTACTCTTCACTTCGCTGACCCATCGTTGGCAAGGTCCAGCATACGGCGCATGAAGTCATCCTGGGGAAACACCTCAAGGTAGTGCTCTAAGGCAGTCTTGGCCTCTGCATAGCGCTTCGCCTGAACGAGCTGCACGATCAAACTTTTTTGCAGGACAGGGTTGAACGGATCGAGTGCAATGCCACTCTGAAGAGCAGCGACTGATTCACCACGGCGATCTAGCTTTGCCAGCGCCTCTGCGAGATCGCCGTACACGCTGGCCTGACGCGGGTCAATTTGAATTGAGCGTTGCAGGTGCTGAGCGGCTTGGGCACACTGGCCGTTCTTCAGATCACGATGTCCCAAGGCCGACTGCACCATCGCATTGTTCGCTTCGCTACTTGCCAGTTCGCTGAGAACAGCGAAATAGCGGCTTACGTATTGCGGATGGGTCTCGCTCAATTCTCCATAGGCTTGCAGAAGGGTCAGGCGGGGCAGTGGATCATTCTTGCTTGTTGGTGACGGATTCAAGTTGATCAAGTCAGGAAGAGACGAAGTAGTCTGACTGAACGTGACATCCGGGAATGGTTCGTCAGGCCGTGCAAGGATGCGGTGGTTCGTAATACTCGAATGCTGGATGACCCGCACATCGCGTTTCGGCATGTGGCACCCGATGCAGTTGTCGGGAGGATCGGTGTGCTGGCGGGTCTCTGACGCCGCACGACAGCTTTTATCCGTATGGCACTTCATGCATTTTTCGGCGAAGAAATGAGGGGCAACCTCGCGACTGGGTTCGACATGTGGATCGTGGCAGCTAATGCAGCTCATTGCTCCCTGGCTCGAGCGATAGCACTTACTCAGGGTCATCGAGTAATAGTGCTCGAGATGATCGGCTTGTGGCGGCGATTCGCGCATGGGAGGAATGATGATGATCGACAGGGTGTCATCGAGTGGTGTGCCGGGCCGAAAATCCTGGTAGGTCTTTCCCGGCTTCAACACGCGGACGTCGCCCGCTTGATGGCACGACATGCAGATGTTATTGGCTAGAGGGGGAGTCAGCCGCGCGGGATTGACGATGTGTAGGTCCTTGCCTTTCAGTTGATGGCCGGCTGCAAGCGCGGATGCCCGGTGAAGAGATCCGGGGCCATGGCAGTTTTCGCAGCCGATCGCCAATTCAACAAACGGCGGGTTCTCAAAGCGGCCATTGCTCTCGGCGATCGGACGCGGACGCCCACTATGGCAGGAAATGCAGCCTGCAAGGATTGGGCGGCTGAATCCGTAGTCACCGAATTCGTATCCCGGCGAAAGTGCCCATCCATTGGTCTTCGAGTAAAACGACAGCGGCGCCTGAAAGAGAAAACCTTCTCGTTGCACGATGCCGCCGAAACCGTTCATCCCCGATCCCAGAATCCAATTCAGTTGGTGTGTATCGCGGAAGGTTGGCTCCTGGCCTGGTTTTGCCTGAAACTCAGTCTGGTAGAGCTTGCCATCTCGCGCGTATACCTCAAAATGGCGATCGATCTTTTCGTCGTAAATCGAGGCCTCAGCCGGAATTGTGCGCAAGAGTTCAGGAGTCACCACTGACATGGAACGCCCCATACTCGTTTGCGAGTAGCGCTTGAAGATTTCGGCGTGGCACTGCGCACAGGCGCTGGAGCCGATATATCCGTCTGCAACACTGCGAGTGACCGTAGACGCGTCACGCTTGGGCTGAGTTCGGGCCGGTACCGGACCTGCGATTGCGCCAAGCATCAAAACAACTAGAAACGCCGCTTTGAACAAGAATTGGAGAGTGCGCCTTCGGTTCCACCAAGGAGTTGTTTGTTCACAGGGACGCACAGTGGTTGATAGCCTGTTGTGATTTCTATTTGGCTTCGCCGAAGGCCAACATGACTGCTGCTAAATTACCGACGCTCTTGCGCTACACGGATCGCCTGCGCAACCTCCGGGTCCTGCGGAGTCAGTCGCTGAGCTTCCTGCAACTCGGCCAGACCATTCTTCACGTCGCCAGAGTGGCAGTAGATCAGACCCAGGTCTTTGTGCAGTTGAGGCAGAGCGCTGCAGTCGCCGCACACCTGCAGTGCTTCCTTCAACTGTGAGATTGCCTGCTGCCAGTCGCGCGCGCCCGCAGAGGCCAGGGCAAAATTTCCCAGGGTTTGAGCCCGATCCATGATGTGTTCCCTCTTTTGTAAGTCTTCGAAACGGACCTGAAGTCGCTTGGCTTCTTCGGGATCGTCCTTGGCCAAGATTCGAGACAAGTTGTAGAACGCCTCCCCATAGTCGGGTTTAATCGCAATCACTTGACGCCACAGCGCGACCGCTCCAGCGCGGTCGCCCGTTTGGAGCAAGCCTTGGCCAAGCTTGTAGAGAGCATCCGGATTTTGCGGATCGCCCGCCAGTGACTTCTCGAAAAGCTTAATGCTTTCCTGCGTGTTTCCGGCGTCTTTCTGGATCAGGCCAAGCAGATACCAGCCCTCGGCGAAGTTCGGGTCGAGACGAACAGCGGAGTCCAGTTCAGGCTTGGCTTCATCATTCCTCTGCAGATCGAGCAACACTCTCCCCTTGTTGTAGTGACACGCAGAACATTCGGGGGCAAGGCGCACGGCTTCAGAAAATTCGGCCAACGCGGCCTCAAGCTTGAATCGGTCCGCGAGAGCGATTCCCAGATTCAAATGCGCCTCCGTGGACTTCGGATCCAGTGCAATGATTTTCCGAAACAACTCGAGAGCTTCGCTTTGTTGGCCGAGCCGGCCCAATACCATAGCCTGACCGGTCAGAGCTTTTGTGTCATCGGGTTTGAGTTGGATTGCACTCTGTAATGCCTGGTCCGCGTCGGAAAAGCGAGATTCACTCGCTAGAATCAGTCCGAGGTTCACGAACGCCTGCGCATATTGCGGATTGTTCTCGGTAGCTTCGCGGAACAGTTGCTCCGCTTGCTTCGTCTTGCCCTGGCGGCCATAGAGGACGCCGAGATTGTTCTGGGCCTCGGCATATTGCGCATCTAAAGAGATCGCGAGCTTAAACTGTTCTTCTGCTTCTGAATCCCGGCCCGATTGCAGGTTCAGGAACCCGAGCTGATTGTGAACGGTGGCAAGGCTTGCATTCAAAGTAGCAGCCTGCTCGAGAGCTTGGCGCTCCGCGCGCACGTCGCCCAGCCGATCCAGGGCCAAAGCAA
>Ga0102924_1006992_pt1 | contig 10457 bp, 10 predicted proteins | sample PaiPotPPM11metaG_FD_80116 | JGI IMG/M metagenome (GOLD analysis project Ga0102924, IMG submission 80116) | Iron sulfur acid spring bacterial and archeal communities from Banff, Canada, to study Microbial Dark Matter (Phase II) - Paint Pots PPM... ...
CGACTGCGGACCGATGTACTCATCAGGGACGCATCAGGCACCTCATCGGATTACCGGCATTCCGCCTCTTGTCAGTGGGCCCCGCTATGGTCCGCCCATGACCGGAGCGGCGGACATCCTCGCGGGCCTGAACGACGAGCAGCGAGCGGCGGCGACGCACGCCGGCGGGCCGCTGCTGATCCTGGCCGGGGCGGGCACCGGCAAGACAGGCACGCTGGTGGCCAGGGCGGCCTGGCTGCGCGACCAGGGCACCCCGGCCAGCCGGATCCTGCTGCTGACCTTTACCCGAAGAGCCGCCGACGACATGCTGGCCCGTGCCCACCCGCCGGACGCCCCGGCCGCCGACCGGATCACCGGGGGCACGTTTCACGCCATCGCGCACCGGCTGATCCGGGCCCACGCCGAGTCGTTCTCGCTGCCGCCCGACTTCACCGTCATCGACCCGGGCGACGTGACCGACGTCATGGACACGCTGCGGGCCGACCACGACCTGGTCGGCACGCGGCGGCGGGCGCCGCGGGCCGCGACCTGCGCCGACATCTACACCCGCTGCGTGAACACGAATACCCCAGTGGTCAAGCTGGTGGCCGAGGCCTTCCCGTGGTGCAACGACTTCACCGCTCAGCTCGGCGGCTTGTTCCGGGCCTACACCGCGCACAAGCGGGCCCACGGCCTGATCGACTTCGACGACCTGCTGCTGCTGTGGCGGGCGGCGCTGGCCGACCCGGCCGCGGGCCCGGCTCTGCGCGGCCTGTTCGACGCGGTGCTGGTGGACGAGTACCAGGACGTCAACGCGGTGCAGGCCGACATCGTGCGGCGGCTGCGGCCCGACGGGGCGGGCCTGACCTGCGTCGGCGACGACGCGCAGGCCATCTACGCCTTCCGCGGCGCCGACCCGGCCCACCTGCGCATGCTGACCGCCTGGTACCCGGACCTGACCGTGGTGCGGCTGGTCCGCAACTACCGTTCCCGGCACGCGGTGCTCCAGCTGGCCAACGCGGTCCGCCCGCAGTCGGCCGGGCTGGAGCTCGAGCTGATCGCGGCCCGCGACTCGGCCGGGGCGGCCAGTCACGGCCCGCCGCCCACGCTGATCCGCTGCCACGATGAGGCCACCCAGGCCAGGGAGATCTGCGCCCGGGTGCTCGACGGCCACGAGGCCGGGCTGCGGTTCCAGGATCAGGCCGTGCTGGTCCGCACCGCGCATCACAGCGACCTGCTGGAGATCGAGCTGTCGGCTCGCGGCATCCCCTACGTCAAGTTCGGCGGCCTGCGGTTCACCGAAGCTGCGCACGTCAAGGACTTCATCGCCGCGGCCAGGATCGTGGCCAACCCGGCCGGCGACCTGGCCTGGTTCCGGCTGCTGCGGCTGCACGAGGGCATCGGGCCGGTGCTGGCCCGCCGGATCATCGACGCGCTGCGGCTCACCGAGCCGGAGCCGCTGGACCGGTGGCCGGACGCCGCCCAGTGCCTGCCGCCGCGGGCCCGGCCCGCCGTGGTGGCGACGGTGGAGCGGCTGATCGCCGCGGCCGGGCTGGAGCGGACGCCGACCGGGCGGCGGCGGTGCTGGCCGCGCTGCACGACCCGGTCAGCGCCCGCTATCCGGACGCCGGGGCCCGGCTGGCCGACCTCCAGCGGCTGGCCGACGCGGCCGCCACCCGCCCGTCGCTGCACGACGCGCTGGTCGAGCTGGCCCTGGACCCGCCCGCGTCGGGATCGGACCTGGCCGGCCGGCCCCGGCTGGACGACGACTTCCTGATCATCTCCACGATCCACTCGGCCAAGGGCCTGGAGTGGCCGGCCGTGCACCTGCCGCAGCTGGCCGACGGGGCCGTGCCCAGCGACATGGCCCTGTCCACCCCCGACGGCCTGGCTGAGGAGCAGCGGCTGTTCTACGTCGCGGTGACCAGGGCTCGCGATCAGCTCTACCTGTACGCGCCGCTGCGGATGCACGTCCACCGGACCGGCCGCGATGACCGGCACGGCTACGCGCTGCTGACCCGGTTCCTGGACGCCGGGGCGCTGGCCCGCTGCGAGGTGATCGACGCGGCGCCGCCCCGGCCGCTGATCCCGCACCTGGCCCGGCTGGCCCAGACGGTGGACCATGACCTGGACTCGCTGTGGGGACCGGGCCTGGTGGACGGCTGATCTTTGCGGCGGGCCCCGGCCGGGCTTTCCCGTGCTCGATGGGAAAAGCGCCCGAGTTTGGAGAATATGTCCGCTCAGGCCGCTGCCCGCTAGAGGCGTGCTCAACTCCGGTGGTCTTTATTCGCTCCCGTCGCGGCGCTGCGCGCAATCGCCGGCCCGATTGGCGGACCGCCTGACCGGTGACGCGGCGTAGGAACGGGCCGGTGAGCTGGGCCGGCTTCGCGGCCGGGACCAGCGGAAGGCGGCCTGGACTTTCCCGGACTAACCGATTAATACGCAACCAAATATCAGAGATAAACAGGCGGGCGTTTCCGTATTCTCGCCACCGGCGGGCTGAAGAACGGCATTCTGGTCCGAGCTAATCGGCTGGCGGTCCAAGACAATCGGCCGTTGTGCCGGGTATTAGCTTCGGTGGCCGGTTCCGTGGCGATTCGGCGGCCGGAAAAGGAGCGGAATATGGAGCGCAAGCTAACGCCAATCAACCCGTTTTACGCCGCGACGACGGTGATGCTGGCGGTGACCGCGGTGGTGGCCGGCTGCGGGGGCGGCACGAAAGGCGGGCCGGCGAGCCGGCCCAGCGGATCCACCCGCCAGGCGGACTACTCGCTGGCCAAGTCGCACCTGCGCGTGCTGACCACGCTGCACCGCGCGCAGCTGTGCAGCGTGCTGTCCGCCGCCGAGGCGCGCGGCATCCTGCACGCACCGCCGGCGGCGCCGGTCTACACCCATCATCCCGGCGTCGCGGTCACCTGCCAGTGGATGAAGCGCGGCCAGCGGGGGACCAGCCGCGAGCAGTTGTACGTCAGCATCCCGGCCAGCATCAACTGGACCGGCACGCAGGCCGTCGACCGGGCGCTGCACGGCCAGGCGGTGACGATCGACGGCCACCCCGGGCTGGCCGCCACCCTGCGGGGCACGGGCACCTGGGCCCAGGTCGACGTGGCCCTCGGCGGGGACGATGACCCGGTGGCTGAATACCGGGCCCCGACCATGGCCGCCGCCCAGGCACTGGCCACAGCCGCAACACCGCACATCATGGCCCTGGGCTGACTTCCGTGTCATTTCGTCGCTCGACGGTCCATTGCCTGGAGATAAGCTGAGTAACAACTTCAGCCCTGAGCACCGCGAGCGGTGAGGAGTTGGAGATTACTCGCGATGGTAACTAATAGGTCACTGCTGATCATCCTGGCGTGCGCGCTCGGCCTGGGCGCGGCCGCCTGCGGGAGCAGCGGCAGCCCCAGCGCTTCATCGAGTTCGACCCCGCCGGCCAGTTCGTCGGCGCCGGCTAGCTCGTCGGCGCCGGCCGGCTCATCAAGCGCGCCCGGCACGACCGGGAATTCGGGTGCGGAAAAGACGATCGCGGCTAACTGGACCGCCTTCTTCAGTGCCAAGACGCCGACCAGCAAGCGAATCGCCCTGCTGCAGGACGGCTCGATGTTCGCCTCGGTCATCAAGTCACAGGCCGGCGGAGGCCTGGCCGGCTCGGCCAGCGCCAAGGTGACCAAGGTGACGGTGACCTCGCCCACGCAGGCCAAGGTCACCTACGACATCCTGGTCGCCGGTACGCCCGCGCTGTCGGGCAAGAGCGGGGTCGCGGTCAAGCAGGACGGCACCTGGAAGGTCGGCGTGGCCAGCTTCTGCGGCCTGCTGGCCCTCGAGAACGGCGGGAAGACCTCGGGCCTTCCCGGCCCCTGCAAGGCCGCGGGCTAGCGTGTGACCGCGCTGGGCAGCCTGCCTGATGGCGGGCAAGGGGCGGCTGCCCGGCACGGCGGCCGCCCGCTGGCGCTGGCTGTCCTGTGCACGATTCTTTTCCTGACTTTTCTCGACAACACCATCGTCAGCGTGGCGCTAGGCAGCGTCCAGGCCGATCTGCACGCGGGGGTCACGGCGCTGCAGTGGGTGGTCAGCGCCTACGCTCTGACGTTCGCCGGCACCATGCTGGCCTGCGGCATGATCGGCGACGAGTTCGGCCGCAAGATCGTGATGCTGTCCGGGGTGGGGGTGTTCTGCGCCGGCTCGGTGCTGTGCGCGACCGCCCCCAACGCCGGGGTGCTGATCGCCGGCCGGGCCGTCATGGGCCTGGGCGCGGCGGCCAGCGAACCCGGCACCCTGTCGATGCTGCGCCAGATCTACACCGACGAGCGCATCAGGACCCGGGCCCTGGGCGTATGGTCGGCGGTGTCCGGCCTGGCCCTGGCGGCCGGGCCGGTGCTCGGCGGGGCGCTGGTCGGCGTGTGGGACTGGCGGGGCATCTTCTGGTTCAACCTGGCCTTCGGGCTCATCGCGCTGGTGGCCGGCCTGTCCGTGCTGCCGGAGAGCGCCGACCCGGACGCGCACCGGGTGGACACCGCCGGGGCGCTGATCGGCATGGCCGCGCTGACGGCCTTCACGTTCGCGGTCATCGACGGCGAGACGCTCGGCTTCACGGCGCCCACCGTCATCCTGCTGCTGTGCGTCAGCGCGGTGGCCGCGGCCGCGTTCTTCTGGCGCGAGAGCCGGGCCGCGCACCCGTTGCTGGACCTGCGGTTCCTGCGCGTGCCGAGGTTCGTGGCGGCCAACGTGGTGGCGTTCTGCGCCTACTTCGCGACGTTCGCGGTGTTCTTCTTCACCGCCCTGTACCTGCAGGAGATCGCCGGGTACAGCGGGTACGAGCTTGCGCTCACGTTCCTGCCCATGGCCGCGCTGATGATCGCGGCGTCGCTGTTCGCGGGGCGCTGGACCTCGGTGGTCGGCCCGCGGTGGTCCATCTTCATCGGCTGCCTGCTGTTCAGCGCGGGCCTGCTGCTAACCACGCTGAGCCTGAGCCCCGATCCGGCCTACGCGCCGCTGGCCCTGTCCCTGGCGCTGACCGGCATCGGCATCGGCACCACGGTGGTGCCGATCACCTCATCGGCGCTGAGCGCGGTCCCGTCCGAGCGGTCGGGCATGGCCGCCTCGGCGACCAACACCAGCCGGGAGATCGGCGCCGTGACCGGCGTGGCGATCCTGGGCGCGCTGGTCAACTCCCAGCTGCATTCCAACCTCATCGGCCGGCTGAAGCACCTGGGCATCCCGCCCAACTTCCAGTCGATCGTCATCAAGGCCATCGAGACCGGCACCGTGCCGGCCAGCGGGCACGGCGCCGGGGCCCGCGGGGCCGGGTACGGCAAGATCGTCCAGGAGGTCATCCAGGCCGCGTACGGCGCCTTTTACACCGGCCTGCGGGACGCGCTGATCCTGTCGGCCGTCCTGGTCTTCCTGGCTGGCCTGGGCACCCTCATCCTGCTGAACCACCGGGAGGCGGTCGGCCCGGCCGGGGTCGCCGCGGAGGGCCCGGCCGCCGGTCAGGTCACCGGGCAGTCAGCAGGCCCCTGAGGTACAGCGCCTGGCCCACGTGCTGCAGGTCGTCGGAGATCACGCTGATCAGCCGCACGCCCAGGGTGACCGGCGGGTCCCAGCTGGAGTCCACCACCCGGTCCAGGTCCTGGTCGGTCAGTCCCGGCAGGTAGCGCAGCGTGCGCTGGTAGACCGCGTCGTGATAGCCGGTCAGCATCTCACCCGACTTGGGCTGCACCGCCGCGACCTCGGCCGAGCCGTGCCCGTAGCCGGTCGCGGAGGCCAGGAACGGCAGGTCGAAGCGATCCGCCCAGCCGTCGGCCGTCCAGACCTGCTCCGTGCCGGCCACGTCGGCCACGTGGTCGTCCTGGATCCGGGTCAGGTGCCAGATCAGCCACGCGATGGAGTTGGCGGCGCCGTCCGGCCGGTAGGACAGCTCGTCGGGCCCGAGGTTGTCCACGCACTGGTGCACTTCGTAGCGAACCCTGCCGAATGCGTCGGCAAGCAAGTCGGCTGTTCTCATCGCCCTCGTATCCTCTGTGTTCCGTATCTTTCGACCACTGATGGTTGTGCACCCCGCCGTTTTATCTCTGGCCCAGCGGACTCTACCGTCCGTTGATCACGGTCGCATTGCGTCTCATTGCGCGATAGTTGAACCGTGACGAGCGATACGCAGACGCTGCAGGAGTGCCTGGCCCGTTATGCCCGCCGCCTGCACGCGGCCGGGGACGCCGGCGCGAAGCACCATGTTGTCTCACCCCTGGGGGCCTGGCTGCTGCTGGCCCTGGTCGGCCCCGCCGCCTCCGGCGCCGACCGCGAGACCCTGACCGACGTGCTCGGCTGCGACGTGGACACCGCGGCCCGGATCGCGGCCGCCCTGCTGGAGCACCCGCATCCGCTGGTCGCCTCCGCGGCCGGCGTGTGGACCCGCCCCGGTGTTCGGCTAGGCCCGGTGTTCGATGACTGGCGGGCGAGCCTGCCCGGCCGCGTGGCGACCGGCGACCTGCGCGACCAGGCCCAGCTGGACGCGTGGGCCCGCGAGCACACGCTGGGCCTCATCGACCGGTTCCCGATCAACGTCGACGACCCCTCCGTGTACCTCGTCCTGGCCACCGCGCTGGCCACCCGGGTGTCCTGGGAGACGCCGTTCGACCTCGCGCCCGCCGCCGAGCTGGGGCCCGACAGCGCGTGGGCCCGCGAGCTCGGGCGGGTGCTGAAGACCCCGCACGGGCGCGGCCATGAGCAGTTCATCGCGGTCACCCCGGAGGCCGGCGATGTCGCCGTGCACCTGGCCCAGGCCAGGGGCGGCCTGCTGGTGGCCAGCGTGGCCGCCGCCGAGGGCGTGGCCTACGGTGACGTCCTGGCCGCCGCGCAGCGCATCGCCTGCGCCTATGCCGTCGACGGCCAGGGCCGCTTCGGCCAGCTAGAGATCGCCGCGGTCCCGCGGCGCCCGCTGGCCGACCTGCCGCTGGGCGAGGCGCCGCTGTGGCGGGTCCGCGAGGAGACGTCGATGGACGGCGGTGACCAGTTCACCGCGGTGCTGCCGGCCTGGTCGGCCCGGAACCGGATCGACCTCAGGGCACCGGAACTCGGCTTCGGCACGGCCGCTCATGCCCTGGCCGGTCCCGGCCCCTGGGAGGCGGCCCAGGCGGCCATGGCCCGGTATACCCGGGTCGGGTTCGAGGCCGCGGCGGTCACCGGGCTAGCGATGTTCGCAAGCGCGCGTCCCAGCCAGCGGCACCGGGCGGCCGACCTCCGGTTCGCGCATCCCTACGCGGTGGTGGCGGTCGCGGTGGACCCGCAGCGCGCCGGTCGTGGCTACGGCCAGGGACGGCCGGATGAGCCGGCCAGCCCGTGGTCCGGGATCCCGGTGTTCTCGGCCTGGGTCGCCGAGCCAGAGGAGGCCACCGACGACGATCCGGACTCGGCCCGGTGAGCGGCGCCTACTCGGCCGCCGACGGGACCGACTTCGGAGCTGCCTCGGCCACCGCGGCGGCCGCGCTGCTCGGCTTCCTGTTCATCTCGATGTCGATCAAGATCCTCCGCTAGGGCGCGTCGCGCCGGCCATTGCCAGGCCGGTCCCGGCGATCTAGGTTTCGGCTCATGCACAGCGTGGATGCGACGACCGAGCAGATGATCAGATCCGTGCTGGCCTACGCCGAGAACCGGCTGCGGCTCGACCCCGTGCCCCTGGACCAGGGCTGCCAGGACCCGGCCGACCTCGAGGCGGCCATGTCCGGGCTGCTGGGCGAGGAGGGCCACAACCCCGACCAGGTGCTCGGCGTGTACGCCGCGACGGTGGCCCCGGCGGTCATCTCCGCGGACAGCCCGCGCTTCCTGGGCTTCATCCCGGCCGCGCCGACCAAGGCGTCGCTGCTGTTCGACATGCTCGTCTCCTGCGCCTCGATCCAGGGCATCTCCTGGCTGGAGGCGGCCGGCGCGATCCACGCCGAGAACCAGGTGCTGGCGCTGATCGCCCGGCGGGCCGGCCTGCCGCCGGCGGCCGGCGGCTGCTTTGTCTCGGGCGGCTCGGCCGCCAACCTGTCGGCCCTGGCGGTGGCCAGGGAGATGGCCAAGCGGGCTTTCAGCGCCGACACCAGCCGGGCCAGTGGCCGGTGGCGGGTGGTCGTGGGGTCCGACGCGCACTCCTCGATCGGCAACACCCTGCGGCTGCTGGAGATGGACCCGCTCGTCGTGCCCACCCCCGACCACCGGCTGACCGGCGCGGCCGTCCGCGCCGCGCTCAAGGCCGACGGCGACCCGGCCTCGGTCGCGGCCGTGGTGGCCACCGCGGGTACCACCAACGCCGGGATCGTGGACGACCTGGCCGGGATCTCGGCCGTGGCCCGCGAGCATGGCCTGTGGCTGCACGTGGACGGCGCCTACGGCGGCGCGGGCCTGTTCGCGCCGAGCGTCCGGGACCGCTACGACGGGATCGAGAACGCCGACTCGTTCGTGGTTGACCCGCACAAATGGCTGTTCGCGCCGTACGACTGCGCGGCGCTGCTGTACCGGAACCCGGCGCTGGCCCGGTCGGTGCACCGGCAGGACGCGTCCTACCTGGAGGTGATCCACGAGCAGCCGACCGCCTGGAACCCGACCGACTACGCCTACCACCTGACCCGCCGGGCCCGCGGCCTGCCGCTGTGGTTCTCGCTGGCGGTGCACGGCGTCCGGGCCTACACCACCGCCATCGAGGCGGCCATCACGCTGGCCGCGCAGGCCGCCGCCGAGATCCGCGGCCGCGACTACCTGGAGCTGATCCGCGAGCCCGACCTGTCGGTGGTGTTGTTCCGGCGGCGGGGCTGGGGCCCAGACGACTACACGCGCTGGGCCGACCAGCTCCTGACCGACCAGGTGGCGTTCCTGCCACCCACCTCATGGGAGGACGAGACCGTGGCCAGGTTCGCTTTCCTGCACCCGCACACGCCGCTCGACCTGGTGAAAGAGGTACTCGACCGGATGGCCTAGCGGCGTGCTAGCTGCACCTGGCCGTGACCTTGGCCACCTTGAACCCGGCCAGGCCGTTGCCGTTCACGCTGGTCCCGCTGTCCCCGGTGAACATGTACAGGCGCATCTTGCGGTAGGTGACCTGGAGCCGGCCGTGGGAGCCGAACTTGGCCGTGGCCAGGCACTTGGCCCCCTTGGGCATCGTCTTGCCGTGCGGCATGACCAGCCGCGGCCAGACGCTCAGGCAGCTTGCCCCGCAGGACCCGTGGGGGAGCACGTACAGGGCCCGGCCCTTGGGCGTGACCAGGATCTTGCCGAAGCCGTGACGCCGGGCTGGCTTGACGACCACGGCCGTCTTCGAGTTGTGCGCCGACACGGCCGTCGAGGCCGTGGCGGCCGTCGGCGCGACGGCCACCGCCGATCCGGCCAGCGCGACCGCGAGCACCGCGCCGCCCGCCCAGCGCGCCGCCGACCGGGAGACCACTTCCGGCAGCAGGATCCTCATGGTGTTACCACCCTTCTGTCGCAGCACGGCCCGTTACCTGAACGGCCCCGCGATCGGCGGGGTTCAATCCAGTCCGGTTCAATCCGGTCCCCGGCCCGGACATAAGCTCGGTCCACCCGAATGGAGGACACGGCGATGAGCAGCCAGTCAGGCGGCCCGGATCCGTCGGCCGGGACCGGTCAGCAGGCCCCGCCCGCCCCGCGCCAGGGCTGGCAGGCCGTGCAGGCGATGCCGATACCGCCCAGGGCCGCGGCGACCCTGCGGTCGTTCGGCCAGCCCAACGCGGCCGTCCGCCAGACCGACTTCTGGGACGATAGCTACGCCGCCCGGCGCGCCTTCTCCGAGCTGCTCGGCACGTTCTTCCTGGTCCTCGTCGCGGTCGGCGGCGGGATGGTGAACGCCCGGTTCGGCGGCCACGCCATCCCCGGCCCGGCCCAGGTCGTGGCCCCGGCCCTGATGGTCACGGCCGTCATCCTGTTCATGGGCAACGTGTCCGGCGCCCACCTCAACCCGGCCGTCAGCCTGGCCTTCGCCGCCCGCGGCGACTTCCCCTGGCGGCGGCTGCCGGCTTACATCCTGGCCCAGTTCCTCGGCGCCATCCTGGCCACCCTGGCTCTGTGGGCCTTCGTCGGCCGCCACGGCGGGGCCGGCCTGGCCCTGCCCGGCCCCGGCATCCCGACCGCCTCGGCCATGCTCTGGGAGGCCCTGCTCACCTGCGGCCTGGTCAGCGTCATCCTGGGCACCGCCTCCGGCGCCCAGCAACTGGGCCCCATCGCCGCCATCGGGGTGGGCAGCTACATCGCGCTGGCCGGCCTGTTCGGCGCCCCGGTCAGCGGCGCGTCCATGAACCCGGCCCGCTCGCTGGGCCCGGCCCTGGTCCTGGCCGACTGGACCTCATGGTGGGCCTACCTGGTCGGCCCGCTCATCGGCGCCGCCGCCGCGGTCGGCATCGCCCGGCTCCTGCGCGGCCCCGGCGGCGGCGCCACCGGCACCCACGCCGCCCAGGGCAACCTGGGCACCGTATGGATCCCCAGCCGAATAG
>Ga0102924_1006993_pt1 | contig 10456 bp, 10 predicted proteins | sample PaiPotPPM11metaG_FD_80116 | JGI IMG/M metagenome (GOLD analysis project Ga0102924, IMG submission 80116) | Iron sulfur acid spring bacterial and archeal communities from Banff, Canada, to study Microbial Dark Matter (Phase II) - Paint Pots PPM... ...
CGGTGCTCGACGAACATGTCGAACTCCTCGAACGAATTCTTGTCCATGAGCAGCTCGATGCGCTCGCGCGCCGTGAGCTTGCCGCGCTTGTGCTGCGCCTCGATGCGCCGCTGGCCGCCCCCGCCGCGCGCGCTGGCGCGGCGCTCGTCGAGCTTGTCGAGAATGTCCTTCATGGTCCGTAGATGGCCTGTTGGCTGGTTCAGCCCGCTTCCCGCCGCCCGGCCGGCCAGCCCGCCGGCTCGCCGAACACGAGTTGCAATAGTGAAGCTCATTAGCAGGGCGCGCGCACGGCGTCACCGCGCCATATTCCGCCGCTAGCGGACAGGCCGCGGTTTCCTCGCGGTCGCCGCCGCGTGTTAAGGCTCAAACGGTAAAGCGCCAGATCCATGCGGCTTTGACCATGTTCCGATTGATCGACGCGGTCGAACGCCGGCCGCAGGCGGCCTTCGCCGCCTTCCTCGTCCTCCATGCCGTCGTCTGGACCGCGCTGCCGGCGATCCTCTACCTGAACCTGCCGCTCGATCTGATCGAGGCGCTGACCTACGGCCGCGAATGGCAGCTCGGTTATGACAAGCTGCCGCCGCTGCCATGGTGGCTGGTCGAGATCGTCTACCGGGTGTTCGGCGTCGATACCGCCTACTACGCCCTCGCCCAGGCCGTCGTCGTCATCGCCTTCATCCTCGTGTGGACGACCGCGCGCCCGCTCGTCGGCGCCGTCGGCGCGCTGGTCGCGATCCTGATCATCGACGGCATGCACTACTTCAATTTCACCGCCGCCAAGTTCAATCACGACGTGATCCAGCTGCCGTTCTGGGCGCTCGCTGGTTTCGCCTTCCATGCCGGGCTCCGGCGCGGCGGGATCGGCTATTGGGCCTTGCTGGGAGCGGCGCTCGGCTGCGCGCTGTGGGCCAAATATTTCGTCGCGGTGCTCGTCGCGCCGCTCGTGCTGTTCATGCTCCTCGACCGGCAAGCCCGCAGGCGATTGGCGGCCCCGGGCCCTTGGGTCGCCGCCGCCGTGGCGCTCCTTATCATGGCGCCGCATCTCGTCTGGCTGGTGCAGAACGATTTCCTGCCGTTCCACTATGCCGAGGCCCGGGCGCTGCCGGCGCGCGGGCCGCTCGATCATCTGCTGCATCCATTCCAGTTCCTTGGCGGTCAATTTTTCTTCATCCTTCCGGCGCTGGTGATCGCCGCGCCGCTGTTTTGGCCGCCAAACAAAAATAAAAACGCGCCGAGCGCGGCCGCCGACGCCTTTGACCGCCGCATCGTCACCCTGCTCGCGTTCGGCCCGGCGCTCGCGGTCTTCGCGCTGTCGCTCATCACCGGCCGCGGCACGGTCACCATGTGGGGCTATCCGCTCTGGCTGTTCCTCGGGCTTTGGATCGTCATGGGCGCGCCGGCGGCGCTTGATCGGGTGCGCCTCGTCAGGATCGGCGCGTTCTGGGCCGCGGTTTTCACGATCCTGGCGATCGCCTTCATCGCCGACTACACGGTGCTGCCGCGGATCGATCACCGCTACCGTTCCGCGTTCTATCCCGGCGGCGCACTCGCCGCCGCCGTCACGCAACGGTTTGAGGCTGCCACCGGCCGCAAGCCGGCCTACATCATCGCCAGCATGTGGAACGGCGGCAATGTCGCCCACTATTCCGGTCTGCATCCGCAACCGCGCGTGCTGATCGACGGCCTGCCGCGCCGCGCGCCCTGGATCGATCTTGCCGATCTGCGCACCCGGGGCGCGGTTGTGGTGTGGACCGACGGCGATCTTAATTCGCTGCCGGAGAGCTTTGCCGCGGCGGCGGGCGGCGCCGAAATCGGTGCGCCGTTCGCTCTGCCGTTCCGCAGCGGCGAGTACGTGCTGCGCGTGGGCTGGGCGGTGCTGCGCCCGCAAGCGCGGTAGTTCTCGCGGAACAGATGCGCCGCTGCGACCGCGCGTTTACCTCCGCGGGAGGCGGTGCTACCTTCCACGACCGATCGAACGCAGGCGAAAGAAGAAATGCCGAACTACATGAGGCTTGAGGCGTTCCGGACGACGCCGCTCGTCACCCAACCGTTCCAGCATTTGGTCGTACCCGGCTTCATCGGCCCGGCGGCGCTCGCCGAGATCAATGCCGACTATCCGAAAATTTCCTCATCGGGCAGTTTCCCGGTCGACCAGGTCACTTTCGGTCCGGCCTTCCAATCGCTCCTCGACGAGCTGGAGAGCGATGAATTCCGCGATGCCTTCGAGGAGAAATTCGCGCTCAACCTCTCGGGCCGGCCGACCGTCACCACCGTGCGCGGCCGATGCGACGCAAGCGACGGCCAGATTCACACCGACTCGAAAAGCAAGATCATCACCGTCCTCATCTACATGAATGAGACGTGGGGACAAGCGGGCGGGCGGCTGCGCCTGCTGCGTTCGGCGCACGACCTAAACGACATCATCGTCGAAGTACCGCCGGTCTCCGGAACGTTGCTCGCCTTCAAACGCAGCAACAATTCCTGGCACGGCCATGAGCCGTTCGCGGGCGAGCGTCGCGTGATTCAGTTCAACTGGCTCACGTCGCAGGGCAACCGGCAGATCGCGATGCTGAGGCACCACACTTCGGCGTCGTTCAAGCGCATGCTGCAAATGATCTTGCCGAACCGCGCCTAGCCCCATAAGAACCGCTTGTAACGGCGGCGTACGGCGCCTTCGCGAAGAAGGCCGCGCGCCCCAACCACAGTCGCGCCGACAGGAGCCATCGTTTTGACCTCGCTTGCGGCCGATCTCAACGATTTCAGCAAAATCCTGCTGATCAAGCTGTCGGCCGTCGGCGACGTGGTGCACACGATCCCGGTCCTGAACAAACTGCGGCGGCGCTATCCGGCGGCGCAGATCGACTGGCTGGTGACGCCGCCGATCGCCGAGCTTCTGCGCCACCATCCGGCCATCACCAATGTCATCGAGTTCGCCCGCGAGGAGTGGCAATCGCCCTGGCGGCTCACGCCTTTTGCCAACTACGCGCGCTTGGCCGCAAGCTTGCGCGCCACCGGCTATGATCTCGTCGTCGACATGCACGGCCAGTTGCGTACCGCGCTGCTGACGCTTGCAACCGGCGCGCCCGTGCGCGTCGGCTTCGACCGGCCGCGGCCGGAGGTCTGGTCCGCTTCCGACCGCGAGTTTCCGCCACTGGCGCGCAAGCACGCGTGGCAGGGAGCGCGGGAAGGAAGCTGGCTCGCCTACACACATCACATCCCGGTACCCACGCTCGATGTGCACGCCGTCGACCGTTATCTCAACGTCGGGCCGATCCTGGGCCTGGACGACGGCGCGGCCGATTTCTCGTTTCCCATTCCCGCAGCAGCGAGCGCGCGCATCGAGCAGCTTCTGCGTGGGCACGGCATCGCCGCTACGCCATTGCTCGTGCTCGCGCCGGGGACGGTCTGGGAAACCAAGCATTGGGGCAGCGGCAAGTTTGCGGAAGTGGCGCGGCATTTCATGCAGAAGGGCTTTGCCGCGACGCTCATCGGATCACGGCGCGAGCGCGCCGTCTGCGCGGAGGTCGCTGAGCTCGCCCCGGGTGCGGTCAACTTCGCCGGCGAGACCAGTTTGAGCGAGCTTGCCGCGCTGATCCGCCGCTCGACCATCTGCGTCACCAACGATTCCGGGCCGATGCACCTTGCCGTCGCACTGGGCCGGCCGGTCGCGAGCGTATTCGGCCCCACCGACGCGATCTGGATCGGCCCCTATCGCCGCAAGAACGCCGTTCTGCAGGCGAACCTCCCCTGCTCTCCCTGCTACCTGCGTCAGCTTTCCCGCTGCCCGCACGGACACGCCTGCATGCACGACGTTTCGGCGCGCGCGGCGATCGAGCGGATGGAGGCGATGGTCGGCGGGCGCGCGGCCAGCGCCGGCGTAGTCGAGATGCACGCGCCGGCGCGGTAGCTCACTTGCGCTCGCGTGTCGCCAGCCAGGCCTTCATGTAGCGGTAGTAGCTGCCCTCGGCATTGGCGACCGCGAGCAAAAACCCCTCGGCGCCATCGAGAAAACCGGCGCGCAGCACGTATGTGCGCAGGAACGAATAGAGGCCGTGGCCGATCCCGGTCATGAACGACACTTTTCGGCCGGCGGCGACGATCACCTCGGCGCTTGCCGTCGAATAGCGGTCCATGCGCGAAAGCGCGTCCTCGAGCCGCGCCACCGGATGGTGGATGAGCGGCGGCCGCAGCCGCTTGACCACGCCGGCGCAGATCACGCGCTCGTGGACGATGGCGTCATCGAAGCGGGCCTTGCCGCGGCGAAACAGCCGCAGCACGTAATCGGGATACCAGCCGGAATGGCGCATCGGCCGGCGGCAGAAGCTGGAGAGCCGCGGAAACTCCCAGGCATCGGCGTCGCCCGCGGCGATCGCCGCTCTGATGGCAGCCGCAAGCTCGGGCGTGACACGCTCGTCGGCATCGATCGACAGCACCCATGTGCCGGTCGCGAGCGCAAGCGCGTGACTCTTCTGCGGGCCAAAGCCCCGCCATTCGTGAAATTCGACGCGGGCGCCCTTTTCCCGCGCGATGTCGACGGTCGAGTCCGTGCTGCCGCAATCGACGACGATGCGCTCGTCGCAGAAGGCGAGGCTGTCGAGGCATTCGCCGATGTTTGCCGCTTCGTTGCGGGTGATCACGATGGCGCTGAGCTGCGGCATGATCCGACTTCCGGTCTGCGGCTTGCGCGTCCGTCACGCGGGCCGTTCGCGCGCAGCCACGATCGCGAGCCACAGATAGACGCCGAGCAGCGTCATCTCGACGATCACGATGAACGTGCTGCCGCCATACACCTGCGGAAAGAACAGTTCCACGACCGCCATGGACACGACGGAGGTGAGCCACACCACCGCCCCCCATGGTGCCGCGAGCCACAGACCGACCGCGGCGACGAGATCGAGGACGGCAAAGAATACCGTAGCCGTGCGCCACGCAACGGTGTGCGCCTCGAAACCGCCGTCCGCCGCCGCGCCGATGCCGCACACCGCCGCCCAGTGATAGAGCCCCTTGATCAGCGAAATCGCCGCCATGACGCGCAGAAACAGGACGAGATATTCGGCCCAGGACCCGCTGGCTTTCGCATTCTGATCGGCGGCATGCACCGGTTCGAGCAGGTCGCTCGGCCGCCTGGGTCGGCGCTGCGATTGATCGCTCATGGCAGCGCGGCCTTTGACATTCGCAGCCCGCGCAGTCAATCCGCCGGCGACCAGCCATACGCATACGCCGCCGGCCGCCGCGGCTGGCGATCCAACGCTGGAACGGCTAAAAAGAGTGCCGCCAAACTGGAGCCTGCTCATGGCGCTCAAATTCGGCCGGCCGCTTGAACGCAGCCTGACGCGGATCGAGGCCGAAACTCAGGCGTCGGCCGAGCGCCTCGACCTCGCCATCCGCCCGCGCCGCAACCGGCGTGCGGAATGGGCGCGGCGCATGGTGCGCGAACACGTGCTCACCACCGACGACCTCATCTGGCCGTTGTTCCTGGTCGACGGAACAAAAGTCCGGGTTCCGGTTGCCTCGATGCCGGACGTCGAGCGGCTCTCGATCGACGAGGCGGTGCGCGCCGCCGAGCGCGCCGCGAAGCTCACCATCCCCTGCCTCGCGCTCTTTCCCTATACCGATCCAGCGGTCCGCGATGACGAGGGCTCGGAAGCGCTCAGCGCCGACAATCTGGTGTGCCGCGCCATCCGCGCGATCAAGAAGGAGGTGCCGGAGATCGGCGTCCTCTGCGACGTCGCGCTCGATCCGTACACGAGCCACGGCCACGACGGCCTGCTGCGCGACGGCGTCATCCTCAATGACGAGACCGTCGCCGTGCTGGTGCGGCAGGCCCTGGTCCAGGCCGAGGCCGGCTGCGACGTCATTGCGCCGTCAGATATGATGGACGGGCGCGTCGGCGCGATCCGCGCCGGTCTCGACGCCGCGGGGTTCGGCGACGTGCAGATCATGGCCTATGCCGCCAAATACGCTTCCGCGTTCTACGGTCCGTTCCGCGACGCGGTCGGCTCGAGCGCGACGCTCATCGGCGACAAGCGCACTTATCAGATGGACCCGGCGAATTCGGACGAGGCGTTGCGCGAGGTCGAGCTCGATATCGACGAGGGCGCCGATATGGTGATGGTCAAGCCCGGGATGCCTTATCTGGACGTGCTGCTCCGCGTCAAAAGCGCGTTCGCAATGCCCACTTTTGTCTACCAAGTGTCTGGTGAATATGCGATGATTATGGCCGCTGCGGGTAACGGCTGGCTTGATGGGGACAAGGCCATCATCGAAAGCCTGATTGCTTTCAAGCGTGCCGGTGCAGACGGCATATTGACCTATTTTGCTGCAAGGGTCGGGGAGAAATTGAAGAAGGGCGGCGCGTAGCAGACCGCCCCCGCCTCGAATGCGAAGTGAGTAACGAGAGCGGACGCCATGGCTAGCGAGGACCAGTTCCGGCACTACTTCCCGCTGATGCGGCGGGTCATCATCCTGGTGGCGGTGCTGACCGCAGTGCCGGTGATATTGTGGACGATCACAGTGTTCGTGCGCGGCTACTTCGGGCCGCCGAAGATCGCGACCGCGCGGCCGTTGGCGACGGTTTCGATTGAAGCGCCGGCGACGCCGGCCGCAAGCCAGGACGGGAGTGCGCGGCCAACGGCAGCGCCCCAGGAAGCTAAGGTTGTCGACGCTCCACCGTTCGGCGAAGCACGGGCGAGCGCGACGGATGCGCGGACCCTGGCGCCTGCCGCGAAGGGCGGCACGATTTGGGAACAGCGGCAAGCCGGCAGCGATGCCGGGCCCCCGTCGTCAGCGCCAAGCGCGGCGATGACGGCCCCTGCCGCGTCGGCCGGCGGCGATCAGCGAGCAGGCCAAGCGCCTGCGGCCCAGATGATGGCGGCCGCCCCGGCCATGCCAGACACCTCGGCGCCCACTACAGGGACATTAGCCGCCCAGGATGCGCCTGAGACGGACCAACAGCAGCAGACCGCCGACGCCGCGCTACCCGCGGCGGAGCCGATCGCCGGCGCCGTCCCGCTCCCGCGCCACCGGCCGCGCGCTTTGGCGATGCTGCAGAGCGGCGTGCCGATGCCGCGGCCGCGGCCGGAAGCGGCCGGCTCCACCGCATCGGAAGGAAGCGCCACGCCGCTCGGCTGGCTGCAGAAGCTCTTTACGCCGCAGCAGCAATAGCGCCGCCGCAAACGCCACTCACGCCAGCGCCGTTCCGCTCGGCATGCGGACCGGCTGGTAGCCGTCAACCGCAAGCGCCCGGAAAATCTCTTCGGCATGGGCGGCGTCGCGCGTCTCCACGGTGACGTCGACTTTCGCGCCCTTGGCCGGAACGTCGAGGAACAGGCGGTGATGATCGACGCCAAGAATATTGGCGCCGAACTCGCCGAACCGCGTAGCGATCTGTCCCAAAATCCCCGGGCGATCGGGAATGGTGAGGCGGAACGAGACGATGCGCTCGGCACGTTCCAGTTCGCGGACCATGATGGAGGCGAGGATGCGCGGATCGATGTTGCCGCCGCACAGGATCAGGCCGACCTTGCGGCCGCGAAACCGGGCCGGCTCGGCCAGCATGGCGGCCAGGCCGGCGGCGCCCGCCCCTTCGGCCATCGCCTTTTGCAACGTGAGAAACGCGTTGACGGCGCGCTCGAGCAGTGGCTCGTCGACCAGAATGATGTCGCTCACACAGTCGCGCACGACCGGCAGTGTGAGCCTGCCGACATTGCTCACGGCGATGCCTTCGGCCAGCGTTGCGCCGCCGCACGGCATGCGCTGGTGATGAAGCGCGTTCCACATCGACGGATAGAGCGCACATTCGACGCCGACGATCTCGATTGACGGCCGCACTGCGCGCGCGGCGATGGCGCAGCCGGCAATGAGGCCGCCGCCGCCGATCGGAACGACCAGAACGTCTAGGTCCGGCACCTCCGCCAGGATTTCGAGCGCGATCGTGCCCTGGCCGGCGATGATGTGCGGATCATCGTAAGGATGCACCCAGACGAGATTGCGTTCCGCCGCGATCGCCTCGGCGCGCGCCTGCGCCTGCGCGAGCGTTTCCCCGTCAAGGACGACGCCAGCGCCGAGCGCCTCGGTCGCCTTCACCTTCACGAACGGGGTCGTCACCGGCATGACGATAGTCGCCGGAATGGCGAGCCGCCGGGCATGATAGGCCACCGCCTGGGCGTGGTTGCCGGCGGACATGGCGATCACGCCGCGGCGGCGTTCGCCCTCGCTGAGCGCGGCGAGCTTCACGCACGCGCCGCGCTCCTTGAAGGCGTTGGTGACCTGCAGATTCTCGTATTTGACGAAAACCTCGGCGCCGGTCAGGGCGGAGAGCGGCGGCGCCGGGAATGTGGGCGTGCGCAGCACATGCCCGGCGATCACGCGCCGCGCCGCTTCGATATCGGCGAGCGTCACGACCGCCGCGCCTCTCGGTTCATCGTTCACAGTCATCTCCCCGCACCCGAAGCGGCCGACGACAATACGCCTGAGCGGGCTTTTTCCCGATTTCCGGCGGCGTTACAATGCGCTTCGAACAGGCGGGGTCGGCCATGTATTCCGGACCAAGCTCGGGATCCGATTCTGGACCAGGCCGCAGCGGCATCGCCGCCGACCTCAGGCCGCACGCGTACGATCCGGCGATCCATCCCGAGTTGTTCGAGGGCGTGCTGACACGGCGCGTCGCCGCCTTCATTATCGACGTGATCATCATTGCCGTCCCGCTTATCGGCGCTTCGATTTTCATCTTCGTCCTCGGCATCGTCACCTTGGGTCTCGGCTGGGCGCTGTTCTGGCTGCTGTCGCCGGCTTCGGTGATCTGGGCGCTGCTCTATTACGGGATGACCCTCGGCAGCCCGGCTTCGGCGACGCTCGGCATGCGGGTGATGGATATCGAGATGCGCACCTGGTACGGCGCGCCGGCCTATTTCGTGCTCGGCGCGGTGCACGCCATCGTCTTCTGGATCAGCGTCAGCGTGCTGACGCCGCTGATCCTCGTGGTCGGCTTCTTCAATCCACGCAAGCGGCTCTTGCACGACATCCTGGTCGGCGCCGTGCTCATCAACAACACGGGGCGCACTACCTCGCTGCAGGGGCGCACGGCCGGCTATGGCGGATTCGGTGTTTGACGCGCCGAGATTCTCGGGCAATCTAGGCGCCAGCCGGACTCATTCCGGCTGCCGGTGGCCCCAATGGGCCGGCAACAGGCGATTCGCCCCGTGACCCAGCACTCGCGCGACACGCCGCAATTCTACCTGACGGCCCCCTCTCCCTGTCCGTACCTTGCCGGCCAGGAGGAGCGGAAGGTCTTCACGCACCTCGTCGGCGAGCGCGCTCCCGAACTCAACAATATCCTCACCCAGGGCGGCTTCCGCCGCAGCCAGTCGATCGCCTACCGGCCGGCCTGCGAGGGGTGCCGCAGCTGCGTCTCGGTGCGCGTGATCGCCAGGGAATTCCGCCCCACGCGCAGCATGCGGCGCATCGCCAACCGCAACGCCGATATCGAGAGCGAGATGCGGCTTGCAGTGCCCACCTCGGAGCAATACGCAATCTTTCGCGCCTATCTCGATTCGCGCCATCGCGACGGCGGCATGGCCGACATGACGGTGCTCGACTACGCCATGATGGTCGAGGACAGCCATATCGAGACCCGCATCATCGAATACCGGCGGCGCGAGTCTCCGAGCACACTGGCGCCAGCCGACGGCGGCGCGCACGTGCGCCGCCGCGGCGACCTCCTTGCCGTGGCGCTGACCGACGTGCTCGGCGACGGTCTGTCGATGGTCTATTCGTTCTTCGATCCAGAGGAATCGGCGCGGTCGCTGGGCACGCTCATGGTCCTCGATCATATCGTCCGGGCGCAGCAGATGGGGCTTTCCTACGTCTATCTCGGCTACTGGGTGCGCGGCTCGCACAAGATGGACTACAAGGGCCGCTTCCTGCCGCAGGAGCGGCTCGCGCCGGACGGCTGGATGCGCGTCGACTAGCGGCCGGGGGCAGCCGCCGATGGCGGCCGTACACGACTCCTCCCCCGCCCCGCGGGTGCAAAAGTTCGTTTTGAATTCGCAAGAACGGCCATAAATAGCACCAAATTTCCCTGCCAATTTTTGCCGGAGCACAATTTTCCTGCGGACATTTAGACGTTGACACATACAAACGTTCGGCAATGTATATCCACGACCGAACCGAAAGCGTCCCCTTAGTCATCAAGCGTATGGGAGAATCGCATGGCCGAGGCCGATAGCACTGCCTCCACCGTCAATAATGGCGTGAACGTCGCGGCGTTGATCTCTGCTCGCGAAGCGCTCACCAATGCTCCACAGGCGGCGCAGTTCAAATGGCGCGCCGCTTGCGAGTGGAAGAACGGCACGCACAGCCACTCCACGGTCGAAGGCTATTACGGCCTCGGCCAGGAACAGCACCACAAGCGCACCTTCACCTTCGACGCCGATCATCCGGAAGTTTTCGCCTCCGA
>Ga0102924_1006994_pt1 | contig 10455 bp, 15 predicted proteins | sample PaiPotPPM11metaG_FD_80116 | JGI IMG/M metagenome (GOLD analysis project Ga0102924, IMG submission 80116) | Iron sulfur acid spring bacterial and archeal communities from Banff, Canada, to study Microbial Dark Matter (Phase II) - Paint Pots PPM... ...
GCGCAAAGGTGGGGCAGCCTCAGGTGAGGTGATACCGATGGCGAAAGGTAGTGATGACATTGTTTTGTCCAGCGCGGCAATTCCACTTGGCAAAGTGCAATTCGCCTTGAGCGTCCTGCACAATGCCGGGCATGTTTGCGATTTGTTTGGCGACGTTGCCATTGGCTCCTGTGCCGTCGCCGTTCCAGCCGAGACGCTTCAGATCTGCTCCGCTGGCCATGCGGACGAATGCCTTGATCTCCTGCAGGCGCTGGACGGAGTTCACCATCTGATATCCAGCGTTGTTCTTTTCGACCAGCCAGTCCACCAGCGAGTCAATTTCCGGCCAATCCTCCGGACGAATGTAAGTCGGATTGTCGCTTAAGTGCCTGAAGTGTTCGTCTTGTTCAACCATGGGAGTTTCGTTGATGTGATAGTCGGTAGCGATGCGGCTGTCGTGAGCGTATTCAGTCAACTGGCGGATATCTTGCATGTTATTGCGGCAGATGTTCATGTTGAAGAAGACCATGTAGCCATACACGTACTGTTTCTTCAGCAAATGTTCCAGGTGCTTCCTCACGGGAACGACGGCCTTGGGCAGCTGGGCTTCTCGTCCCAGGAATCGACCGCAAAATTGAAGACCGCGACGCCGGCATCGCCCAACCGGTCGGCAACTTCGGGCCGCAACAAGCGGCCGTTGGTGCCGATATAAATCCAGAAGCCTTTCTTAGCTGCGTAATTCACGACCTTGTGCGCGAACTGCGGACGGAGCAGGGGCTCGCCCCCCATCAACGCCAGTACGCGGCATCCGTGATCGTAGAGCCAGTCAATTGAACGGCGTGCAACGTCCTCGGTCATGCCTTTAACTTTGTTGTTGTAGGCCCAGCAATACCAACAATCGAGATTGCATTTGTACTCGACGAAAAGATAGGCGGTAATCGGGTGAAAGTCGCCAGGCAACACCCGGGAGCGGACGTAGGGGAAGAGCCAGCCCCGCATCTTGCGGTAAACCTCGGGCCAAGTCCAATCGCGGCTTTCAAGGGGAGTTGCGGGGCCGGGATCGTTTAATTTTTCCGGAGATTGGGGGAATACAGGTTCCGGAAGCGTCATTCCTTTGGGCTCAGGCAGCCTTGCGAGTTCGGGCGAACCGTGCACCAGAAGATTGTGAATATCGACATCAATGCGAAATTTCGGGGTTGTGGCCATGCTGGTCTTCCTCCACGCCTCCATGATTCACATCACAAGAGCGCGGTGCGGAAATTGTCACGAGGTGTACGGCAAAATACGACATCAGTCGTAAGGAAGCTGGGAACGATGCAGGTGCTTGGGTGTTGGTGAAAGCAAAAATTCCGAGCACTTGATGAGGCGGGCCAAGTCCAGTTACGCTCAGAGTACATGATCCTCGCGGGAGACCTTGGCGGTACCAAATGCACTCTGATTCTGTTTGCGGTTGAAGGCCAGAGATTGCGGCCAGTTTACCGTTTGAACGCGCTGACGGCAGAGTTCTCGAGCATAGAAGCCTTCTTTGAAAAGTTTAGAGAGATTGCGAGACATCAGGGACATTTGCCGAGAGATGGGGAACTCACTTGCGCAGGATTTGGAGTGGCCGGCGCGATTGTGAATGAGGAAGTCGTCTGCAATAACCTGCCATGGACCATCACTCGCAAAAGAGTGGCGGAGAGTCTTAAGATCCCGCTGGGCAGAACGCTGCTGCTAAACGATGTAGAGGCGGCAGCATCAAGCCTGACGCACCTGGAAGGCAAAAGCAAAGACCTGCTGGAATTGAATGCCGGGTCTCCACAGCCGAGGGCTCCGAAAGTATACGTGGCAGCCGGGACAGGCCTAGGCGAGTCTATTTTATTCTGGAACGGCGATCGCTATCAGGTCTCTGCGTGTGAAGCTGGATTGACCGACTTCGCTCCCGGCACAGATCGAGAACTAGTGGTGCTGCAGGCTTTGCGGAGGCGTATGCCGCGAGTATGCACCGAGGAAATCGTCTCTGGCCGAGGCTTCCGGGCGATCCACCAGGCTGTCTTCCCCGAAGTGCAGCATGCATTTTTCGACGACCCGACCGTCGATGCAGCGGCAAATATCACGCAACAGGCTTTTGCGAGAACCTGCACGGCATGCGAACAAACCCTGCACATGTGGACTGAAGCGTACGGTTCGGAGGCGGGCAATATGGCGCTTCGGGCCCTTCCATTCGGAGGAGTCTATGTAGGTGGCGGGATCGTGTTGAAAATCCTTCCGAAATTAAAAGACGGCACGTTTGTGCGGGCATTTTGCGATAAGACGAAACTTTCGGCCGAACTTGCACGGATTCCAATCTACATTGTATTGAATCAGGACGCGCCGGTGTTAGGCGCTGCATACGCGGCGCTTGCAGCTTCGGGCACGTAGTTGGGTTGTTGCCAAGAGCGATATTTTTCCTTGCCCGGCCTGCTCACCGGGATTATGCTGGCCTCCTTCCCCTGTAGAACTCATTCGAAAACAGGAGTCCTATGATTCCCTTCGACGGCCAGTTTGCCGAGAATATTGTGCTGCCTCTTGCCCAGGCCGCATACGACAGCACGCAGGCTCCGCAAGGCTACACGCTGAATCAGACTGCATTTGAAATCCTTGCGAATCCCGCGCATCTGGCGGTCCAAGCCCATCTTGCCAGGCTCGCGCCGCTGCAAAGAACGAGGCGTCAGAAAATGCTGCAAAGCATGTTGGATCAGCCAAGGCAACCACAAGGAGCAACGAGCGATTCAGCGGTGCGCACCCTGGCGGCGGATCCGAATGCGAATGTGAACTTCGGGTGGTTTTGCCTCGACAAGCCGAATCAGCGGTTGATCGTGGCATTTCGCGGGACAGAGTTTATCCACGACTGGCTGGACGATTTTGATTTTGTACCTGCGCCATATGCGCCAGTGCCGGGGCGCGGAACGGTTCATGAGGGATTTCAGCTTGTCTATCTAGCGGTGCGTGACAATCTGATCGCACTGTCGAACAAATATTCGGTCGGGTAGACCGAAATATTGATCACGGGACACAGCCTCGGTGGGGCACTCTGCCCGCTTGCCGCTCTTGACCTGTTGAATGTGAGTCAAAATCTATCGCCCATTGTTTACACCTGGGCCGAGCCGCGCGTAGGGCACGACGATTTTGTTACTTTCTACAACACCCATGTGAACATTTGCTACCGCATTGTGAATGTGTGGGATGTCGTCCCGCACTTGCCGCCTGATATTGCGGAATATGAGCACGAAGGGAATCAAGTCACGATTGACAGCGGGTTCTCGCTGGATGTTGTCCATAATCACGTGCTGCCGACCGGCTACGTGCCCGGCATGGCGACGTGGAACAAGGACCATCCGCCGCCGGACACGCGACATTTCGGGACCATGGCAGTTGCGGCGTTGGTGGGGCGGACGAGGTAAACAGGTGATTTCACTTATAGGACGGAGCGACTATACAATCGGCCAGCGTCATGCGCCCGTGATCTAATTCGCCTGCCAACTCCATAATGAGCACAGTCAGAAGCTTCTTTCTTCGCGCCAAGCACTGGCAAATTTTTCCAGTGCTAGTCGCGATTTTATTGGTCCTTCACTTTATCCGTTCCCCTTACGTGGCGAAGGGAGGATGGGTGCCACTCCTCCTGCCCAGCAGATCCTACGGTAGCGCCATTTTATACACGGTGACATTCTCACTTTGCATGTTCTGGGTTGTCGGATGGTTGTGGTCAATGGGGTATTTTCTAAGCGACCTGCGATTACGCGGGCTCAGCCCTAGCAAACGTTTTTTGGAAATTACCTGTCTTTATGCCGTCATCTACGTTCCGGTTTCGGTGACATTCTTTTCGAATATAGAACCAGGTGTAGGATCCATCACCTACTGGCTCGGCGTCCTTTACATTTCCTGCATGTTTTACGTCGTGTACTTCGTGTCGAGGCGCCTTGTTTTGGCGGAGGGCGGGGAATCCATCTCTACGTATAAATACGTATGGACATTCTTTTTGCTCTGGTCCTTTCCAATTGGAGTTTGGATCGTTCAGCCGAAGATCAATCGACTGTTCGCGGGGAATGTAACGAGCCAATCTCCGGCTGGGGCAGAACTCGTCTAATCAGATTCGATCCCGGCAGAAAAAAGGTCGGACAGGAATGTCCGACCCACACAGAGCTTGCTGAAATCTACTCTTTGTCTTTTTCTTCCTTTGTTTCGCCTTCATGGGCGGCCGCTTCTGCCTGCTGATTGGCTTCCTGCTCTTCCATGGCTTTGCGGGTTTCTTCAGCCTTCTTGGCGCGGGCTTCGGCACGCTTCTGACGCTTCTCGTCGAGCAGTTGCTCGCTGCCCAGCAACTCGATGAATGCCTTGTCGGCGCCGTCACCCTTCTGCCACGCAGTCCGAACGATTCTAGTGTAGCCGCCGTTGCGGTCTCCGAAACGCGGGCCGATGGTGTCGAACAGCTTGTGCACGGCTTCGTCGGTCATGAGATAAGCTGTGGCCTGACGGCGCGCGGCGAGGTCTCCGCGTTTGCCGAGGGTGATCATCTTTTCGACGGTCGGGCGCAGGGCTTTGGCTTTGGGGACCGTGGTTTCGATGCGCTCTTCCATGATCAGCGAAGTTGCCATGTTGCGCAGCAGCGAGCGGCGATGCGATGTGGTACGTCCGAGTTTGTATCCTGCTACTTTGTGACGCATGTCAATTCCTCAGGGGCTAAAGCCCACGTCTTAGTGCAAGGAATCGGCACGGCTGAAGCCGTGCCCTTTCCAAATTCACGAGCGTCAAGTAAGCACGGGCGAGACGCCCGTGCCTCCACAATCCAGTTAGTAGTTGTCGTCCGGTCCGTAAGCCGATGCCGGCAGTACCTGGTTTGACGTCGGGCCCGGGACAGCGTTCCCGTGCTCATCGATCTTCATGCCTAAGCTCAAGCCCATGGTGCCGAGAATTTCCTTAATTTCATTCAGCGACTTGCGGCCGAAGTTTTTCGTCTTCAGCATCTCGGCCTCGGTCTTCTGCACCAACTCACCGATGGTCTGAATGTTGGCGTTCTTCAGACAGTTGTAGCTGCGGACGGAAAGCTCGAGTTCCTCCACCGAACGGTTCAGGTTCTCGTTCTTGATCTCAGGCTTGCGATCTTCGGTGGTGCTGCCAGTTTCAATATCTTCCTCAAAGTTGATGAAGATATTCATGTGGTCCTTCAGCAGCTTCGCCGAAAGCCCAATCGCGTCGGCCGGAGTGATGGAGCCGTTGGTCCAAACTTCAAGCGTGAGCTTATCGTAATCGGTGATCTGACCAAGACGCGCAGCTTCAATGGTGTAGTTGCACTTACGCACCGGCGAGTGGACGGAATCAATTGGAATGAATCCGATGCCGAGGTCCTCGTCGAAATTCTTGTCGGCGGAAACGTAACCGCGGCCCCGCTTGAGGCGCATTTCCATGTCGAGCTTGCCGCCTTCGCTCACGGTGGCGATGTAAACGTCCTTATCGAGGACTTCGACGTCGCCGTCGGCTTCGATCATGCCGGACGTCACAACGCCGGGCTGGTCGGAACGCAAGTAAATTGCCTTCGGCGCATCTCCGCTGAGCTTGAAGGGAACTTGCTTCAAATTCAGGATGATGTCGGTCGCATCTTCGACCACGCCGGGGATCGATTGGAACTCGTGCAGCACGCCCTCGATCTTCACCGCGGTGACAGCCGCGCCTTCGATCGAGCTCAGCAGCACGCGGCGAAGCGCGTTGCCGATGGTGGTGCCAAAGCCGCGTTCAAAGGGCTGCGCCCAGAAAATTCCGTACTTGTCAGTGAGGGTTGAAGTGTCAACTGCGAGGCGTTTTGGTTTTTGAAAACCCTTCCAAAGCATTTGTTTCTCCTTCGGCCATGTGGCTCAATGCCGACTCGCTGAGTGGTCCGACTCAGGTCAAAGTCAGCAAAGGCTGATCTGGCGCGAAAATGTGGACCGCTAAAAACCAGTTTCAAGGTTTCGCGTTTCAAAGTTTCGGGAATCCCGTGGTGCCTAACGCTCCACCGCTTACCCGAAACTTGAAACCTCTGAAACTTTGAAACCTTCTATCTGAAAGCTGCTATTTACTGTAAAGCTCCACAATCAACTGCTCGTTCACCGGCAACTGGATGTCCTCGCGCTTCGGCAGCGCAGTGATCCGGCCTTTAAAGTTATCGCGATCAATCTCTATCCAGTTAGGCGCGTTCTGGTGGGCAGCGAATTCTTTCGACTGCTCCAGAATTGGCAGCTTGCGGCTGCTCTCGCGAATCGAGATTTCTTCGCCAACCGCCACCTGATAAGACGGAATATCGACCTTGCGGCCATTGACGGCAACGTGGCCGTGACGCACCAGTTGGCGGGCCTGACGGCGGGAGATGCCGAATCCCATGCGCAGGACAACGCTGTCGAGCCGGCGCTCAAGCTGCTGTAAAAGCATTTCGCCGGTCACGCCCTTGGTGCGCGCGGCCTTCTCGAAGTAGTTGCGAAACTGGCCTTCCTGGGTGAAGTAAATGCGCTTAGCTTTCTGCTTCTCGCGCAATTGCAGACCGTATCCGACGATTTTAGCCTTGCGGTCTTTGCCGTGCTGGCCGGGGGCGAAGTTGCGCTTTTCGATCGCGCACTTATCGCTGAAACACTTAGTGCCTTTGAGGAACAGCTTCATGCCCTCCCGCCGGCACAGGCGGCATACTGCATCTTTGTATCTTGCCAAGTTTTCTTCTCCTTAAATTATGTCCAGTTTACGGGTCTGGCTGACCTTTCTTCCTGGGCAAAATCACGTTTCAAAGTTTCGCAGGTTTTAAAGTTTCCAACGGATCGACCTTGAAACGTTGAGACATTGCAACTTTGAAACTTTATACTCGCCTTCGCTTCGGCGGACGGCAGCCGTTGTGCGGAATCGGCGTGACGTCTTTAATCGCGCGAACTTCAATGCCGGCAGCGGACAGTGCGCGAATTGCAGACTCGCGCCCCGAGCCCGGGCCGCTGACGCGGACTTCCACGGTGCGCACACCGTGATCGCGCGCCATATTGGCGGCGTTCATTGCGGCCTGCTGCGCGGCAAAGGGCGTACCTTTACGCGATCCACGGAAACCCAGCGAGCCGGAACTCTTCCAGGAGAGCACGTTGCCAGCCTGGTCCGAGATGGTCACGATGGTGTTATTGAAGGAGGCCTGAATGTGCACCACGCCAAACGAGACGTGCTTGCGTTCCTTCTTTTTGAAGGTCTTCTTCTTGCCCTTCTTCTCAGGCGCTGCTGCGCCCGCCGCCGCTGCTGCTGGTTTTGCCATGAAATAGCCTCTAGCCTTTAGCTTCTAGCCATTAGCTTGACCCTCGCCGCAATAAAAGCCAACGGCTAAAGGCTAAGAGCTAACGGCTGATTTTAGGTCTTTGCTGCCGCCTTCTTCTTGTTTGCGACCGTTCCCTTGCGCGGACCTTTACGGGTACGGGCGTTGGTATGCGTGCGCTGGCCGCGAACCGGGAGGTTACGACGATGGCGGAATCCGCGATAGGAGCCGATTTCGATGAGCCGTTTGATGCTCATGGAAACTTCCTTGCGGAGATCGCCTTCGACCATACCTTCGCCTTCAATGACCTGACGGATACGGTTCACCTCATCCTCGCCGAGGTCCTGGACCTTTTTCATCGGGTCCACCTTTGCCTGATCGAGGATGCGCGTAGCCCGCGCCTGTCCGATACCGTAAATGTAAGTCAGCGCGATAAACGTCCGCTTGTTGCGGGGAAGATCGACGCCTGCAATTCGTGCCATAAATTCCTACCTCAGCGGCTAAAGCCGCGATTCGAATAGCTGTTTTCGGCACGAGTAAACTCGTGCCCTTCCCAAGTCCGTTAGCCTTGCCGCTGTTTGTGTTTCGAGTTGGTGCAAATCACCCGCACCACGCCTTTGCGGTGGATGACCTTGCACTTATCGCAAATTTTTTTTACCGATGCCCTGACTTTCATGGTCCCCTTCTAATCCATCCGTTCTACTTGAGATCCCTCGGCTTCGCTCGGGATGACGCCGGCTAGGCTCAGACGCCCAGCCAAACGGTGTCACTTATCGCAAATTTTCTTTACCGATGCTCGTACTTTCATAACCAGCCTTCAGCCTTCAGCTGTCAGGAAAACCTGATCAGCAGTACCGAGGCTCATTTATAGCGATACACGATACGTCCGCGATTCAGATCGTAGGGCGAGAGCTCGACCGCGACTTTGTCTCCGGGTAGGATGCGGATAAAATTTTTGCGCATTTTACCGGAAACGTGCGCCAGCACCTGGTGTTTGTTTTCCAATTCCACCTTGAACATTGCATTGGGCAGCGGCTCTACGACCGTTGCCATTACTTCAATCGCGTCTTCTTTGCTCATTAGCTCCTAAGATTCAGTCGTTGGCTGTTGGTCGTTCGTCGTTCGCCTTATCAATCTTCCTATCGCGTTTGGGCCAACGACCAATGACAGACGACCAACGACGCCTTATTGCGTCAAAATCACTGGCCCGTTTCTTGTCACTGCCACGCAATGCTCGAAATGCGCGCTGGAGCTGCCGTCGGCCGTGACTGCAGTCCACTTGTCGTCCAAAACCTTTGCCTCCGGGCGTCCGGAATTCACCATCGGCTCAATCGCCAGCACCATGCCCTCACGCAGCCGAGTGTTCGCGCCATTCGAACGAAAATTCGGAACTTGCGGTTCTTCGTGCAGCTTGGTCCCGATTCCGTGGCCTACAAATTCACGCACCACGCTGAAGCCGTTGGCCTCAACGTACTCCTGCACCGCGCCGCCGATATCGCCGATGCTGTTGCCGACCTTGGCCTGCTCGATAGCTTTGTAGAGCGACGCCTCGGTCACTTCCAGCAACTTCTGCCGCTCCGGGGAAATTGAATCGCCGACTGCGACGGTGACTGCCGCGTCACCGTAATATCCGTCGAGCACTACGCCGCAATCGATCGAAACAATATCTCCGGCCTTGAGCACTCGCTTTGGCGACGGGATACCGTGCACGATCTCTTCGTTCACCGACGTGCACAGCACGCACGGGTAATCGTAATATCCCTTGAACGCCGGCTTCGCGCCCAGTTCTTTGATCTTCTTGTCCGCGGCCTTTTCCAGATCCATCGTGCTGACGCCTGGGGCAACCATTGCCTTCAGTTCGTCCAAGACCTGCCGGACGATGTGGCCGCTGCGCCGCATCTTTTCAATTTCCGACTGCGACTTGCACACAATCGCCACTTTTCAGTTTCCCTTAACTTCGGTTCCGCTTGCCACGCCGCAAGCGCGACCGTCAATTTCTTTCAAGATCGCAGCGCTGACGTCATCTACTGATTGATCGCCATTGATCGTCACCAGCCGGCCAAGCTTGTCGTAGTATTCTGCCACCGGCTTGGTCTGGCGCTCGTATGTATCAAGGCGCTCGCGAATGACCTCGTCGCGGTCATCATCGCGAATGACCAGCTTGGTGCCATCCTTGTCACAGATTTCGTCAACGAGCGGCGGATTGGAATGAACGTTGTAGATCGCCCCACAGGTGGGACAAGTCCGCCGTCCAGTGATCCGGAGCAACAACTTATTATAATCCACTTGGATTCGGATCACAATCGGCAGCCACGACGCCCATTTCCCAGTTTCAAAGAACTCAAACTTCAAAAACGAATCCAGCCACGCAGCCTGTTTTTGGGTGCGGGGGAAGCCATCCAGGATGAATCCGCGGTCGGCATCCGGCTGCCTTAGCCGCCAGGCGACGATGTCGCAAACCAGATGATCGGGAACCAACTCACCCCTGGCGATGACCGCCTGCACCTCGATCCCTAACGGTGTTTGCTGCCTCACATGCTCGCGCAGCAAGTCACCAGTTGAGACCTGCGGGATGTGGTAGTGCTCGGTGATCCTCTTCGACTGGGTGCCTTTACCTGCGCCCGGTGGCCCGAGAAGCACAACGGGTCCGATAGTCCGCAAAACCTGCTCCGCCATCGAACTGGCCCCAAGCCGCTCCTGTACCAGATTCACTACCAAGCAAACGATCCGCCTTATTTCAAGACTACGAGCTATGCCCAATTGCGGCGGCCCCGAATTCGCCCGCTCTTGGGGGTGAACCCATCATAGTGCCGCATGATGAGTTGAGATTCAATCTGGTTTACCGTGTCCATAGCTACGCCAACTACGATCAGCAGCGACGTCCCGCCAAAATAAAAATTCAGCCCCAGACCGTTCAGCATCCCGTTCGGCAGATTCTCGAAGAACCTGCCGACTGGACCGTATAGATGGTTCAAGTGGATGCCAGTAATCATCCATTCGGGAATCAACGAGATGATGATGAGGTAGACGGCTCCCACCAGGGTGATACGCGTCAAAATCTCATTGATGTGGTCGGCAGTGCGCTTGCCCGGACGGATTCCTGGAATAAACCCGCCGTACTTCCGCATGTTGTCAGCAACCTCGTTGGGGTTGAAGACTATGGAGATGTAGAAATAGGCGAAGAAAATAATGCCGGCAGCGTACAGAAC
>Ga0102924_1006995_pt1 | contig 10454 bp, 11 predicted proteins | sample PaiPotPPM11metaG_FD_80116 | JGI IMG/M metagenome (GOLD analysis project Ga0102924, IMG submission 80116) | Iron sulfur acid spring bacterial and archeal communities from Banff, Canada, to study Microbial Dark Matter (Phase II) - Paint Pots PPM... ...
CCAGACTCATCGGGCACAGCACGCAACCATGCCACCACGCCCGCCCGCCGACCACCCGAAACAGCAAACCGCAGCTACCCCGTAACCAGCAATAACACACTGACGCTTGCTGAATAGCTACCCTCGCCCGGTGAGGCCAGCTACTACCAGGCGCTGTATCAATTCGCCATCGCTAACGGCGCGACGACCGTGATGTTCAACCCGGGAACCGTTGCGCCGCAGAGCTATATGTTCGGGCCGGACGAGATCTTGCAGCAATTCGAGGGAACAGAAGCGCAGTTCGATGCCGCGTCGTTCCCGAGCTGGATGGCCTCCTACCCGGCCTCGGAGTTCTCGGCGGTCATCAGCGCGGGCACGTCAGGCGGCGTGGGCGCCGACGTCAGCGACGCGGCTCAGGATGGCATCGGCCGCGTCTACGTCGACGACGAGGCCGAGCCACCGAACTACGGCACCTTGCCGGCCTTCTGGTCGGCCGAGGTGCAGGACGTGGCTGACACCCCCGCCCCCGGCTCGCAGGTGATCAGTTTCACCGGTCCGGGATCGGGGGCGGTGGGGCAGTCGGCCGCGTTGTCGGCGACCGGTGGTGGTTCGGGTAACCCGGTGGTGTTCACCGTGGACGCCGGCAGCGGCGCCGGGGTGTGTTCCGTGTCCGGCACCAACGGAGCCACGGTGAACTACCTGGCTCCGGGCAGTTGCGTGATCGACGCCAACCAGGCGCCCGGGAACGGGTACACGGCCGCGCCGCAGGTGCAGCAGACCATCAGCCTGACCCCAGGCTCGGCGGCGCAGGTCGTGTTCACCACCCAGCCGGGCGGCGGAAGCGACGCCACGGCGTGGTCGGCCCAGCCGGCGGTGTCGGTGGAGGATGCCAGCGGCAACGTGGTGACCGGCAATTCCAGTGCGGTGAGCCTGGCGATCGCGAGCCAGCCGGGCAGCGGGGCGACGCTGAGCTGCGCGGCCAACCCGGTCACGGCGTCGTCGGCGGGCGTCGCCTCCTTCTCCGGGTGCGAGATCACCGGGAAGGCCGGCAGCTACACGCTCAAGGCCACCGACGGTACCCTGGCCTCGGCCACCAGCAGCACCGTCACCGTGTCGGCGGGGGCGGCGGCCCGCCTGGCGTTCACCACCCAGCCCGGCGGCGGGGCCGACGCGGCCGGGTGGTCCACCCAGCCGAAGGTGTCCGTGGAGGACGCCGGGGGCAACGTGGTGACCGGCAATTCCAGTGCGGTGAGCCTGGCGATCGCGAGCCAGCCGGGCAGCGGGGCGACGCTGAGCTGCGCGGCCAACCCGGTCACCGCGTCGGCGGGGGTCGCCTCGTTCACCGGCTGCGAGATCACCGGGAAGGCCGGCAGCTACACGCTCAAGGCCACCGACGGTACCCTGGCCTCGGCCACCAGCAGCACCTTCACCGTGTCGGCGGGGGCGGCGGCCCGCCTGGCGTTCACCACCCAGCCGGGCGGCGGGTCCGTGGCTACGGCGTGGTCGACCCAGCCGAAGGTGTCGGTGGAGGACGCCGGCGGCAACGTGGTGACGGGCAACTCCAGCGCGGTACGGCTCGCGATCGCGAGTCAGCCGGGCAGCGGGGCGACGCTGAGTTGCGCGGCCAACCCGGTCACCGCGTCGGCGGGGGTCGCGTCGTTCAGCGGCTGCAAGATCATCGGAAAGCCGGGCAGCTACACCATCAAGGCCACCGACGGGACGCTGACCGCAGCCACCAGCAACACGTTCAGCATCAGCTGGGCATTCGTCACGGCCAGGCTCGCCGGCCTGCTCGCCCTCGCTGCCGCCGCGGGCCTAGTGTCGCCGAAGCGGTTAACCCCTCGGGTCTAAGGCCGCCTCAGCCTTCGGCCGCCCCGCCCCAGACCGGCACGGCGTCCGGCGGAAGCGGCACGGCGAACGCGTTCAGCAGGAACGACACCAGCGTGTAGTACCCGCACAGCGAGACCAGCTCGACGACCCCGGCGTCGCCGAGGAGCCGCTGGACGGCGTCGTAGGCGCCCTGGCCGAGCTGCCCGGTCTGGGTCAGCTCCCGGACGGCCGTGTAGACCGTCCGCTCGTCGTCGGCCGCGAACGGCGGATCCTCGCCCCGGGCGATCGCGTCGATCACCGCGTCCGGCACGCCGTGACGGCGCGCGATCCCCGCGTGGGCCCACCATTCGAACTCGGCCTTCCAGCGGGCGCCCACGGTGATGATGGCCAGCTCGGTCAGCCGCCGATCGATCGAGGTGCCGAAGCGCACCGCCGCGCCCAGCGTGCTCAGGTGCTGCCCGACGTCGGGCGCGTGCACGAACGCGTTGAACGGCCCGATCAGCCCGCCCTCGTCGTTGACGAGCTGGCCGCCCCGGGTCCCGACGATGCTGTCCCAGACGGTCTGGCCGTCGGTGGCGAGCTGGTCATGTCGCAAGTAAGGAAGTCGGCTCACACCGTGACAATAGTGCCCGCCCCGCCGCCCGCTGCGTCAGGGAAGCTGACTTCGATGTCGAGGCCGCCGCCGGGCCGGACTCGCGCGGCCAGCCGGGCGTGGTGGGCGCGGGCGATGGCGTAGACGATGGCCAGGCCGAGCCCGTATCCGCCGGCCGGAAGCACGCGCTCGCGGCCGAGCTTCTGAAACGGCTGGGCCAGGCGCTCGATCTCGTCCGGCGGGATCACCGTCCCGGTGTTCCCGACCGAGATCGTGGCCCGCCCGGCCGTCATCTCGGTCGCGATCTCGACCCGGCCGTCCGGCACGTTGTGCCGCAGGGCGTTGTCCACCAGGTTGGCCACCAGGCTCTCGACCAGGCTCGGGTTCCCGGAGGCCCGGGCCGTGGCGAGCGCCGCGGCGACCTCGAGGCCCTGACGCTCGGCCTCCGGCCGGCGGGCGGCGACGACCCTGGCGGCCACCTCGCAGAGGTCGACCGATTCCCACTCGCTCACGCCTCGTTCGCTGGTGGCCAGGGTCAGCAGTCCTTCGATCAGCCGTTCCTGCTGATCATTCAGGGCCAGCACCTGCTCGCAGGCCGACCGGAGCGTGCCGACGTTGGCGCTGGGGTCGGCCAGGGCCACCTGGATCAGGGTTCGTTCGGCGGCCAGCGGGGTGCGCAGTTCGTGTGAGGCGTTGGCCACGAAGTGCCGCTGCGACGCGAACGACGCCTCCAGCCGCCCGAACAGGTCGTCGAGGGTCCGGCCGAGCTCGCGGAACTCGTCGTCGGGCCCGTCCAGCGCCAGGCGTTCGTTCAGGTTGCTGGCTGAGATCGCCCGGGCCGACGCGATGATCCCGCGCAGCGGCTGCAGCACTCGTCCCGCGATCAGCCAGCCCGCCGCGATCGCGAGCAGGATCACGATCGTGATCATGATCGCCCCGCCGGTCCAGTTGCGGGTGCCCGTGGTGAAGCACGGGTGGGCCGGAGTGACGACCCGCGGGCAGCCGGGGGCGAGCCCGCTCGGAGCCTCGGGGTCGGAATGGCTGCCGTCGCGGATCAGGAAGTCCGGTTTGAAGATCACCGCTGCCGTGCCCAGGACCGCGACGCAGGCGCAGAACAGGCCGGCGTAGAGGAAGGTGAGGCGCGTCTGCAACGAGCGCCAGGACATCACCCTGCGCCGCAGTGCCAGCCACATCGCGGTGAAACGGCGCATTACGCTTCTCCGATCCGGTATCCGCCCTCACGGACGGTGTGGATGACGGGCGGGTCCCCGAGCTTGGCCCGCAGGCGGCGGATGGTGGTCTTGACCGCGGTGGTGAACGGGTCGGCCGCCTCGTCCCAGGCCCGCTCGAGCAGTTCCTCGGCGGAGACCACCCGGTCCCCGGCCGCGAGCAGGCACTCCAGCACGGCGAACTCCTTCGGGCTGAGCTCGAGACGCCGGCCGGACCGGAACGCCACGCGCCGGCCGGGGTCGAGAGCCACGTCACCCCGGCGCAGCGTCGGTGGAAGGGGCACGGCGACCCGCCGGCCCAGCGCCCGGATGCGCGCCGTGAGCTCGGGGAAGTCAAACGGCTTGGGCAGGTAGTCGTCGGCTCCCAGGCCCAGGCCGTCCACCCGGTCGGCGACCGTGCTGGCCGCGGTCAGCATCAGGATCCTGGTCTCGGCGCGTTCGGCCGCGAGCTGCCGGCAGATCTCGTCGCCGTGTGTCCCGGGCAGGTCCCGGTCCAGGACCAGGACGTCGTAGCGGGTGACGGCGAGGTGCTCGAGCGCGTCGTCGCCGTCCAGGACCACGTCGACGGCGAAGCCCTCCCGGCGCAGCCCGGCCCCGATGGCCTGGGCCAGGACTTCGTGGTCCTCGGCGACGAGCACTCTCATGGTCTGACGTGGTCCTTCCTGCTCTGCGGCTGGCCCTCAGCCTGCCAGTCCGCAGGTGTCAGCCCCGTGTCAGCCGCCGACACCGGGCTGACACCGCCGGTCCCGTACAACCATCTTCGAAGCGAGGCCACGACTAGGGAAGATGACCATGACTAACGCGATAGAGGTGACCGGGCTCCGTAAGCGCTTCGGGCGCACGGTGGCGCTGGACGGCATGTCGTTCACCGTCGCGCCCGGGCAGGTGACCGGGTTCATCGGCCCCAACGGCGCGGGCAAGTCCACCACGATGCGGGTGATCCTCGGACTGGACGCACCCGACGCGGGCTCGGCGCTGGTCGGCGGGCGGCCTTACGCGAGCCTGCGCCGCCCGCTGCGCCACCTGGGGTCGCTGCTCGATGCCGCGGCCCTGCAGCCCAGCCGGACCGGCCGCAACCACCTGATGTGGCTGGGCCGCTCTCAGGGCCTGGAAGCCGGGCGCGTCGATGCGGTGATCGAGCAGGCCGGGCTGACCACGGCCGCCCGGCGGAAGGCGGGCGGGTACTCGCTCGGCATGCGGCAACGGCTCGGCATCGCGGCCGCGCTGCTGGGCGACCCGCCGGCGCTGATGCTGGACGAGCCGTTCAACGGGATGGACCCCGAGGGCATCGTCTGGATGCGCGGCTTCCTGCGGTCGCTCGCCGGCGAGGGCCGCGCCGTGCTGGTGTCCAGCCACCTGATGAGCGAACTGGAGGACATCGCCGACCACTTGGTGATCGTCGGCCGGGGCAAGGTGATCGCCGACGCCACCACCCGCGAGCTGCTCGCGGCCGCGTCAGGCGAACGGGTCGTGCTGCGCACGACCGCCCCGGCCGAGGCGACGACGGTGCTGGAATGGGCGGGGGCCGCCGTGACGGGCACCGGCGAGGGCAGGCTGACCGTGTCCGGCCTGGATGCGGAGAACGTCGTCAAGCTGCTCAGCGCGGCAGCGGTGCCGTTCTCGGAGATCTCGGCCCTCCGCGCCTCCCTCGAACAGGCCTACCTGGACCTCACCCGGGACGCCGCCGAGTACCGCGCGGCCCGGCCGGGCCCGGTCTCGCGGCAGGAATCTTCCCGGTGACCGCCACGATCGCCGGGCCCCGCCCGGACCAGGAGGCCGAACGCACCGGGTTCGGACGCGTGCTGCGCGCCGAATGGACCAAGTTCCGCACGGTTCGCGGCTGGATGATCACTGTCGTGCTGGCCGCCCTGCTGACCGCGGGCATCGGGCTCTGGGTGGCCTCGGGTGGTCAGTCATCGTGCGGGCTGGTGCTGCCCGGTGGCGGGGGCACCGCTCAGGGCTGTCCCGCTGCTCCGCTCGGCCCGGGCGGCGAGGCGGTGACCGACAGCTTCTACTTCGTGCGCCAGCCGCTGCGCGGCGCCGGTGCGGTCACCGTCCGGATCACGTCGCTGACCGGCGGGAACTCATCGGACAACCCGGGCGGGCCCCTCACCGCAGGCCTGCAGCCGTGGGCCAAGGCCGGGGTCATCGTGGAGGGGGGCCGGCGGCCGGGGGCACCATACGCGGCGGTGCTGGTCACGGGCGCACACGGGGTGCGGATGCAGTACGACTACACCGGGGACCTGGCCGGCCTGCCCGGCCCGGTGTCGGCCGCGGCGCCGCGCTGGCTGCGGCTCACCCGGTCCGGTGACGTGCTCACCGGGTCCGACTCGCCCGACGGCCGGCACTGGACGCGGGTCGGCCAGGTCAGCCTGGCCGGGCTGCCCGCCACGGTCCAGGTCGGCCTGTTCGCCGCCTCGCCCGATGCCGTGGCCACCGAGAGCGGCAGCCCCACACAGGCCACGGCGACCTTCGACCACGTGAGCCTGTCCGGCGTAACGGCGCCCGGGGCCTGGCGCGGCGCCGCGGTCGGGGCGGGCGCCGCCGCCGGGCCGCTGGCGGGCGGCTTCCAGCAGGCCGCCGGGCGGTTCACGGTGAGCGGGTCCGGCGACATCGCGCCCGCGGTGGCCAACTCCTCAACCAGCTCCAAGCCCGCTGACCAGGGCCTCATCGGCGCGTTCGCCGGGCTGATCGCGGTGATCGTCGTGGGGGCCGTGTACATGACGGCCGAGTACCGGCGGGGCCTGATCCGCGCCACGCTCGCCGCGAGCCCGCGGCGCGGCCAGGTGCTGGCGGCCAAGGCGATCGTGATCGGCGCGGTCACGTTCGCGGCCGGGCTGGTCAGCGCCGTGGTCGCGGTCCCGCTCGGCGATCGGCTCATGGCCGGCCACGGCCGGCCCGCGTTCCCGGCCGGCCCGCTGACCGAGGCCCGCGCGATCGTCGGCACCGCAGCCCTGCTCGCCGTGGCCGCGGTTTTCGCCCTGGCCCTGGGGACGATCATGCGGCAGAGCGCGGGGCCGGTCACCGCGGCCATCGCGCTGATCGTGGTGCCGTTCTTTTTCTCCTCCCCGCTGGCCGTGCTGCCTCCGGGGGCGGGGGACTGGCTGCTGCGGGCCACCCCCGCCGCCGGGTTCGCCGTCCAGCAGGTCCTGCCGCAGTACGCCCAGGTGAGCAACGCGTACATACCGCAGTTCGGCTACTACCCGCTCGCCCCGTGGGCCGGCTTCGCGGTGCTCTGCGCCTGGGCCGCTGCCGCGCTGGCCGTGGCGTACTGGCTCCTGCGCCGGAGGGACGCATGAACGACGCGCTGCGGGCCGAATGGACCAAGCTGCGCACGGTGGCCAGCACCGGATGGCTGCTGCTCGGCGCGGTCGCGGTCACCATAGCCGTGAGCGTCATCACGTCGTCGGCGCTGAGCTGCACGTCCTCGGCGGGCTGCCACCCCGACGTGACCAAGCTCAGCCTCACCGGCGTCGACGTCGGCCAGGCGATCGTGGCGGTCGTGGCCGTGCTGGCCGTCACCGGCGAGTACAGCACCGGCCTGATCCGCACCACCCTGACCGCGATGCCGCGCCGGGGCACGGTCCTGGCCGCCAAGGCCGCGGTGGTCACCGGGCCAGTGCTGGCCGCCGGCGCCGCGGCCGTGCTCGGGTCGGTGCTGGCCGGGCGGCTGATCCTGCCCGGCCACGGGTACAGCCCGGCCCACGGCTACCCGGGCCTGTCCCTGGGCGACGGCGTGGTGCTGCGCGCCGCCGCGGGCTCGGTGCTCTACCTGGCCCTGATCGCGCTGCTCAGCCTGGGCGTCGCCACCGCCGTGCGGGACTCGGGCGCGGCGACCGGGATCATCCTCGGCCTGCTCTACCTGTTCCCGATCCTGGGCCAGGTGATCGGCAGCCCGAGCTGGCAGCGGCACCTGGAACAGATCGGGCCGATGACCGCCGGAACGCAGATCCAGGCCAGCACCGGGCTGGGCACCCTGCCGATCAGCCCGTGGGCAGGCCTCGGCGTGCTCGCCGCCTGGGCCGCCGCAGCCCTGCTGGCCGGCGGCCTCCTGCTCCGGCTGCGCGACGCGTGAGCCACGGCCGGCCGCTACGCGCGTGGCCTGCGGCTCGCCCGGCCGCCCGCCGAGGCCCCGGCCCGGTCGCGGCGCGGGCCGGCGGCCTCTCCCGCCGCGCCGTAGACCGCGAGCCAGGCCGCCGCGCCCGTGTCCGCCTGGGCCGTGAGCTCGGCCGCGGAGAACGGCTGGTCCCCGCAGAACAGGCCCTTGTCCAGCGCCCGCCCGAGGACCAGGAACGCGAAGTGGGAGGCCGCGACCAGCGGGTCGTCCAGCCGGAGCAGGCCCCGTTCGGCGAGCCGCTCGAAGGCCGCGGCGAGCGCGCGGATCGTCTGCTCGGGTGCGCGCTCGTAATACGCCCGGGCCAGCCCGGGAAGCTGCGGGGAGGAGCCGATCACCATCCGGCGCAACTGGAGCACAACCGGCTGGGTCACCGTGGCCAGGTAACGGCCGGCCAGCCGGCGCAGGTCGGCGGGCAGGTCCTCGGTTTCCGCCAGCGAGGCCACCTCGGCGCGGAACGGATCCCCCGCTCGGTCCAGCGTGCCCAGCACGATCTCGGTGAACAACTGCTCCTTGTCGGCGAAGAACCGGTAGACGGTCGGCTTGGACACGGCCGCGAACGCCGCGATCTGGTCCATGCTCGTGCCCGGGTACCCGTGCTCCAGGAACAGGCTCGTGGCCGCCTCGACGATGGCCCGCCGCTTGCGCGTCGACCGGTCCTCCACGACCGCCGGCTCCGGCCGCGCGTCCAGCGCCCCGCCCGGGCTCGCGGCTCGCTCCGGGGTATCCGGTCGCGGTCGCCGCCCCGGCTTGGTGGCTGCGTTCATGGTTCGCTCCTCGGTCGCCGCTCACGGGCCGCTGCGGAACGGCCTGCGAGGCCGTCCGGAACCCGCCTTCGACTGGACGGGCTGACCCCGGCCTAGGTTACTGTACCGTGTAGTACTTATACTAAACGGTTTAGTACGACAATCGTCCGGCTAAAGTCAGCAGCAGCGTCACGTCCTGGCCGTGACCCAGGCCAAGGCGCCCGAGACCCGCCAGCGCCGGATCGGCAAGGTGGTGGCCGAACTGACCGGGGCCGACGCCAGGTGACCGGCCCCGCCTTGACAGGCTCCGCTCCCTGACGGCATTATTAACGGAGTGGTTCTAGAACAGCCTGGTTATGAATAGGGCGGTGGCGGAGTGGCGACCGACCGGCTCAGCCTCGTGTTCCGGGCGCTCGCGGATCCGACCCGGCGGTCGATCCTGAACCGGCTGACCGAGGGCGACGCGACCGTGGCCGAGCTCGCCGCGCCGTTCCGCATGTCCCAGCCGGCCGTCTCGCGGCACCTGAGGGTGCTGGAGGACGCGGGCCTGATCTCGCGGACCCGGCGCGCGACCGCGCGGCTCAGCCGCCTGGAGGCCGAGCCGCTCCGCGACGTGACCACCTGGCTGGCGCGCTACCAGCGGTTCTGGGACGAGAGCCACGAGCGGCTCGACGACCTGCTCGCGGCGCTGCAGGCCGGCCAGGAAGACGGCCGGGGCGCGGCACGCGGGCGGGCGGACCCGACTGAACGGAGACGGCGATGAGCAAGACCGAGATCACCGCGGACCCCGGCGTTCCGCTGATCGTCATCACGCGGGACTTCGACGCCCCGCGCGACCTGGTGTTCCGCGCCTACACCGACCCGGGGTTGCTGGTCGAGTGGCTGGGCCCGCGCGCGCTGACCCTGACCGTCGACCGCTACGACGTGCGCGACGGCGGCCGGTGGCGGTACATCCACACCGATCCCGAGGGGCACGAGCACGGCTTCCACGGGATCTTCCACGGCGACCCGTCTCCCGACGGTATCGTGCAGACGTTCGAATACGAGGGTGTGCCGGGCCATGTGAAGCTCGACACGACCACGCTCGAGGAACGCGGCGGCCAGACGCGGGTCCGGACCGTCTCCAGCTTCCAGTCCGTGGCGGACCGCGACGGCATGGTCGCGTCCGGGATGGAGCAGGGCGTCCGCGAGGGCAACGAGCGCCTGGCGGAGTTGCTGGCCAAGCTGCGGACCGGCTGACCCCGGGGGCCGCGCCGGGAGTCAGTCGCCGGGCGCAGGCGTGCCCCGGTGACCGTCGCGGTCCTGACCGGCCCGCGCGACCACGGCGTGCGGACCGCTGCGTGCGGCCCGCCGGCCTGCCTGGCCCGGGCCGTGCGGCGGGCCGGCCGCGCCGGGATGCGCGGACCGGCGCTCGTGCGGCCCGGTGCCCTCGCACCCGGTCTTGGACCGCGCCGCGCCCGGGGCCGGGACGCCGGGCAGGGTCAGCGGCGGGCGCTCGATGGCTGGCATGACGGAGGTCAGCGCCGCGCTGGCCTGGGCGGCCGCCGTGCGTCTGGACTCCTGCTCGTCGGCTCTCGCGGTGGCCGCATCCAGCCGGTCTCTCATCGCGGCCCGCCGCCGGGCCTGCGACCGCGCCTTGAACAGGCGATCCGCCGCGTAGAGCACCAGGGCCATACCGATAACAGCAGCGATGACGAGGCCAACCACGTAATCCGTCCTTAGCTGAGAGGTCTTCCGGGACCTGCCCAGCCTAGGCGAGGTCGCGCCGTGCCCAAGGCAACACGCTAAGTCAGCAATGGCTACTCTTAGTAAGATCATTATTCCGAACGGCCGCGCGTCAGCCTGGCCGGCCAGGGCCGAGCGGGCCCGGATTACGCTGCGCCAGCCACGGCTCCGGCAGGGCCCGATTGGCTCGCCCGCGTGAGGGTAGGGTGGGGCGCTATGTCGTTCTCGCAGGCCACCGC
>Ga0102924_1006996_pt1 | contig 10453 bp, 9 predicted proteins | sample PaiPotPPM11metaG_FD_80116 | JGI IMG/M metagenome (GOLD analysis project Ga0102924, IMG submission 80116) | Iron sulfur acid spring bacterial and archeal communities from Banff, Canada, to study Microbial Dark Matter (Phase II) - Paint Pots PPM... ...
GCCCTGGGGGCGCATCGCGGCCAGCTCGGCCTGCTCGCGGGCCACCGCGGCCAGCCGCTGCGGCCCGCCCGAGGCCAGGTCGTCATCGGCTACGTGACGGTAATAGGCCCGCACGTAGGCCTGGACGTCGCCGACGCCGGGCAGAGACCCCATGGCCTCGCCCGCCTCGGCCAGCAGCTTCTCCCTGGCCTCGCCCGTACTCACCGACATTGTGCTTCACTCCTCCAGTCACGGCGCCGTTGCCGTTGTTAGAGCCAGTCCCGCAGTTCCCATAGCAGCGGGTAGTACCTCATCGGAACACGTCTGTGCAGATATGGTGCGCCTGTTGAACCGCCGGTCCCAGACTTGGTGCCGATTTGCCGCTCCACCATCTGCACGTGCCGGGCCCGCCACAGGGCGGCCAGCTCGTCGTGGGTCAGCAAGTCCTCGGCCAGCTGCCACTCCTCGTCGTGGCCGTCCCGGTCGCGGGCCACGACCACCAGCGAAGCCAGGATCTCCTCGTCGCTGCCCACCGGCAGGCCGCGTCCGGCCAGCAGCTCCACGTAGGCGTCCCACAGCGACGGCTCGGCCAGCCGCCGGTCCAGCCGGGCGCGCTCGGCGTCGGTGAGCGACCTGAACCGGGCCAGGAAGCCCGGGTCCTTGGCCCCGGACAGGAACTCCAGCTCCCGGAACTGGACCGACTGGAACCCGCTGGCCGGGGCCAGCGCCGCCCGGAACTCCAGGAAGTCCTGCGGCGTCATGGTCTCCAGCACGTCGATCTGGCTGACCAGCAGCCGCTCGATGACGTGCGCCCGCCGCAGCAGCTGCCGCGCCCGCCACAGTTCGCGCTTCATGATCAGGTCGCGGACCGCGGTCAGCTCGTGCAGCAACTGCTGGAACCACAGCTCGTAGGCCTGGTGGGTGGTGATGAACAGCAGCTCGTCGTGGGCCGGCGGCACGACCTGCGGGACCTGCTGGGCGAGCAACTCGGGCAGCCGCAGGTAGCTGCCGTAGGTGAGCAGGCCGCCTTCCTCGCCGAAACTGCGGCCGGTGCCCACGCTGCCGGGCATGCTCAGGCTCCCCCCGCGACGAAGAACTTCAGCACCTCGGGGTTGGCCAGCGCCTGCGGGTCGGCCGCCTCGGCGGCCGGCGTCCCGAGCAGGATCTTCCGCACCGGCACCTCCAGCTTCTTGCCGGACAGCGTGCGCGGGATGCCGGGCACCGGGCGGATCTCGTTCGGCACGTGCCGCGGCGACAGCTCGGCCCGCAGCGCGGCCTTGATCCGGCCCGCCAGGTCGTCGTCCAGCTGGTAATCGTCGGCCAGGACCACGAACAGGATGAGCTCGCCCTCCTGCCCCAGCCGCCCGGTGTCGACCACCAGGCTGTCGGCGATCTCGCCGAAGCGCTCCACCACCCGGTAGAACTCAGAGGTACCCATGCGCACCCCGCCCCGGTTCAGCGTGGCGTCGGACCGGCCGTAGATGACGCAGCCCGCCGCCCCGCCTTGGCCGTCGGGCAGGATCATGATCCAGTCGCCGTGCCGCCAGACTCCCGGATAGTCGGCGTAGTAGCTGGCCCGGTAACGCTCGCCGCCGGGGTCGTTCCAGAGGCCGACCGGCATGGACGGCATCGGCCGGGTCAGCACCAGCTCGCCGACCTCGCCGATGACCGGGTGCCCGGCCTCGTCGTAGGCCTCCACGCTGGCCCCCAGGCAGGCCCCGGAGATGATCCCGGCCCGGACCGGCAGCAGCGGGCAGGGCCCCACGAAGCCGGTGCACACATCGGTGCCGCCGGAGTAGGAGCCGAGGATGAACGCGGGCGCGTCCGACCCGGTGGCCACCGCCTCGTACACCCAGCGGAAGGCCTCCGGGGGCAGCGGCGACCCGGTCGAGCCGACCCCGCGCAGCCGTGACAGGTCGTGCTCGGCGCCCGGCCGCAGCTCCGCCTTCATGCAGGCCAGCAGGTACGGGGCCCCGGTCCCGGCATAGGTCACCCCGGTGCTGGCGGCCAGCTGCCACAGCCGGCCGACGTCCGGGTACACGGCGCTGCCGTCGTACTGGACGATCGTGGTCCCGGCCAGCAGGCCGCCGGCCAGGTAGTTCCACATCATCCAGCCGGTGGTGGTGTACCAGAAGAACACATCGTCCGGGCCCAGGTCCTGGTGCAGGCACATCGACTTGAGGTGCTCAAGCACGACGCCGCCGTGGCCGTGCACGATCGGCTTGGGCAGTCCGGTGGTGCCCGAGGAGTACAGCACCCACAGCGGATGCTCGAACGGCACCTCGTCGAACCGCAGCGGGCCGGACGGCTGGCCGCCCAGCTCGGTCAGCTCGGCCCAGCTCAGCTGGCGGCCCGCACCGTCGTTTGAAACACCGCCGTTTGCCACACCGCCCGGCGCCCAGGCGTCCAGGTAGTCCACCGTGATCAGCGCCTCCAGGCCCGGCATGGCGGCCGCGATGGAGGTGACCTCGTTCCGGCGGTCGAACCGCCGGCCGCCGTAGGCGTAGCCGTCCACCGCGATCAGCACCTTGGGCGCGATCTGCGCGAACCGGTCGATCACGCTGGTGGCCCCGAAATCGGGCGAGCAGGCCGTCCAGATGGCCCCCAGGCTGGCCGTGGCCAGCAGCGCGACCAGCGCCTCCGGGCAGTTGGGCAGGTAGGCGGCGACCCGGTCGCCGCGGCCCACGCCGAGGGCGACCAGCCCGGCCTGCACCCTGGCCACCTGCTGCTCCAGCTCGGCGTAGCTGATCCGCCCGGCCCGGCCCGCCTCGGAGTCGTAGATGACCGCAGTCCGCTCGGGAGCCGCATGAGCATGGCGCAGCATGTTTCGTGCGTAGTTAAGGGTGGTACCGCCGAACCAGGTCACATCGGGCATCTGGTCGCCGGCCAGCCAGGGGCCGTCGCCGCGCTCACCGAGGACCCCGAAGTAGTCCCAGATCGAGGCCCAGAACAGTCCCGGCTCGGCCACCGACCACTGCCAGAGCTGCTGGTAGCCGTCGGTCAGGATGTTCCGCTCGGCGGCCAGCCAGCGCGCGTAGTGGGTGATCCGGGCCCGGTCAATGGTGGCTTCGTCGGGGGTCCAGAGGGTGTCACCGTAGTCGCGGCCGGCGAGGGATCCGTTGTCGGGCGGCATAGCGCTCAGCATCCGCCGTCCGGCCGATGGTCGCAACGTGACGGGCGCGACGCGAGGGTCAGGTGGGACTCAGACATGGTCCGTGAAGTGCGCCCGACGGCGCCGCCCGCCCCCACTCCAGCATCCCTTCGTCTCCGTTGCCCAGACAGCTACTGTCCGGTTATCTCCGCAGCCTAGACAGTATCCGTCTAGACAATTGTTGAACAGAAATCCGTCGCCTCGGCAGTTAGTGGCCTGACCGTTATCACCGGCTCGCTCATCACCGGCTCGCCGCCGCCCCGGTGACCTGGTCCACGGCGGCCACCACCCCTGGCGTGTCGGACAGGTCGGCCAGCACCAGGTCCGCGCCCGCCGCGGCCAGGTCGCTGGCCGTGGACCGGCCGCTGGCCACCGCGATGCAGGTGATGTCGGCGATGCGGGCCGCCTCGACGTCTCGCCCCGAGTCGGCCAGGTACACGGTCGCGCCGACCGGCACGCGGGTGTGGTACTTCTCCTCGGCCTGGGTACGGCAGCGCAGCAGCTGCGAGCCCTTGGGGTAGGCGTCGGCCCCGAAACCGCCGATGTCCAGGTCAAAGTAGTCCGACAGGCCGAAGGCGGCCAGCTTAACGGCCGCGTTGGGGCGGATGGTGCCGGTCAGCACCGACTGCAGCACGCCGGGCATCGAGGCGGTGGCCTGGACCGCGGCCGCGGCGCCGGGCAGCAGGCGGCCATGCTGGGTCAGCAGGTCGCGCCGGGCGCCGAACGTCTCGGCCAGCTCCCAGGTGTACCTGGCCAGCAGTTCCTGCGACGACCCCGCGGGGGTCGCGGGCACATCGTTCAGGGCCAGCGACTCGAAGAAGATCTCCGAGTCGCTCCGGCCGGCCAGCTGCGGCAGCGCCACCAGCGGCCGGCCGGTCACCCGGCGGAAGGCCTCGGCGTAGGCCTCGCGCGAGACCCGAACCACGTCCATCAGGGTCAGGTCGATGTTCCACAAGACCAGGCGGTTAATGATTGGGCCCTCCTGCGGGAGCTGGCCCCCGTTGGCCGGCGTTTGACCCCTTGAGGGTACCGCCGTCGGATCAGCCCATATGCGGGTAGCGGAAGTCGGTCGGCGGGACGAACAGCTCCTTGGTCGTCCGCGCGTTAACCCAGCGGATCAGGTTGAAGATCGAGCCCGCCTTGTCGTTGGTGCCGCTGGCCCTGGCCCCGCCGAACGGCTGCTGGCCGACGACCGCGCCGGTGGGCTTGTCGTTGATGTAGAAGTTGCCCGCCGAGAAGCGCAGCACCTCGCTGGCCCGGGCGATGGCCGCCCGGTCCTGGGCGATGATCGACCCGGTCAGCGCGTAGGGCGCGATGTCGGCCGCCTGGGCCAGCACCTGCTCGTAGGCGCCGTCCTCGAAGACGTGCACGCCAAGGATGGGGCCGAAGTACTCGGTGGTGAACAGCTCGTCGGTCGGGTCGGGCGACTCCAGCACCGTGGGCTGAACGAAATAGCCGGTGCTGTCGTCGGTCCGCCCGCCGGTCAGCACGCTGATGCCGGGCCGTGACCGGGCCCGCTCGATGGCGTCGGCGTGCTTGGCGAAGGCCCTGGCGTCGATCACCGCGCCCATGAACAGCGACAGGTCGGTGCTGACGTCGCCCATGGTCAGCGCCTCGGTGCTGCTGATCAGGTCGTCGCGCATCCGGTCCCAGACGCTACGCGGGATGTAGGCCCGCGAGGCCGCCGAGCACTTCTGGCCCTGGTACTCGAACGCGCCGCGGACCAGCGCGGTGGCGAGCACGGCCGGGTCGGCCGACGGGTGGGCGATCACGAAGTCCTTGCCGCCGGTCTCGCCGACCAGCCGCGGGTAGCCGCGATAGCGGGTGATGTTCTCGCCCACCGTCCGCCACAGGTGCTGGAACGTGCCCGTGGACCCGGTGAAGTGGATGCCGGCCAGGTCCGGGTGGGTCAGCGCGACCCGCGAGACCGCCTGGCCGGACCCGGTGACCAGGTTGATCACGCCGGGCGGCAGGCCGGCCGCCTCCAGCAGGCGCATCAGCTGGTGGGCCGCGAGCTGCTGGGTCGGCGACGGCTTCCAGACCACCACGTTGCCCAGCAGCGCGGGCGCGGTGGGCAGGTTGGCGGCGATCGAGGTGAAGTTGAACGGCGTGATGGCCAGCACGAAGCCTTCCAGCGGCCGGTACTCCAGCTGGTTCCAGGTGCCGGGGGCTGAGGTGGGCTGCTCGGCCAGCAGCCGCCGGGCGTAGTACACGTTGTAGCGCCAGAAGTCGATCAGCTCGCAGGCGGCGTCGATCTCGGCCTGGAAGGGCGACTTGGACTGGCCCAGCACGGTCGCCGCGTTCACCGTCTGCCGCCACGGACCCGACAGCAGGTCGGCCGCCTTGAGGAAGATGGCCGCCCGGTCGTCAAAGGACAGCTCGCGCCAGCCGGGGGCGGCCAGCCGGGCCGCCTCAATGGCCGCCGCGACGTCCTCGTCGGTGGCGTCGGACAGCTGGCCCAGCACGTGCCGGTGGTTGTGCGGCTGAACCACGTCCACCCGCTCGCCGCCGCCCATGCGCTGCTGGCCGCCGATGGTCATGGTCAGCTCGGCGCGCTCGCCGGCCAGCTCCTTGATCTTCTGCTCCAGCGCCGACCGCTCCTGGCTCCCTGGCGCGTATCCCTTGATCGGCTCGTTAGCTGGCACGGGGACATTAGTCACGGCATCCACTGAGGCACGCTCCCTGCATAACCCGACATCGGTGGCGGTACGTCTCATCGTCGCATGTCGGGCCGGGTGCAATCGCCATGCCGCCGGCAGGCGGCGCGGGGGGGTTAGGGGGGTCGTCCCCCCTGGCCAGTACCGCCCTACCTCAGGCGTAATCGCGCCGCATGAGCTCCTGGGTCGCGTACCAGAGCAGCTCGTGGCCCTCGGCGCCGTCCACGGTGAACTGGGCGTCGTCGTCGCCCGCGTCGGCCGCGGGCAGCGCCGCGGCCGCGGCGGCGATCTCGACCATCGCGGCCGGCTCATCGATGTGCCCGGAGGCCAGGCGCCGGAACAGCACCGCCTGCTTGACCTCGACCAGGGCCGGCTCGTCAAACCCGGCGTTGCCCACCACCTGTTCCTCGGGCAGTTCGGCGGCCAGCACCACCCGGCGGCGGGGGGCGGCCGGGTCCTCGTGCAGCATCCGCAGCGAGGCCCGGGCGGCGTGCAGCAGGGCGATATATTCCAGTTCTTCCATATCGCCGCTTGAGTACCATTCCCGGAGCCCGGGCGTGACGGCGAAGCCGCGGACCGGAGGCTGGCCGACCTCGGCCGTTTCGAGCAACTCGGCCACCGCAGAAAGCGTGGCTGGGAAGTAGACGCGCATTATGTCCCCGCAGCGCAGAAGAATCTATTCCTGAGTGTGCCAGGCCGCCGAGCGTATTTTCAGTCGTTCGGTGCCTCGGCGGTCGCTGCCTCGACAGTGCTCGTCTCGGCAGTGCTTGTCTCGGCAGTGCTTGTCCCGGCAGTGCTTGTCCCGGCAGTGCTTGTCCCGGCAGTGATTGTCCCGGCAGTGGCCGGCTGAGCCGGGGCGGGCGCGGGTCGAACCCGCGGGCCGACGGCGGCCAGCACGGCCGCCACCGCCGCCTCCAGCGACTCGTGCTCCCAGACCCGGACCACCCGCCAGCCCGCCGCGACCAGCGCCGCGTCGGCGGCGCGGTCCCGCTCCACGTTGCGGGCCAGCTTGGGGCCCCAGTACCAGGTGTTGTTGGCCGGCTTGGTGCCATGCTCCGGGCAGACATGCCAGAAGCAGCCGTCCACGAAGACAGCCACCCGGCGGGCGGTGAACGCGATGTCCGGCCGGACCCGCGCGCCTTCCAGGTCCAGCCGGTAGTCCTTGCGATACCGCAGGCCCTGCCGGTGCAGCTCGCGCCGTAGGGCTAGCTCGGGCTTGGTGTCGGTCCGGCGGTTGGCCCGCATGTTGGCCGAGCGGCCCGGATTAAGCGGATGTGGATAGTCGCCCACAGCGATCCAGGCTAGGGCAGCGACCCCCAGACGGTCCCGGCTGTGCCCGAACCGTCATACGGAAATGCCGAGCAGCTCCCGCACCCGCGCCGCGGTCTGCTCCGCGTTCCGGTGGTGCACCCCGACCAGGCCCACGGCCTCGGCGGCCCGGATGTTCTCCTCGATGTCATCGATGAACAGGCACTCCCCCGGATCCAGCTCGAGCAGCTCGGCGGCCAGCCGGAAGATCGCCGGCTCGGGCTTGCGCATGCCCACCTCGCCCGAGATCACCACCGCGTCGAACAGCTCGGGGAACAGGTCCCGCGGGTAGCCGCCGCCCCAGGAGTTGGACAGCAGCCCGGTGCGCAGCCCGGCCTGGCGGGCGGCCCGGATCAGGTCGTGCATGAGGTGGTCGTACTCGGAGGCGGCGAACATCCGGGCCAGCAGCCCGTCCGCCACCACCGCGCCGCCGTCGTCACGGATGAGCTGCTCGGCCAGCTGGCGCTCGAACTCGGCCTCGGTGCACTCGCCGCGCTCCAGGGCCCGGATCGGGCTGACGTCGTCGCCGTCGGCGTAGGCCTGGGCCACCCAGGCGCGCATCACGGTCCGGTAGCTGTCTCGGTCGATGCCGTCGGCTTCCAGCCAGGCGGTCACGGTCTCGATGATCGGGTTGGTCATGACGCCGCCCCAGTCGGTGATCACCCCGCGCAGAGTGCGCTGATCAGCCTGGGGCGCCAGTGCGGAACTGTCCGTTTCTGACACATCTCCGATGCTAAGCGACGGAGGCCAGTCACCCGATGCCCGCCGGCGCGCCCGCCGGTGCGCCCGACGCTAACGACATGGTTGCGGCATTCATGTCGCTAGAGCGACATGAATGCCGCAACCATGTCGCTGGGGGTCCGCATCAAGATCATCAGAGGCCGGGGAGTCAGGCCGAGCGGGCAGGGCGGAAAGGGCGGACAGGGCGGCGGCGAAAATCTGACCCAAACATGATCGTGCGTCACCGCGGGGATCGGGATCTGGGTCAGGCCGGGCGCGCCGGGCCGGGGTAGACGCTGGCGGCGTAAGTGCCAGGGGTGACACCGACCACGCGGCGGAACCAGCGGGTCAGGTGGGCCTGGTCGGCGAAGCCGGCCAGGGTGGCCGCCTCGGCCGGGCGGTGGCCCCGGTCCAGCAGCAGCCGGGCCCTGGCCACCCGGTGCTGGGCCAGCCAGGCGTAGGGCGGCATGCCCACCTCGGCCCGGAACGAGCGCAGCAACTGATAGGGCGACAGCCCGGCCTCGGCAGCCAGGTCGGCCAGCGCCGGCGGGCAGGTGAGCTGGTCGGCCAGCCGGGTCATGACCTGGCGGGCGACGCGGCCGGCGCCGGGCAGCCGGCCAGTCGGGCCGTCCAGGTCGAGCGCGGGCGAGGCGTGCCGCCGGACCAGCTCGCCCAGCAGCCAGGACAGGCGGGACTCGGCCTCCAGCGGCTCGGGGTCCTGGCTCAGCGCGGCGTGCACCCGGCGCAGCCCCCAGGCCAGCTCGGGGTCCATGACCACCGGCTCGGGGAAGCGCGGCACCTGGAGGCCGTCGGCCAGCAGGTCGGCGTCGGGGTACATGACCCGGTACACGAAGCCGGGTCCGGCGGCCGGGGCGCCAGTGTGCGGCTCGCCCGGCTCCAGGATGACCACGCTGCCTGGCCCGGAGTAGTGCAGGCCGCCGCGGTAGCTGATCGCCTCCAGGCCGTCGGTGCAGGCCCCCAGGGCAAAGGCCTCGTGCACGTGCGGCGCGAAGGCCTGCGCCACCCGCGCGTGCAGCAGGTCCAGGACGTGGCCCTGGGCCAGGCTGACCCGCCGCCACTGCGGCCGGGCTGGCTGCGGCATGCTCACCTGTCCCAGTCTGAGGCACCACTGGCAGAATCGCGGCATGGACCGTACAGCCGTGATCACCGGAGCCAGCAGCGGGATCGGAGCGGCCTGCGCCGCGAAGCTAGCCCAGGCGGGCTACCGGGTGGTGCTGACCGCCCGCCGGACCGACCGGCTGGCCGAGGTGGCCGACCGGATCGCCCGCGACGGCGGGCAGGCCGAGTACCACCAGCTTGACGTGACCGACCGGCCCGCCGTGGACGCGTTCGCGGCCAGGCTGGACCGCTGCGACGTGCTGGTCGCCAACGCGGGCGGGGCCATCGGCGCCGACACCGTGGCGACGAGCAGCCCGGACGACTGGCGGACCATGTACGAGGTCAACGTGCTGGGCACGCTGAACGTGACCCAGGCCCTGCTGCCCAAGCTGACCGCCAGCGGGGCGGGCACCATCGTGATCATGGGGTCCACGGCCGGGTTCGTGGCCTACGAGGGCGGCGGCGGGTACGTGGCGGCCAAGCACGGCGAGCACGCCATCGCCGGGACGCTGCGGCTCGAACTGGCCGGGCAGCCGGTCCGGGTGGTCGAGATCGCTCCGGGCATGGTGAAGACGGACGAGTTCGCGGTCAACCGGTACCGCGGTGATGCCGAGGCGGCGGCCAAGGTGTACGCCGGGGTGGCCGAGCCCCTCACGGCCGACGATGTGGCCGAGGCGGTGGCCTGGACGGTCAGCCTGCCCCAGCACTTCAACGTGGACCTGATGGTCATCCGCCCGCTGGCCCAGGCGGCCCAGCACAAGGTCCACCGCGAGCTATGAGCCCCGTGGGACTGCTGGGGCTGATCGCGACGGGCGCGACGGGCGCGACGGGCGGTTAGCTGGTCTGAGTGACCTTGCTCAGGCCACGGGGCGAGTCCGGGTTCAGGCCCAGGGCGCGGGACAGTGCCTCGGTCAGCAACTGGCCCGGCACGATCAGCCCCATCGGCGCCAGCCACTCGGGCAGCGCCGGCCCCGGCAGTGACCGCGAGCACGCGGCGGCCAGCTCCTGACCGCCGCCGATGCCGTAGGCCATGGCCCCGGCCGAGGTCACCCGGCGGGCCAGCTCCACCGTCCCGGCCAGCGTGGGCCCGGACTCGGCGGCCAGCACGATGGCCGGGGTGTCGGGGTCCACCACCGCGATCGGGCCGTGCAGCAGGTCGGCGTAGGACAGCCCCATGGCGTGCAGGTAGCACGCCTCCTTGAGCTTGAGCGCCAGCTCCAGCGCGGCCGAGTAGGCCAGCCCGCGGCCGGACACCACCACGCCAGGAACCGTGGTCAGCTCGGTCACGATCTGCTCGAAGTCCGGCGGCTGGCTCAGCATGGCCTCGACCGCGTCGGGCACGTCACGCAGCTGGCCGGGGTCCAGGTCGGCACCCAGGCCCAGGGCCAGGATGGCCAGCGCGGCCAGCTGGGTGGTGAAGGTCTTGGTGGCGGGCACGGCCTGCTCGGTCCCGGCCTGGGTCACGAACGCGACCTCGGCCTCCTGCGCCAGCGGCGACCCGGCCCCGTTGGTGACCGCC
>Ga0102924_1006997_pt1 | contig 10452 bp, 11 predicted proteins | sample PaiPotPPM11metaG_FD_80116 | JGI IMG/M metagenome (GOLD analysis project Ga0102924, IMG submission 80116) | Iron sulfur acid spring bacterial and archeal communities from Banff, Canada, to study Microbial Dark Matter (Phase II) - Paint Pots PPM... ...
CGTTCCGCTCATGCGAATTGGAAAAATGGAAGTTCAGGAGATTAACCATGGCCTATTCACACATTCTGGTCGGCGCGGGCACAAAACCCATGCATCCAGCCGTGCGCCGCATTGGCGCGTCGGACCTCATGCAAGCCCTCACGCGCGGGTACAATGACTTCTCTGCAATGCCGAGCCACGCGGTCTTCCTGTGTGTGATTTATCCCCTGCTTGGCCTCCTGCTGATCGCGACGACGCTGGGCTACTCGATGTCGCTGGCGTTTCCGCTCGCGGCCGGGTTTGCCCTCATCGGACCGCTTGCCGCGATCGGCCTCTACGAGCTCAGTCGGCGCCGGGAGGCTGGGCTCGATTGTTCCGCGGGTCACGTCCTCGACGTGCTGCATTCGCCCTCGCTCGCCGCGATCGTGGCGTTGGGCATTCTGCTTATGACGATTTTTCTGATTTGGCTTGCAGTCGCGGAGGCAATTTACGTCGCTAATTTCGGGTATGGCCCCCCGACGTCAGTTCCTCAGTTCGTTGACGAGTTGTTCAATACCCCAGCCGGATGGAACCTCATCATCATGGGCACCGGCGTCGGGTTTCTTTTCGCGGTACTAACCCTTACCATCAGCGCGGTCTCCTTCCCGTTGCTGCTCGATCGCGACGTTGGCGCTGCGGTCGCGCTGCTCACATCGATTCGCGTCGCCGCCACTAACCCCGTGACCATGGCGTTGTGGGGCTTGATGGTTGCCGCCCTACTGGTGATCGGATCGGTAGCGTTCTTCCTTGGCCTAACAGTAGTGATTCCGGTGCTCGGCCACGCGACGTGGCATCTTTATCGCAAGGCGGTCGAGCCTAGCCCCCATCCCCGCGCCGCCTATCATCCGCGAGATAAGAGCTACCGTTCCGCTGCGGATTCTCCGGCCGCGCTCTTCCCGGCGCGCCGTTAGAGATCGACAGGCCAACCGGGGCAAATATCGCACTCCATCCTTAGCCGTTATTGCCGATGTGCATCGTTTCGGGACGTTCCGCGGCCTGACTACGCATTTCGGACGCTGATAGAGGTGCTCCGACCACGCCAACGCTTTCGCTCGCAAATGGACCCGGCCGCGACGCGCAGCTGGCCTGTCGCACCTAGCTCGGGGCGGTCATGCGGCTGGTGAAAATCGAGGAAGCGGATGTTTATGCGCCCCCAATAAGAAATGTTCGTGCGAGCGGGAATAAAAGGCGGACGGCGACGATCTCATTGGTATCGGAGACATTGCTCATTCGATGTCCTCCGCTCAACGAGCAACTCGAGTCAAGGAGAACGTCAATGCTAACCGTCTCTCGCCGGGGTCTCCTGGCATCTGCCGCCTTTACCGCCACAGCCTTTACCGCAACGTTCGGGCACAAGGGGCTAGTCTTCCCTGACCCGGCTCATGCTGAGACATCGCTTGAACCGACGACCGGCTTCTACAAGTACAAGGTCGGGTCCATCGAGGTCACGGCCGTATATGATGGGATCTGGCGCAAACCGCACGATCCCACTTTCATCAAGAATGCCTCGGTCGAAGAAACGAAGGCCGCGCTCGCCAATGCGGGCCTGACCACCGAATTCATGCCGATACCGCTGACCGTGATCGTGCTCAAGATTGGCGACAGGCATATCATGGTCGACGCCGGTTCAGGAGTCGGCCAATGGCAGGCGAACGCCACGCATCTGCCGGCCAACATGAACGCCGCGGGTATCGACCGCAGCCAGATCAGCTCCATCCTGGTCTCGCATTTTCACCCGATCACGTCTGGGGGCTGATGGAGAAAGGCACCAACGCGCCCGTCTTTCCCAACGCCGAACTCATCGTCAACGGCACGGAATACAAATGGTGGACGGAGCCCGGTCGGGTCGAGAAGCTGGCCGAAGGTCGCAGGGCGGCCGGCAAGCGCATCGCCGACGTATTCCCGACGTGGAAGAACTGGAAGCTCGTCGAGCATAACGCGGAAGTTGCACCCGGCGTCCGGCTTCTTGCCGCGGCCGGCCACACGCCCGGTCACTCGGCCTTCCTGGTCACCTCCGGCAAGGATCAACTGATGGTGTCGAACGACGCCATGTATGTGCCTGCTCTGCTGGCGCCGCACCCGGAATGGGAAGGGGCCTACGATCAGGACGGTCCGATGGCGGTCGCTACGCGCCGCAAGCTCGTCGACCGCGTCATCGCCGACAAAATGATGATCTCCGGCGCGCATTTCCCGTTTCCTGGCGCCGGCGTGTTCGCCAAGGACGGCAATGCCTACACATTCACGCCAGTCGTCCAATCCTGATTACCCCCTATGCTAGTCGTTTCATCCTGATCAACCACGGAGAACTCATCATGAAAACCCTCCCCACCATCCTGACTGCCATGGCACTGGTTGCCGGCCTTGGTCTCGCGCCAGCTCTCATGCCGGCTCCGGCCTATGCGGTCGACAACATGTCATCGACTGACGCGCCCGACCTCACTTCGGTCCGCGCCAAGATCAAGGCCAAGGACTATACCGCCGCCCTCGCCGAACTGAGGGACCTTGCCGAGGACACCCAACAGGTCGACGTGTACAATCTGCTCGGCTTCACCCTGCGCAATACCGGCGACTTCAAGACCTCGCTGACCTATTACACCAAGGCCCTAGAACTGCAGCCGGACCACAAGGCGGCCCGCGAGTACCTCGGCGAGCTTTATGTCGAAACCGGCAATCTGGCGAAGGCCAAGGAACAGCTCGCCATCCTCGCGAAACTTTGCCCCAGCGGCTGTGAAGAGCGCGAGGACCTGCAGAAGGCAATCAGCGCCAAATCAGCGAGCAAGTGAAGGCTCGAGCAATTGACGACCGAAGCGGGCGACCACTCGTCCGCTTCTATTTTCCAGCCAGAGAACCAATAGGAGCAATCGATGGACAAGGCGCTCGGGATGCAAAACCCTATGGTTGACAATGTTGTTTTGCTAGTGAGCCGGTTGTTGCTGGCAGGAATCTTCGTCCACGAAGGAGTATTTCTAGCCGCGAACTTTGCTGCGGCGTCCACGGCCATGGCCAAAGTCGGTGTTCCTGCGCTTGCTGTCATTGGCACGATTGCCTTACAACTCGTTGCCAGCATCGCCATTGCCGTCGGTTGGCACGCGCGATTGGGCGCGGCAGCGTTAGGTCTGTTTTGTCTCGCAACCGCGATCTTGTTTCACGTCAATTTCGCCAATCGAAACGAGCTGCTGCATTTCGAGAAGGACCTCGCCATCGCCGGCGGAATGTTTGTCTTGATGTTGCGCGGCGCTGGGGATTTTTCAGTTGGCGCATTTGCCAGTCGCAAAATCAGCTACGACGACGATGGTTGGGAACGGCTAGTTCGGGTCTTTAAATCGTCAAGGAATGTCCGCGATGAGGCGATGGCATCGAAAAAGGCAAGCTGACTGACCGATAGCGCCGCTATAATCAAGGCGCGGCGGCGATCCGATAGCAAGACCGGATTTCGAACCAGCCGATAGTACCATAGATCGTCCGGAGCGATCAGAAGAAGCTACGATGACCCATTCAACGTCTGACGACAATTCCGTCCTTCTTGTTCATGCCTATCTGGACGACGAGCTCGATCCTGCCAACGCGCTTGAAATCGCGCAGCGGATGAGGGCAGATCCAGCGCTCGCCGCCGAGGGCGAGCGTGTCAAGGCATTACAGCAGCTTATTCATGAGCGCCTTCCGCGCGAGGCTGCGCCGCCCCATCTGCGGGCCCGCATCGAGGCGTCGGTCGGCGGTGTCGGACGTGCGCGCGCGCGACCGTCATGGCGCGCGCTTGCCGCATCGATCGCGCTGACTGCCCTGGTCACCGGCAGCTCCACTTGGCTCATTGTCGGCTCCCAACCGGCAAACACGGTGGCTGACATCCTCGTCTCCGACCACATCCGCGCGCTGATGGCGCCCCAGCCGACCGATGTTGTCTCGTCGGACCGGCATACCGTAAAGCCGTGGTTCAATGGCCGCATCCCGGAATCTCCGCGTGTTGTCGACCTCGCCAAGGAGGATTTCCCCCTGGTTGGGGGACGCCTGGACGTGGTTGGCCAGACGCCCGTCCCAACGCTGGTTTATCGCCATGACAAGCATCTTATCAGCCTCACCGAGATGCCCGCGGGGGGCCATTATGACCTGGCTCGAACGCCGCACTCGATCAACGGCTACAACGTCGTGCACTGGACTGAGAATGGCGTGAGTTACTGGGCGATCTCTGATCTCGCGGCCACGAAATTGGAAGATTTCGTACGGCTATTCCGCGCCAAGCCGACCGAATTGTGAACTAACGGGCCGAGCGGTCGTTGCTGGCCGGTCGCGGAACCGCAATGAACTCCCGAGCGCTTGCGCAGCGGAAGCTTGTCCCTCCAAAGGCATAAGCATGCATTGCCCAGCGCCGCGAGTGGAATTGGCAGACCATCGACGTGCGAAAAGCGGCTGCAATGAAATCTGAAAAATCAGTACCACGTCTTGCCGCCTCGGCCCCCGCAGATTGGACTAGTGGCCTCGACGACAATTCGCGCTTCGCGAACGTTGTGATGCCGCACATCGACGACGCCTATCGGCTGGCCCGTTGGTTGACGGGCAATAGCACTGATGCCGAAGACGTGGTGCAGGATGCGTCATTGCGCGCATTCCGCGCCATCCGAAGTTTCGCCGGCGGCAGCGCCCGCGCCTGGGTGCTGAGCATCGTGCGCAACACCGCCTATTCCTGGCTCCGCAAGAACCGTCCTGCTGCGGTCGTTACCATCGACGATCTTGAAGCGGTCGAGCTTGCGCAGGCCAAACCGGGCGATCCGGACACGCCAACGCCGGAGGCAGCGCTCCTCGCCAAGATCGACGCCGAACAACTCCGCGCCGCCATTGCAGCGCTGCCGGCCCCGTTCCGGGAAACGCTGGTGTTGCGTGACATCGAGGGCCTTGATTACCGCGAGATTGCCCAGGCGACTGAAGTCCCGATCGGCACCGTGATGTCGCGGCTCGCTCGGGCGCGCAGCCGGCTGGCCGCGACACTCAGCACAAAGAGCCTTGAGTGAGCGGCGCCCTGCGCGAGCAAAAAAATCTCTGACAGCGGGAATAAACGGCCCCTTGCGCGATCTTGTACATAGAAGCCGCGTCGGCCTCAAGGGGACCTTGCAATCAGTACTTCAGTCAGGACGCCAACCACAGAAGGTGCGTCGGCGATGAAGCCGTTGACCGCGCGGGGCCTCCTGTCGATTCGTGGTCGTCGCGTGGGAGGTTCCTCAGTCGTCTGCCGCTTTGCCAAAAAACGTTCCGAGCGCTTTCGTGTTTGCACAAGCGACTCAGTCATCCGAAGACCGACAAACGGAAGTTTAAATGTCTCAGTCCGTCAAACTTGTTTCCGTAGCGACCGTCGTTCCGCCTTATATCCTTGAGCAGCGGGATGTCGCTGCCGCGGCACATCGGACCTTTGCCCTGCGTTTCGCCGATTTCGAGCGGCTTGCACGGGTGTTCAAGACTTCGGGAATTCGCCGCCGCTATGCGGCGCGTCCGATTGAATGGTATCTTGAACCACTGGGTTGGCCAGAGCGGAGCAACGCCTATCGCGACGGCGCTTGCCAGCTGTTTGTCGACGCCGCTAACAAAGCTCTTGATGCCGCGGGCATCGGCGCTGCCGCGGTCGATACGGTGGTCACCATCTCATCGACTGGCATCGCCACGCCCAGCCTCGAAGCGCGGGCCGCTGCGCGTGTTGGCTTTCGCGCCGATGTCGAGCGTGTCCCGGTATTCGGTCTCGGCTGCGCCGGCGGCGTCTCAGGGGTCTCGATCGCTTCTCGCCTGGCGCAAGCGCGCCCTGGCAGCGTTGTGCTGCTGGTTGCGGTCGAAATCTGTACAATCGCTTTCCGACTCGATCTCTTGACCAAGGCAAATATTGTCGCATCTGCGCTGTTTGGCGATGGCGCCGCGGCGTGCGTGCTCCGAGCCGACGAAACGGGCATTGCGGCCGTCGAGATGGTCGGCCAGCACACCTGGCCCGACACGCTCGACATCATGGGCTGGAATGTCGATCCGCAAGGCCTCGGTGTGATTTTCGATCGGGCCATCCCGCCGTTTGTCAAGGAACATATAGCGCCGGCAATAGCCGGCATTTTGGCCCGAGCCGATTTGGGCCTGGCCGACGTTGATCGTTTTGCGTGTCATCCAGGAGGCTCCAAGGTCCTTACCGCGTTAGAGCACGCCTTATCGCTCGAACAGGGGGCTCTCGATCACGAACGCACCGTCCTGGCTGACTATGGCAACATGTCGGCTCCCACTGCTCTGTTCGTCCTCCAGCGTCTCATTCAATCCGGCCTTCCATCGCGGACGCTTCTGACGGCAATGGGGCCGGGATTTACCGCAAGCTGCGTTGCTTTGAAGAGAGCCTCATGATCCCCGCAGCTGTGTTGCTGGGCGCTGTCACGGCAGAACGGTTGGCTGAACTTTGGCTTGCCCGGCGCAACACCACGGACCTTCTTGTAAAAGGCGCTCGCGAATTCGCGCCCAGTCATTATCCCGCGATCGTCCTATTGCATGCGTTCTGGCTTGCAGGGCTGTGGTTTTTCGGCTGGATGCATCCGCTCAGTTCGTTTTGGCTGATGATCTTTTTAGTCCTGCAGGCTCTGCGCGTCTGGATTCTGATGACCCTCGGTCACCGCTGGACCACGCGCATCATCGTTCTCCCGGACGCCCCCCTCGTGACCAGTGGCCCGTATCGTTTTCTATCGCACCCAAACTATTTCGTCGTGATCGGGGAGATCGTAGCCTTGCCACTCTGCCTCGGCCTGCCCTGGTTTGCTCTGATCTTCTCTGCCTCGAATGCAATCGTTCTAACAGTCCGCGTCCGGGCAGAGAATGCGGCGTTGATTGGATTGCGCTGTCGATCTTAATAGAATTGTGTATCACACACATTTCCGCTATGCGTGCCGAAACTTGGTCCATATTTGATCTGATCGCGCTCCAAAATAGGCCTGCGCGAAGCATTTGTGTGCCCAGCGTTCCAAAGGCCTCAGCAGGCCGCTCGATCACTGTCGGGAATGAGAGAGAACGACCAGGTGCTCGACGTCACAGAAGCAGACCAATCCATGCTTTCCGGAAGAGCATCGTAGGAGCGCTACCTATATATTTCCTGGCGACGGGACACGATCGGACTACGTCCGTAATACATTGATATATCGCGTTAATAATTCGAACTAGGGCACTAATGGCGGCCCCCGGGCGGCTTCGGATCCCCGGTCGACCGGCACAAGGACCGGTCCGCACGGAGCGTGCTTAACCGCGGCAGTTTGGCGAAGCGGGCAAAACAACCGTCAGTCAAGCCGCGGGAAACCCGGTTCTGGAGCTGAGCCATCGGGGTAGAAGCCGGTGGCGAGTGCCGCAAGCGTGAGCGCCGAAAGGCGGCGCGCCGCCAAGACAGCAGCGCGCAGCCGCGCTTGACGCGGACATTGATTGGACAATGCGCCTTTCGGCGCTCCGCTTCCCTCTTTTTCGCGGGAGGCAAAGCTTCGTAGCTTTTTGCTTTGTGGCAGCGTGGTGAGCAAGCCTCGGACGCAGACGATGCGCCGCGAGAACGGTTTTCTTTCTCCCTCTCCGCTTGCGCGTTGCGCGTCCGCGCAAACGAGCTGCGTGGGCGGGCATGGCGGCACGCTTGCCCGCGTCGCTCATTCGTTCGCCCGGCACCCTTCTCCCGCAGAGGGACGTAAAGGGGAGAGGAAAGCGGCGCACCCATCGCGAGTCGTGGAACACAATGGGCGCTGCGAAGGAGCAGACGATGCGGCGAAAGGTGACGGCGCGGGATTGGCGGTTTCCGCGGCGGATGACCCGAAAGCAGTGGAGCGTGCTGCCCTATGCAGAGCGCCACGCCGATGTGGGCAGGCGCAGTGCGATTTGCTCGGCTATTGGCGCGACTGCGCCACGGCGCGCTGCCGCCGGGCGCGGCGCTGCCTCTCTCCGCATCCCTGCTACTGATCGCAAGCAAGCCATGACGCCGGCGGAATGGGCGGCAGCGGATGCGGTCTGCCGGCCATTGCGGGCGCTGCTGTCGCTCGGATCGCTGAAGGGTTCGGAGGGGCTGTGGCTGTTCTGAAGCGCGGAGGATGAGGCGAGCATTTGCGAAACACATCATGCCGGTCTTGGAACGGTGGTGGGTTTCGCCTCGCTCACCGATCTGCCCTCCCGAAGGATTGCAGACGCGGATGCGGCGGCCGATGGCTCCTGAGTCGCTTCTCTACACTTCAAGAACCACCGGCGTCTCCAGCCCCATTGCGAAGTCACCGGGATTGGCACAAAAGGAGCCCGGCGAACGCGGTTGCCGGGCCCGCGCCAACACGGAGCCTTTCGTGACCGAAACGGTCGCCGAGATTCTGAGCGCCTATCGCAGCGGCGCTGCAAAGCCTGAGGACATCGTCGCGCGCAGCTTTGCGCGCATCCGTGCCCACGCCGATCCGGCGATCTTCATCGCGCTGCGGGAAGAAGCCGAGGTTCTCGCCGAGGCGCGCGAACTCGCTGGCGCCGCCGACACGTCGCTTCCGCTCTACGGCATCCCCGTTGCGGTCAAGGACAATATCGACGTCAAAGGTTTGCCCACGACCGCCGCGTGCCCCGCCTACGCTTACCGCCCAAACAAGGATGCAACCGCCGTCGCGCGGCTGCGGGCGGCGGGCGCGCTCGTTCTCGGCAAAACCAATCTCGACCAGTTTGCGACCGGCCTCGTCGGCGTACGCACGCCCTACGGCATCCCGCGCAACTTGTTCGACGCGAAGCTCATTCCTGGCGGGTCAAGCTCGGGCTCGGCGGTCGCCGTCGGGGCCGGGATGGTTCCGCTCGCGCTCGGCACCGATACGGCGGGATCGGGTCGCGTCCCGGCCGCCTTCAGCAACGTCGTCGGCCTCAAGCCGAGCCGCGGTCTCGTCTCGGCGGCAGGCGTCGTGCCCGCCTGCCGCACGCTCGATTGCGTGTCGATCCTCGCCTTTACTGTCGACGACGCAATGACCGCGCTGAGCGCGATCGCCGGCGCTGATCCTGCCGATCCGTTTTCGCATCCGCGGCAGGTGCACCCGCTCGGACCGATGCCGGACGGATTGCGGCTTGGCGTGCCGATTGCCGGCCAGCGCCTGTTCTTCGGCGACCGCGCCTCGGAGGCGGCCTACGCGGCGGCGCTCGCAGATTTCGCCGGTCTCGGCGCGAAGATCGTGGAGATCGACATTGAGCCGTTCTACGCGGCGGCACGTCTTCTTTACGAGGGACCGTGGGTGGCCGAGCGCTATCTCACGGCGCGTGCGCTCACCGCCTCGTCGCCCCAATCCCTGCATCCGGTGACGCGTCAGATCATTCTCGCCGGCGCGCATGGCACCGCGGCCGATGCGTTCGCGGCCTTCTATCAGCTCGCTGAACTCAGGGGCGTGCGCGACCGCACCTTCAGTGCGATCGACGCGCTGGTGCTGCCGACGGCTCCGACCATCTACACGATCGAACAGGTGCTCGCGGACCCGATCGGGCTCAACAGCCGGCTCGGCACCTACACCAATTTCGTCAACCTCCTCGATCTTTGCGGCCTCGCCGTACCGGCCTCGATGCGCCCCGACGGCATCCCGTTCGGCGTGACGCTGGTCGCGCCCGCCGGCGAGGAGGCCGCACTGGCGGCGATCGGCCGTGAATTCCACTACGCCGCCCGCCTGCCGCTCGGCGCGCTCAAGCACCCGCAGCCGCCGCTGGTGCGGACGGCGGCGGCGCCAGGGCCCCGGGAAATCCCCATCGCCGTCGTCGGCGCGCATCTCTCCGGCATGCCGCTCAACGGCGAATTGCGTGCGGCGGGCGGCCGGCTGATCGAGCGCGCGGCAACGGCGCCGCACTACCGCCTCTACGCGCTTTCCGGTGCTCGCCCACCGAAACCGGGCCTCCTGCGCGTGAGTAACGGCGCCGGCGCCGCGATCGAGGTCGAAGTCTGGGCACTGTCAGACAGCGCGTTCGGCCGCTTCGTCGCCGCGGTGCCGCCGCCGTTGTCGATCGGCACGCTCGAACTCGGCGACGGCCGCAAGGTCAAAGGCTTTCTGGTCGAAGCCGAGGGGGTCGCCGGAGCGCGCGACATTTCAAGCTTCGGCGGCTGGCGCGCCTTCATGGCGCAGGAGGCAGCATCGGTTTGATGGGATTGCGGGTGGCGAAATTGTCAGCGCGGCTCGTCGATAAAACTCACATGGGCGGCGACGACCCGCCAGCCCTCGGGAAAGCGGACCCAGGTCTGCATCTGGCGCCCGATCTTGCCGGGCACGCTCGGGCGGTGGAACAGCGTCGAGGCGACCGCGTGGTCACGGCCGTAGGTGCTGATGAGGGTCTTCGACCGCGTGCGGCCGAGGCCGACCGGCGAACGCCCGGTGCGAAACGCCGCGATCTCCGCATAGCCGTAGAGATTCTCCGTCCCGCCATAGCGGATCGTGCGCGGGTCGTTGTGGAACATCGCGTTGAGGGCAGCGA
>Ga0102924_1006999_pt1 | contig 10444 bp, 15 predicted proteins | sample PaiPotPPM11metaG_FD_80116 | JGI IMG/M metagenome (GOLD analysis project Ga0102924, IMG submission 80116) | Iron sulfur acid spring bacterial and archeal communities from Banff, Canada, to study Microbial Dark Matter (Phase II) - Paint Pots PPM... ...
GTCATATATCTACATGATTATATGATATGACTTATATAATCATACATAGGTATAGAAATTTAATCTTATAGAGCTGTAAAGCTATAGCCCTATGGAAAATTACCGGGTCTGATGTGCGGATGGGGAGTGTGTCTCTCCCCGTCTGGTATGGAGTATTCTCCTTTCTTTTCTGGATAGAGAGAAGAGTGTGAGAGCTCTTTCTTGAGGGGAATAATTATCGTACTTTTTACTCTCTATTTTATTTTTCATATTCTAATATAATTTTCATATTATAGAATACATAAACGGATTTATACGTAAGGTTTTTTGGCCAAATTCGTCAGGAAGCAATAGGAAAAAAGTCCCTATGCATTTCGACTACAATTCTGGACATGAGGTCAAGTTCTCAAGAGACCTGATAAGCTTTTCGTTGTGTAGCTCAAATGCTGGGGAGATACCTACTCGTGGGAACCACAAAAAAAACATATCCTTCAAAAAATGTTCAATAAGTAGTTACGTTAACAAGGAGCAGAAACAAAGAAATGAGGAAAGAACCTGACGAGTTCCTCCGCTGGTTTCTTGCTATCGGTTTGGGGGAGACTTGGTGATTACTGAGCTGAGTCAGCAAGTCTTGGTCTATAACGAAGCGTCATTAGTTCGACTTGGAAGTGTGGTAACAAGAGCCGCTGAGCTTTGGAATTTGTATATGTGCTATCAAACTGTGTTCTGATGCGTGTTTTCGTAGTTAGTACTCTTTATCTTTTTTATTACTTCATAAGCTAATAATGCCAATGATACTGTTTCTCCAGTAAATTGTACTAAATCAGCTATATTTACCACTCCTTTAACTATCGATGGATCTTCAGCTTGAACTCGTATTTTTATTCTTTCCCATTCTGTTACTATCAAGTGTAAAAGTAGCGGACGGTCTTTTATAAAATTTGCTGCTTTCCATATATTTTTTGTGTTATCCATCGCTGCTTCTTTTAACATGCCTAGATAGGTCTGGTTATGTCTTCTAGCCGGAGTATTTGTATCATTGCTAGCTAGAAAATTGTATAATTCTTTTATTTCTGATACAGCTGCTGACGCATATTGTATACCGTGAAATGTCTTTATTATTGTATCTATAGAGGATGTTGTATCTGTATTTGCGATTCTTAAGTAAGCATTTTCTACGATATTTCCCCACACTCTAGTCAACGGAGTTTTTAATAGCGGGTTTTGTGTGTTGTTGCTTATGTCATTTGCTGTAGATAATATTTTCTCTATTTGTTTTGCGAAATGATAAACACGGGAGTGTGTTTGTTCCTCCATTTGTGGCTGCTGAGGAGACTGATCCAAACTCATTGATGGGCCTGCTCCCTGGGACTGAGAGGCAACTTCTCGCTGCTGTGGATGCTGTAGTCTTCTGAGGATGTATTGTTCACCTTGATAGGTTCTCATCTCATTATCATCAAGGTTATGTTCAGCAATACTACGTGCACTATCTGGTGAGGCACTAGGATACGATTCCTGGAATCTCGACATCAAACGTTGTACTTTAGAGGTTATAGGAAATCGATCCTGTCCGTGTTCCATAAACACAGTAACTCTTTTGGCTGCTTCCTGGAATTTCTGAAGATCAATTCCCTTTGTCTCAGCTTGTGCTTTCTCTCTGCTGGTGAATAAAGAAGATTGATCTGAACTTAATTGCGTTTCTTGTGGATACTGATGAGCGGCTGTTATCCATTTATCGCGATAGCGATGTTGTTCAAGTGAAGATAAGCCACTTGTGTTCTGACTGCTTAAATGATTATCCCCTTGTGATGGAGTGCTATCACCTTTATGCATAGTCTTTTATTCCTTTTTATTATTAATTATATATTCTAAACATATCTTGTAAATTGCACAAAACGAGTACTACTATTAATTGTATCTAACATATGTTATCCTGTCTAGTCGGATAGAGGGACAGTTTCTTGCACGCCGGAACGCCGGAACGCCGCAGGTTGCACGCTGGCAATTGATGGGGTATAGTATCTCTGTAGGATAGCAGAACAGATATATTTTTCAAAAACTAGCTTTTCCAGGCGGTGGCGCAAGTAAACCCCACCGCTCAAAATACATTCTTGTTGGGTCCTCATTTCAGTAGCTTCCTCGCTTTTGGCTCCATATTCCCTTGTTCCTTCTCTGTAAATCCGCTTGGAGACTGCTTTCACAGCCCTTTTTTATTTCAGCAGCTCGTTGGCATTTCAGCTACTGAGATGGATGTTCTCGTTTTCTTTTCAGCAGCTTTGTAGCGCTCTGGCTCCTGAAATTTCCTTGGTCCTTCTGTTTTCAGCAGCTATTGGGTCCTTTGGCTCCTGAAGAGTCGACTTCAGTAGCTTTATACTCCCTTAGCTACTGAAGTCTCTCCGCTTTCCCTTTTTCAGTAGCTTTATAGTATGTTAGCTGCTGAAGCAAGTAGAGATGTCCTTGTTTCAGCAGCTGGGCGACGCTTTGGCTCCAGAGAGGTTTCTTTGGGCATGGCACATGTTCCTCTCAGGTGCCATGCAATTGCTCTGAGTCATTTTATGCCCTACTCCTCAGCAAAGGGAGAGTTCTTCCGTACGTGGCTTGATACACTCTTCTCTTCTTGAGGAAAGCTCTCCTGTACGAGTCAAGCAGAGATCTTCTTCGTTTCCTCTTCTATCTATAGATCTGCATTCCCCTATAAAGATGCCCAGATTTGACCAGAAAAGAAAGGTATCGAGATCTATTTGAGTTTCTTCCTCTGTTGATAGCTGAAGATTTTCTGTGTGCTTTTCTCGCATTATCCTTTTAGGATGTTCATCCATCATTCCAATCATATACTATTTTCTTTCTCCTTATTATTCATTTTTTAAATGCTATCTCCTTTGATAGTGTCCTTTTTTTTATAATGGAAGCATCAGTAATTATAGACGACAAAAGAGATGTTTGCTAGGTGACAACGGTATGACATTTCTTTCATTGTGGAGTTGATACGCTTGCTCTATGACATTTTCTGCCCGTGGGAGGACTGACTCGCGGTATGCTGCTCCTGAGAGACACGGTCCTTCCCATTTCAGGAGCTATGTGCTATTCTGGCTCCTGAGATATCCATGCTCTCTCGTTTCAGGAGCTGTGTGGCGTCTTAGCTTCTGAGTGGAGACACGGTCCTTCTCATTTCAGGAGCTGTGTGGCGTCTTAGCTTCTGAGTGGAGACACGGTCCTTCTCATTTCAGGAGCTGTGTGGTGTCTTAGCTTCTGAGGAGAGGCATGGGGCTTCTCATTTCAGCAGCTACATGCTCTTCTGGCTTCTGAAGAGCGTCTTTCTGGGAGGAAAATACCCATGAGAGCCTTTGTGTATGAGATTCGGTTTTTGCCTGGAACGGAGCAGGAGTATCTTCTGGAGAGGGTGACTCATGCAGGAGAGCGTCAAGTGCTGCCCTACGCGCCCGATGATGTCAACTGGATGGCTCTGCTCTCCCGTCAGCTCTCCTTCCGCTTTGTGGGTCGTTATGGGAGCCTCTCGGTCTATCTGGAGCGCTCTCGGAGCAAGGATCCCAAAAGAGGAGATAAACCCTATTGGAGTGGCTATCGTAAGGCTCATGGTGTCCAGGTCAAGACCTATCTCGGTCAAGATCTCAGTACCCAGAAGCTTGAGCAAGCCTCAGCCTCTCTGTGGGCTCGCCTGAGGGAGAAATTGGGCTTGCCTGAGGAGGATCCGTTTCTCACGACGCGCTTCATCTCGGACAAGAGGAGAGAACAGGAGTCTGCTTATCATCTCCTCTCTCAGCTTGAGAAGAAAGATCAGACAATAGCTGATCTAGGGAGAGAGTTGGTAAGCAGGGATCAGACAATAGCTGATCTCAAGCAGGAGCTGGTAAAGAGGGATCAGGAGATGGTGAGGCTTCGAGATCATTCTGGTTCGTAAGGCAAGCGGAGAAAGCCTCATGCCAAACGATCGTGATCAGCTGGCTGATAGAGTTGGGCTTGCGAGCCAGAATGCCTTTGTTTCGCACTGAGAGGCTCGAGAATGCCTCTCTCTGGACGAGATTGATAAAAGGGATATATCAGCTGAATATACCCCTTTCTTGAGGCTCCCAAGAGGAGAGGTGGCAATGTTTGCAAGTGGAACCAAGATACGAGTAAAATAGGACATAGGGATAACAGTTAAAAAAGGCATTGCACAATATTTTCGTATCTTACTCGATACCCTCTTAGGTGCTGGAACCTTAGCAGACATAGCAAAGCCTAGATCTTGAGAGCATTAGCAGACGAAAAAGCCAGCTTTGGGACTGCTTTTGTGCTGCTAAGCTAAATTAGCAGCAGTATCTCTGCTCAAGGACGAGATAGAAAACGAAATAGGCGCTATTACATCTCATGCCTATGTCCTAGTTTTGCACGTATCTCGGTTTTGGGTCTAGATTTACCTCTGTTCTGGTTAGCGATACCAGTAACACTCGCTACATTGCCAATAGTCATCGTAATTCTCAGCAAAACAGTGGCTACATGTCCACATAGAACGTTCTATGAACTCTCTAAGCCTAGCTAGAGTAATAGTTTTCATAGTATTCTCCTTTTATTTTTATAGTAGAGGTTTGTAGAGACTTGTACTATCAAGTTAGGTATTTCCTAACCTACGTTATTATAATATAAAAAGAGGGCGTTTCGTAACAAACCTCGCCACGGGATCCCTAACAAATAGGCATCATATCGTTTGCCAAAAAAGGGAGGGTCCTCCTGGATTGATGGCACAGGACCAGACTGTATCATCAGCGGCCTCCGTTTTTCCGCTATCTCGGCCTTAGGTCATTGATAGACATATAACAGCAACAAAAAAAGCGTGAGGCACCAACCCCACACTTTTCTTATGATGCTTCACAAGCCTTCTCAGCTTCTGTTTTGCTGCTGTATAGCTTCAGCTTGATTGGTAGCAAATTTATAAGATAAAACCTACCAAGCATGTCTATCTCCCTATAGTGCCACATTGAATATTTCATGCTATTTGTTTGTCTAAAACGATTCAATTCATCTTCAGACATCACTTCTTGAAGTGCTGCTTTGAATATCCTCGTATCGCATGTGTCTAGCTTGTACACCTTACCATCGAATATCAGGTAAGACTCGCTTGCACGGCTGAAGCTTATGCGAGGCCATAAAGCCACATTGTTTGGCTGCCCACGTTTTGTTGTTGTCATCTATCTCCTTTGGCTTTCGCCTCTAGGTAAGGAAGTGCTTTACTCACACTTGCTCCAGTGAGACCGGACTCCTCCAGCAAGGAAAACGAGTATACATCGGCGCACAACAGCTTCCGTAGTTCTACCCCTATAAGTGTCAGACCTCTTTCTTGGCTTCCAGCTTCTTGACGCTTCTAACTCCAAAGAATGTACTTCGCCATTCAAAGTACTGCGTGCACTCTTCACAGTACTTGTCTTTCACCCCATCGTTAAAGACGACTGAAAAAGCTTTAGGGTTGCTACATCCATCTGTACAACATTTATCTCTTTTAAGCATTGCCTTAACCTTTGACCACTCATTTTCATTGCTGGTACCCTTTCTATAATTCCTCCGCTAGATAGCCAGTTGGCTGTGTCGCCTTAACCAGTTCTTTTTGCTGATGAACTGGGAGTGCAATATCAGTGTAAAATTTTAGCCTCAATTCAGTGAGACACTCATCTTGATCAAATGTTTCAATATGTTCCTCCACCCAAAGTTTAGCCGTGTGTTTATTGAGAAATGAACTGAAGGTCAATTCATGCTTGTACATGTCACTTTTCTTCCTTTTCCTCGTCTCCTGTTTCAACGAGTGAAGCAATGAGGACATCACCATAAAGAACGGTGTACCTATGCTCTGGTCTCTGTCGTCGTAAAAGCTGTGTGGCCTTCATATTGTGTGGAAGGTAAAGCCCATTTTCATTGATGTACATAATAAGCTTGTCTGTAAATGTTACTGCCTCAATATACCCACCTACACATTTTTGCATCTCTGATAAGGTAAATGCTATCCCGTTTTGGGGCTGTATCTCTTGCTCCATTCCATCTGCTTTTATCCATAGGGCCATAGTCCGTTATCCTTCCTGTCTCCTTTGTGTCTAGACTCACTGTCCATAGACAGAGAGCCTACCTTTGTCTAGACGGATTATCTAGAGAGATAGGTCTGCTCGACCCATTGTTGGAACTCTAGCTGACTGCCGCTTCTGTGATGGCTCTGCTCCAGGCCTAGCACAAAGGTTTTGAGATCCCCGTCACGATAGAGGGCCTCCTGGCTTCGGATGTAGGCCAATTCGGAGCTGGTCAGTTCTAGGATCTCCTCTAGGGTCTTGAAGAAATAGGGCACGCGTTTGCTGACTTTGCGGGCTTTGCAGGTCTTGACAAAGGCATTGGTGAGCTGGTCGAGAAACCAGACATTGGTAAAAGGATGGAAGATTTGGCCACAGGCCCAATAGAGCTTGGTGATACGGGTGATATCGGACTGCAGATACTGCGCATTGCCCCCCAGATCTTGGACCATTTGGGTGATGGTGCGGGCCAAGTACTCAGGAGTGCTCAGACGTTTGCGCTTGGGCTGGTCTTTGTGATGGCGTTTCTTGTTCTTGGCTTGCTGCTGCTCTTGCTTGCTGCGTTCTTGCTCGTTGAGTTGCAACAGGAACGCGATCATCGTCATGGGATTCTGCTTCAAATCTTCGATAGTATACTCTTCTTCCTCTTTTACAGTTTCGCGGCCCATTTCTTCTTTCTGTTGTGTTTCGATGCTTTTCGATTGTTCTCGACTCAGTTCGCTTCTATCTCTTCTTCTGACTTCCTCCCGCTTTGGCTGCTCGTCTTCGATTTCGCTTCTGACTTGCTCTTTCGTCTCCATTTCAGCTTGCTCGTCCTGTTGATCGTTTCGTATAGCCTTGCTGACTACATCCGCAAAAACCCCTTCCTCCGAGTCCTTCTTCGAAGTCGAATTCTCTTTAGATAAATAAGATTCTCTCTTATTCGATTCTCGATATGTTGAAGAAACATTTACAGAAGGATCTAAATAAAGATTCACTTTTAGGTCACTTGTTCTGGCTGGCTGGGCTCCCTGGTCCTGCTCCTCTTCCGGCAGCTGACAGTGATAGACCTCTTGCAGTGGTGTGCGCTTGCCTTTTGGTCCTGGCTTCTGGCACGTCAGAATATGGCGGTAGTTGTCAAAGCGCATCAGTTTGAGGCACAACCGTGGGTCCTGCTTGATGTCCTGGGCATTGTCCCATTCAGCTTCCACATACTGCGGCGAATGGATCCATAGATGATACTCATACGCCAGATCATAAAGCCTACTGAAGTCCTTCACGGTTACCGTCCCATATTTGATCGTCCCATCTTCCTGGGGCCAGCTGTGTCGCTGTCGGTATCGCTTCATCAAGTCTCGCGCTTCTAGTTCCTGCAGATCCAGTTTGATTTTGCGATCGCCCACTTTCTCTCGCTGGGCGATGGCTGCGGCTCCCACATAGCACGTCTTGCCTGGGGCTTGATGGCTCACCGCTACCGACCAGGTCCGCCACAGCGCATATGGCAAAATCTGTTTGAGGATATAGTTCAAGTAGTTCTCTCCTGCCCATCCAGCAAAGATCGCATACTTGTACTTGTTCACGCTCTCGCTTGGGCTCGTCTTGCTTCCACCCTGCTCTGTACTGCTCGTCTCTTCGTTGGGGGGCTCCGCTCCGCTTCGCCTGCTTTCATTTTGCTCATTTTGTTTGCTATCACTGCTTATTTCATTGTATATAGCCTCATTGGCTATATGAAGGGTTTCTGCCTCGTGTGCCTGATCTACTTGGTCAACTGTTGATTGAGTAGGCTGTACAGAACTTTTCTCTGGTGTTATACTTATCATTAACCTAATGATAACCTCCATTTCTCGGTATGAGATGGGTAAGTCAGCGGCCACTAGTAATGGCCGCTTTCTTATACTCCCTTTCTTTTTTCTTACCAGTTCTCAAGCCAGCTGATTAGAGAATCTTCTCTGCTTGCTGCTTGGTCTGGTGTATTTACTGTTGCGTCTCTATCCTATCGCATGTGACTCTGTTCTGGCTAGGGTTTGATCTGTTTGAGATATCAGAGCCAGCAGACAATATGTTCGGGATAAACATATTTGAGGCCTTGTTCAGCAAGACTGCAGATATCTCTCTTAAAGTGATGATATCCTTGAAATTCGTCAATCTCAATGATGATAAATCCCCATTCAAATGCTCCAAAGGCTCCGAAGTCTTTGACTTGCCATCCGTGATCGCGAAACGTCAAGAGCTTCTCCTTGAGACGAAGAACATCCTCATGAGGGGTTGGAAGAATGACGAGATGACGGGTGACTGGGTTCTGAGTTTCGGACTGAGAGTGAGTTGTATACATTGTCATGGTGTGCCTAGCCTCCTTCATGGCTGTGCTAGGCCCGTCCTTGCATCAAGACATATAATGTCTCTTAGCCTTGCACGGGCGGTTGCGGTTAAGTGTCGCTCGTTTGGGCTAGCGGGTCATGGGTACGGCGAATATCTCTGACTCGCGTATCAACTTTCCTTGTTACTTTCTACAATTTCTCTGTTGATCTGGGAGCAAGTTTTGCTATGAGTTCCTGCTCTGTTAGAGTGCCAAGCCGAGAGAGTGGGCATATGTACCGTTCTTGCCTTTTGTACATTTGCATGCGCTCTGCGTAAAGATACTTTGTACCAAGGCGATTACGCGGGCGCTCGCGATAGTTCCATCCATGGGCCTTTATAATTGCTCGTGCTTCTGCCTCGGTCATATCTCACATCTACTCACTTTTCTCGGTTACGGGCAATGTGTTAAGTATAATCCTGTTACGGGCAATATGTCAAGGGTATGCAAAAGATACGGTCTGTTGCGTCATTTGAGAATGTGCTTGATTCCAATAAAACCGACGTTTTTGACATACATCGCTATCTACCTTCTTCGCGAATTTTTGCTCACAGAATTTGCAAATTTATACTATGGAAGTGTGCTTCCTGGCCTTTTTTTGCTGTGTATTTTAGATATGTTCTCTTACTCCTAAGTAGTCTTTTAAAGCTGCCTGGAGTATTTGGGAATAGTTCACCTGTTTTTCTTCTGCGAGCTTGTTAAGCCAGGCGGGAATAGTTAATGTTTTTTTGACTGAGGCTGTTTCCATTTCATTGCGTATGATAGGCATCCATACCTTTATGAGAACTGTTTTTTGGTTTGATTCGCATTGGATTTTGTCTAATGGTATTGGTTCTGGTATAGATTCGTTTTCGTCTTCCATATTGTAGAGGTAGAGTCCGAGGACTTCCTCAGCATCTTTTAATGCTTCTTCCGTGCTTTCAGAGTATGATAGGCATCCTGGTAAGTCGGGGAAGCTGATGGATATTCCGTCGTTGGCGTAGTGGAATATCGCTGGGAATGTGTAGGTGTTTTTCATTGATTGAGTTCCCCTTTTTTTCTTTTTTGGAGAGATTAGAATTGAATCCCTGTTTGTTTTGAAATATTTTTGAGTGTTCCGATTGGTATCGTTTTGGCTGGGTGTTTGACGGTAACCTTTTTGCCTGTTGTTTTGTTCTCGTATTGATAGTGGCTTCCTCTTGTATTTTTGTATATCCATCCGTTTGCTTCGAGTATTTCTATGACCTCCCTTGATGAGTAGGTTCTCATTAGGGCCTCCTTGCAAAGAGTATTATAGGTAGTTTAGCACGTGTTGTCAATACGTATTAGCATGAGTCTTATAGATCTACAGAGTTATAACTCTGTAGATCTATAATAAACAACTTGCCGAATAAGCCATTTGAGCTCAAAGAGCCTCGGATTTCCAGCTCAAAAAATTATTGGGCAAGAAGTCTAATTTCCTACAATGGTAGAGTAGTCAGTTTAGCTCTTCTCCTCTGTTGTCTTTGCGGTTTCTGGAAATCCATATTTAGCGAAAAGGTCGTTAAGTGCCTCGGCGAGGAGGTCTTTGATCGTTTTTCCATCATTACGAGGGTCTCCCTGTAACTGGGCTAAAGACCTTCTGACAATGCGTGGAAAGCTTGCACCTATCAAGACTTCTCCTTTCGATCGACTCTTCTTAGCTGGCTGCTCCTCGCTTGATTGTATCTGTTCCGGCTCTCGACTCGCTGTTCCTTTTGCGAGATCTCTGAGACCGTCCGCACCCTTCTTCAATGTGTTTCCCATCTCTATACCCCTTTACCGTCATAAAGGTATGAATATAACTCGCTAAGTTCTTTTGCCGCCTTGCTCTTTGGATCAGACTCCGTGGGGGTTTGCCCTATGTTCATACTATCACCGTAAATACTCCGGTGATAAATAACTACTGGCGCGACCTTCAAGCCTGCTTCCATAGCAAGCTCGGCGGTATCTTTATGCCGTGTTCCCTGTATTGGAGCGGCATTAATGACAACCAATATATTGGGATTGTTTACCTGCTGCGCTATTCGCTTGATACTTGGCAAGGTTTCAATGTCAAATATCTGCGGGCGGATCGGTACTAGGA
>Ga0102924_1007000_pt1 | contig 10443 bp, 7 predicted proteins | sample PaiPotPPM11metaG_FD_80116 | JGI IMG/M metagenome (GOLD analysis project Ga0102924, IMG submission 80116) | Iron sulfur acid spring bacterial and archeal communities from Banff, Canada, to study Microbial Dark Matter (Phase II) - Paint Pots PPM... ...
CTGGAGAACCTCTATTGGTATAAGGAACTTCATCCCGGCAATACCAGTATGGACGACTATATCGCCCGTATGCTGCCTATAGTACGTACAGAATGGGGCGACACAGTCCTCAATAAAGGCTGGGTCTACTTCACGCTGCTACGTATTCGTGACTATAGCCACGACGCAGCCTACTGGGATAAGACTATTCAACATTGGGTTACCTCCCAATATGCCAGGATCGATCCTAAGCTGGGTATCCAACATGGAGCGACCAATACAACCGCTGGAGCAGGCAACATAACATTGGCCGATGGCTACCGTGTTGATCACGCACTGGAGACCGGCCTGGCCCTTGTGGACGCAGGAACACGCTACCACCACCCCGAATGGGCCACAGCAGGTAAAAAGGATGTAGCTGTCGTTATCAAAGATAGCTATAATCAACAATTTCACCTTTTTGGACGCCTCTACCTGATTAACGATCCTCGCTATGGCTCAAACGAGCTGCTAGATACGCAGGCACGTATGGGGGAGACCGGACAAGAGCTAGAAGCACTTATCCGTACAGGTGTATATACGAAAAACAACGCCTATCTCGCGCTAGCTAAAGAGATACTCGACGGCCTGCAAAATTCACCTTTGCGCGACCGGCAGGACGGCGGTTTCTACTTCAAGATCTTCCTCGGCCCATATATGAGTGAACAAGCCGGTTTCGTCGACAAGAACATCAAAGAGGTACGGCAGCTGCACACCCTGATAGCGATCCATCTCGCCAATCAGATCTTTAATAATCGCTGGGCGGAGCTTGAACAGGACGTCACGCGCAATGCGATCCAGCATCTCTTCCTGCCCGCACCAGTGCCCGGCTTCACCTACCGCGTCCGTGCCAATGGCGATCTCTATCCATGCCCCAGATGTGTTCAGCCACTTGCCGAAGACTGGGTCACATCAGAGGCAGACAACATCGCATTAGAGGCATTTCAGACTATTCTGACGAAGAGATGGCAACTGTAAAACAATGCTGAAGTTGTAAAACAATTACCACAGAGAAGTACACGTCATTGAGTGGCGGCTAGCGGCGCTTCTGCGCTGCCTGAGCCGCCACTTTTATTATTGTCCTATGATTATTGTTCCGTGATTACAAAACAATGAGCACAAATCCACACATACATTACATATATACGCATCCATATCACAGGGAGCTAACAAACAATCTCATAGGTCGAAGATAGCCATAGATCAGCATTACAGCGATCCTCAGTAGAATCTGCTCATCTGGAACACAGTAGAGCTTATACATCCTCCACATGAAAAGAATCCTCTTGTCAGTAAATGACCGCCCCCTCGTGATCCCCTCGTGATTGACCAGCTTTGATACACCATGCTACAATCTGCCATGTGATACACAAATAAAACCTTTGCTACCTGACAATACTCAAAAAGATTATAAATATCTAATCGATAAGAGTATGACATGGTATACAAAGAAAAATTTCAAAGTCGAAAATTGCTATAATTATAGTAGCATTAGTAAAACAATGGAGATAATTAAAACTTGTTACAAAACACACAAAAAACCGATAAAATATTTTCTACTCTTATTGCTTCCATTATGCTTATTGCAATAATTATCAGCGTGATGAGTAGCATGCAGAGTATAGTGAATGGCAACAATAACGCGACGTCCGGTAGTCATCAAGTACAGTCGGCTGGACAACATACACAGAATACAGTTACGCTTACGCAAGTAACAAAAGCGGCTCCCGCACAAGCAGAGATCCATGCTCCTGCATTCGCAAACGAGGACGCTAGTTCCGTACAGACAAATGCACCCATTAGCTACTCGACATCTTATCAAGGTGTTGCTAGAAGCGCTGCTATTGCGAACGGCATTAATCCCGATCGTTTTGTACGTCAGATTCAACAAGAGAGCGGCTTCAATCCAAATGCTGTCTCTCCCGCCGGCGCTATCGGCATTGCACAATTCATGCCTGGTACGGCCGCTGGTATGGGCATCAATCCACACGATCCTGTCGCATCATTGAATGCCGCTGCACGCATGATGGGTAACCTGAGCAAACAGTTTGGCGGCGACTATAGCAAAGCCCTGGCAGCTTACAATGCTGGTCCTGGTGCCGTACAGAGCGCAGTCCGCCGTGGTGGCAGCAATTGGCTCGCCAATTTGCCTGCAGAGACACAGAGCTACGTCACAACCATTTAATAAGCATATCTATATATAGACGCCATTCAGTCTATATGCATAAAAAAGCAAAGATACCAGAGAGTTAGCTGCCATAGTAGTGGCTAACTCTCTTTTTTTGTTCAATATATTACTCTGCTATTCTATTTGCTACGCAGATTGATGCGGAAATGGATCTCAGTTCCATAATTTCCATACACGCCATCGATGGTATTCGAGAGGGCATCGCCAGCACGTGGCACCGTCAACGTCGGATTGTTGCAGAGATCGTAATCATCACATGTCGGGTACTTAGAGATATCCAGACTTATCGGAGACTGCAATTGTGTCCCATCTGTATCCTGTGCGGTCCCTGGATAGAGATTAATGCTCAGACCAGACGCACTGGTCGCCAAAATATAGAAATGCCCCGATGCATCCTGGATGATGCGTGCTTTATGCGTAGAATCGATATCTGGAACGGGTACGTTTTTCACCAATTTGCCACCATCGATGATAGCATGATAGGTGCTACCCTTATAAAAATCATTGTAGAGAATGTGGGTACGCCCCTGTGTATCCATGTAGGCGTCCGTTAGATACGTTACATCTGCGCTACTATCCCCGTTGGGAGGCTCTTCAACGACCGGGATCTCCTGAGGGATCTCCTGAATAGTAGACTTATTGATATCAGGAATATAGTAATAGCTAATCTCATTGAAGAGGTAAGAGGACCCATCTGAAGACCCATCTGCATAACCTAATTCGGAACGCGTTGCATCGCGCATTGCGACCAATGTAAGGTCATTATGGTAACCCGGGAAGACATACGTGTAGGTATGACGCACGTTTAATCTACTCTCATGATAGGACCATTTACCGGATGCAGGTGCGTAATACACCCAACGAAAAATACCTGGTATATCCTGAGCGGTCTGGACGACAACAATATCACCAGCAGCATTGATGCCACAACCAGTATAGCCCTGGTGTATATCCCAATTTCCAGCAATCTCACTAGAGGTGAAATGATGGCCAAGATCGGTCGACTCATACTCCATCAATCGACCCTTTGTACCCGGCCAGGCAAAGACATAAAGCTCATCATGCGGACCCACCAGAATATTGATGGGCTCTTCACCAGCATCCCCTGAAGCCATCTCTACCCAGGTATTACTACCAGGAGCCTGATGCATCACATGCCAGATACGATCTTGATAGCTCGCGCCGTCCCCAACATAGACGGTAAAGAGATCACCACCAGAGGTGCGTACGATACGATTCTTAAATGAACCCCAACCATTAGGCACAGCCAACCCATTTGTCTGCTCACTGGCCGCCTGACCAGTTACCATGTCAAGCGCATCCAGAACAGGAACACCAGGAGGAGTAGACACGACAGTCGTTAAGCGCGAAGCTGCATTACTATCATATTCTATATAAACTATCACTGATGCAACAATAAGAGCAATGAGGATGAAAGAGAACCAGATTACTTTTTTATTTCGCACGTTTAAGACACCTTTTAAATGGCATAAACAATTCATGAAATAAGTAATATTTACACTAAGATATGACCTCACTCACTTTCAGGCAGATAGCATACTACTACTATAGAGTAAAGCATATATTTTGCATATTAGCAAGTAAAAAGTTTCTCTAAACACAAACAATTTTATAAAGGTGGACAGGCGTACAGTTTCGCGCACATTCTAGCTCCCGTTGCTGCGCAGATTGATGCGAAAATGGATCTCAGCTCCATAGTTTCCATACACGCCATCGATGGTATTCGAGAGGGCATCGCCAGCACGTGGCACCGTCAACGTCGGATTGTTACAGAGATCGTAATCATCACATGTCGGGTACTTAGAGATATCCAGGCTTACTGGAGACTGCAATTGTGTCCCATCTGTATCCTGTGCGATCCCTGGATAGAGATTAATGCTCAGACCAGACGCACTGGTCGCCAAAATATAGAAATGTCCCAATGCATCCTGGATGATGCGTGCTTTATGCGTAGAATCGATACCTGTAACGGGCACATTCTTAATCAGGATACCATGATCAACGATGGCATGATATGTCTCTCCTGCATAATAGTTCGTATAAAGGACATGCGTACGCCCCTGTGTATCCATATAGACATCCGTCAAGTAGGTAATATCGACCTCGTTATCAGCACCTGGTGGAACCTCAGCAACCTGGACCGACTGGAGGACAGGCTGGTTGACGTTAGCGATATAGTAATAGCTAATCTCGTTGAATATATAGTTGAAATTGGGCACCGATGGATAGCCCAATTCAGACCGTAAGGCATCACGCATCGCTACCAGCGTAAGGTCATTATTATAGCCTGGGAAAACATACGTATACGTATGGCGAACATCCAGGGTATTTTCATGGTAGCTCCACTTACCAGAGGCTGGTGAGTAATATGCCCAACGAAAAATACCTGGTACATCGTGACCGGTCTGGACGACAACGATATCACCAACAGCATTGATACCACTGCCAGTATAACCCTGGCTTGTATCCCATGTTCCATCGATTTGACTGCTTATAAAATGTTGCCCGAGGTCGGTCGACTCATACTCCATTAACTGGCCTTTTGTACCGGGCCAGGTAAAAATGTATAGTTCATCGTGTGGTCCCACCAGAATATTGATCGGTTCCTGGCCAGCGTCCCCTGAAGCCATCTCTACCCAGGAACTACTACCAGGTGCCTGATGCATCATATGCCAGGTACGATCCGTAGATGCTGCACCATCACCCACAAAAACCGTGAAGAGATCACCACCAGACGTACGCACAATACGGTTTTTATGCGAACCCCACCCATTGGGTATATAGTCTTGACCCTGATCCTGCTCGCTGGCGGCCTGACCGGTTACCCTATCAAGCGCATCAAGCGCGGGAAGACCAGGACTTGTAGGAGTAATGTAACCTGTTGAGGACGTAACAGAAGATGCCTTCGATGAACGCTTCGCTGCAGGCTTAACAACAGATACATGAGCAGCCTGGGGCAAACGTTGTACACTAATACCTTGCGCATTAGAATCGTGAGTCGCAGTAATTTTTTGAATAGAGAGGGAAACAGCCTTACGCTGTTGCTTTATCGACAAATGCTGTACATAGGTTGTCCCCGATGCAGCAATAAGAATTAGTATGAGTAGAGAGATCCAAACTACTTTTTTGCTTTGCACGTTCAAAACACCAATCCTACTACACGACTCATACTACATATTCCCACTCTACCTACTCAGATGCTCAGATAAGCAGTAATATGCCACTATCTCTACTACTGCAACAGGTAATAAAAAAACTGCTCTTCAAAGATCCAATTTCAGCAATTTATTATATGAATGAAGGAAGAAGTATTTTCTCTATCAAGAGCTATGTCCACTTCCTTCTTGCATAAGAAAATCACACTACCGTAGAGTAAAGCATATTTTTTGCATATACGCAAGCAAAAAGCGTAACGTAGGAGTAAGTAAGTTAAAGACAGTAGACAGGTTTTTAACTCAATACATATAACCGTCACAAAGTATATAACCAGTGCAAAGAGCAAAAAGAGCCGCAGGAGATGGTGATAACGTCTGATTATGCCTTATCACCATCTCCTGCGGCTCTGAGGAAATTTCTTATGCCGTCTCTGTATATGCGTGTACAAAATCAATCAAGCGGCGAACATTTTCAACCGGAGTGGTAGGCAGGATACCATGCCCCAGATTAAAGATATAACCGGGTCGTCCGGCCACACGATCCAGAATCTCACGTGTGCGTTTCTCAATCTCGGACCACGGACCAAGCAATGTTACCGGATCCAGGTTCCCCTGGATAGCAGAACCCGGTTTGAGACGTTGCCACGCGGTGTCGATATCGATATGCCAATCCACACCGATAACATCCCCACCCGCCTCTTGCAAGAGATCCAGCATACCGCTGGTATTCGTACCGAAATGGATAAGCGGAACATTGGCCTGGCTCGCAATCTCGATAGCATGCCGACTATGTGGCAAAATATACTCGCGATAATCGGCTGGACTGAGTGCTCCTACCCAGCTATCAAAGAATTGCAACACATGTGCTCCGGCCTGAGCTTGAGCAAACAGATAATTGCCAACAAGCTCGCTTAGTTTCTCCATCAATAGATGCCAGGTGCGTGCATCACTCATCATCAGTCCCTTCGTATGCAGGTAATTCTTGCTACTACCACCCTCAATCGCATACGAGGCCAGCGTAAAAGGTGCACCACTGAAACCGATCAAGGGCACTCCCAGCGGATCAAGCTGTTTCCGTGTCAGTTTGATCGCATCCAACGTAAAAGGGAGAGCCTCTTCGGTAGGAACGACACGCAATGCCTCGACATCAGCTCGACTACGTACCGGGTTATGAATAACCGGTCCCTCACTCTTCACAAACTCTAGTTGCAGGCCCATCGTCTCTAAAGGAGGTAAGATATCTGCAAAAATAATGGCCGCATCCAGATTGTACGCACGAATAGGCTGCATTGTTACCTCTGAGGCCAGTTCAGGTGACTTGATCATCTCCAGAATGGTATATTTTGAGCGTAACGCACGGTACTCTTCCATATAGCGACCAGCCTGGCGCATCAACCAGACCGGGGTAGCATCCACAGGTAAGGAGCGACAGGCACGTAAGAAACGGCTCTCAGCGCTACTGGCTGGCACTGCCTCTACACTCGACAATTCTCTATTCATAAAACTCTTTTCCATATTCTAAGACAGACCCTCACTACGACAAACGGAATGCATTCTCATGGACTTCAGCCACCAGACGGCGCAAGTAATCTGGATTCGTCCCCGGATGAATAGCATGACCCAGATTAAAAATGTGCCCCGGTCGCGTTCCTACACGCGTAAGTATTGCCCACGCCTCCTCAGCAACAGTCTCCCATGGCGCGAGCAACAACGTAGGATCTAGATTGCCCATAATCGCCTGCCGCTGCTCACCACCAACCAGACGCCACGCTGTATCGATATCGACGCGCCAGTCGATGCCCATGACATCACCATGCGCATCCCCCATCAGCGGCAGCAAACTTGCGTTCGCCACACCAAAATGAATACTCAAAGCACCGACATCATGAATAGCAGCCATCACACGACGCGTATAGGGCAGCACAAAGTCGCGATAGAGCGCTGGACTCAGGACCCCAACGTTCGTATCAAAAAGCTGAATCGCATCCGCACCAGCTAGCGCTTCAGCCTGCACATAGCGTATCAACACAGCTGTGATCTTCTCCAGCAAAGCATGCCAGAGTTCAGGCTGCTGATACATTACAGCTTTAGCGGTACTATAGTCGCGGGAAGCTCCACCCTCAAGACAATAAAAGGCCAGCGTGCAGGGTCCCCCGGCAATCGCGATTACTGCCTGCTGCTCAGCCAGGTCACGCCTTACCATGCTAATCGCCTGTGGTACAAATGGCGTTAGTTCAACAAGCTCAGGAATACGCAGAGCCGCAACATCCTCCATAGTACGCACGGGGTTCTTTATCAGGGGGCCTAGCGTAGGGCTAAGCTCAAGCTCCAGACCCATACTCGGCAAAGGGAGGACAATATCAGTGTACATGACAGCCGCATCCACTCCATAGGCTGCCACCGGCATCAGCGAGACCTGCGCACAAAGCTCAGGAGTACGAGCAATGGTTAAAATATCATAGCGCTCACGTAACTTGCGATACTCCGCCAGGCAATGACCAGCCTGACGCATAAACCAGACAGGAGTCACGTCCACTGCCTGACGCTGACAAGCAGCGACAAAGCGCGCGCGACCAGTGAGCGAGAACGGTGATGCTTGCATATCTATTCCTCTAACAACATACAGTGCACATAGCTTTTATATCATAGCGTGAATAGAGGAGGATTGCAACGCGAAATCTGTATAATACTCTAGACTTCCTCATGGTGATGGGAGATTTTAGCAGAATTATTACGATCTCAATCGATGCTATACAGGTAATATATGGCCAGAGACTACTCTACCCCATCCTACTTCACCTGTTTAAACACATCCGAATAGTTACTAATGAAATGCCAATCGCTGCTGGGCCAGTAGACGAGAACCGCCTTCCCAATAATATAATTCTGATCCAGAGCGCCCCAGTTACGTGAATCGTCGTTCACTTGTCGATTATCATTTAACACAAAATACGCATGTGCAGGCACCACCCACTCACGTCCCTCAAAATTCACAGATGTCTTCACATATGTCTCATTCAACAGCACATTATTCACCCAGACGTGCTGATTATCAATTTTAATGTGGTCACCTGGGAGCCCAATGACACGACCCATAGAATCTTGATTGATATTGAGAGGATAATGATAGACAACGGCATCACCACGTTGGGGATGGGAAAAGAGGTACGAAACATGATTTACCATTACATATGAATTATTCTGAATAGTAGGTGTCATATTCGCTTCTTGTAAGTAATAACTGTGAACAACGTACCGGATCACCACGAACAATATTAAAACAATTGCGATCAATTCAATGATTTCGCGCATGAAATGCGAACGTTTCAAGTCTATTCTCCAGAATTCCAATCTATCCCAGTTCTGCTACGCATAAATAACTGTCGCATATATCAAAAAAAAGCAGACAAGAGAAGCGTAGCAGCAAAAAGTATAATATTGATGGTGGTAGATATTCCAGCGGATACAGGCAATGCCTCGGTTCTCTGTGGCACAATTTATGAAGCCAACTTGTAGGGGTAGTATAGCGCAACACACTTGAAAAATTCGAGAAACTTCTATGGTGTAGCCCAAAACTACCAACCTGGTCACACTATCACGCTATTCAGTGAGATACCATCAGCACGATTGTTACAGTAACTTTAACCAGCCTGATTATCTACCAGCGATCATACTTGAGGGATAGTTAATTATAAAATAGCAAAACAATTATGCGCCCTGGAGATAGCGTTAAAGGAGACGAGCATGCTCAATTTTTATACAGCGATCCTCGACAAACTCCAGTCCAGCTTCATGCACGATCTGAGCGGCCTCTTCGTTCGCAATCCCCAATTGCAGCCATACGAGTTTCGCACCAGCTTGCACAGCAGCACGAGCGACATCTGGAGTCTGCTCTGAACGACGAAAAACATCAACGATCTCAATCGTCTCACCAGCCGCCTGCGCATCCGCTAACGAAGCATAGACCGGACGATGCAGAATAGTCTGACCCGCATAGACAGGATTGATAGGGATGATATCATAGCCATTGGCTTGCAAATAGCCTGCAACAGCATAGCTGGCGCGGTCACTCCTGGGACTAAGGCCCACAACGGCGATATGTTTATAGTTTTGCAACATAGCTACAATAGAGTTTTGTTCATTATTTGTCTGCATAAAATCATAATCCTCCCAGATTTTACTTATCTCACGCCACCAATATACCACGAAGTTTGAAGCTTAGATGCTATTTGTTTTACAATACAGATGGAAGATTCAGGAGCGATGCCTGCGCCTTCCTACTGAGTAGCATGAATGATAGCTTTCCATAGATTGAAACCTATGCAAGGTTTATCACCTTTGTTCATGTGCATACTGTCATTGTATTTATGCAAGAAAGAATAATCGATTATGTCAGAACAGAACACCCACGAATTCGCGGCTGACCGCTACGACACAATGCAATATCGACGCAGTGGTCGTTCAGGCCTTGTCCTGCCGGCCATCTCTCTTGGGGCATGGGAGACATTTGGTGGCTATCGTGGTGAGGAGATCGCCAGAGCCTGCCTCTATCGCGCCTTCGATCTGGGTATTACTCATTTCGATCTCGCCAACAACTATGGTCGCCCAGCCGGTAACGCAGAACTCGTCGTAGGCAAGGTTGTACGCGATATGCCACGCGATGAACTCATCATCTCCAGCAAAGCAGGCTATCGCATGTGGCCCGGGCCTTACGGCGAGTGGCTCTCAAAGAAATATTTAGTGGCCAGCCTCGATCAATCGCTCAAACGCCTGGGTCTGGAGTACGTCGATATCTTCTATGCACATCGTCCCGATCCCAATACACCGCTGGAAGAGACCATGGCAGCCCTGGACCTTATCGTTCGCCAGGGTAAAGCACTCTATGTTGGTGTCAGTAACTTCCCAGGTGATCAGTTGGAACAGGCGGTTCAGGTGACACAACGCATGGGCCTCAATCCTATCACGATCCACCAGCCCCGTTATAACATGCTTGATCGCCATCGCGAGCATGATCTCTTTGATCATACACAGCGCAATGGTATTGGTGTCATCAGCTTTAGC
>Ga0102924_1007002_pt1 | contig 10442 bp, 7 predicted proteins | sample PaiPotPPM11metaG_FD_80116 | JGI IMG/M metagenome (GOLD analysis project Ga0102924, IMG submission 80116) | Iron sulfur acid spring bacterial and archeal communities from Banff, Canada, to study Microbial Dark Matter (Phase II) - Paint Pots PPM... ...
AACCACACGGTTGGAGTGGCATGGACACCCAGCACATCTTCAGTGATCGGCTATAACGTCTATCGCGGGACGGTTTCGGGCGGCCCCTATGCGACAAAATTGACCGCGTCGCCGGTAGCGCCAACCCAATATACAGACACGAGCGTGCAATCCGGCCAAACTTACTACTATGTGGTTACGGCGGTAAATTCAAGCGAGGTAGAAAGCGTTTATTCCGGGCAGGCTACGGCGACGATTCCATAAACGCCAGGCAGATTAGAGACTTAAGGCAGACATTAAGGTAACCAAGACAAGATCTGAACCAATAACGAAGAACCGATCATCGATTGAACACGCAATAGTTGCTTTCGCAGATAGAACCACCCCCCTGTCCCCCTCGTGTACCCCGGGCCAGTAGTCTCCCACAAGTTCTTTCCCGCAGAATGCCATCGCTCATGAATGGTGTATTCACTCCGAACGATGGGGCGGTAACGCCGGTTCTCCGCGTGATTGCAAATCGTGCGGCGAACGTTGCGAGCGTGCTTGCGATTTTGCTGGCGTTCTTCGGAATGCTCGCTACCTCCGGCTGCATAGGGTATGCCGGGAATCCAGCGGCGACCTCAAGAGACGGACTCCATCTTACGCCGAACGCAATTGATTTTGGGAGTGTGGGAGTGGGCTCGAACGCGAACCAGCCGGTAATTGTGGGCAATCGCGGGTCCAAGAAAGTTACGCTTACAAACATTTCCGCTACGGGCTCGGAATTCTCGATCACGGGTTTCTCCGGGCCAGCCGTTTTGCAGCCCGGTCAAACTCTGAAACTTACTGCCGGATTTGCGCCGACGTCCGCGGGTCAGGTGAGCGGAAACATTTCTGTTACGACCTCGTCGCAAGGACCGGCGATGATGGCCACCCTAAAGGGAAAAGGGGCAACCAGTTTATTGAGCGCGACGCCCTCGCCTGTTAATTTCGGAAATGTGAGCGAAGGCAGCCCGTCAACGCAGACGCTGAAGTTGAGCAATGAAGGCGCTGAGAGCGTGGTGATCACTTCGGTAAGCGCGAGCGGAAAAGATTTTAGCGTATCGGGAGTAACGACTCCGCAAACGCTCACGCCCAAGCAATCGGTTACCCTTACTGCAAAGTTCGATCCCAGCAGCGGTGGCGCCGAGACGGGCAACATTTCAGTGGCGGCAAGCGGCGGTGCGGTAGAGATTGGGTTAAGCGGAGTAGGAATTGCGCCGAGCGTTCAGCTGGTGCCGAGCACGACTGCGGTTGCTTTTGGGGACGTGACGGTAGGGAAGACCGTGACGCAACAGGTGACTTTGAAGAGCGCGGGAAATTCGAATGCGGATATTTCGAATATTACAGTTAGTGGAAGCGGATATTCGTTCGGTGGAATATCACCGCCCATGAAACTGGACCCGAGTCAAAGCGCTGTTCTTACGCTGAATTTTGATCCGAAAACTGTTGGAAATCTACCGGGAACGGTGACGATCTACAGCAATGCTCCGAACTCTCCACTGAAAATCGGATTGTCCGGCGACGGCACCACAACCGACCAACCGGCCGTAGAGTTGAAGTGGGAGCAAAGCCCGTCTCCTAACATTGTGGGATATTATGTGTATCGAAGCGTGAAATCAGGCAGTTCATTTTCAAGATTAAATTCACAGCCGGATTCGGGAACAAGCTATACAGACAACACCGTTGCGAGTGGTAAAACATACATCTACGTAGTGACAGCCGTTGATTCCAAAAGCGTTCAGAGCGCGAATTCGAGCCCGATCACCGTTAGTATCCCGGCCAACTAAATTTCAGAAAAAACTTAAGGGGGTAGGGACCTGATCTAGGTACCCGTGTGGCGAGCCGGTATTCCTTTCGGAATATTCTAGAGGTTGCGGAGAGTGCGAAGCATCCGCCGAAGTGGTTCAGCAGCGCCCCAAAGCAATTGATCGCCGACGGTAAACGCTCCCAGAAATTGCGGGCCGAGTTTTAGCTTGTGAAGGCGGCCCACCGGGACGTTCATGGTGCCGGAAACGGCTGCGGGCGTAAGGCAGCGCGTGGTGGATTCCTGGTCGTTAGCTATCAACCGCACCCAGGGATTGCTGCTCGCCAAAATTTCCTCAATATCGCGCAGCGGGACGTCTTTCGTAAGCTTAATGCACAGGGCTTGGCTGTGACAGCGCATGGTTCCGACGCGTACACAAATGCCATCGATGGGTACAGGCGGGTTCAAGTTCATGATCTTGTTCGCCTCGGCCATCCCTTTCCATTCTTCGCGGGTTTGTCCGCCGGGCATCTCGCGATCCACCCACGGAATTAAGCTGGCAGCGAGAGGGACGCCGAACTCTTTTGCCGGCAGGCTGGGAGCGCGCTGGGCCTGAAGCAGCATGCGATCAACTTCCAGAGCGTTCTCAGAAGGGGTGGCGCGGGTTGCGTCGGCGAGGCACTCCATCTGCTTCACCAGTTCCAACATTTTAGCAGCGCCTGCGCCGGAAGCGGCTTGATAGGTCATGGTGGTGAGCCATTCGACCAAGCCGGCTTTAAAAAGGCCGCCGATAGCCATCAACATCAAGCCGACAGAGCAATTGCCGCCTGCGAAAGTGCGCAGGCCGCGAGCTAAACTATCTTGGATCACGCCGGCATTTACCGGATCGAGAATGATCACGGCTTCGTCACTCATGCGCAGGGTCGAAGCGGCGTCAATCCAAAAGCCCTTCCAACCATGCTGGCGCAATGGTCCGTAAACCTCAGCGGTGTACTCGCCGCCCTGGCAACTGATCAGAACGTCGCAAGTTGCAAGTTCGTGCAGTTCTTTGGCGTCTTTAAGAACTCCGCCACCGGCTTCGCTGGGAGCGTCGCCACCTTTGTTGGATGTGGAGAAGAATACCGGCTCGATGCCGGCGAAATCGTTTTCCTGGCGCATCCTTTGCATCAGGACGCTGCCAACCATACCTCGCCACCCGATGAATCCCACGCGCAGCACTGTTCCCGTTGAGTGTGTTCCGTTGAGTCGCACAGTTCGTTCGATTATGCCATCGCTCAAGAGATTGTCGCGGGAGTGTTAAAGATTTGACCCGCCGAGTTGGAGTTCCTGATGGATGATGGCGAGAGCTTCCTTTACATCCTGCTGTGATACCACAAGAGAAAGGCTAGATCCGGTGGACGCTCGTGCCGTTCCGATGAGACTCACATGGTGGCGAGCCAGCGCGGCGGACAAACGCTCGACGATACCTGATGCATCGCGCACGTGGTCTCCCACCAGGGTTACGATGGCAACGGCAGGATTGAAAGTGATGGCCACATCCTTAGTGATGGTTACTGCCTTCACGCCTGTGCCATTTGCAGAACCTTTTGGAGTAATACGAGTTCCCGGGTGATCGGGAGCGAAGGTGTTGCGGATGGAAAGGGGAATACCGCGTTGCATCAAAGCATGCAAGGTTTTTGGATGTAGGACTTTTGCTCCCAATTCCGCGAGATCGGAGGCTTCGCCATAAGACATCTCAAGAATCGAAGAGGCATCGGAGACGAGCTTGGGATCGGTAGTGAGAATGCCATCCACATCAGTCCACAAAGCAACTTCGTCCGCATCCAGAGCGGCGCCCATGATGGTCCCGGAATAATCCGAGCTGTTACGGCCAAGAGTTGTGGGAACGCCATCGATAGTGGCGCCAATAAAACCGGTGATCACGGGGATGATGCCCTGCAGCAACAGCGGACGTAAACGCGCTTCGCAACGTTCGCGCGTAAGGTCCATAAGAGGTTCGGCGGAGCCGTGGCGGGAGTCGGTGATGACAAGCTGGGTAGCGTCGATTGCTTCGTTTGCCAGGCCGCGTTCCTCAAGTGCAGCCGCAACGAGGGGCGCCGATAGACGTTCGCCGAGACCGGTAATCGAATCACAGGCGCGCTGGGTTAATTCGCGCTGTTCGATGACTTCCCGGCAAAGCCTTTCGCCTTCTTGAAAAATCTGCTCCAGCTTACCGCCGATAAGTTCTCGCTGCTTGGGGGAATGAGTTAACAATTTTGCGGCCTCTTCATGGCGCTCGCGGAGTCCCTGAAAGATCGCTGCCACCAGATGGTGATCTCCGCGCTCGGATTGGGTGGCAGCTTCGACTAATTTATCGGTTACGCCGCGCATGGCGGAAACGACGACGACCACATCGCTGTCCTGCGTCGCGGCTTTAATGATGTCAGCGACTCTTTCGATGCAGGATGCGTCGTTCACGGACGTCCCGCCAAATTTCATAACCTGCAGGAACTTTTTCACGTTCGCGGGAATTTTGTTCGGCACAAGGCGAGGCGGACGAACCTGTGCGGGACACGGGTCCGAAGTTACGGCTGACAGGCTCACTGAACTCGCGCGATCTCGCAGGGGATTGGTCATAGGCGAGGGAGACGCGCCATTGAAAAAGCGTGCACCCGGCTTTGTTGAGAGTACCAATCAGCTTGCTTGCGTCGCGCGCGCACGCAGGCGCGAATCAATTCCGGTTTATCCCAGGGCACATCGTGATAGGCCGATTGCAAAAATGGGCTGGCCGGATCTCTGATCCATTCCTGCGGGAAAAGCGCAATGGTGCTGTCTTCGGTAACTTTTGGAGCGGGGCAAATCGCTTGGCCGGACACCGCGGAGTACAGCGCGGCGGGAATATCGCAGCCGAGACCCAGGGTTAGGTGCGCTACCTGAGTTAGCCGCGGATTTATTTCGATGAGGTACGCGTTTTCAGTTTGCGTCTCCAGCATGAAATCGAGACCGTGCAAGCCGCTTAGATTCAGGCGACGCGCTATCTTTTGCGAAGCGTTGGACATTTCCGCGTTCTGAATCAACCGAAGAACGGTGGCATGGCCAGTGGAAGCGACTTTGTTGAGTACTTCGAAATGCAGCTCCGCCAGGACTTCCCCTTTCCAGCAAACGATTGAGCTGGTGGCTTCACGCCCGGCGACAAATGTTTGCGCATTCACGATAGAGCGCCGACGGAGCAGCGAGGGCCAAAGCAGCCTGGAGTCTCGATCGATCAAGGTTCGCTTCGCTGCGCGTGCCAACAGCGGAGGAGCCTGCAATGCCCGCAAAGCACGACGGGCGTCTTCCCAGCTGCGCGCAATTTTCACACCGTCGCCGCCGGAAGACCCATCGGCTTTCAGGACAATCGGGAACTCGGTTTGAGCGATCCATTTCTTGAGATCGCTGCTGAAATGAATTACTTCAGTTTGTGGAACGCGAATGCCTTCTTCGCGGGCCAGCTTTATGAATTTGGTCCTGGCGTACAAAACGGGGAAATTTTCAGACGCTCCGAGTGAGCGCTCGATCAGCGCGCAAACCGGTTCTCCGGCATCACCCTTGCGACGCTCCTGGTCGTACAAAAGATGCAAGTGCTGGGTGGCGAGGTCGTCGCCTGGCACGATCAAGTCCGGCTTGGAAGCGGCGATCGCTTCGGAGAATGAGGTTAACGCATCGAAACCGCGGTAACGGTAGATCTGACGAACCGAGTCCGTATTGGCAATCGGGTGGGCCGAAGGGCAAACGGCGTCCACGGCGAATCCGGCATTTGCCAGCGCAACCGCCAGGCGAGCGGAGGGAACCCAGCGAGCGGTGGTTGCGATCAGGACCGTTGGTTTCACCGTGCTTCCAGACTCCCCTATGCTCATTAGACCGCAATCGCCTTCATCTATGATGCGGTGGGTAGCGACTTCCAGAAATGGTACAACGGTTTGAAACGCAATCTTCAGGCCAAAATTGCCAGAGTACTGGGTTTTGATTTCGACCCCACGGTCGCTGAAAATAGGATGCTTACGCTGATACCGCCATGTTCCGGAAACTAAGGGTACTAGGACGACGAACACGACTTTCTCGTTTGTGGCAAATTCATTCCGACCTCGAAGAGGGTACGCAAGGCTTGAAACGTCAGGAGGTGAAATCGAGAAGTGACCTGATTGTGGGCAATCCACACGCGGGTGGGATCGATCATCGAACGGTTCTGCGCAATCAGGTTGCGAAATCATAAAAAAAAACGGAAGCAAGCCGCTGAGTATGGCTGCTTGCTTCCGTTCGAATTGCAAAATGGCTGGTTCACGTACGACGCACTGGATTTGCAGCTAACGGACTATCGGTTGGGCGTGCCGCCCTGATTGCCCTTTTCGCTGCTTTCGCGTCCGGACTCGCGTCCGGAGTTTCCCTTCTTGGAATCCTGCTTTTTATTGTCCATGGTATCTCTCCTTGAATGTTTGGCTGAACTACCCTTTCAGTATCGAACCTGAGCTGAAGGCTTTCTATGCCGAACTTGCTGTAATCTTAACCGCGGAAAGTAGTAAGGGCCTACATAGAAGCCCTTAAGGGTGAGGTACTAATGGGGATTCTTTAACGTCGATTACCTTCACATTTACGACGCGTCTAGCACATCTGAATGAAGATAATTCTGAGACCACCGTGACGAACGATTTATTTACCAATCCGAATTTATTTATCGATGGAGGCCAGCGATTCTTTTAAACCAAGCGCATCAACGTAGAAGCGGTTAACGTACTCTTTCACCATGCGCATGGTGCTGAATTGCGGAGCCACGCTCTTGATCGCGGCCTTCATCACACGGACGTAGTCGTGGGGAATTTCATCATCGGAACGGCGGTAGTAAAGCGGGACTATTTTTTCCTCCAGCAAACGATAAAGAGCGTCGGCATCGGCGTTCGTGCGGTCACCTTCAATGGGCTCGCCGCCAAAAGCCCATCCATTCTCGCCGTCGTAGCCTTCGATCCACCAACCATCAAGCACGGAAAGGTTGGGGACTCCATTGGCGCCTGCTTTCATGCCGCTGGTGCCGCTGGCTTCGAGCGGAGGAAGCGGATTATTCAGCCATACATCGACTCCGCGAACCATTCGCTGAGCCAGATGGTAATCGTAATTTTCTACGAACGCGATGCGTCCTGCGAATTCAGGGTCCTGGGCGAGTTGAAATACCCTTTGAATTAATTGTGCGCCGCCCACATCAGACGGATGGGCTTTGCCGGCAAATATAATTTGGACGGGCTGCAACGGATGCAGAAGAAGCCGCTTCAGGCGGTCAAGGTCGTGGAGAATAAGATCGGGTCTTTTGTAGCCGGTGAATCTGCGCGCAAATCCTATAGTGAAAATTTGGGGATCGAGCAAGGTTCCAAATGCTATGACGCTTTCGGCGCGAACACGCTTTTTGGCCCACTCCTCGCGGGCCCGGTCGTCAATATCCGCGAGCAGTAAAGCTTTCAGACGTTTGCGCAGGCGCCAGAGTTCCTCGTTTGGAATATTATCGATGGCCTGCCACGTTTTGGCGCGGTCTTGGCCGCGGATCCATCCGGCACCGATATATTTATCGAGCATCGGCTGCAACCATATAGGGTCCATCCAGGTGCGCAGGTGCACTCCGTTGGTTACTGCAGTGATCGGTACTTCTGCTTCGCTTTTATCCGGCCACAGAGGGGCCCACATGTGGCGCGCGACTTCGCCATGCTTCTTGCTCACCGCATTGCAAAACTTCGCCATGCGCAGCGAGAACACAGTCATGTTGAATCCAGCATTTGGATCGACGGGATTAGCGCCCAGCGAGAGGAGGACCTCGCGGCTGGTCCCCAGATGGTCGTAGGAATTGGCAAAATATTTGTCCATTAGCGGATAGGGGAAAACGTCGGTGCCGGCTGGAACAGGCGTATGCGTTGTGAAGACGGACGTGTCGCGGACCTCTGCGAGGGCTTGGTCGAAACTTTTTCCAGCTTCGACCAGCATGCGCGTGCGTTCGACCAATGCGAAAGCCGGATGGCCTTCATTAATATGGACAGCCCCAGGGCGAATGCCTAGAGCTTCGAGCACTCGTATTCCGCCCATGCCGAGGACGATTTCCTGGCGAAGGCGCTGCTCGGGATCGTTGGTGTAAAGGCGATGCGTGATCGAACGGTCTGAGTCTTGATTGCCCTCCACATCCGTGTCGAGCAAATACACCGGTACGCGGCCTATGTCCGCGCGCCATACTTGCACGCGAAGCGGCGGATCGAATAAGGGTACTTGCACTGAAAGAGGCTGATTGTCTTTGTCAAGAATTTGCCTGACGGGATCGTAGGTGCGGTCCAGCATTTTTTCTTCATCTTCCTGCCAGCCGTCGTCTCGAAGTTTTTGCGAAAGATATCCGCGAGAATAGACCAAGCCCACCGCAACCACGGGGATGGCAAGATCGCTGCATTCCTTGATGTAATCTCCGGCGAGAACGCCCAAACCGCCGGCGTAAAGTTTTAGAGAATTGTGGAAAGCATATTCAGCGGAGAAATAGGCCATGGTGGTCTGCGGCTTGCCGTACTCGGCAGTAAACCAACCTGTTTCGGACTCGATGCTCGCTTCGAATTCGTTCATAACAAGGTCGTAAATCTGCAGAAAATCGGCGTCGTTGGCTGCGCCCTGAAGGATTTCCTGCGGCAACAATGCCAGCATGCGTACGGGATTGTGATTGCTTTCGCGCCAAGCCTGGTGGTCCAGCGAGCGAAACAGCTCGCGAGCGTGCGGCTGCCAGCTCCACCACAAGTTCAAGGAAAGACGCTCAAGCCCCCGGAGTCGCTCCGGCAGATTGGGAAGGCGAGGGTGACCCTTTGAGCTTTCGTCTCTAAGGCTAACTCCTGAATTCATTCAGAACCCTTTCGAATCTATGATTTCCAGAAAAATCCTGGGCACGACTTATAGAATGCGATGCTTGTCGCAAATATATCCTGCCTTCAACCGTCCCATCTTGCAACGTCGAAGGGCAGCACTGGTGCCGCAACGAATATTTAGATGAAGGCAGGCCCTAAGTGATGTCACCGAGATTTCGGGGAGAATAACGAGAAGCGGTTCGCCGATTATTACAGGATTAACATTTTAGGGTCTGGTCGGCTCGGTCTTCCAGAAATCGATGCCGGCGGCTTGTTGCGGAACGTCGAGGACGCCGACGTTCGTGAGCGAGGCTAGATCGATCACTTCTACCGTGCCGGGATCCGAGCCGATTCCTTCGACAGAGATGAAGGCATAGCGATTGTCCGGCGTAACCACGGCTCCATGAACTACTTTTCGCTTGGTGGGGATGCGGGCGAGCTCTTTGCCGGTTTTGGGGTCGAAGACGGATACGGATTGTCCTTTCTTGTTGGTGGCTATCAGCCGACCATCTTTGGTCATGGCTAGGTTGTACACGCCGGTGCCGGCGGGAAAGCGGCGCATCATTTTCCAGGACGCTGCATCAACGACGACGATGTCGTTCGCTTTGTTACAGGCTACGTAAATTTCCGAGCCATCGTTGGAAGGCTGCGCCCAGGTGGGCACGCAGGTGAGATCGCTCATTCTCATTTGTTTGTCGGGTGCCCCGGCCATGCCCATCTCTTTTCCGGCGGTGAGCATGAAGTAGCGCGAGACTTCGAAGGTTTGCGTATCAATTTCGGCGAGCATGTCGTCCATCATGCAGGCCGAATAGTGTTTTGTACCTTGCGGATTCAGGCGCGAGCCGTGCGGCATGGTGCATGTGGTGATGCGCTTTACTTCGGCCATCTCGTCCGTGGCTACCACGGAAATCGAAGAGGGAACCATGTCGCCGTGGAAGTTTGCGTTGGCTACGTAGATGAAGGCGCCGTCGCGCGAAATGTCAGTGGTAGCGGGAAACAGCCCGAGTGGCGCGAAACGAAGCACTTCGTCCGTTCCAGTTTTTAATTTCCACACCGAGCCATCGGGACGGCCGTGTCCGACTGATACGTATAAATATTGTTTGTCGGGCGATATGGCGATGCCGTGGGGCCCGTTGATGTCCATGGGCATCAGGCCGATGCGCGTTTCGTGCTCGATTTGAATGCCTTTTGGACCGAAACGAACCAGCACTACTCTATCGGCCGATTCGCAGACGACGTAAACGAGATAGTCTTGCGTAGGGGGCTGAACAGTCGCGGACGCCGCTAGCGGTGCGGTCGATTGCGCTTGTTTTTGCGACGTAGCGCTTGTTTGTGCTGCCAGAGACAAACCGCTTGCCAAAAACGCAGAGACTACCAGAGCCGCGCTTATTAGCCATTCGCTTGCCACCGGCAAGGACGGGCGAAACCTATCGCGAGATTTAGCGATCATTGAATTGCTCCATGCAAATGATAGCGCAAACGTGATTACTATTCTGCGCCGGGGAAAGCAACCGGAAATCTAACCAAGGCCGCATGCGGACTAAGCCAGGCGTCACGATGCTTGGAGACTGACTCCCGCAATGATAGATTCGCGCGGGCTGCTTGAACTCTGAACGCAGGAAGAGTTACTGAGTGCTCGTTGCGCGCCTTGTGCCCGAAGACTCTCCAGTTCGTGATGCGTCCTCCGTCAATCCGGAATCCCCAAAGCTGACTTCAGGTCTGGTTGCTCGCCTGGGAATTTTTGACGCCACCATGTTAGTGATGGGCGGGATCGTCGGTTCCGGCATATTTATCAACCCCTACGTCGTCGCGAAGCTGGTACACACGCC
>Ga0102924_1007003_pt1 | contig 10442 bp, 8 predicted proteins | sample PaiPotPPM11metaG_FD_80116 | JGI IMG/M metagenome (GOLD analysis project Ga0102924, IMG submission 80116) | Iron sulfur acid spring bacterial and archeal communities from Banff, Canada, to study Microbial Dark Matter (Phase II) - Paint Pots PPM... ...
GGGTCTGCCGGTAACGATCCGCCTGCTCGATCCGCCGCTGCATGAGTTCTTGCCGAGCCTTGAAGACCTGCTCGTCGAAGTCACGGAATTGCGCGCGACCAAGGGTGACGCGGCGACGCTTTCGCAAAAAGAGCGGCTCTTGCGCCGCGTGCGCGTGCTTCACGAGGTCAACCCGATGCTTGGGCTGCGCGTCTGCCGCTTGGGCATCGTCTATCCAGAGATCTATCAGATGCAGGTTCGCGCGATCATGGAAGCCGCAGTCGAAGTAAAGAAGGAAAAGCTCGACGTTCGTCCGCTCATCATGATTCCCGGCGTGGGCACAGTCACCGAGATGAAAGCGCTCAAAGATCTCGTTTCAAATGAAGCCGAGCGCATCATCAAGGCGAGCGGCGTCAAAGTCCCCTATCAAGTTGGGACGATGATCGAGCTGCCGCGGGCGTGCCTCGTCGCCCACCGCATTGCCGAATACGCCGAGTTTTTCTCGTTCGGCACGAACGACCTGACGCAAACGGTCTTCGGCTACTCTCGCGACGATGCCGAAGGCTCGTTCATTCCGGTGTATTTAGATCGCAAGATCCTGCGCGAGGACCCTTTTCAAGTTATCGATCAAGACGGTGTTGGTGAAATGATGCGCATGGCGCTCGAGCGCGGCCGCTCGACGCGCCCCGACATCAAGGTTGGCATCTGTGGCGAACACGGCGGCGATCCTGCGTCGGTGCAGTACTGCCACGACATCAAACTCGATTACGTCTCGTGCTCGCCGTTCCGCGTGCCCATCGCTCGCCTCGCCGCCGCGCAAGCGGTATTGAAGGACAGAGAGAAAGAACGAACCGGGGGCAAACCGGATCAGGATTAGACCTGCTGTGCGCGTGATAGAGTAGCCATGGCGAAGTTGACGTCCATTCGAGAGGAACAGGAAGCGCGCGAGGCCGCGAACCTGTCGCCCTACGCCGCGCTTGCGCGCAATTCGCGCGGCCGTCGCACCCCCGAGCCTGAGGACCCGATCCGAACCTGCTTCCAGCGCGATCGCGACCGCATCGTGCACAGCAAAGCTTTCCGCCGGCTCATGCACAAAACTCATGTCTTTCTCTCGCCGCTCGGCGACCACTACCGAACGAGGCTGACCCACAGCATTGAAGTCATGCAGCTCTCGCGCTCAATTGCGCGGGGTTTGTGCCTCAACGAGGACCTCGCGGAAGCAATAGCGCTCAGCCACGATCTTGGCCATTCACCCTTTGGTCACGCGGGCGAAGCTGCGCTGACCGAGGTGTTGGGACGCTACGAGCCCGGTGCGAAGTTCATCCACTCTGAGCAGAGCATGCGTGTTGTCATGTACCTTGAAGGCCGAGGCGATAAGATCGGCCTCAACCTCACTGAAGAAGTTCTCGACGGCATCGCCAAACACAGCAAACATGGCGGGGCGCTTGCAGGCTACCACGACGTGCCTTTCACGCTCGAAGGGCAGATCGTGCGTTATTGCGACCGGCTGGCCTACATCAACCACGACATCGATGACGCGCTGCGCGCCGGCATCATTTCCGAAAGCGACCTGCCTGGCAAAGCAATCGAGACGCTCGGAGCGCGCGGATCCATTCGCATTGAGACAGTCGTCCAAGATCTGATCATGCAATGCCGCGGAAAAAATGAGATCAAGATGTCCGAGCCCGTGCTCGACGCCGTCGAGTCAATCAAGACGTTTATGTTCGAGCGTGTGTACCTCAACGAGGCCGCAAAGCTCGAAGAACCCAAGGCACAGAACATCGTGAAGAGGCTCTTCACGTACTACATCGAGCACCCAAGCGAACTTCCCGCGGAATTCGCACGCGGCGCGCAGCCCGGCGATTCGCCAGCGCGCAAGGTCTGCGATTACATCGCCGGTTTTACGGACCGCTTTGCCATAAAGAAGTTTAAAGAGTTGTTTCCCGGCGCTCCCGACTCCGAAGTTCCACGCGAATGGGACGTGTAAAGGCGCACCTGACGAGAAGCAGAACCTCCACACATGGCTTTTCAGGGTGACGTCGTGCAAGAAATCCAGGCGAAGGTCGACCTGCTTGCCTACGTCAGCCAATATGTAACCCTGCGTAAGCGCGGACGCGAGTATGTCGGCCTGTGTCCGTTTCATTCCGAGAAGACACCGTCGTTCTCGCTGAACGCGGAGAAGGCGGTGTGGCACTGCTACGGTTGCAACGCCGGCGGCGACCTCATTACGTTCGTCAAACGCTACGAGAATGTCGATTTTCCCGACGCTATCCGCATGCTCGCGACTCGGGCGGGCATCGAGCTCCGCGAGTCGCAGGACTTCAAGCGCCGGCGCAGCGAGCGCGAGGCGATCTACGAAGCCAACGCAGTCGCCAAGACCTACTTCGCAGACTCGCTGCGCAAAAACAACGAGGCGCGCGACTACGTCAAGCAGCGCGGCTTGACGGATGCAACGTGCGAGAAGTTCGGCGTTGGGTACGCCCCCGATTCGTGGGAAGGGCTCGTCGACGCGCTCACGCGAGCGCAGATCGACTTGCAGCTCGCCGTGCGTGCGGGCCTTATTTCAATGCGCCAACGAGAAAGCGGCTATATCGATTTTTTCAGACGCCGTCTCATGCTACCGGTCTTTAACCTGACAGGTGAAGTCATTGCGTTCGGCGGTCGAGCGCTCAGTGACGACCAGCCGAAGTATCTCAACACGCGAAACACGTCTGTGTACACGAAGGGGCAGCACGTCTACGGATTGCATATCGCGCGCCGCGCTTCAGCGGCTCACGATGCGCTCATCGTCGTTGAGGGATACCTTGATTGTCTTGCCCTGCAACAAGCGGGATTTGGTAACGCGGTCGCGAGCTTGGGTACGGCCTTTACCATTGAACAAGCGCGCGAATTGCACCGAGTCGCAAATGATCTTTACCTGTGCTTCGACGGCGACGCGGCCGGACAAGCTGCCACAGCGCGCAGCATCGACATGCTCAGGGAGGAAGGTTTGGAGGTGCGGGTTGTTCGTCTGCCGGAAAGCCGGGACCCGGACAGCATCGTCCTCGAGGACGGTGCCGATGCGTTTTCCGCACTCCTCGAAACGTCGCAACCGTGGATCAATTTCAAGATCGAGCTCGCGTGCAACCGCATCAGCGCACAGTTTGCGAATAAAGCGGACATCGCGCGCGAAGCAATGGGCGTTGTGGCACAAGTACGCGATCCGATCGAGCGCGACCAGTACGTCAAGGCGATGGCTCGTCGGCTCGACGTCAGCGAATCAGCGTTGCGCGCGCTTCGTCCGCCGGTCACGACGTCCGCGCGAACAAATGATTCCGGGTCGCAGCAAGCGCGCAGGCGCATACCGCCGCCCCTGCATGCGCTGTCGGTCGAACGCGAACTCGTCGCACTTGTTCTCGTGCAACCGAAGTTTATTGAATCTGTGGCCGGGCGCATATCAGGCGAGGATTTTGTGGACGAAGAGATGGCTCGTGCATATGCTGCACTCGTTCGTCATCGTGGAGACCTCGGGCGCGGGATAAATCCGCTGACCCTTTTAGCCGATGAGACCAACATCGCAGAACTCACGCGACTAGCGTTATCGTCGCCGCCGCTGCAGCCAGATGAAGAAGAACTGCGACTCGAGCGCATACTCGAAAGGTTCGAGCGTCAACGCCTTGAGCGGAGGCTTTCCAGCATCGATGCTGAAATGAACAGGCTCCTGACCGCCGGGAAATCCGTGCCAGAGCCGCTGCGCGATGAGTACAATTCCCTCGCGGCCAAGCTGCGAGGTGCAGCCGCCGACAGACAGGAGGGATCGTAACAGTGCCAGCGCGCAAGCCGCGCAATCCAGCGCCTGCCAACGCAGACGCCACTCCAGAGAATGGTCAACCAATCGCGGGCGCGACAACGCGCGAAGCCGCTGTAAAGACCCTTATTGAAAAGGGCAAAAAACGCGGCTCGCTGACCTATGACGAAATTGCTGCCGTTTCCGCAGCCTTCGACGAGGACGATCCCGATAAGGGTAATGAGCTGGTCGAAGAGATCATGGGCCAAGGCATCGACATCACTGAGGTGCGAGAGGGTGCGCCCGAGGAAAAGGACGATCCGGCGGAGCCCGTCGAGGAAACGCCCGAAGATCTGACGTTTGTGCCGGGGGTCGCGCTCGACGACCCCGTGCGCATGTACCTCAAGGAGATCGGCCGTGTGCCGCTCCTTGGCATGGCGCAGGAGCAAGAACTCGCCAAAGCCATCGAACTTGCCGAGGAAGAGCGCGAGCGCGCGCGCCGCAATGGCGGCCAACCAAACGCGACGATCCTTGAAGCCGGTGACGCTTCCAAGCGCGACCTCACCGAGGCAAACCTGCGTCTCGTCGTCAGCATCGCAAAGAAATATGTCGGTCGCGGCATGCTGTTCTTAGACCTCATCCAGGAAGGGAATCTCGGCCTGATTCGTGCGATCGAAAAATTCGACTACAAGAAGGGCTATAAGTTTTCCACCTATGCAACGTGGTGGATACGTCAGGCAATTACTCGAGCGCTCGCCGATCAGGCCCGCACCATTCGCATCCCCGTGCATATGGTCGAAACCATTACCCGATTGGTGAAGATATCTCGCCAGCTTTTGCAAGAGCTGGGCCGCGATCCCTCGGTGGAGGAAATCGCGAAAGAGATGAGCCTTTCGCCCGACAAAGTGCGCGAAGTGATGAAGATCGCGCAGGAGCCGATCTCGCTTGAGACGCCGATCGGCGAGGAAGAGGACAGCCACCTCGGAGATTTCATTGAAGATCCGGAAGCGGTAGCACCAGCTGAAGCAGCATCCGTCACGATGCTCAAACAGAAAATGGGCGACGTGCTCAAGAACCTCACCGAACGCGAACGTAAAGTGCTCGTGCTGCGTTTCGGATTAGAAGATGGCCATCAGCGCACGCTCGAAGAGGTTGGCCAAGAGTTTGGCGTGACGCGCGAGCGCATCCGGCAGATCGAAGCTAAGGCACTCCGCAAGCTGCGCCACCCGAGCCGTGGCAAGGCCCTCAAGGACTACTGGTCCGCCGACTAACCCAACAAGGCGAGCAAGCATCACATGCAGTAGCATGCTGGTATGATCAGAGCCGTTGCATGTCTCTCGGCTGCTTTCGTTTTGCTTATGGCGCTGCAAGGCGCAACACATACCCCCGCCGCATCGCCAAGCCCGGCATCTCCAACCCCGGCCGCGGCGCGCGGTCCGTTGCCGCCGCCGCCAAGCGAACCGGATTCGACCCCATTCGGTACGATTGGAATTCTGGAACGAAGCCGCACGATGCCGAAGCGGCCTGCCGATTGGCTCTCTACCACGCTCGCCGCGCTCGATAAATACCTGGGTGATCGCGATCCGGCTGTTGTCGCAAGAGCAGTTCTTGCACTCGGACGCATTGGAGATCCCGCCGCCGATCCTGCGCTCGTCGGCATACTCACTGATTCGCACCGACCCGAGAAAGTTCGGGCGATGGCAGCCTTCTCGCTAGGCGTCATCGCGTCGCCCGATTCGCTTGGTCCTCTTGAAGACGCTGCACGGCACGACGCCCCCGTCATTGCAGCGTCGGCAGCCGAGGCACTCGGCCGAATCGGCGGTTCCAACGTTGTTGACGACCTCACGCAACTATTGTCGAGCCGGGATGCAAGCGTGCGCGCTCAAGCAGCGGTGGGTCTCGGTGAAGTTGCATTGCCCGGCGCGCCGGCGATTGATTTTGCGCATCGCCAAGCGGCAGCTAACACGCTTGCCTCTTCAATCTTCGTGGAGCGAGATCAAGAAGTGCGTTGGCGTGAGGCCTGGGCGCTCGGCCGTGCGTTTTACCAAAACTCAGCGCCGACTCTACGTCGTCTCCTGAGCGACGACGAAGAGCTCGTGCGAGTCAATGCCGTGAGCGGTCTCCGCAGGCTCAGGGATCGCTCGTACGCGTTGCCGATTCGGCTGGCCGCGAACGACCCGTCGTGGAGGGTCCGCTGGGAAGTGCGAGATGCGCTGCACGCGCTGCGCGACCCCACCAGGATTGACGTCAAGCCGCCGCCCGTGCCGGCAGACGATTTTAGCGAACCGCAGCCTGTCGCAAAGGGTGCGCCGTTTGGCAGTCATCCGCAGGTAGCAATCGTGACCAACCGGGGCGTGATCGTCATCGAGATGTTCCCCGACGAGGCGCCGTATAGCGTTGATAACTTCCTGTATCTTGTCGATCGCGGTTTCTACAATGGTTTGACGTACTTCCGCGGCATTGGGGACTTTGTCGTGCAAGGCGGCGATCCCAAGAACACCGGCGACGGTGGCCCCGGCTATTCGATACCTGCCGAGCTCAACCCGGTGCAACAGTTGACCGGCATCATATCCTACGGTCTTGACTACGACAGCAAAAAGAACACGCCGCTCATCGATACGGCAGGCAGCCAATACTACATCACGCAGTCCCCGCAATTGCATCTCGATCGCGCATTTACAGTCTTTGGGCGCGTCGTGAGAGGCATGGCGGTCGTCGATGCAATTGCTCCGCAGCCTGATCCGCCACGCCCGCCGGGTGTTGGCCCACCCGACGTAGCCAAGCGGGTATACCGCTGCCTGCCTGTTACGCCGCAGACTGATGATGTCGAACACAAGCTGCGCACTGTGGAAATTGGCTACGACCCACGGTGAGGCAAAGGGACTAATCTTTTTTGATACGGAAGGCCGAGCCGCGAGCATCTCGAAGGCGGACCGCAATGAGCCACGTAGCATCCTCCGTCCGATGCTGCTCGTGAGGCTTTGAATGGGCAATCGCAGACAGCACATTATTGAACTCGCGGCTGAGGTCGTCTATCGTCAGGGCTTCAAGGGGACGAGCGTGGAGAACGTCCTCGAAATCGCAGGTGTCGGTAAGGGCAATTTCTATCATTATTTTCGCAGCAAAGACGAACTCGGAGTTGCGATCATCGGTGAGATAGAGAAGTGGTTCAATGGCCCACCCGGTGATGAAATGTTCTCGCCCACCAAATCACCTCAACAGCGCCTGCAAGACTACCTCGCGTTTGTCTCCCAGCAGCGGCGCCGCGACAATCGCGGAGATCCGTTGGGGAATCTGGCTGCCGAGCTAGGAGACGTCGAGCCTTTTGCCAAGCCGCTGCGGCGAGCCGTGAATGCCCTTTTAGACCGCTTCGAGGCCCTCGTGACGGAGTACGCGCTCGAGCGGGGTGCGACGGTGCCTGCGCGCCCGATTGCTCGGGAACTTGTGGCGCAGATTCACGGACTGAGCGCGCTTTACAAGGTAGATCGTGACGAAGAGGCGTTCACTACGGGCCTTGTGCGCTGTGAGCAAATTTTGCAGGATGCAATCGGTGTCAAGGCACCTGCGCCGCAGACTTCGGGTGCGTTGACTCGCACCGAGCAATCCAACCGCGGATAAATCCTTGTGCACAGCGCACAGCGGTATTGGACGGCGCACGGCGTAGGCTAGGCGATGTTCCTCACAGCCGCGCTTGCGGCCGCGCCTCAAACGATGCTGACCGTGTTCGCTGCTGCTTCGCTCCATGCGGCGTTTCCAGACCTAGGAAAGATCTTCGAAGCGACGCATCCGGGCGTTACGGTTCGCTTTGTCTTCAACGGCAGTCAGGCATTGGAAGCGCAACTTGCGCAAGGTGCGCACGCCGACGTCTTTGCGAGCGCCGATCTAGGTTGGATGGACAAGGCAACGAGCGACGGCCTCGTGGGTTCATCGGCCCCGTTCGCAACAAACAGCCTGGTGGTCATCGCGAGCATGAACTCGCCGGTGCAGACCGCGCACGATTTGAGTAGCCCTGGTCTGCGCGTCTTGCTGTGCGCCGATACCGTACCGTGCGGACGCTACGCTCGCGCGACGCTGCAAAAAATGGAAGCGGACCGTGCGTTCGGGAAAGGCTTCGCTAGCTCGGTCATACACAACGTCGTATCAGAAGAAGAAAACGTGGAAGCTGTCGTCGCTAAGGTCAGCTTAGGCGAAGCGGATGCTGGCATCGTCTATCGATCGGATGTCGTGAAGGTCCCGGCGCAGGTCCGCGTTGTGACGCTGCCAACTGTTGATCAGCCATCTATTGTGTATCCCATTGCTGCCGTTAAAGGGAGTGCATCGCCCGATGTGGCAGCAGATTTTATTGCCTTCGTGCGATCGGCGGCCGCTCGAGACATCCTCCGGCGTGCCGGGTTCGCGCCCGCACCGTAACACCGAGGGCTGGTTTTTGCCGTGTCCATGAGACGCTTCTCCGCAGCAGCTCGCGATACGGCGCTCGGCATTGCCGCCATCGCGCTCGCAGCTGCATTTGTGGCCTTCACTGTCATCGCACTGCTCGCGCTTATTCTTCGCGTAACGCCGACAGCATTCGTCGCCACACTTCACAGCCCAGTCGTCAGCGAGGCGCTCTGGCTATCGATGCGGACAAGTATCGTCGCGGCAATCATTATAGCGCTGTGCGGCACGCCGCTCGCGGCGTTGCTTTCGCAGCCGTTTCGTGGGCGGGCTGCCCTCGAGACGCTCATCCCGCTCCCGGTTGTACTCCCGCCGGTCGTTGGCGGGCTCGCATTGCTACTGGCATTCGGCCGCGCAGGCTTGCTCGGCCACGCACTCCATCTACTTGGCGTGGAGCTCCCGTTCACGACCGCAGCAGTCGTCTTGGCGCAAACGTTTGTTGCCGCACCGCTGTATATCGCCGTTGCCAAGAGCGCGTTCGCGCGTGTCGATCCTCAACTCATCGACGCCGCCGCGACGCTGCGCGCGTCGAGAGCGTACACCTTTGCACGAGTCATCATTCCCCCGGCAATTCCGGCGCTCGCGGGCGGGCTCGCTCTTGCGTGGGCGCGCGCGCTGGGTGAGTTTGGAGCGACCATCATGTTTGCGGGCAATCTGCCTGGCGTCTCGCAGACGATGCCCGTCGCCGTCTACATAACGGCCCAGACGGATCTGCAGGCGGCTATCGCGGTTGCCGTTGTGCTAATGGTGCTGTCATACGGTGCGCTCCTCATCGTGCGGCACGTCGGCGCCACCGCAGGCGTGTCGCCATAATGCTCGAGGTCGATCTTGAAACCCGGGCCGGAGCGGTCTCCGTCTCGTGTTGTTTCGAAGTGAGCTCGGGCAGCGCCGTCGCAATCGTTGGCGCGAGCGGTGCAGGAAAGACGACCGTACTGCGAACGATCGCCGGGCTCGTCCATCCGCAGCGCGGTCGCGTTGCGTGCGAACGGGAGACATGGTTTGACGCGCAGCAGCACATCGACGTGCCGCCCCAGAAGCGGGACTGTGCTTTCGTCTTCGCTGAGTATGCGCTCTTCGGGCACATGAGTGTCCTCGAAAATGTCGCCTTCGGGTTGCGGGCGCGTGGTTACGCCGCAAAGAGTGCTCGTAAGAAATCCTTGGATGTACTTGAGCTCATTGGTGTCGCTTCGATTGGGCCACGATTAGCACGCTCGCTGTCGAGCGGCGAAGCTCAGCGTGTTGCCATCGCCCGAGCACTGGCATTGGAAGCGCGTGTTCTGCTCCTCGACGAGCCGCTCTCCGCAATAGACGTTGAGCGGCGGCCTCCCATACGAGAAGTTTTACGGCAAAAGATCGCGCAGGCGGGCATCGCTACGGTGCTCGTGACGCACGAGCCTATAGAAGCAATACTGTTTTCAGATATGCTTATTGTGATGGAGGCCGGAGCAGTCGTCCAGCGTGGCTCATCCGCCGAGTTGCGGGCGAGGCCGCTGACAAGTTATGTCGCCGCATTTACCGGCGTCAACCTCTATCGGGGTGTAGCTCATCCCCTGGCAAATGGCGTGAGCGAAGTCGAGGTTCCGGGCGCACGGCTGGTTATTGTCGGGCAGGCATCGGGACCTGTCGCGCTTGTCATCGATCCCGACGCCGTCGTGCTGTCGCCGGCACGACCGGAATCTTCGGCACGCAACACATTGCACGGGGACGTCGCAAGCGTCGTGCCCGACGGCGCCGCAGTGCGCGTCAGCGTTGCCAGCACGCACCCTATCGTTGCGCGAATCACGAAGCAGTCGGCGGATGAGCTCGGCATCGCACCGGGCGCTGCCGTATATGCAACGTTCAAGGCGAGCGAGGTGCGTGTCCACTAACGCTCGTGGGTTCGTTTGTGACGAAGAATGCGGCACACAGCGCTGCACCAAGCGCGAGCAGCGCACCTAACAGCATCGCCGCGCGAAAACCATCGACGTATGAGCGCGCAATGGCATCGTTGATCATGGTGCGCTCCGCCGGCGCAGCAAAAGCAGGTGCTTTTGCGGCAGCCAATTTTGGGCGCTCTGCATTGACGGCCGCGATGACTCGCGGTTGAGCTGGAATATGTGCGAGGGACGAGTCGAGACTTTGATTGAAACGCGCAATCACGGCCAGGCTAAATGCTGCGACCGCGATGAGGCCTGCGGTTCGAGCAACCGCGTTGTTGATGCCCGACGCTATGCCCAGGTGAGACGGTTGCACCGAGCTCATCATCGTCGCCGTTAACGGCGAC
>Ga0102924_1007004_pt1 | contig 10441 bp, 7 predicted proteins | sample PaiPotPPM11metaG_FD_80116 | JGI IMG/M metagenome (GOLD analysis project Ga0102924, IMG submission 80116) | Iron sulfur acid spring bacterial and archeal communities from Banff, Canada, to study Microbial Dark Matter (Phase II) - Paint Pots PPM... ...
GTATTGGGTACGCAACGGCACACAGGCACTGACCTCCAGGGGATGATGGGCCTGATGCTCTTCGTCGAGCTGCTTGAGCTGACTGAAGAGGGAGACGCTCAGTCCTTCTTCGGCTGCCTGCTTGCTTAAGACAAGTGGTGGTAACTGTTTCTCGTCACCGACCAGGATAAAGCGGCGGGCGAAGCGGAGCGCGCCGAGGATAGCCGGGATGGTAAGCTGACCGGCTTCGTCGATGATGGCGACATCGAAGAGGAAGCTGGTATTGTCCAGTGGTTCGCCGCCAGAGCGCGAACCGAGCGCGGCATAACGGTCCGCTGACCATGTCGCGGTCGTTGAGGCGACGACACGTGGACCATGCAGGGCATTGAAGACGAGGTCGCCAAACTCACGTGGTGTCGTGAACTCGATCTGTGAGGGTATGAGTGATGCTGCTGTGTGCTCTGCGAGATCCTGGTTGTCCTCTATGCCAGCGCGTTGCTTGAGTGCTCGTTCGATATGTGCGTGGAGCAGATACGGACGGATGGCGCTATCGACATTGCGGCTACTGCCCAGGCGCAAGAAGTCGTGCTGACCCTCTTTCTCCAGGCGTTTCAGCATATTGTCGACGGCCTGATTGGTAAAGGCGGCGAGCATAATCTTCTCACCACGGGCTGCCAGTTGTTTGACGATCTCCGCGATGACGCTGGTCTTACCGGTACCGGGCGGTCCATGGATCAGCAGGTAGTCCTTCATTTCGAGGGCACGCTCGACGGCCTGGTTCTGCTCGCGATTAAAGTCTGCACGCTGAACGACTGGTTCTTCGATAAAGCGCGGACGTATGCGACCAGCGACGAGGTCGTGTAGATGGGTAGGGACATTCTGCCAGCGCATCAGGTTCTGCAGTGTACGTACATGGACAAGGTCGTTCTCATAGCGATCGACCAGCGTAGGATGGCTGATCAGTTCGCGAGTCCAGATCGTAAGCTGCTCAGAGCTGATGCCCATGATGGTACCACTGACCACCTCACCAGTAATCGGACTACCATCGCTCAGCAGGATTTCATCGCCCTCACGAAGCTCCGAGGTATTGGTACAGTGATAGCTCTGGCTCCAGCCATCGTTCTCGATTGTCGCCGGGCCCAGGGGCTCCAGACCCTGAATCGTGCTGCCCTGTGCCAGCCGCTCTGGCGCGGATAGCAGCCCGAGCTGTGCCCGTTGTTGTTCACCCGCTTGCCCTTCAAGGTGGAGCAGGTGAAAATAGTGCGCAAAGAACTGCTTATCCTCTGCGCGACTGACCTGTTGCGCCGGACTGATATGCGCAGGCAATGGTGGTGCGCTCAGGGGCGACAGCTGACCGGGCTCTGGTGTCTGTCCGCTGGCTCTCTGCTCAAGAGGCTCTATAGCTGGCGGCTGCCAATCCAGGTACTCAGAGATGCGCTGACATTCGGCTTGCAGTCTGCACTTGCCGCACTTAGCGGGACCTGGCGGCTCGGAAGGGATGCCGGTCACGCGGTCCAATACCAGGATCGTACGGCGCTCGTTGACACGCTGAATATCACGGATAGTGGCGCGGATACCGATCGCCTCGGCCTTGCCGGGTGTACCGCTATAGAGCAGGGTCGCGAAGGCGCGCTTCATACGCGCATCACGACGCACAGCCAGCAGTGCATGATAGCCCAGTACCTGCCAGCGATGTTCATTTTTCGGCAGGTTACCGCTGGCCCCGCCAGTCTTGAGCTCAAGCAGGCGTTGCTGGCCTTCATGCTGCCAGAAAAGATCGAGCCGTCCCCGTAGACCGATCTCAGGGGCCAGTAGAAACGTCTCAGCCCGCACCTGATTGCCCTGACTCTCCTCTGTCTCACCATCGCTCTGCATACCGGGGAGGGTCCAGAGCGTATTGCGCTCGCTCTCATACCAGCGGGCGAGGCTCTCCAGATGTGGTATGACACTCTCACGAAGCTCTGTGAACGAGACATCGGCTAGTGCCACCTCGACACTGGTCGTATCCTGCCGCAGCTTCTCTTCCAGGTAGCGTTGCAGCGCCTGAAAAGGGGATTCCTCTCCGTCACCACCCGTCAGCGCCGACCATGTATTGAACTTTCCCCGATCATGCTCTTTGAGGAGCTCAGCAAAGCAATGGTGTACCAGATTGCCGCGCAGCATCTCGAACGAACCGCCAGAGGGGAGCATGCGTTTTAGCAGATACTGCCGGGTACAATATTCAGCCTCATTGAGATCAGTAATATTGAGCAGGATATCTGGTTCGAGGACCGCCAGCGTATACGCATTGGCCTGGTAGCGTAACCGGCTCTTCTCGCCGTAGGTGATAGTGACCGGAGCAGTGGGTAGATGGTAGATGCGTAGCGTAAGTTGCTGGAGGGCAACGTGTTCACGGCGCGCATTGAGCTCTTTGATGAAGCGGCGATAATAATGCTCTTCTAGCTGTACCTCGACGCGCTCAGTGCCAGTATCGAGCAAGATATAGGGGATATGGGCTCCCTGGTGCGTGTTCTCGCGAGCCGCAATCAGGCGGCCTTCCAGACGTTGCGTATGGCAGGTATGGTGAGGGTCAAGTGTACAGAGAAAGCATTCAGGCTGTTGAGCTATAGCCTGTTCCTGTTCCTGTGTTGCCGTCGCATACTCTGTCATGTGTCGCGCTACGCCCCCGATCATCTATTATATTGTTGAAGTGTACGTTAATGATCGGTTTTAGTCAACCGTTATAGGGCTGTTGTGGAGTCGTTGTGAGGTTGCCGCGAGACTACTGCGAACGATCCTTGCGCGCTGATATAATGCAGTGGGGGAGAATATCTTCCCAGCAGGAGGTTTTAGCATGTCTTTACCGACCATTCGTACGATTACGCTGGGCCTGGAGCAGCCCCATCCACTATCCGCAGCGGTCCTGCAGCAGGCGGCACAGATCTTGCAACGCGCCAGTGCACGCTATCAGGCAGAGGGCTATGTTGTGCAGACAGTACGTATAGCAACGCGTCCCTTACTCGACGACCTGGCGGACTGGTCAGCGGCACGTATCCTTGCGTATGCGCGGGAGTTACAGCGCCAGCTTACTGCATTGGGACTTGAGTATTGTTCATTGGGGACCGTCTTTGCCGCGCGTCCAGATTTTTCGCTGGCCCGGCTAGAGTTGATTACGGATCTGCTGATCGCAAGCGAGGTACTGAGCGCGACAGTGCACCTGGCAACACCGGAGGCTGGTCTGCGTGCTGAAGCCGCGCTGCCCATCGCACATATGATGCAGCGATTGGCGCACGAGACGCCCGAAGGCTTCGGCAACTTCCGTTTCGCCATGCTGGCCTGCGTGCCACCTGGAGGTCCCTTCTTCCCTACCGCCTACCATAGTGGTCCTACGCGGCTCTCTCTGGGCTTACAGGGCGCGTCACTGGTCCTGGCCGCATTAGAAGAGGCAAGCAGTGTAGCTGCTCTTACAGGCCCACTGGCACCGGCATTGATTACACGTTCAGTTGGTGAGGCATTGACCTTACAGGCAGAGCCGCTTGCAACGCTGGCACAGAGGTATGCAGCAGAAGAGAACATTCAATTTGGTGGTCTGGATCTCTCGCCTGCACCGATGGGTGAGACCAGCATTGTAACGGCCATTGAAGCCTGTGGCTATGGTCCGCTGGGCTCAGCGGGGACACTCACTGTCGTAGGAGCTTTAACTGCCGCATTGAAAAGTGTCGCACTACCGTTATGTGGCTATAATGGCCTGATGTTGCCCGTGCTAGAAGATGAAGTATTGGGGCAACGTTGGGCAGAGGGCGGCATCAACGCGCAACAGCTCTTACTCTACTCTGCCGTCTGTGGTACTGGCCTGGATACCATCCCACTGCCGGGTGATAGCAATCCCGAACAGATTGCGCATCTCTTACTGGATGTTGCCACACTGGCCTTACGCTATCAAAAACCGCTTTCAGCGCGTCTCTTTCCGGTACCAGGTAAGCAGGCAGGAGAGCGAACGAACTTCAGCTCGCAGTATCTTACCAACACCATCATTCGTGGCCTGTGACGTGGAAAAGGTGTAATAGGAGCAGGGGTGTCTAGTTGTATGTAGGGAAGAGTTACGAGGCATGAAACAGGGAGCGACACATGTCGCTCCTGAATTTCTCCGGATAAACGAATGTACGCAGGTAATAACTACAAGCGTGTGCTCGTTAGAGACTGGGATGATTACCCCAGAACGCGTTCATCACCCCATCGTAGGAGCTACGAATACTCTCATAGAGGCGAGCATTTTCTATTGCCAGTCCGGCCAGGCTTGCCAGCACAGAAAGAAACTGTTTATCATCCTCCGTAAAATTCGTTGGTTGGTTGGTATAGACGCGCATCACGCCGATAGCTTCGCCGCGCACCTCCAAAGGAGCGCAGAGAACAGAGACCAATCCCTCCGTACGAGCAGCATCTCGGTACTGGAAGCGTGGATCAGTTCTTACATCAGCGATGTAGACTGGCGTGCCTTTTAGTGCCTCACTATCGATCTGGCTATGGCTAATATCGACAGGTCCCTTTGCCAGGTATTCGCTACTGAGGCCGTATACCGCACTGAGACGTAACTGTCCTGACTCGGGGTCGAGCAGACGGAGTCCGCAGGCTTTCACCTGCATAGCCTTCGTAATACTGGTAACTACACTCTGCAAGACCTGATCGAGTTCAAGGCTTGAGGAGATTGTCAGGGTTGCCTCATAAAGTGCCTGATAATAATCTCTTTGTGGGAGTTCCTTATGGCTCTGTAATATTGAGTCGTTTGTCATCATCAAATTCTCCCGACTAGTGCAACTGTGCTCATTGGCGATGAACAGAATGCTAGAAATTGCGGATCACACTTAGTAATACGGATGCAGCGGAGCATACGTAGCAGCTGAACCGGAATTCACGCCCATTTTGTGTATCCCGCTGACGGCTCTATGTACCTGATGATGACAGAGGAATCCCTGCCCTTCTTTACTGTACGTTATGAAACATTACGACTTTGCCAGTGCTTGTTGCGTTTGATGATTATTCTGTGTATTTGTCGTATTCGGATCCTGTACAAACCAGACGCGGCAAGGTGAATTAGCCAGGACATATGAAACAGTTCTGCTTAGCTCACTAAAGCTTTTGCTACTGCTGCGTACAAAACCGATCAGCAGTAATCCGCAGTGATGGTCCGTGGCTTCATCAACGATGGCAGGACCAGCATCACGTGCCTGCACGACCTCAGCGGCCGCATCGCAACCGACACGTTCAGCGATCTCCATAGCTGCGTTGAGCATTTGATCTGCTCGTTCTGATTCCTGTGTCAATACAGCCTTTAAGGGCAATGCACGTGGCACTTCAATGACATGAACGAGATGGACCTTACGTCTGGCTCCTTTTGCCATCTGGCAGCCAAGATAGACCAGATTGGTGTCGAGTTGCTCGCCACCGAGTACAATAGCAATATCGCCCGCAGCACAATTTCCCAGAGCTGATTTGCTGATCTCTGACTCTTCTTTGGCCTTGGAACCCCATAAGTGAACCATGATTTCTCCCCTCCTGATGGAGTGTGATAAAACAGCATCATCTGGCACATTCAGTGTCAGCTTGTTGCAGCGGATGTCAGCGTGGCACTGTAACAACTAACATCCAGGCGACTAAGCATTGTATCCCTTTGCTTAAGAGACGTCAATAGCACAAGCAATAACTCTGGTTTTTATACAAGCCAGGAACCCGGAACGCCGCCAGAGATCGATAAACATTGATCTCTGGCCTCCATTGACTGCTCAATTACATATACACTCTAACACTATGTACGAAGATACAAGACGAGAAGTTTTAGCACACACCAGTTTACTTTTGTAGCGTTATTTTCGTTTGTCTGATTGATCTTACGACCGCTCACACCATCCACCCGGCTAAAAAAAAGAGGGCGACCACCTGGTCGCCTACAGAGCTTAGTCCGGTTCGATGGTCGCTGTTAAGTTATAGCTTAATAGCCGTTCCTGATAGTACTCTGCAATCTCTTTGGGGCAGACCGTAACGACGGCTCTTCCCAGCAAGTGAGCTGTGAGCATTATCTGCTCTGCTTCCTGTGCTGTGAGCGTATTCACGGAATGCATCAGTGCGAAGATAACGTAATTCATCTCATTGTGATCATCGTTATGCACAATGACTTTATACGGTGGAAGCAGTTTCGCGCGTTCCCGCACAATCTCATCCGGTCTCACCTGTTGACGCGGTTGGGCTAACTGATCCTTTGACATGAATACCTTCTCCAATAGTAAACAGATTCGCTGTGCGTTAAACTTACCAAACCTATTGTAACCAAGAGACACACATTTTGCCAGTGTTTTTGATAACTATCCTATTCTACAAAACCTGTATAAAAAAAACACCCCATGCCAGATTGGATGGGATGTTTGGCTACTGGCAGTAATTTATTCTTGTCGCCCGACGCTGCGATCGATCTTTCCCTGGTTGTTTAAGAGGATAGCACGTGCACGCGAGTTGCGACTGATATTGTCAGGATTGGAGAAACGTAACGCGACGACTGTTTTGGCTCCGTTCTGCGCGCCCTTGTTGACCGGGGCTGGGGGTGTCTGTGGTTTTGTCGTCTGCCCGATGGAGCCACGGACCCGTCCACGCTGGAACGCACCGATAATGGCACCGATAATGATACCCAGCACGGCACCGACCAGGATCGCGGTCAGGGCGGAGAGCGAGTGTATAAAGAGTGAGGCGACGAAGCCGAGCACAGCCAGCACGATGCCAAAGACAACCGCGAACAGGATAATCACGCCTGGTCGTGGTCCTGAACGCTGGGTTTGTAGGAAATAATCTTTACGTCCTGTATTTGGGCCATGCTCACGATACTGTCCGCTACCAATGACGCCAGCGGCCAACTGATGCACTTCTTCCTCAGTAAAGCCGGCCTTCTTTAGCTTGTCGGCTGCACCGTCCGCTTTGCTCTCATCAGGGAAGACAGCCAACAGGTCGTAATTGACTTGTTGTTGGTTTTGCATAGAGGTAGCTCCTTATAAGAGTTACTGAATAGATTGTTTGCTATACGTCCTTCAATTATACACCGTTTACGAGGTGCTCTGTCCTGGCGTATCAGGGATAATTGTGACTATGCAGCGTTGCGAGGACAGCGGCGATCTCCTGACGTACCATATCGTTATTGCCGATCTCCGCATGAACCTTCTCCCAGCCGTACATGATGGTCGTATGATCGCGTCCACCAAGAGCCGAACCGATCTGTAGTAGCGAGGCAGCGGTCTCTTCACGCATCAGATACATAGCGACCTGGCGCGGCCAGACGATTTCGCGGTTCTTCTGCTTCCCCCGTAAGAGGTCTGGATTGACGTTATAGTAGCGGCAGACGCCATCCAGGACCTCCCTGGTCGTTAGCAAGCTACCTGTGACCGGTGGTTTTTTATCGTAGATGTGTTCCAGTGCCTGTGCAGCCAGTTCGATTGTCAACGGTGCATCATGCAGCGTCCCATAGGCGATGACCCGGTTCAGAGCACCTTCCAGTTCACGGACACTGCTGCACTCTGGTCGTGCGATATATTCAACAACTTTATTAGGAACAGTAAAGCGCAGCGAGTTGCACTTTGAGTGGAGAATCTCCAGGCGGTGTTCATACTCTGGTGGGCGTACATCCGCCAGCAAACCCCATTCAAAACGCGAGCGCAGGCGATCCTGCAAACTGCTAATGGCTTTCGGTGGTCGATCGCTCGTCACTACAATCTGTTTATTCGAGTTGTGCAGTGCATTAAAAGTATGAAAAAATTCTTCTTCAGTTGATTCTTTGCCTGCAATGAACTGGATATCGTCGATCATTAGGATATCGATCTGGCGATACTTGGAGCGAAATTCTTCCGTCTTCTGAAAACGGATTGCATTAATAATCTCGTTAGTAAACTTCTCGGATGTCGTATACAGGACATTCAGATTTTTTTCTTCGCCCGCGTGCCCAATAGCGTGCAAGAGATGAGTTTTGCCCAGTCCCACCCCGCCATAGAGAAAGAGCGGATTGTAGATGCGTCCTGGATTTTCTGCGACGGCCAGCGAGGTAGCATGTGCCAGCTTATTCGATTTGCCGACTATAAAGGTATCGAAGGTGTAGCGCGGGTTCAGTAATCCTTCGACCGGTAGATGGGTGTTCGCAGATTGAACCGGCTTGAACTCTTGTGGTCTGATCGTCTTGAGCGGCTGAACTGGTTGGACTGCCGACTCTGTGCGCAGTGGTTGCTCCTGTACTGTCTCCAACTGTGGCGCGCTCAGATGTTGTGATGGCGTCTGCTGCAGAGGTAACAGCTGCTGCACACGCTGCTGAAATGCGGTTGCTGCTGTTGTGTTCTGCGTGTTCTGGATCTTCTGGATGTTCTGAACTTTGGGTGACTCTTGCAAGGGTGGTTCTTGAAACTTCTGATCCTTATAGGCACGTGCGTTGCTATAGTCTTCCTGTGGCAGTCGATAGGTATTCACCTGTGACGCAGGTTGGCCTGGTTGGGTAGTTGGACGCGTTGGACTGTCCTGATTATTATTCTGGTTCTGGAGCAGACTCTGAGCTTGTAAGCGTTTGCCACGGAGGGTTGAGCCAAGGTGACTGGCAATAATGCGGTTGGCCGGTCCCTGTCCTTTGGGGATGCGTTGACCGCGTTTGCTGGTTGCCTGATAGGCACTTCTCCGTGCAGCTTCGTCAAGATCTAACTGAACTTTAGCGACCTCAACACGAATATCGACGGGGGTGCCGATAATATCGATCAAAATAGGGCGGATGAGGTCGAGGAAGCGGCTCTCTAACTGGGCTTTGGCGAACGTGCTCGAAACACAGATAACAAAGACGCCATCCTCAAAGGAACGCGCCGAAGTACCCTGAAACCAGGTAGTAAATACTTGTGGGTTCACTTCTGTTCGCAAACGTTCAATCGTCGTTTGCCAGATCTGTTTTGCATTCACGTGCAACACCCCTTTGGGGATAGGTTTTTAGTGCTGGGATATCTCAGTCGCCTTTTTTGTTTGCTCCGCACGTTCATTGGTAGGATTGCAGGTATTTGTGAGATATTGATTTTTTGAGACAAAAATAAGTACGCGATGGTAAATGTCGTGACGGCAGAGTGTAATGATAGCATTAATTCATGGCACCGTAAAGACCTCCTTTTTATTCCCTTTATTATTATACTCAGGCCTCTCGTCTTCTCTCATATGCGAAATGCGCTGTGTTATTTGACTGCGCAATACGATAAATAGAGAGAGTGGGAAGAGAACTCACTCTCTCTATGCTGCATGTACCCGTCCCTGAATACTCTTATGTACCAGATTGAGAACTAGCTCATAGGCTAGTCAGGTTTTTTGCTGTATACTGAACAGTGGCTGGAATAGTAATAGTTGTTCCAGCGGGTGGTTAGATGGGGATGTATTTTAAAAAGATAAAAAGATAAACCCATGTAATGGTTTGCATACTACTCGCCCATGCTTTGTATGTTTTTAAGGAGCTTGCTATGGCCTTCTTCTCGCGTATACATCGTATAAATCGTTTTACTCCACTGGCGGTATTGACCTGTTCGTTGCTGCTGGTGGGGGTCTTACTCGCGGCCTGTTCGAATGGGAGCAGCAACCAGGGTAGCAGTGGTAGTGGTGGAAACGCCGCCTCCCCTACGCCTGTGCCGCAAGTAGCTTTGACGCAATTGAAATGGTGCAGTACACCCAGCCAGGTTTTCCGTGATCAGGCATCCCCGAATCCCGAAGGTGGCACCTCTTCTGCATCGACCGCTCAACTAGGTCCCGCTGATGGCAAGCCAAAAGTGATCAGTGATTGGAATACCTTTAAAGCGAACATGGGCTTCACCGTCTATCTGCCAAAGACATTGCCCTCCGGTTCTTGCCTGCTCAGTGTCTCCGGATCGTTGCGAGATCCGGTCTTCGGGAGCAACTTTACCATTACTTATGTCCTGCCGAGTCAGGATGCATTAAGTTTTTCGCAGGCACCTGCGCGTAGCCAAAATTTAACATTCCAATGCAATGTTTCACAAAGTGCAGCGCCGACCTCAAGCGCCACGAGTACGCCGACCACGACTACGACGCCGACCACAGCCACAACACCGACCACAACTAAAACACCAACGTCAACAAGCACTGCGGTCGCGAAAGATCCCATCCAATTGTGTAATGGTTTACGTGATAAAACTAACGTCGTTTTTTCATCGCGTGGTCAGACCGCCAGTCTGCAGCAGTTCTTCCAGAGTTTACAGCCAGACCAGGACTGGACGCCAGCTAACTAGACAAGCTGCCACATAAGCCAGCTAACCAGACAAGCTGCCACACAAGAAGGAGAGCACAGTGCGTTGTGCTCTCCCCTGCTAGATGAAGGGTGGTCAGGCGACACCAGAGTGTACTTTATTGATCAGTCAAACTCGACGCTCAACTTACACTTCTGGTATAATAGACAGAAGTTTTACATGTGTGCATAGAGATCTAA